>Ga0209333_1000241_pt1 | contig 30072 bp, 25 predicted proteins | sample BlaSpr_A8_OM2_O3_FD_187982 | JGI IMG/M metagenome (GOLD analysis project Ga0209333, IMG submission 187982) | Forest soil microbial communities from Thunder Bay, Ontario, Canada - Black Spruce, Ontario site 2_A8_OM2_O3 (SPAdes) (version 2) | ecosystem: Environmental > Terrestrial > Soil > Boreal... | reverse complement strand
CCGGTGGGGCTGGGGCATCGTCCTGCACCCCGACGGCACCGTGACCGCGACCAGCCCCGACGGGGACAAGACATTGCACAGCCACGGACCACCACCCGCCGCAGCCGCCTGACCGCAGCGGGTTTGCGAGCTTCAGCGCGCGACGGCCGGCGATGCAGATCAGGTGAGCGGTTGGCCGCCGTCGATCCGCAGGGTGACGCCGGTCAGGAACACGCTGGTCAGGGCGAACAGCACGGCTCCGGCGATGTCCTCGGTGGTGCCGATGCGCTGGGCCGGGTTCGTTGCCGCGGTGTCCTTGAAGTACTGAGATTTGGCCTGCTCACCGAGACCGTCCCAGGCGCCGGTGTCGACGACGCCGGGCGATATGGCGTTGACCCGGATCGGGGCGAGTTCCAGCGCGAGCGACCGGATCACCGTGTCGACCGCGCCGTTCGTCGCGGCCACGGCCAGCGTTCCGATCTCCGGCTTGACCGCGGTGGCGCCGGAGAAGAAGACGAACGATCCGTCCTGGGGCATCCGCGAGGACAGGTGCTTGGCCAGCATCATCGGCCCGATGACCTTGGTGTCGAAGGCCAGCCGCACGGCTTCTCGATCCAGGTCGCCGACTCGCCCGCGCGCCCGCGCCGACGCGGTCGAGATCACATGATCTACGGGGCCGAGCCGCAGGCCCAGCGCGTCGATCGAGGCTTCGTCGGTGAGGTCGACGTACTCGTCGGTGATGCCCTTGCCGTCGTACGCCGATTCCAGCTCGGCCTGGTCGCGTCCTGCGGCAACGACGGACGCCCCGGCGTCGCGGGCAGCCAGGGTGATCGCGCGGGCGATCCCGCCGCCGCGGCCCACCACCAGCACGGTGCGGTCCTGCAGTGATGCACCCATCTCGTTCCCTCCCCGGTCCAACGGCGTGTTCCTGCGGCCTGTGCCGGACGCTACGGGCCGACCGGTGGGAAGGCGTCACCCGAAGGTGGACCTTCGGGTGGGATCTTCGGGTACTACGGGATCAGGTTCAGTTCCCGGGCCCGGGCGACCGCCTCGGTCCGGTTGACCGCGCCGAGCTTGGCCAGAATGTGGCTGACGTGCCTCTTGACGGTGTCGAGGGTGACGACGAGTTCGGCGGCGATGTCCTTGTTCGCCCGGCCCTGGGCCAGCAGCCCCAGCACCTCCCGCTCGCGGGAGGTCAGCGGGTCCGGCAGGCCGGGCAGGCCCGGCACCGCGGTGGCCGCGGCTTGCGGTCCGGCCGGCTTCGGGTCGAGGGCCCGCCGGATCCTGGCCAGGTAGCCGGCTGGGATGTCGCCGGCGGCGTCGTGCCGGCCGCGCTGACCGGAAGCGAGCCGGCCGAGCAGGGCGCGCATAGGCTCGCCCTCGTCAGCGAAGACCCGTACGTACCCTTCGGGGTTGCCGAGCGTGAGCGCCGCCGCAAGAACGCCGATGGCCCGGTCTTCCTCACCGATGGCGGCGAGGGCCAGGGCCCGCAGCGTCCCGGTCTCGATGACGCACCCCACCCGGCCCTGGCCGACGGCTGCGGCGTGCATCCGCTCCAGCAGCGCGAGTGCCCGGCCGGGCAGGCCCTGCGCGACGAGGACGCGGGCCAGCACGAGGTACTCGGCCTCCCTGGGATAGGCCAGTTCGTCGTCGGCGGACAAGCCGCGCTCCTGGACCCAGCGGCCGGGCGCGGCCACGTCGCCCTGGGCCAGCAGCAGCCGGGCCCGTTCCGCCGGGACGGGGTTGAGCAGGCTGGTTATGTCTGGATCCGGGGCGAGCCGCGCGGCCTCGCCCATCGATTCCATGGCCCCGGCCGGGTCCCCCTCAGCCTGCTTGATCCACGCGAGCAGGGCCAGGCCGATGGCCAGCAGCGGTGTGTAGACGAGCTGTCGGTTCCGGGTGATGCTCTCGGTGACGTGCCGACGGGCCGTATCGAGATCGCCCCGGGCGTAGGCGATCTCGGCCAGCCCCACGTTTCCCGTGCCTGCCGTGGGCGCGACGGCCTGCCGGACATCCGCGGTGATAGCCGCTGCCTGCCGGTAGGTACGGAGCGCCGCGCCGAGTCGGCCCTGGGCTCGCTGGACCTGGCCGAGTGACCGGTAACCCCATGCCGCGAGGGCCAGGGCGGGCCGGCCGGCCTCCCGCCACGCGGTGATGCTGGACGCGAAGCCGCGCTCGGCCTCGGGGAGGCGGCCGCGCAGCCAGTCGGCCATGGCCAGGGTCGCGACGGCATGGGACTTGAGCATCGTCTCGCCCTCGCGGATCTCGGCGAGTGCCTGGGTCGCGAAGGTCGCGGTGCTCTCGCCGTCCCCGCGAAGATCGGCCAGGTAGGCGCGATCGAGCGCGATCCTTGCCGGGATGTTCACCAGGAAGCTGGCGGCCTTGCCCGCCGACGGCTCAAACGGCTCAGTGGCGGCGTCAGCGTAGCTGCGCTCGGCATTGTCGAGCAGCGCCGTGACCTCATCCATCCGGCCGGACAGGAGCGCAATGGCGGCCTTGATGAGCAGCAGCCGCGGCCGGGCCGCGACCAGGCTGGCGGGCAGCGCCGCCAGCCAGCGCTGGACCAGCGGTCCCTCGGCGCGGGAATAGAAGAACGCGTCGAAGTGCCTCTCGATCAGCTGCGCGGCGAGGACCGGGTCGTCGGAGGCCAGGGCGTAGCCGATCGCCTCGTCGGCCAGCCCGTGCTCCTCGCACCAGATGGCAGCCGCGCGACGCAGCTGCGGCGCGCGTCCTGGCCGCTCCCGCTGCAGGCGCTTACGCAGCAGGTCGGCGAACAGGTGGTGATAGCGCCACCACCCGCGCACCTCATCGAGCGGCACCAGGAACAGGTTGGCCCGCTCGATCTCTTCCAGCATCGCCTGGCCATCGCTGCGGCCGGTGACCGCGTCGCACAGCGCACCGCTCAGCCGCTCCAGCACCGAGGTTTCCAGCAGGAACGCGCGGACATCGCCAGGCTGGCGATCCAGCACCTCTCCGGTCAGGTAGTCCAGCACGTACCGGTGGCTGCCATCGAACGCCGCCACAAACCCGCCGATGTCCGACCGCCCGCGCAGGGACAGGCCGGCCAGCTGCAGCCCGGCCGCCCACCCCTCGGTGCGAGACGTCAGAGCCGCTGTCGCGGCGTCCGGCAGCTCCTCCCCGGCGGCTCGGCTCAGCAGCGCCGCAGCTTCCCCGGGGGTGAACCGGAGGTCGGCAGCACGCAACTCGGCAAGCTGCGCGCCCGCGCGCAGCCGCGCCAGCCCGAGCGGCGGGTCGGCGCGGCTGGCCAGCGTCAGGTGCAGCCCCGGCGGCAGGTGCTCGATCAGGAACGTCATCGATTCGTGGACCCGCTGGGAGCCGATCAGGTTGTAGTCGTCGAGGAACAGCAGGATCTCCTCGCCGGCTGGCTGAGCGGCTATTTCGTTGATCACTGCGGTCACCACGCCGCGGAACGACCGCGGCGCGGGCGGCCCGAGGAGCGCGGCCACCTTTGCGGCGATCCCGGGACGCACCTGGTCCAGCGCTGCGGCGGCGTGCCGCCAGAACCGCACCGGGTCGTTGTCACCAGGGTCCAGCGACAGCCAGGCCACCGGGCGCCGGTTATGCCGGGCCCAATCGGCGAGCAGCGCGGTCTTGCCGGATCCGGGCGGCGCACTGACCAGGACGAGCTTGCGGTCCAGCCCTTCCTCGAGCCGGTCAGCAAGCCGCGCGCGGGGCACGAAGCCGGGCCGCGTGCCCGGCACGTGAAGCTTGGTGGCCAGCAGCACGTCCTGCTCGGAGCCGACACTCACCCCGGTCATTCTAGATTCCACCCGCCGTCCCACTTTCGGGTGACGCCCGAGCGCGGCAGCGGCCGTAACGTCGAGGAAAGGACCAGCCGCCAGCCACAACCGGGGTTCCACGCCGGGACGATCTTGGGAGGACCCGATGACAGATGCGCTCGCCAGGCTGCGGGCAGACGTCAGCCGTGACGACGTGCTGCGCGCGATACAGGAGTACGACCAGCTCGGAGCCGAGCAGTTCTATTCGAAACACGGTTTTGGACCCACCACAACGTACGACCTGGTGTGGGAGGAGCGCCGGTACCCACCGAAGGCAATCTTGGGCACCGCCTACGAGCTCGCCACCGGTCAGCGCCTCGCATCCGGCGATTTCGAGGGCGGGAAGGCCGGAGCCGTAGCGGTGCTCGGAAGGCTGGGCTTCACTGTCGAGCACAAGCCGTGACCAGCGCAGAAGATTCCACCCGAAGGTCCACCTTCGGGTGACGCCGCCCAAGGGGGACGGCCCGTAATGTCCGGCAAAACAGCCGCGCACGCACGCCCGTCCTCACCGAAAGGTCTGCCATGTCCGAGCGACCGGTCATCGTCTTCGACGTCAACGAAACCCTGATGAACCTCGACGGGGTCAACCCCGTCTTTGACCGGATCTTCAACGACCCCGCCGCCATGCGCCTGTGGTTCGGCGGCCTGATCACCTACTCCGAGGCACTCACGCTGGCCGGCGTCTACGTCCCGTTCACGGACATCGGGGGTGCCGTGCTCCGGATGCTCGCCGCCACCCGCGACATCACGATCAGCGACGCCGACGCCGACGAGCTCACGAACCGGTTCGCCACGATGCCGCCCCACCCCGATGTGCCCCCGGCCCTGCGCCGGCTCCGCGACCACGGGTTCCGCCTGTTCACGCTTACCGACAACACGCTGGAGATCTCCGGACGGCAGCTGGAGCACGCGGGCATCATCGATCTGTTCGAGCGCCGCTTCAGCGTCGACGAGACCGTGCAGCGGCACAAGCCAGCGCAGGAGGCATACCACTCCGTCGCCACCGCGCTCCAGCTCGAACCGGGCAACATTTGCCTGGTCGCGGCCCATGTCTGGGACACCATCGGCGCTCAGTCGGCCGGCTGGCAGGCCGGGCTGATCCTTCGCGAGGGCAACGCCCCGCTCGACGTCGGCCCGCAGCCGGACTACATCGGCAAAGACCTCGACGCGATCGCCGACCAGCTCATCGAGCGCTACCCGCAAGACGCCCTTCGGTAAGGGCACCGGCCCTCGGGTGGCCGGGCCGCACGTCTGCTGCCTGAACGGGCCGTGTCGCGGCGTTGACCGCCGGGTCACGGCTCGTTAGCGTTCGCTGGAACGTGTTTCAGTTCGCTGGCGGGCAACCCGCGGGCCAGCGCAGGCCGATGCGGGCCGATGTCCGGCGAGGAGGTCGCCATGACCGCACCGCCATTAGAGCCGCCGCCCGAGGAATGGCGGAAGCTGACGGTCAGTGAGCGCAGCGTGGACGAGCTGACCGCGGCGCTGCAGGACTGGCTGGCCGCCCGGTCGGCCGGCGAACAGCCGCCCACCGTGACCGACGTCCATGTGCCGGACAAGGGCGGGCTGTCCAGCACGTCGGTGCTGTTCAAAGCCTGCTGGCTGGACGAGGACGAGCCCGGACGGGGCGGCGCCTACGTCGCGCGGATGGCGCCCGAGGCAAGCGCGGTGCCGGTCTTCCCGCGCTACGACCTGCCCGCCCAGTTCGACGTGATCAGCCAGGTGGCGGCCCGGTGTGACGTGCCGCTGCCGACGCTGCGCTGGAACGAGCCGGACGGCGGGCCGCTCGGCACCCCGTTCTTCGTCATGGACCAGGTCGACGGCCGGGTTCCGCTGGACAACCCGCCGTACGTGTTCACCGGCTGGCTGCTCGAGGCCACGCCCGAAGAACGCGCGGCGCTGCAAGGATCCAGCGTCGCTCTGCTGGCCAAGCTGCACGCGATACCGGACGCCGTGGCGGCGTTCCCGATGCTGCGTCCCCCGCCGGGGCAGGATGCGCTGCGGTACCACGTCGCCCAGCAGCGCGCCTACTACCGATGGGCACTGGCCGACGACGGCATCCGGGTCCCGATCATCGAGCGGAGCTTCGACTGGCTGGCGGAGCACTGGCCACATGACCGCGGGCCCGACGTGCTGAACTGGGGCGACGCCAGGATCGGCAACATCATCTACCACGGCTTCGAGCCGGCCGCCGTGCTCGACTGGGAGATGGCCTCGCTCGGCCCCCGCGAGCTCGACGTTAGCTGGTTCCTGTTTCTGCACCGGTTCTTCCAGGACATCGCGGAGTTCTTCGAGCTCGAGGGCCTGCCGGATTTCCTGCGCCGGTCCGATGTGGAGCGGTGCTACCAGGAGCTGAGCGGCAGCGCGCTGCGGGACATGGACTTCTACCTCACCTACGCCGCGCTGCGGCACGCGATCGTGATGGGCCGGATCAAGCGCCGGATGATCCACTTCGGCGAGGACGAGGTGCCCGACGATCCGGACGACTACGTAATGCACCGGGCCAGTCTGGACAAGCTGCTCGCAGGCACCTACCGATGGGACTGAGACCTGTGCCGATTCCGCTCGACGAGTATCCGGTCCACCAGACGCCGCTGCCGATGGACCGCGTGGCCAGCAGCGACCGAAACTTCTACGACCGGAGCTACTTCAACGCGCACGACCGCACCGGCGAGATCTTCCTGGTCACCGGCCTCGGGGTGTACCCGAACCTGGGCGTGATCGACGCGTACGCCGCCGCGCGGTGCGGCGACCGCCAGTGGAGCGTGCGGTTCTCCGACGCGCTCGGCGAGCGCAGCCTCGAGCAGAAGGTCGGCGGCTACCAGGTCGAGGTCGTCGAGCCGCTGCGGCGGCTGAACCTCAGCTGCGTGTCACCGGACGGGGGCATCGAGTTCGACCTGGCCTGGACGGGCGCGTTCCCCGCGGTACAGGAGGAACCGCACCTGTTGCTGTCCGGGGGCAGGCCGATCCTGGACGCCTCACGGTTCTCCCAGGTCGGGAGCTGGAACGGGCGGCTGCGGGTCGGTCGGCGCGACTTCACCGTCACTGGCGACCGGTGGACCGGCGTCAGGGACAGATCCTGGGGGATCCGGCCAGTCGGTGAGCCGGAGCCGCCGGGCCGGTCGGCCGCCGAGCCGCTGGAGGGGTTCTGGTGGCTGTACATGCCGCTGCGGTTCGAGTCCTGCTCGGTCATCGTGATCCTGCAGGAGAACGCGGACGGCTACCGGACGCTGAACGACGCCAGGCGGGTGTGGCCGGACGGCCGGGTGGACCAGCTCGGCTGGCCCCGGGTGGAGATCGGCTACCGGGTCGGCACCCGGCACCCGGAGTCGGCCCGGATCCAGCTGACCGACGGCGCCGGTCACCCGCTGACCGTCGAGGTAGAGACGCTGACGTCGGTGCCGCTGCACGTGGGCGCGGGCTACAACGGCGACCCGGACTGGTCGCACGGCCGGTGGATGGGCCGGAAGTGGAGCAGCTCGTCCGTGTACGACCTGACCGACCCGCAGGTGGCAGCCCGGATACCGTTCGGTGTGACCGACCACCTAGCCAGAGCTCGGATGGACGGCGAGGAGGGCTGGGGGATGTTCGAGCACGCCAGCATGGGCCGACATGACCCGACCGGGTTCGCGGACTGGTCGTCGGTCAGCCCCTGACCAGGAGCGCGGCGCTGCGGCGGCGCGGTATCACAGCACCTATCACTGGGTGGTTTCTAGGCTCCCCGGGCATGAGCCCCGAAACCAAGACAATGTCGCCCTTTCCAGCTGCCGCAGATGAGATCGCCTGGCTGCAGGCGCTGCATGCAATCGAGCTGTGCCAGCAAGTCGCCGAGCTGGCGGCCCGGGTTCATCGCCCGGGCTCAGGCGGGCGTGCGGGTCTGCCGCCGGGCTATGATCCAGCGTTCGGTGCAGGCCTGGGGGTCCCTGCAGTACCACCGGACGTCGTCACACGCCGCGCCCCCGTCGGCCAGCATCTGGGTGCTGTGCTGATGGGTGCCGCACATCCAGCAGGAGACGACATCGCCGCGCAGCGCGGCGGCGCCCTCAGGCAAAGGGGTGCGTCCTGTGTCAGCTATCACTGCCTCACCTCCGGAGCGATCTGAGCGATCCCGCTATCCGGCCTGGAGATGAGCAGCAGCCAGCCAGGTCGGGCAGCTAGCTCGACAACCGCTTCCTCAAATGCTAACCCGCGACAGCGTCGCCGTCGGGGTGATACCGGCGGTTTACCGGATGACGAGGACGCTGTCCTGGCGCGAGGCCGTTTCCTTCAGCGTACGGCCGTGGCACACTTCCGCACGGAGCCGTTATCGCGTGAACGGTACAAGAGTGCTTCTGCTTCGTCGGTAAAGTTGTCTTATTGTGGACAGTCGCGCGCAGCGGCCGCAGTGAGCCACGGAGGATGACCATGCCGAGTTCCGCCCGGCCCGCACCTGGCTTGCTCGAGCCGTTGCAACTGCGGAGCACGCCGGCGCTGATCGCCGACCAGCTCCGGTCCCAGATCCTCGAGGGCAGGTTCCCGCCGCACACGCAGCTGGCCGAGGTCGAGCTGGCGAGGCAGTTGCAGGTGAGCCGCGGCCCGATACGCGAGGCGATGCAGCGGCTGATCCAGGAAGGCCTGCTGCGCGCCGAGCGAAACCGCGGGGTGTTCGTGGTCGAGCTGGGGCTTGATGACGCGCGCGACGTCTACCTGGCCCGGGGCGTCATCGAGCGGGCCGCGGCGGCGATCGTTGTGAAGGAGCAGCCCGAGGCCGCGCTGGCCGACCTGCAGGAGATCGTTGGCCGGCTGGCGGCGTCGGTGGGCGGCCCGTGGTCCGAGATCATCCGGCACGACCTCGCCTTCCACCAGACGCTGGTGGAGGCGGCGGGCAGCGAGCGGCTGAACCGCATGTTCCGAACCCTCATCGCGGAGACACGCCTCTGCCTGATCCGGCTGGAGCCCTTCTACCAGGACGGGAACGAGGTGGTCCACGAGCACCAGGCGATCACCGAGGCCCTGCGCCGTGGCGACCGCCGGCGTGCCGACAGCCTGCTGAAAACGCACATGGAGGCGTCGGCCGCGCGGCTGTCGGTGCCCAACGCTGCCGCGCAGGACGAAGACGCCTAGCCCCGGCGGCCTCCCCGCGGTACCAGCGGCCTCCGCGCAGGCGCAGGCCAGCGGCGACGCTGGGCGGGTTGTTGACATTCCTACAACGCTCCGAATACGTTTCCGTTTACAACAAACCGGGTCACAGTGGGAGCGGCGTGGTGTCTGTCGGCGGGCGTGAGATTCGGGCCGTGCGGGCCCGCGAGATCATCGACTGCCGCGGCCTGCCGACCGTCCAGGTCGACGTCGTCCTCGCGGACGGGTCGACCGGACGCGCCGACGTGCCCGCGGGGCGGTCGACCGGCACCCACGAGGCGCGCGAAATCCGCGACGGCGGCTCCCGCTACGGGGGTTACGGCGTGCGCCGCGCGGTTGCCAACGTGACCGACACCATCGGGCCCGCTCTGATCGGCAGGCCAGCCGATCGCCAGCGGGAGATCGACCGGCTGCTCGTAGAGCTCGACGGGACCGCCGACCGGTCGGGTCTAGGCGCCAACGCGCTGATCGGCGTGTCGCTGGCAGCCGCCCGCGCCTCGGCCGCGTCTGCTGGCCTGCCGCTGTATGCGTACCTGTCCGCCGACGCGCACGTGCTCCCGGTTCCGCTGGTCAACCTCATCAACGGCGGCCGGCACGCGGCGGGACAGCTGGAATTCCAGGAGTTCATCGTCGTTCCGACCGGCGCGGCCACGTTCGGCGAGGCGCTGGCGGAAAGCTCCGAGGTGAACCTGGCGCTCGGCGACGTGCTGCAGGAACGCTACGGGCGGACAGCGCTCGTGCTGGGCGACGAAGGCGGCTACGTGCCGCCGGTGTCCGACCCGCGGGAAGCGCTCGAGCTGCTCCATCTCGGCGTGGAGCGGGCGGGCTATACGGGGCGTTTCCAGTACGGCCTGGACTGCGCGGCCACCCACTTCTACGACCCGGCGGACGGCAGCTACCGCGTGGCCGGCCAGCGGCTCACCCGGGACGATCTGCTGGCGCTGTACCTGGACCTGGTCCGGGACCTGGGCGTGGTCACGATCGAGGACCCGTTCGCCGAGGACGACTTCGAGGGGTTCGCCCGCCTGACCGCCGAGGCAGGCATCCAGATCGTGGGAGACGACCTGTTCGTGACCGCCGTGGCCCGGCTGCAGCGCGGCATCGAGCAGGGTGCCGCCAACGCGCTGCTGTGGAAGGTCAACCAGATCGGCACCCTGTCGGAGGCGCTCGACGCGGCCGCGATGGCTACCCGCCACGGTTACGGCGTATGCGTGTCGGAAAGGTCGGGTGAGACCGAGGACCCGGTCATCGCCGATCTGGCCGTGGCGCTGAACTGCGGCCAGATCAAGACGGGCGCGCCGGTGCGGGGCGAGCGCACGTCAAAGTACAACCGGTTGCTGCAGATCGAAGAGGAACTCGGCGCCACGGCAAGCTACCCAGGCCCCCGCTTTCCCCGGCCAGCGTGAGCGGCCGCGCGTGACAGGCGGCGAGGAGGAAATCGGGAGGCTGGACCCGACGCCGGAGGAGCCAGGCGACACGATCATCGGCAATGCCCAGGAGCTGCTCGGCCACGGTCTGACCGAACTGCGGCGGGTCGTGCTCGACGTGGTGACCGCCGGACTGCGCGCCGCCGATCCGGGGCTGGCCGTCGACCGCCTGGTCCATCTGGACGGCGCGCTGCTGCAGGCGGGGGGGCGGCAGTTCGATCTGGACCAGGTGCGTTCGGTCGTGCTGCTCGGCGCGGGCAAGGCCTCCCTGGCGATCGCCGCGGCGCTGGAACGCAAGCTTGGCGACCGGATCAACGGCGGCCTGATCGTCAGCCACCAGCCGGTCAAGCACGGGTTCCGCCGGGTCGAGGTGGTCCAGGCCGATCACCCCGTTCCCTCGCTGGCCAGCCTCGAGGCAGCCCGCAGGCTGAACGCGCTCGCCGAGCGCCTCGGGCCCGGCGACCTGCTGATTACCGCGTTCACCGGGGGCTCGTCGGCGCTGGCCTGCCTGCCGCCGGACGGCGTGCCGTTCGCCGCCAAGCAGCAGCTGCATGCGCTGCTGCTGGAGTCCGGGGCATCCGTGGCCGAGATCAACTCGGTCCGCAAGCACGTATCGGCGATCAAGGGCGGCCGCCTGGCCGCGCTGGCCACCGGGGCGGTGATCCTCAACCTGACCGTGTCCGACGTAGTCGGGGACTCGGTCGACCTGCTCTGCGATCCGGCGGTACAGGACACCAGCACTCCGTCGGCGGCCATCTCCACGTTGCGGCGGTACGGTTTGTGGTCGGAGGTCGCGCCCGAGATCAGGAATCACCTGCACAGCGAGCAGTCCGAGTCGCCTGCCCTGGCGGACCGGGACATCACCACCGTCGTGCTGATAGCCGGGGCCGGGGTGGTCAGCGGCATGGAGGACTGCGTGCGGGCGCTGGGCTGGCGTCCCGCCGTTCTCGGCAGCGAGATGGAGGGGGAGGCGGCGGGCCTGGGCGGCTTCCTCGGCACGCTGGCCGCGGAGTCCTCGGCGCGCGGCAGGCCATTCACCCCTGGCACGGTGCTGGTGGCGGCCGGCGGCGAGGCCACGGTCACGGTCCGGCGGCCTGCCACCGCGGCCGTTGGCCACGGTGGCCCGAACCAGGAGATGGCGCTTGCGTTCGCGCGGGCCGCCGCGCGCCCGGCTGCCGCGGTGGCAGGCGCGTTCGTGGACAGCGACGGCTCGGACGGCGGCACCGACGCCGCGGGCGGGTGCGTGGACAGCACAACGGCCCCGCGAGCCGAGCAGATCGGGGTGTGCCTGGACGACGCCATCGCCGGGCACGACTCGGCCCCAGTGCTCGGCCGGCTGGGCGACCAGATCAGGACGGGGCCGACCGGGACGAACGTCTCGGACCTGTGGGCGATCGCGATCGCAGCGGGAGACCCGCCGTGAGGGTAGGGCGCGAGGGGCAAGTCGGCCGGTCTAGCGGCGACTGGGTCTTGGGCGTCGACATCGGCACCGGCAGCGTGAAGGCGCTCGCCGTTACCCTGGATGGCCGGCCGCTGGCCACCTCCTGCGTCGAGCACCCGATGCATCACCCGCGGCCGGGCTGGGCGGAGAACGACCCGGACGACTGGCTGCGCGGCGTGGTCGGCGCGGTCCGGCAGATCGTGGCCGCCGACGGCGTCGACCCCGGGGCCGTGGCGGGCATGTGCGTGGTATCCCAGCGTGACCCCTGGGTGCTGCTCGACGCCGGCGACCAGCCGCTCCGCGCGTCGATCGCCTGGACGGACCAGCGCAGCGAGGCCGACCTGGCCGAGTTTGCCCGCCTCATGGGGCGGCCATGGCTGATCGACCGCACCGGGGTGCTGCCGATCGCCGGGCTCGGCCTGCCGACCCTGCTCTGGATCCAGCGGCACGACCCGGAGGCGTGGTCGAGCACCCGGCGGCTGCTGTCGCCCAAGGACTACGTGCTCTTCCGGCTGACCGGCCTGGTCGGGACCGACATCAGCACCCCGGCCCGCAGCGTGATGAACGACCTGCGCACCGACGGCTGGTCCGCGGAGATCTGCTCCGCGGCCGGCATAGCCCTGGACCTGCTCCCGGAGGTCAGCTGGCAGCCATGGCAGCGAGTGGCGGAACTGGGCGCCGACGCAGCCCGCCTGCTCGGGCTGCCGGCCGGAGTGCCGGTGGCCGCCGGCGGCGGGGACGACCCCAGCGCGACCCTCGGCGCGGGTGCCGTCGACATCGATGACCTCTGCGCCGGAACCGGGACGAGCAGCGACTGGCGGCTGGTCCTCGGCGCGGGCGAGCCGGACACCGCGCTCGCGCGCGGCGACGTGGCCCGGCACGTCGTGGCCGACCGGTACCTGTTCGAGGTCTGCATCGAGAGCACAGGCTCGTCGCTGCGCTGGTTCCGGGACGCGTTCGGCGGCGGCGCGAGCTACGCCGAGCTGGTCGAGGAGGCCAGCACCGTGCCGCCGGGCGCCGACGGCCTGGTGTTCCTGCCGTTCGTCGACGGCGCCAAGCGGGCTCCCTGGTATCTCGACGGCGCATCCGGGGGATTCTTCGGCATCGCCTCCGGCCATACCCGCGCCCACATGGCCCGGGCCCTGCTCGAAGGCGTGGCGTTCGAGTACCCGCCCACGCTCGAGCTGATCTCGCCCGGGCGCGACCCGGACCGCCCGATCACGCTCGTCGACGGCGAGGCCCACGCGGACGCGTGGAACCAGATCAAGGCCGACGTGACCGGGGTGCCGATCCGGACGACCGCGATCCGCGAGTCCGCGGCTCTCGGGGCCGCGATCCTGGCCGGCCAGAGCGTGGGCGGGTTCGCCGACGCCGCGGACGGGGCGCGGCGCCTGGTCAGGTTCGACCGGGTCTACGAGCCAGAGCCGATGCGCCACGCACACTACGGCGAACTTCGTGAGCACTACCAGGGCGTGCTCGACGCGATCCGGCCCCTGTTCCGTGCCGCTGAGCCTCACCCGCCCGCTTCCACCCCGACCCGCCCGCCAGCCGCCCCAACCCGCCCGCTGCCCACCCCGACCCGCCCGCGAGCCGGCCCAACCCGCCCGCCACCGGCCCCAACCCCAGCACCGACCGCATGCCGCAGCGCACCGGAGGAGAATCCCCATGACCCGATCACTTGACCCGCGTGTCGACGAGTTTCTGGCCGCCGGAACCACCCAGCTGCTGATCGGCGGCGACTGGGTCGACGCCGCGGACGGGGCCACGTTCGAGACGCTGAACCCGGCGACCGGCCAGCCGCTGATGCGCTGCGCCTCGGCCGACCGTGAGGACGTCAACCGGGCCGTGGCCGCCGCGACCGAGGCGGCCGAGGGTGCCTGGAAGAAGATCACCCCGTCCGAGCGCGGCCAGCTCCTGTGGCGCGTCGCGGAGTTGCTGGAACGCGACGCCGACGCGCTGGCCGAGCTCGAGGTCCTGGACATGGGCAAGCCGCTGCGGCTGGCGCGCGACGACGACCTGCCAATGGCCGTCGACCACTTCCGGTACTTCGCCGGCTGGGCGACCAAGCTGGAGGGCGAAACGATCCCGGTCTCGTCCGGCGCGTACTTCAACTACACGGTGCGCGAGCCGCTCGGCGTCGTCGGCCTGATCATCCCGTGGAACTACCCGCTGATGCTGGCCGCGTGGAAGCTGGCCCCGGCGCTGGCCTGCGGCAACACCTGCGTGCTCAAGCCGGCCGAGCAGACCCCGCTGACCAGCGTCTGGCTCGGGCGGCTGCTGCTCGAGGCCGGGCTCCCGCCGGGCGTGGTGAACATCCTGACCGGGTTCGGCGAGACCGCGGGCGCGGGGATCACCGAGCATCCCGGCGTCGCGGGCGTCGCGTTCACCGGATCGACGGCGGTCGGCCGCGAGATCGTGCGGGCCAGCGCGGGCAATCTGAAGCGCACCGCGCTCGAGCTGGGCGGCAAGTCTCCCAACGTGGTGTTCGCCGACGCCGACCTCGACGCCGCCGTGGCGGGCGCGGCGCACGCGATCTTTTACAACATGGGCCAGGACTGCGCCGCCGGCTCGCGGCTGTTCGTGCAGGACCAGGTGTACGACGAGATCGTGTCCGGGCTCTCGGCCAAGGCGTCGGCCCTGCGACTGGGCTCGGGGCTCGAGGAGGGAGTCGACCAGGGGCCGCTGGTCTCGGCCGAGCAGCTGGACCGGGTGACCGGCTACCTGCGCGCCGGGAGGGAGGAGGGCGCCGTCGCGGTGGTGGGCGGCGGCCGGCCCGACGACCCGGCGCTCAGCAACGGCTACTACGTCCAGCCCACGGTGTTCCGCGACGCGACGAACTCGATGACGATCGCGCGCGAGGAGATCTTCGGCCCGGTGGTGACGGTCATCCCGTTCCGGGACGCCGACGACGCCGTGCTGCAGAGCAACGCGACCAACTACGGCCTCGGCGCGGGGGTCTGGACCCGTGACATCAAGAAGGCGCACCGCGCGGCCGCGGCGCTCAAGGCCGGCTCGGTCTGGATCAACTGCTACAACGTCTACGACGCCGCGTCACCGTTCGGCGGCTACAAGGAGTCCGGCTTCGGCCGGGAGATGGGCCGGCACAACCTGGACCTCTACACCCAAGTGAAGAGCGTGTGGGTGGATCTCTCCTAGCCGTTCTCGGCGGCCTCGGGGCCGCGGTCTGCTGGACGGTCTCGGCCCTGTGCGCGTCGTCGGCGAGCCAGGCCATCGGGGCGGACTCCACGCTGGGCTGGGTCATGCTGATCGGCCTGGTGCTCGTCATTCCGCCGACCGCCGTGCTGGCCAGTCCGTCGGGGCTGTCCCCGGCCGTGCTCGGCCTGCTGGCGGCGGCCGGGGCCACCAACGTGGTCGGCCTGCTGGTCGAGTACGTCGCGTTCCGGCGGGGCAAGGTCGGGCTGGTCACCGCCATCGCCTCCACCGAGGGGATGGTGGCGGCGGTGATCTCGGCGGTGGCCGGGGCGCGGCTGAGCCTGACCACCGGGCTGCTGCTCGGCCTGGTCACCCTCGGCGTGGCGGTCGCGGCGGCCAGTCCCGATGCCGACGCGCCCGCGGATGAGGTGCGGCCGGCCGCGCCCGCGGATGAGGAGCGGCCGGCCGAGGGGGCTGCCGGCGGCAGTTCCGGCCGGCGGCGCCGCATTCCCTGGGGCGTGCTCGCGATGGCGACCGCGCTGCTGTTCGGCGTGAGCCTGTACACCACCGGCCGGGCCGGGGAGCAGGTGTCGCTGCTGTGGACGGTGGTGCCGGCCAGGGTGTTCGGCTCCGCACTGGTCGCGGCGCCGCTCACGGCGCGTCGCAGGCTGCGGCTGACCCGCCGGGCGCTGCCGCTGGTGGCGGCGGCCGGCGCCGCCGAGGTACTCGGGGTGCTGAGCTACGCGCTCGGCGCGCGCCATGACCTGCCCGTAGCGGCCGTGCTCAGCGCGCAGTTCGCCGCGCTGACCGCGGTGGCCGCGTACTTCATCCACGGCCAGCGGCTGAGCCGACGCCAGCTGGCCGGCCTGGCGGCCGTGGTGGCCGGCGTGACACTGCTCGCCGCGTTCAGCCCGTGACGGCCGACGTAACGCCGCTCGCCCCGTTCTAGCCCGTGACGGCCGGGCGTGACCATTTCACCCGTTCAGCCCGTGATGGCCGATGCGCGTCCCGCTCGCCGCGTTAAGCCCGTGATGTGCCTGGTTACGGCGCTGTTACATCATGATCTTTCCGGCTTCTTAGGTCTTGCGGGCTGATATCGGCCGATGGTACGTTCCCGTCCAACGCTGGATTGACGAATTGTTCACAATCAACAGCGTCTGGTCGTCAGGCAGCACCCACCTGAACGGAGCGGCCGATGAGCGAAAGCGCACCCCCGGTATCTCCAGAAGCTCCGGCCGGCGACGCCGGACTGGACGCCACCCACACCGGGGACCGGGCCTACCTGCACGAGCTCGGCTACCGGCAGGAACTGCGCCGGGCGCTGGGTTTCTTCTCCAGCTTCGCCGTGCAGTGGACCTGCATCGCCGTGGCCGGCGGCCTCGCGCTCAGCATGGGGGCAGGCATCATCCAGGTCGGCGGGGTGTTCTTCTTTGCCTGGCTGATCGGCGGCGGCCTGCAGATGATCGTCGGGCTCTCGGTGGCCGAGGGGGTATCGGCCTACCCGGTGGCCGGCGGCTCGTACCAGATCATCAACCGGATCATCGGCGGCAAGAACGGGGTCGGCTGGCAGATCGGCTGGTGGCTGATCGTGGCGCACATCGCGGCCGTCGCCACCGAGGCCTACGGCATCTCGCCGTTCATCCTGAGCTGGTTCCACATCACGCTGACCGGCCACTGGCAGACGTTCGGCTTCGCCCTGATCCTCATCGCGCTGTCCACGATCCTCAACCTGACCGCCGTGAAGATCGCCGCCTGGTTCAACAACAGCGTCGGCGTGGCGGCCGAGTTCATCGCGATCGCCATCGTGATCATTGGGGTCCTGGTCGCGGTCATCTTCACCTCGGCGCACTTCAGCAGCGCGAGCGTGCTGGTCTCGACCGACGGCATCCTGGCGCACGGCCAGTCCAAGTTCTGGCCGTTCCTGTTCGCCCTGCTGGTGCCCGTCTTCGTGATCTCCGGCTTCGACGTGAACGGCACCGCGGGCGAGGAGACCGGGCAGGCCGCGCGCAATGTTCCCCGGGCCCTGATCATCGCGAACTTCAGCACGTTCGCGATCGGGACCGTCATCATTCTGTTCACGCTCCTGCTGGTGCCCAGCTTCACTGGCGCGACCACGCAGGTCGACGTCATCCGCTACGCGCTCACCCCCGGGCTGGGGTCGGCCACCGCCGAGATCTTCGAGATCCTGGCCGTGATATCGCTCTTCGTGAACATGATGATCCTGCAGCTCACCGCCGCCCGGGTGATGTGGGCTCAGGCCCGCGACGGCCAGGCCCCGTTCCCGAAGGCGATGACCAAGCTCAGCAAGGACCGCGTCCCGGTCACCGCGGTCATCGTCGCCGCCGTCATCGCGGTGCTGCTGATCGTCTACACCGGCCTGCTGACCGTGCTGCTGTCGATGACCGCGATCCTGTGGGCGGCCGGCTACGCGGTGCTGATCGCGGTGCTGATCTACGCCAAGGCGCGCAACCTGCTGCCCGAGCGGCCATTCAGCAACGGGCGCTGGAGCCCGCTGGTGGACTGGGTGTCGGTGATCTGGTCGGTGGTCTTCTGCATCATCCTGATCAAGTCCAACCCCAAGGACATCGGCTGGGGCTTCCTCGGCACGATCGTGGTCGGCATCCTGCTGTACTACGTCCTCATCCCGGGCAAGCGCCGCGGCGTCCTGCACGACGTGCGCTCGGAGGGCGAGATCTCGGAAAGCGAAGTCACCGATGTGGAATCCGGGAGCTGATGGGCCGGAGCAGCGCGGCTGAAGGCCCGGTCCTGGTCGGATGCGACATCGGGACCGGCGCCGTGAAGACCATACTCGCGAGTTCCGACGGCACCCTGCTGGCACGGGCCTCGGCGGAGCACCCGATGCATCACCCGCGGCCGGGCTGGGCGGAGAACGACCCCGACGACTGGTACCGCGGGCTGTCCCGGACGATACGCCAGGTGCTGTCCGCCGCGGCCGTGGACCCGGCCCGGATCGTCGGCCTGGGCGTGGTCAGCCAGCGGGAGCCGGTCGTGCTGACCGACGCGGCTGGCCTGCCCGTCGCCCCGTCGATCTCCTGGACCGACGCGCGCGCGACCGCCGAGGCCGACGAGGTGGCCGCGCGATTCGGGCGTGACTGGCTGATCGAGACCACCGGCATGGCGCCGACTCACGGCATGAGCTTGGCTCACCTGCTGTGGTACCAGCGGCATCGCGGCGATCTGTGGCCGTCGGTCAGGCAGATCCGCTTCGCCAAGGACTACGTGCTGCACCGGCTGACCGGATGCCGGGCGACCGACCCGACCACGCCGTCCCGCAGCTCGCTGCTGGACATCCGCGGGCTCGACTGGAGCGAGGAGGTCTGCGACGGGTCCGGGATCGACCCGGGCCTGCTGCCGCCGATCGCCGGGCGGCCCTGGGAGCCGGCCGCCGAACTGCCTTCGGTCCAGGCCTCCGAGCTCGGCCTGCGGCCCGGGCTGCCGGTCGCCATGGGCGGGTCCGACGACGCGAGCGCCACGCTCGGCTGCGGCGCGATCGAGCCCGGCCAGGCCGGCGTGGGCACCGGGACCGCGGCCAACTGGCGCACGGTCATGGGTGAATATCGGGCGGACCACTCGGGCGCGGGCGACGTGTCCCCGCACGTGGTTCCGGACCGGTACCTCTACGAGGTGGCGATCGAGAGCACCGGGTCGTCGCTGCGCTGGCTGCGCGACACCCTCGTCGGTCCCGGCGGCGACAGCGGGTTCGACGAGCTCGTCGGCGAGGCAGCCGACGTGACCTGCGGCGCGGACGGGCTGCTGTGCTTCCCGTTCGTGGACGGCGCGTCGCGGGCGCCCTGGTACGCCGACGGGGCCCGGGCCGCCTACGTCGGCGTCGCCTCCGGCCATACCCGTGCCCACCTGGTCCGGGCCATGCTGGAGGGGATCGCGTACCAGTACCGCTCGACGATGTCGATCCTGACCCGGCCCGGCGCGCACCCGGGCCCGCTGTCCGCCAGCGATCCGATCGGCATCGGGGATGGCGAGGCGAGAAGCCCGGTGTGGACCCAGCTCAAGGCCGACGTGCTCGGGACGCCGCTGCGGGTGCCGCGGATCGCCGACCTGGCCGCGGCGGGCGCGGCCATCCTGGCCGGCCTCGCGGCCGGGGTATTCGAAGACGCCGCGGCGGGCGTGGCCCGGCTGGTCCGCTGGGACCGCCAGTACGACCCGGACCCGGAACGCAGCGCCGCGTACCGCGAGCTCGGCGTCGCCTACGAACGCGCCTACCAGCGCGTCGCCCAGACGTTCGGCCGGACCGCCCCGGCGGGGGCCCCGGCCAGAACCAGCCCTGCGGGGCAACGAGATCCGACTAGTCAAGGGGAAGCATGACCACCAGCATGGGTAAGACCCTCCGGCTCGGCCGGCTGTTCGACGCGGACAGCAACACCTCGATGATCCTGCCCATGGACCACGGCGTGGAGGAACCGGTCTACAGCGAACTGGAGCGCCCCCAGGAGCTGATCGCCAGCCTGGCCGGGGCCGGGGTGAACGCGTTCCTCATGCGCCGCGGCCTGGCCGCGTTCGCCGCCGAGACGATCGCCGGCCGCGCGGGCTGGGTGCAGCGGCTGACCGGGCGCACGGGCCTGTCGCCCGGCCTGGAGCTCGAGCAGCTCGTGTTCGCCGGGGTCGAGGAGGCGCTGCGCAACGGCGCCGACGCCGTGGTGCCGACGTTCTTCGTCGGCCCGGAGACCGAGGCGATCCAGGTCCCGCAGCTCGGCGCCATCGCCGACGAGTGCAACAAGCTCGGCATCCCGCTGCTGGCCGAGATCTTCCCGGTCGGCGGGCCGGACGCCACGCCCTACGACGGGCCCTATACGGTCGACGACATGCGCGTGGCCGTCCGGGTGGCCTCGGAGGAGGGCGCGGACTTCATCAAGACCTGGTACACGGGCGACCCGGAGTCGTTCCGGCGGGTCATCGACTACAGCCTGGTGCCGGTGCTGATCGCCGGCGGGCCGAAGGCGCGGAACGACCGTGACGTGCTGCAGATGGTCCGCGGCGCCATGGACGCCGGTGCGTCCGGCATCGCCATGGGCCGCAAGATCTGGCAGTCTCGCGACCCCGCCGCGATGGTCGCCGCGCTGGCCGCGATCATCCGCCACGGTGCGAGCGTGGACGAGGCTGCCGCGCTGCTGGCTCCCGTTCCGGCCCCGGCCGGATGAGCGAACGCTACGGTCCTGCTTACGACGTCGTCGTGATCGGCGCCGGCGTGCTCGGCACCGCGGTCGCCGCGCGGCTGGCCACGACCACGGCCTCGGTGTGCCTGCTGGAAGAGGCCGACGACGTGGCCGAGGGCTCCAGCAAGGGCAACGCCGGCATCGCGACGACGTACTACGCGCCGCCCGGCACGCTGGAAGCCGACCTGATCGCCCGCTCCTGGCCGCGCTGGGAAGACATCTGCGACCGTCTCGACGTCCCGTTCAGCCGCCCCGGCGCGCTGACCGTGGCGATCACCGACGATCAGCTGCCCAAGCTGGAGCCGATCTGCGCGGAGGCGATAGCCGCCGGCGCGCGGGCCGAGCTGCTCACCGGGGCGCAGGCCCGCGAGCTCGAGCCGATGCTGACCCCGGAGTGCCGCGGCGCGGTGCACCTGCCGGACGAGGGGCTCATCGATCCGGTCCGGCTGACCTGCGGCTACGCAGAGCTGGCCGCGGCCAACGGCGCCGAGATCCGGCTTTCCTGCCCGGTCCTGGGCTTCGACGTCGCCGACGGCGTGCTGACCGCCGTGCAGACGCCAGCGGGGCCGGTGCGGGCCCGCTGGGTGATCAACGCGGCCGGGGTGGCCGGCGGCACGGTCAGCGCCCTGGCCGGCGGCGAGGAGATCAGGATCTGGCCGCGCAAGGGCCAGTACTGGGTGCTCGACCGGGCCTTCGGGGAGCGGCTGCACAAGATGGTGCTGCCGGTGCCGATGCCGCAGACCCGCGGGGTCCAGGTGGTCCCCACCACCAACGGGTCCGCGCTGCTCGGCCCGGACGCGCAGGAGATCACCGACCCGGCCGACAAGGGCACCGACCCGGCCAGCCTCCGGGCCCTCCTGCGGCTGACCGAGCAGCTCGTCCCCGAGGTCAGCCTCGAATACGCGATCAAGACCTACGCGGCCAACCGGGCCGCCGCCGAGGAGACCGTGCGGGTGCGCCCGGACGCCAGCCGCCCGAACCTGTTCCAGGTCGGAAACCGCTCCACCGGCGTGTCCGCCTCGCCCGGCACGGCCGACCTGGTGCTGGAGCTGCTGCGCGAGGCCGGCTTCGACCACAAGGAGCAGCCGCAGCCGGTGCGCCGGCTGCGGAAGGTCCGGCGGCTGCGCCACGACCCCGACCCCGAGTCACTGCCCGACGAAGACCCCCGGTACCGCCAGGTCGTGTGCGTGTGCGAGCAGGTGACGGCGGCCGAGATCGCCGCGCAGTTCGAGCGGCACGTGCCGCCCCGGTCGATCGAGGGCATCCGCAAGCGCACCCAGGCCACGGGCGGCCGCTGCCAGGGCTCGGTCTGCATGGTCGGCGTGGCGTTCCTGTGCTCGCTGCACACGGGCCTCGGGCCGGCCGACATCCGGCACGGGTCGGCCGGCGCGACTCTGGGGGTCGGCAGTGAGCCGTGACCAGGTGGCGGTGGTCGGCGCCGGCGTGGCCGGGCTGGCCGCCGCCGAGGAACTCGCGCCGCGCAGGGAGGTGGTTGTGCTCGACCGCCTGCCGGTGCCCGGCGGAGTGCTGCCCTACGACCACCCCGGGGTGACCAGGCTCGCCGCGCGATGCACGGCCGCAGGGGTGCGGTGGCTGCTCGGCACGACCGCGGTGCGCTGGGAGCAGGGCCGGCTGCTGGCCGTCGGCCCGCAGGGCGTCGAGTGGCTGGACGCAAGCCACCTCGTGTTCGCGGGCGGCAGCCGCCCGGCGACCACGGCCGAGCTGCCGGTCGCGGGTCCCCGGCTGGCCGGGGTGCTGCCCGCCCCGGTGGCGATTCACCTGGCCGAAGCCAAGGTAACGCTCGGCCGCCGGGTCGTGATCCTGGGTGCCGGCGCCTGGGCCGAGGCCGCGCGCGAGGCGATCGCGGGCCAGCGCAGCCATGTCACCGTGGTGACGCGCGAGTCCGCCGATGGCGTCACGTTCGGGCACAATGCCTTGATCAGCGGGTGGACGCCGGTCGCGGTCTCGGGCCGGGGACGGGTCAGCGGCCTCACGCTGGAGCGTGCCGGGCAGCAGCTCGTGCTGGATTGTGACGCGGTAATCCTGGCCGCCTCGCCGCGGCCGCTGCGCAACGTGGACGGCGCGATCTTCGAGCCTGCCGCGGGCGTGACCTACGTTCAGCCGGCGGCCGACGCCGGGACCTGGGAGCAGGCGGCGTCGGCGGCCCGGGACATGGTGAGTCAGGTTGGGACGGAGGTAAGCAGGTGAAGGTGAGCTCCCCGGTAGGGGATTTCCCGTTCGAGCCGCTGCGGCTCAAGGCCGGTCCTGGCCATCTGACCCTGGAGGGCCAGGTGGGTGCCTGGCCGGCCAGGGTCGAGTTCACGCCGGGCGACATCGTCGCGCTGGCCCGCGCCGCGGGCGCCCGCGCGGCGGTGCCCGCGCTGGCCACGGTCGTCGCGATTTCGCTGGCGCGCCGCTGGATGCGTCATGGCTGAGGCGGGGCGGCTGGCCGGCCGCCGCGCGCTCGTCACCGGGGCGAGCTCGGGCATCGGCGAGTCCGCCGCCCGCCTGCTGGCGGCCGAAGGAGCCGCGGTGGGACTGATGGCCCGCCGGGCCGGCGAGCTGCAGCGCGTCGCCGCCGACCTGCCCGGCGCCGTGACCGTGCCCGCCGACATCTCCGACTACCGCCAGGTCCTCGGCGCGCTGGACGCGACCGAAGCCGCGATCGGCCCGGTGGACATCGTGGTCAACTGCGCCGGGGTCATCGGGCCGACGCCGCTGGAGCAGCTCACCCCCGAGGTCTGGGACCGGGTGCTGGGCATCAACCTGTCCGGCGCGTTCTACATCGGCCGCGAGGCCGGGCTGCGGATGCGCGGGCGATCCGGCGGCCACATCGTGAACGTCGCCTCCGACCTGGCATTCACCGCCGCGCCGGGCTACGTCGACTACAGCGCGGCCAAGGCCGGGCTGGTCGGGCTGACCCGCGGGCTGGCCGTGGAGCTCGCCCCGACGGTCCTGGTCAACGCCGTCGCGCCGGGCCCGGTCGACACCCCGATGATGGACCACGAGCTGTCGATGGCCGACGATCCGGAGGCGGCCCGCGAGGAGACGATCCGGCGGGTCCCGCTGCTGCGGGTGGCCGGGCCGGACGAGGTGGCGCGGGCCATCCTGTTCCTGATCACCGACGCGGGCTACACCACCGGGTCGGTGCTGCCGATCGATGGCGGGGTCACGGCGCTGAGCCGGCTGAGCGGTGATGTCGCATGACCGTCACGGTGATCGGAACCGGGGTAATGGGGTCGGCGCTGGCGCGCGCGCTGGCCGGAGCCGGGCACCAGGTCACGGCGTGGAACCGGACCCCGTCCCGGGCCCTGCCGCTGGCCTCGGCGGGCGTGACCATAGCGGACGGCCTGCTCGACGCGGTGCGCGGCAGCGACCCGGTCATCATGTGCGTGTCGAACCAGGCGGCGGCGGCCGAGCTGCTGGCCGATCCCGCGCTCACCGAGCTGCTGCGCGGGCGGACCCTGATCCAGATGACCACCGGCACCCCGGCCGACGGCCGGCGCAATGCCGCCTGGGCGGAGCCGCTCGGGATCGGCTACGTGGACGCGGCGATCCTGGCCTACCCGAGGGAGATCGGAACGCCTGACGCGGAGATCTTCTACTGCGGTCCGGCGGCCGCGCCCGAGGCGGCCCCCGAGCTCGGGCCGCTGCTGGGCGGCCTGGGGACCGTGCACTACCTGGGCGAGGACGCGGGCCGCGCCTCGGTGGTCGACGCCGCGCTGATCGCGTTCTTCTACGGCACGATGGCCGGGCTCGTGCAGTGCGTCAACCTGGCTACCGCGGAGGGAGTTCCGATCGGCGACCTGCTGCCGATTTCCGGGCCGTTCTTTTCCCGGTTCATCGGCAACGCTGTCACCGAGACCGGCGAGCGGCTCACCGAGCGGCGTTACGGCGAGCCGCAGTCGTCGCTCGACACCCACCTGGGCGGGATCGACCTGCTGGTGCTGGGCGCGAGCCGGGAGGCTGGCATCGACACCGCCATCGTCACCGCGATCAGGGACTCGTTCGCTCAGGCCGTGGCCGCGGGCCACGGCGCCGAGGACATCGCCATCCTGGCCGACCTCCCGCCGCACCCCGGCAGCTGACCCAGCCGGCCTGTCGCCCCCCACGCCGCGGGTCCGGCCGCCGGCCGGCCGGCCCGGCGCGGGGATCAGTACGAGCTGGAGGTGGCCCAGATGTTGAGGTTGGACTCGACCGCGTCGCGGTCGATCGCGGCCAGTTCCTCGTCGGTGAAGTCGCTGTGCCCGGCGGCGGCCACGTTCTCCTCGAGCTGAGCCACGCTGCTGGCGCCGATGAGCACCGACGTGACCCTCGGGTCGCGCAGCGCCCAGGACAGCGCGAGCTGCGCTATGGACTGGCCGCGGGCCCGGGCGATCTCGCCCAGCGCGCGGATGTGGGCGAGCGTCTCGGGGCTGAGGTCGTTCCCCGAGAGCGAGGTGCCGCGGCTGGCGCGCGATCCCTCCGGGATCCCGCCGAGGTACTTGTCGGTGAGCACGCCCTGGGCCAGCGGCGCGAACACGATGGCGCCGATGCCCTCGCGCTCGAGCACGTCCAGCAGGCCGTTCTCGATCCAGCGGTTCAGCATCGAGTACGACGGCTGGTGGATCAGCACCCGCGTGCCCATGCTCCGGAGGATGGACACCGCCTCCTCCGTGCGCTGCGGGGAGTAGGAGGAGATGCCCGCGTACAGGGCCCGGCCGGACCGGACCGCGAAGTCGAGGGCGCCCATGGTCTCTTCCAGCGGCGTGTCCGGGTCGAACCGGTGGCTGTAGAAGATATCGACGTAGTCCAGGCCCATCCGCTTCAGCGACTGGTCCAGGCTGGAGATCAGGTACTTGCGCGATCCCCACTCGCCATAAGGTCCCGGCCACATGTCGTAGCCCGCCTTGGTCGAGATGATCAGCTCGTCGCGGTACGGCCGCAGGTCCTCGCGCATGACGCGGCCGAAATTCTTTTCCGCGGACCCGTACGGGACCCCGTAGTTGTTGGCGAGGTCAAAATGCGTGATACCCAGGTCGAACGCCCGGCGCAGGATCGCCCGGCTGTTTTCCAGCGGGCGGTCGTCGCCGAAGTTGTGCCAGAGCCCGAGCGAAACCTCGGGAAGCTGGATGCCGCTGCGCCCGCAGCGGCGGTAGGCGATTTGCTGGTAGCGGTCAGCCGCTGCGACATAGGTCATGAGCTAGATTTTGTCATATTGCCGGCAGTCTGCTGCCGAAATTTGTGATCTTACGCGCTGGTCGGCTAGGAGGCCGCATGCAGTGGAAGCGGACCCTGACGGTGGTCGGTTGCCACGTCGGCGGTGAGGCAAACGACGTCGTCACCGGGGGACTCGGCGAGATACGCGGCTCCACGGTCTTTGAGAAGCGACTCTATTTCGAGCAGCACTACGACCAGTTGCGGCGGTCACTGCTGTTTGAGCCGCGCGGCGGGCCGTCGCGGTGCGTCAACTTTGTCGTGCCCGCCAGTGATCCCCGGGCACAGCTCGGCTACATCATCGCCGAGGCAACCGAGTACCCGGCCATGTCGGGCAGCAACACGATCTGCACCGCGACCGTGCTGCTGGAGACCGGGATGCTGCCCATGACCGAGCCGGTCACCGAGATTGTCCTGGAGTCCCCGGCGGGCCTGATCCCGCTGCGCTGCGAGTGCTCGAACGGCAAGGTCACGAGTGTCCGCTTCACCAACCAGCCGTCATTCGTCCAGCATCTCGACGCCCGCGTCGAGGTACCGGGGCACGGCAGCCTGGCCGTCGACGTGGCCTGGGGCGGCATGCACTACGCGATCGTGGACGCGCGGTCGCTGGGCTTCTCCCTCTCTCCCGACGAGGCGCGGGACATCTGCGTGCTGGGCCAGCTGATCACGGAGGCGGCGGCCGGGCAACTGCCAGTGGTTCACCCGGAAGAACCCCGCTACCCCGGCGTTACGATCACCGAGTTCGCCGGCCCGCTGCGCCGGGAGGAGGGCGTTCTGCGGTCGCGCAATGCCGTTGTCGTCGCACCCGGCCGCATCGACCGCTCCCCGTGCGGCACCGGGTCGTCCGCCCGGATGGCGGTCCTGGCCGCGCGAAATCTGCTGGCTCCCGGCGAGCCGTTCATGCACGAGTCCCTCATCGGAAGCGTGTTCAGCTGCCGCATCGAAGAGACCACCACCGTCGGGCCGCACCCGGCGGTCATTCCGAGCGTCGCCGGCCAGGCCTGGATCACCGGAATCAGCCAGATAGGCATGGACCCCACGGACCCGTTTGCGGACGGATACACGCTGCCGGACATCTGGCTGCGGTCAATCTGAGCCCAGTACCCCGGTGTCCCTGGTCCTGCGCGCTTAGCCGGCGGCCGCGCCATGCGCCTGCACCAGGCGTTCCACAAGCGTGCGCGGCATCCGCTCGTCGAGCGTCCACGGCAGGAAGATCACGCGATAGACGATCGGCGCGAGTACCCCGTCGATCACGTCCTCCACGCTGATGCCCGGAGGGCGTGCCGCGTTGCCGAGAATGATCTCGGCCTCGGCGCGCCGGTCGCGCAGGCAATCCGACTCCCGCTCGCCAGCCGACGCCGCGCCGCCGCGCAACAGGGCGGCCCGGGTGGGGTCGCTGTAGTGGGTCTGCACCTCCTCGGCCCAGGCCGTGAGATCGGCGACCAGGTCTCCGGAGTCGGGCAGACGCCGGTGCGGGTCCAGCCGGTAGGTCGCCACGTCGTTGATCATCGTCGCCAGGTCACCCCAGCGGCGGTAGACGCTGCTCGGATTCACGCCCGCCCGCTCGGCGACCATCGGGATCGTCACCCGTTCGCTGCCGCGCTCGGCAACGAGTTCCTCCACGGCCGTCTTCAGCGCGCTGAGCACGGCCGCGCTGCGTCCACCCGGCCGCTGACCGGTCGTGCGCTGCGCTGTAGCCATGCAGTCATCTTAACGCATAGATCCTTGCTTTAAATCTGGCGCTGCGTTAGAGTTCCTAAAGCACAGGCCTTCGCTTTAGGAGTTCTCAATGGCTAACCAGACCGCCACCGGGACGGAGCCCTGCACCGGTGGGGTGGCGACCTGCCTCATCGCTCCCGCAGCCCCTGCCTGCGGGTCTCTCCGCATGCCGCGCCGGCTATCGCCCGGGGCGGCCTTCTTCGGAACCGCGGCCGTTTTCGCTGGCCTGTTCTTCGCGGCGGGCGCGCCCACGCCGCTGCTGGTTCAGTACCAGCACGAGTGGGGCTTTCCCCCGGGCATACTCGCCGTCGCCTTCGCGGCCTACACGCTGGCGCTGCTCGCGGCGCTGGTGACGGCGGGCTCGCTGAGTGATCACCTCGGCCGGCGCCCGGTCATCGCGGGGGCACTGGTCATCGAGCTCGCCGCGATGCTGGTCTTCCTGGTCGCGCCGAACATCGGCTGGGTGATCGCTGGCCGCGTGATCCAGGGACTTGCAACCGGCGTGGCCACCAGCGCGTTCTCGGCAGCCGTCATCGAGCTGGCGCCACCCGAGCACAAGCGCCTCGGCACGGTGATCATCGGAAGCGCGGCAGCGGGAGGGCTGGGCATCGGGGCACTGCTCACCGGTGCAGCCGTGCAGTTCACCAGCCATGCCAACACGATCGTGTTCGCGGCGCTCTCGGCGGCCATGACCGCCGGCATCGCGGTCGCGATGCTCAGCCACGAAACAGCCCCGCTGCGACCTGGTGCGGCCCGGAGCCTGATCCCGAATGTCCGCGTCCCCGACGCCGCCAGGCGCGAGTTCGCTGCCGGGGTGCCGGTCCACGTCTCGGCATGGATGCTCGGCGGATTGTTTCTCGGCCTCGGCCCAACGATCATCCAGGGCGTCTTTCACATCCACAGCGGGCTTGTCGAAGGCGCGACCGCGGCGATCTACCCCCTGGCCGGATCGACCGCCGGGGTGCTCCTGGGGAGGACCACGGCGCGGCGGACCACGGCGATCGGCGGTGCGGGCATCCTGGCCGGCGCGCTGCTGATCGTGGCCGGCATAGCAACCCACACGCTGCCGCTGCTCCTCGTCGGCGGAGCCGCGGGCGGCGTGGGTTTCGGCGGCTCCTTTGCCGGAGGCGTCCGTCTCATCAGCCCTCTGGTGAAACAGCACGAGCGGGCGGGGGTCTTCGCAGGCGTCTACGTCGTCGCCTACCTCGCGTTCGGGGTACCGGTCCTCATCGCCGGCCAGCTGGTGAACCCGCTCGGGCTCGTCCCGACCGTGCTGGTCTACGGCGCCCTGGCGGTGCTCGCGGCGATGGCCGGCCTGATCGCTCAGCAGCGCGCCGACCGAGCGGCCCGGGCGGCCCGCTGATACACAACACTGCCCGCCCGCCTCGGGAGCGTAGGTCGAGGCGGACGGGCAGGCGTTTCCCCTGGTTACTTGGTGAAGTACCAGTACTCAGGGAGCAGGGTGAACATCGGGCTGAACGCGACGTTGTGCAGTTTGCTGCTCACGGCCTGGATCTGGAACGGGTTGGGATTCGGAACCCACATGAACGGCAGCTGCTGCGCGGCGTACGTGGCGTACTGATGGAAGACCGCCAGGCTGCTGCTGGTGTGAGTCTCGTTGATCAGCTTGTCCATCTCCGGGTTGGAGTAGTTACCCGAGTTCGACCCGGCCCCCGTTGCGAACAGCGGCTCGCCGGTGGGCTCGAAACCAGGCCCGTCGAAGCCCCAGCCGCCGAAGGCAAACACCTGAACGTTGCACTTCGGCCCCATCGGCGCGCACGGCAGGCTCTCACCGATGATCGAGTCGAACGACTGCCCGACCAGGGTGACGTCGATGCCTATCTGGGACTCCTCGGACTTGATGGTTTGATACGTCGCCGTGGCGGCGGCGATGCCCGTCGAGTAGACGAACGTCATCTTGAGCTGCTCACCCTTGGTGATGCCGGTACCGCACTTGGACGGGTCCTGGCAGGTCATCACGCCGCCGACCTCCGACCAGCCGTGGCTGGTCAGCAGCGCCTTCGCCTTGGCCGGATCGTACGGGTACGGGCCCTGGCCGTTGTTCTCCTTCTGGACGGCCGGAAGGAACTCGTTCGTAGGCACGGTCGGGACCGGCCCCGAGACCGGGGTCGCATACCCGCGCCAGATCGCCGAGCTGATGCCGGGCTGGTTCTCGGCGTACTGCATGGCCTGGCGGATGTACAGCTGCCGGACCATGTAACCGACCTGCGGGTTGTTGAAGTTCGGCTGCGCGTACTCGATGCCGTAGGAGAAGAACGGCTCCAGGTAGTACGAGCTGCCCAGCGGGTTGGTGGACGGCAGCCACGAGTTCGCCGGCTTTTGCCCCACGTCCTGGGTCGGGATGTAACCGACGTCGAGCTCCCCGGTCTTCAGCGCCGTGTACTCGGCCGAGTCGGCCGTGTACGGCAGGAACTTGACGGCGGACAGCCGCGGCTTGGGGCTGCCCGAGTAGGCCTTGTTCGGCACGATCGTCACGTTGCCGTTGGTGTTGAAGCTGGACAGCTTCCACGGCCCGTCAACCACCGACCACAGCGGGCTGGTCGCGTACGTCGAGGCGATCTTGGACTGCGCGGTCAGGAAGGTGTAAACCGCCTTGCACTTGGCCCAGCCGTCGGCCGCGCTGTCGGTGGTGCAGCCGCCGCTGCCGGCCTTGGCACCCAGGCTCGTGACGTCCCAGGCCAGCGGCATCGGGTTGATCTCGGCGAGCTGGTTGTAGGTGTACCAGATGCTGGAGTACCCGCTGTTCAGCTGTATCGTCAGCTGGTTGGGCCCGGTGGCCTTGTAGGACGCGACGTTGTCCGGCAGCAGGGTCTTGGAGTACGCGTACCAGTTGTTCTTCTCCGCCTTCGCCATGTTCAGGAAGAAGATCAGGGACTGGGCGTTGACGGTCTCGCCGTCCGACCACTTCCAGCCCTTCATGTTGATCACCACGGTCTTGCCGCCGTTGGTGTACTCGGGGGGGTTGGCCGGGGACAGCGGGTAGTTGATGGTGACGTTGGTGTTGGTGTTGTTGCCGAACATGTACAGCG
>Ga0209333_1000238_pt1 | contig 30110 bp, 24 predicted proteins | sample BlaSpr_A8_OM2_O3_FD_187982 | JGI IMG/M metagenome (GOLD analysis project Ga0209333, IMG submission 187982) | Forest soil microbial communities from Thunder Bay, Ontario, Canada - Black Spruce, Ontario site 2_A8_OM2_O3 (SPAdes) (version 2) | ecosystem: Environmental > Terrestrial > Soil > Boreal... | reverse complement strand
GGGCGGAGTGGACGGAGCAATCGTACTATGAGCTATCAAATGCGCAGCATCGTTTCTTGCGTGGCAGTGCTATTCGTCCTGCTGGTGAGCTACGCTCCAGGTCTTGCCCAGCAGACCACCGTGTCCGGCAACGACGACGAATCGCTGGCCATCAAGGAAAACGATCCGACCGCAAACCTGACTCAGTTCAAGATACAGGACATCTATACTCCGGCCGAGTACGGCACGAATGCACAGCTGAATACACTGCAGTTTCGGCCACTCCTCGCTGTAAGGCCACAAATATTCACGCCGCTCGAGCAACTTATCCGACCCACGATCCAGATCGTAACGGTTCCTCGCAACAAGGGCGCGACGACGGTCACCGCGCTCGACGACTTCCAGCTTCTGGACCTGTTCGTGATGCCATGGCCGAACTATAAGGAGACTCAGTTCCGGTGGGGAATAGGACCCTACTTGGTATTTCCGACCTCGACCAGCCAGTACACCGGCAAAGGTGCGTGGCAGATGGGACCAGCCTGGGCCTTTGGCTATCGGGGAATTCCAAGGCTGCAAATTGCCGGCCTCTTTCAGCAGGCGACGTCGTTTGCGTACTCGTCATCTCATTCGGTTCCGCAAAGTTCGCTCCAGATTCAACCGATGTTGTCCTATCAGCTAGGACGAGGATGGTATCTGAAGTCGAGCGACTCGACCTGGACAATCAACTGGCGTCATAAGACTTCGACGCAAATGCCGCTTAGTGCCGGCTTCGGGAAGGTCTGGAAATTCGGCGAGGGTTACTCAATCGACACGTCGTTCTCCAGCGAGTGGATGGCCTATCGGCAGTTTTCCACCCAGACCCAGCAGTTCGATTTGAGATTTCAAGTGAACCTGCTGCTGCCGCAAGTTGAACTATAAGTTGGGAGTTAGTCCGCTCTGAGGAACGTATTGTACCAAAGTACAATTGTCGCAGCGCGGCGCGATCCGCTAAGAGTGACGGCGACCAGGGAGGCTATGCAATGAATCCTGTGACCACTTCGTTAAAGCGGATTGGAACAGCTGCCGTGGTGTTTGCCGTCGGATGCACTCTGACAGTATTGGTTGTCGCGTCCAGTCTCGCGCAGAATAGTCCTGCTCTCAGCGGACCCTCAGCAGATGAGGTGACCCAAATTGCGACCGACGCTTACATATATGGCTATCCGCTGGTCACGATGGAGTACACGCGTCGCGCTCTGACCAACGTTGCGGAACCCGAAGGCACGAAGGCGCCTATGGGACAACTGATCAGGGTTCGGTCCTATCCTCCTGCCGCTTTTCGGGACGTTACAGCGCCAAATGCCGATACTCTCTACACGACTGGGTGGATCGACGTCAGCAAGGAGCCATGGGTGCTCAGCATTCCGGATGCACACGGCCGCTATTACCTGATGCCGATGCTCGACGCGTGGACGGATGTATTTCAAGTGCCGGGCAAACGGACGACGGGCACCGGTCCACAGATCTACGCGATCACCGCACCCAACTGGACGGGTACACTCCCCACCGGCGTGACTCATTACAAGTCGCCGACGGCGCTGGTATGGATCCTTGGGCGCATCTACTGCACTGGTACGCCGAAGGACTACAAAGCCGTACATGAGATGCAGGACAAAATCACGCTGGTCCCGCTCAGCTCTTACGGCAAGCCATACACGCCGCCTCCGGGGGCGGTCGATCCAAGCATCGACATGAAAACCGCGGTGCGAGAACAGGTCAATGCGCTTGATGCGGCAGCGTACTTCAACCTGATGGCGCGGCTGATGAAAAACAACCCGCCCACTGCCGACGATGCCACAATCGTGGCGAGAATCGCGAAAATTGGAATCGTCCCGGGGCAACCGTTCGATCTGACCAAGCTTTCACCCGACGCACAGCAGGCCTTAAAGGCCGTGCCCAAGGCCGCTTTCAAGAAGATCATGGGCTACTTCAAGGACGCCGGAAAATTCGAAAATGGCTGGGTGTTCACCACCAAAACTGGAGTCTATACGACCGACTATCTCGATCGTGCACTGATCACGGCGATCGGACTTGGCGCGAACCGGCCGCAGGATGCGGTATATCCAACCTCGGAGGTCGATACCGACGGCAAGCCGTACTCTGGCGCCAACAAATACGTCATGCATTTCAACAAGGGCGAGATGCCTCCGGTGAATGGATTCTGGTCGCTGACGATGTACAACGCTGCGTATTTCTTTGTCGCGAATCCGCTCAACCGCTATACGCTCAGCGCGCGCAACAAGCTGAAGAAGAACACCGATGGATCGGTCGACCTTTACCTGCAAAACGAAAATCCAGGAAAGGACAAGGAATCCAACTGGCTGCCCGCCCCCGCCGACAAGTTCATTTTGATGCTGCGACTGTATTGGCCCATGGAAAATCCACCGTCGCTGCTCGACGGCACATGGACGATTCCGGGCGTTAAGAAGGCTCCCTGAGCGAGACGCGAAGTATGTCAGTTGACGGTAGACCTACGAAAGATAAAGGATCAACTGCAAACCAGGAAGAGGAATATTATGAGACACCAAATTCTCAATCGAATGTATATGCTAGTGGCGCTGGCGGCGTTCGGATGCGCGGGCGCTCAGGTCACGCAGCAAAGTTCATCGGCGCCGATTAGCGCAGGGCCGCCAACCGCTGTCGTCGTCTATCCGTTTGCCGTGGATGCGGCCGATGTCTCGCTTAACTCCGGTATCTTCCAGGTGGCCTATAGAAACATGTCGGGCGAAGACCAGAGTGCCCAACAGGACCAACTAGCCCACCAGACGGCGCAGAACATTTGCGTCCAGGTCGCGGCGAACCTGACGCAAAAGGGTATCACGACTACCTGCCTGCAGCGTGGAGTACCTCCTACCGGCGCCAACATCCTGGTGCTCGATGGCCAGTTTACCGACATAAGCGAAGGTAACCGGCTGCGCCGGATGGTCATTGGCCTCGGCGCGGGAGCCTCCAAGGTCGACACCGTGGTCCAGGTCATTCAGAAGACGCCACAAGGATCAAGCGAGCTACTCGACTTCGCCACGAGCGCCGACAGCGGCTACATGCCGGGCGCGGGAATTACCGGACCGGCAGGCGCGGCTGCAGGCGGAGCTGCGGCGGCCGCAACGCTCGGTGTGAATATCGCGGCTGGAGGCGTCAAGAACGTTACCTCATCAACTGGGTACCTGGTGGACAAGACCACCGACCAGATCGTTCAGCAGATGGTCAACTACTACAATCGACAAGGATGGTCGTCCTGAACCGCGGGGATTGACGTCAGAGGGAATTGACGACGGCGGCGAAGCGGCGGATACCTTCGGCGATTTGCTTTTCTCGCATCGATGCGTAGCCCAGCAGCAGCCCCAGGTGCTTTGGCGGGTTGAGATAGAACGGATCCACCGAGTACACGCCAACGCCGGCGCGCGCTGCACGCATCCGCAACTCGCGCGATCGCGACGCGGGCAAGTCGCGCAGCCACAGCATCAGATGAAGGCCGGCATTGATGCCTGACACCTGCGCGCGGCCGCCAAGATAGCGCTCGATCGCGTCGAGGATCGCAGCGCGCCGGCTCGCATTGCGCATCCGCGTGCGATGCAGATGCCGTTCGAAATGGCCCTCGCGGATGAAATCGACCAGCGCGGCCTGCGCGAGATTGGGACCGCCCGTGTCCATCAGCGCCTTGACCGAGCGGATCGGTTCGATCAGCCGCTCGGGAAGAATCATGTATCCAAGGCGCAGCGAAGGAAACATCACTTTCGAGAACGTGGCGGCGTACAGCACGCATCCGCTGTCGTCGAGCGCGGCGAGTGCCTCGATGGGCCTGCCCGAGTAGCGATACTCGCTGTCGTAGTCGTCCTCGAAGATGCAGGCCTCCGAACGCCGGGCCCATGACAGCAGCTCGAGCCGTCGTCCCAGCGGCATCACGGCGCCAGTGGGGAACTGATGCGACGGCGTCACGATGGCGAGCCGGCTGGGCGTGCGGCGACCCGCGAGTTCGTCGGTGCGGAGGCCGTGATCGTCGACCGCGATGGTTTCAATTTTCGCGCCGGCCGCTCTCATCACGGTGCGCGCGCCGCGATAGTGCGGCTCTTCCATCAGGACCACGTCCCCGGCGTCGACTAGCGCGCGCGCGGCCAGGTCGAGGGCCTGCTGCGAGCCGTTGACGACGATGATCTGATCGGGAGTGCATGCGATCGCGCGGGCACGGCCGGCATAGTCGGCGATCGCTTCGCGCAACGCGGGCAAGCCCTCAGGCGTTCCGTAGTCGAGGTCGCGAAGCGTGACGCGGCGTGCGCGACGCGCCATCACGCGGCACCACGTTTCGTGCGGAAAATCGGTGAACGACGGCGCACCGTAGCGGAAATCGTAGGGCAACACGTCGCGCCGCGGCGCCCACGTGAACTGCACGCCATGCGAGACTTCGCGCACGCGGCGCGCATACGCCGACAGGTGCACCGGCGCCGGCATCCGAGTAGGCGCGGGACGGTGGCGCGCGGCGACGGTCGTGAGATGTCGCGGGAGCTCGCGCGCGACGAAAGTGCCCGCGCCCTTGCGCGCAGTCAGGTAACCTTCGTCGAGCAATTGCCGATACGCCATGATCGCGACGTTGCGCGAGACGCCAAGTTCAAGTGCGAGATCGCGAGTGGCCGGGACGCGGGTTGCCGCAGACAGGCGTCCGCCGAGAATCTGGCCCCTCAACGCGCGGTAAATCTGATCATACAGCGGGCCGTCCGTATCGAGCTTCAGGAACATCGGAGCACCTCGCACCTATGATCGCGACCGTACTACGCGCGTTCTGGTCGAGGAAGTGGATCCCTAATTATTTCCTAAAGTGGAACTACTGGTGGTCCACTCGTATTTGTGCGCAATGCATGATGAACCGTCATGGACGCAGTCGAACAACTCAACCGCGACCCGCTGCCCTTCGCCAGGCTGCTCGGCCTCAGGTTCGTCAGCGCGACGGCGGAATGCGTGACGGCGGAGATGACTGTGCGCGAGGACATGTGCACGCGGCCCGCGATCCTGCACGGCGGCGCGATTATGGCGCTGGCCGACACGCTCGGCGGCTGCGCGACCTCGTTGAATCTGCGCGACGGGGCGACGACCACCACGATCGAATCGAAGACCAACTTTCTGGCGCCCGCGATGGTTGGCAGCACCGTGCGAGCGGAGTGCGTCGCGATCCATCGGGGACGGCGCACGATGGTCTGGCAGACGCGGGTAACGTCGGAGAACGGCAAGCTGCTCGCAATCGTCACGCAGACTCAGATGGTGCTGGCGAGCGAGCCGAAACAGTGATCGCAAATATTTTCGCATGGATGGAGGCAAAACGATGAAGCTCTATTACTCTCCGCTCAGCGTGTACAGCGCCAAGCCGCGAATCGCGATGTACGAGAAGGCGATCGCGCACGAAACCCGGCTAATCAACTGGACGCCGGCGACCGGATGGATCAAGCCCGAGGAGCTGCTGCGGCTGAATCCCAAGGCGCAGATTCCAGTGCTGGTCGATGGTGAGGCGGTGATCTACGACTCGACGATCATCGTCGAGTACCTCGACGAGCGCGTCTCCAAGCCCGCGCTCTTTCCGACCGGCGCGGCAGAGCGCGCACGATGCAGAATACTCGAGGATCTCGGCGACACGCTGCTCGCGCCCAATCTGGGCGTGCTGGTACGCGAAGTGCTGCTGAAGCCGGACGCCTCGACGAGAGATGCGGCCGCGGTCGCTCAGACAAAGGCCGAACTCGCACGCCAATATCAGCGACTCGAGCGCGAGCTGGGCAAGCGCGAGTACCTGTGCGGCGAATTCAGCGCCGCGGACATCGCGTGCTTCTCGCCGATCAACATCGCGTCGTTGATGGAAGGTGCGCCGTCGCCGGAGTACCGCAGTCTGGCGGGCTGGCTGTCGCGGATGAGCAAGCGGCCGAGTGTCGCGCGCTTCCTGGCGGAGTTCACCGAGGCGACCGCGCCGCTGCGAGCATCGACACAGGCGGCTTCCGCCCACGCATGATGCGTCGCCAAGCTTTACGGTAAAAGACGCGGCGGAGTGAGTGAAACCTTGGCCGGGTTTCGCTCGCTCCGCACTCGTAAACATACTCGAAATCAAAAGCTTGAATCGTTTGCGCCTACGCCGCGGCCGTTCGATGATTCAACGTTGTGGCGGCGATCCTTATCGATGGACCGAAAACTGCGGCGAAATCATTTTTGTTCGCGCATGGAGCGGGCGCGCCGATGGATTCGCCATTCATGCAGCGGGTCGCTGAAGGACTTGCGGCGTCTGGCGTCCGAGTGATCCGGTTTGAATTTCCATACATGCAGCGGCGGCGGGAGACTGGGAAGGGCGGAGCGCCCGATACCCCGCGCGTCTTGATGCAATCGTTTCGCGATGCAATCGTGGAGGCCGGCGACGCGCGCAAGCTGGTGATCGGCGGGAAGTCGATGGGCGGTAGGATAGCCACGATGGTCGCGGATGATGCCGCGGTGCGTGGCGTCGTCTGTCTCGGCTACCCGTTTCATCCGCCGGGCAGGCGCGAGAAGACGCGAACCAAACATCTTGAAACTCTGCGGACTCCGACGTTGATCCTGCAGGGAACGCGCGACAGCTTCGGCCGCGCGGAAGAAGTCCGCGGCTACAAGCTATCGCCCGCAATCCGGATCGAATGGATCGAAGATGGCGATCACTCATTCAAGCCGCGCGCACGCAGCGGCCGCACCGAGGCCGACAACATCCGCGCGGCTGTCGCACTGGTCGCGGAGTTCATAGCCGCAACCAAAAAGCGCTAGTTTTTCTCAGTGCGATCGACGGTGGAATGCGTCGTCTCAGTTCGCGCCACCGCGCTATCATGATTGACTGCTGCGACGTGCCGATCGCTAACGCGCGCCTCGGGGCGGTCGCGATTCGCGTCAGCTCGCGCTCCGTTCTGATAGCCCACGTTATACGAATTCCCATAGCTGGCAGGATACGAATAGCCTCTGCTGTAGCCACTATAAGGATAGCTGCTTCCGTAGCTGCTGTAGCTGCTGTTGTAGCCCGAGGGTCCGTTCGAATAACCCGAACCGCCGTAGCATCCTGCCGCTACGGTAGCGATCAGGATTCCGCCAAATGTCATTGCCATTTTTCGATAAGTAATCACTTTCGTAATATCTCCTTGAAATTCACGACGCGTTCTTGACGGACGCTTCGGCCTTTATCGATGCCTTTAGTCTCTCGTTCTTTGCGGCCTCGAGTGCCGCCGCCTCTGAACGATCGGTCCCGCCGTCGCCGTAGTGGCGTCCGTGGAATCGATCGGAGTCGCCAATTTGACCGCGCGTCCGGGCGTAGCTTTCAGTCCATTCCGGATGATGCGAGGTGACCCAATCGTGCTGATGCTGCAACCACCAGCTCGCGTTGTGCCATTGCTGTTGTTGGTCGTAATCGCCCCATGACTTCTGCCATGGAGTAGCTGCACAGGGTGCGGCGAACGTCAGGAGCATCGCTCCGGTAACGGCGATCGCGCCTAGAGTGTTCCGGATCGGACGGAAACGAGGTCGTCCCATAGGGCCTCCCTCAAGCCTTGCTGTCTTACGATTGAGGTTGGTCTAGCGGAACGTGGTCAAAGGCGAGCAGAAGGGCCACCGGTCGGGCTGGATCAAAGTCGGGCTCGAGTCGTTTTACGATTCCGACATAAAGAAGGTTACTCCCCCGTAATGAAAGGAGTCAAATTAGCCACGCTAATTAGTTAGTGAGTATGTAGTTAGTATACTCAGTTGCAGATAGGGCCTCACTGTCAAAACATGGGCGACGGAGGCGCAACGTAGGGTGCTGGATTCACCTACGTTGCGCCGGCTTACCGCGCAACCTCAACGGCTACGGTTTGTCGGGAGCTTCCTCGCTCGGAGTAGTGCAGAATTCTGGCGAGGGCGGCGTGTTGGTATAGAAGCAGCCCTGGGCCAACGCCTCTGACGCAGCGACGAATGGGATATTCCAAGGCGAATTCACAGTCAAAGTCGCTGGTGGTGGCATCGGATTCGGAATCATTTGCGTTTTTGGGAAACAAGACGGCGCGGGCCGCAGGGCGTCCCTCCCCGCCTGGGTGGGGACAGTCGCGAAGGTACTTCCCAAGGTGAACGAAAACCCGTACGCGCCGGCGTCAGGATAGTCTACGTCACTGATCGCCCATTTGCAGAACGAGGCTGGGCCCGTGCTCGGACCGCTGGTGTCGGTCTTACCTTGGCAATCGTTGTACAGATAGAACTGGCCTAGCGGATCGCTGGGGTTGGAGGAGATGTTGCACTCACAGTCCGAGTTCGTCGTGTTCCACGCGCACATAGTTGAAGGCTGGCAACGAGTCTGGGTCGGATTGGCGGGATTATAGATCGAGTTGTTGTAGTCGGTTGCGAATCCGCTCCCGCCCGCGGCGCTGAGATCGACCGTAACAGTCAGAATGCCTCCTCCTGTGGGCGGCATACCAGTATCCGTGGATTGGTACGTCTTGGTCCATCCGGTAGGCCAGGTGAAGGGCGTGAAGGAGGCGGCCGCAGTAGCTACATTCGCCTTCTCGGCCGTCACGGAATTCAGGAAGGTAGTAGTGTCGAGGCCCTTGCCCACGAATATCTGGTAAGTCTCCTTGGTGGCTGAGACGGTTGTGGATGGAGGGCCTGGTTTGGCGAAGAGGAGAAACACGTGGTATTTCTTGTTCGGCTGGAAGACGCTGTACAAGTTCCCCGCCTGAGCTTGCGTGACCTGGTCCACTGTTGTGTCGATGTAAAAGAGGCCGCTGTTCGGCGCCATCGTCTCGCGCTGCCCGGTGGCCTGCGACGACATCCGGATAAACGGCGCCGCTGTTTCACCCGGATTCAGATACTGGCGATACAGCGGGACGCCATAACACGACGAGTTAGCGCAGTCGTAAGTCCAGGTCCACGGGACCCGCCCATTTTCCGCACTCGGATCATTGCAAGCGCCCTTGTTAGGTGGCTCGCCTTGCCCGGCGTCGGGTATTGTCGCGCAATCAGGATACACAACCGTAGTGACGTAGTCGTACGGGCTGGTAATAGCGGTACCTTCGGTATTGGCTGCCACGTCGGATCTGCACTCGACATCCTGAGTGGGTGCCTGGAAAAACGGATCCTGGTTGACCGAGACCGTTTCTACGAGTCCCGTCAGCGTACCATCGTCATCGTTCAGTTCAGTCTGCCGATCGATATCGGTGAAAGCGGGGCTGAACATATTTGGCTGACGGTTGCAGTACAGCGCCTTGGTGGCGTTATCGTCGGTCTTGTAGGTACCCGCTAGGAATTTGGGTTCGATCACATAGTGGTGAATATCAACGTTGTTGAAGTAGAGATTGGTCGAGTGGAAGGACGGAGGATAGTAAAAGCCGTTAGGTTGTTTCCACGCAATCGCCGCGTTGGGAAGATAGCAGGCTGACGGCGGCATCCCGGCACCTGCAAAGACACCAGGGAGACCCAGTTGTGTTCCTTCCATCCATTTGCTGTTAAAGCACCGAAAATCAGCATCGCCCGTGAGCTGGCAATCAGTCAGAGGTGTTGTGGTGATATCAAGAAAGGCGTTTGAGTCCTCCAGCGATGGACCGTCGTAGATGCTGAAAAACCGTTGATTGGTTGAGAAGCTGTCCCGGTTAAAGGAAACTCCCAAGTCGTGTCCATTGGCGTCAATAGGAGCGCAAAAGTTCGTGGCGGGCTGTTTATTGCCGCAGGCGACGCCGTTGGGGTTGACCGGACCTCCGTTGGACGCATAGGGGTTGGCCGCAAAGCTCTGGGTGTTGCCGATAAAGACACTCTTTCTGGCCAAGTCCCAAATTCCGAGCAACGCATCGGATCGCGTATAGCCGCCGCCGGTCACGAAGGTGAGGCCAGCATTGAGCACGTCGGTGATCGCGCCGTTGAGGACGAGGTTAAATTGCGGGCGGAGCCAGATGGCGGCAAAGTTTTTCGCCGCAAAGTTGAAAGATGTAGTAAAGCGGTCGAGTACAAGAACCATGCAGTTGCCAAGATTGCTGTTGGAGCAATCTGGCTGAGTGCTGCAATCGCCGGTCAGACTGGGGCACTTAGTCGGGTGGCGATTTCCTCCGCCATTCACCCGAGGATAAAATGTTTCGTTCTCTATGTCAGGTGCTTTCTTGTCGGTCTTCACGCCAACAGGCAGCGGTAGAAGAGGGTTAGGGACTGATGTGAACTGCGTGCCGACGGTGGGATCCCCGGCAAAGTTTGAGTTTATGCCGGCGCAGTAAGCGGTATTGCCGTTGATATGAAAGGACATCATCGCCGTCGAGCAGGTATTACCGAGAAATTCCATGAGGGGCGAAGTCGCCTGATTGGTGGAGTAGTTCTTCTGTTCGGAGGCGTAACCGGTCCAGAACATATTCCGCGACCCACCGCTGTTGGCGCCCGGCGGCATCCAATAGCAATTTCCGCACATCTCGGCGCCCACCGCCATGTTGTACTCGAAGTCGTTCCAGCCATTCATGAACCAGAACACGGAAGGATGCTCGAAGTCGGAGTCGTAGGGGGTGTTTTCAGAGTTGGGGAGATATGGGGTATCGTTGCCGTACTTGTTATTGGCAAGTATCCCGGGAACCAGACGATTGTTCGCGAAGTCGTTGACGGCCGCGATTGCTGAGACTCCCAGATTTGCGTAGAGCTGGTTGCCGGTCTCGGTGCCGTCCTCGAGATAGTAGCCCATGCCTATAGACCGGTAGCCTACGTTGCGGGCCAGCAGGACGCCCTGCGTCGCATGCAGGACGATAAAGCGCGTCATCGAGTCCCATACCGAGCTGTCCTTTACGAAGGTTCCAGTGGGGACCTGGCGCGCCATATGAAAGTGCACAGGATAGTGCCCTATCCTGCCGCCTTCTCCGAGCTGATTGAACTCAACTCCCTGAATCTGAAGCTGCTTGAAGCCCTGCCTGAAGACAACGTGCCCGCCGAAGTAGGTCGCCGGGTCGGCCATCGGCGGGACAGCAGGAGCCTTAAGATCAGTGCCCGCAGTTTCGCCGCCAGACACGATGCGGATGCTCCGCGTCAGGAGCGCTACAGCAGCGCGAGTGTCCACCGACGTGAGATCGGTCATACCGCGCCCGGCAGGAATCCGCGAAGAGAGATTGAAAATGGCGGCATTATGGGGGAACTGGAGTGGCGTTGTAAGCGTAATGTTGTTGCCGTCCGCGTCTTCAGCGAGTGTCATCAGCTCAGTGTGCGAGGGCAGATAGTCGGTCGTGGTGACGATGATCTGATCTCCCATTTTCCAATTGACAGGGTTGGAAAGGGCCAATTGGGTGCCGCCCGGCTTAAGCACGGTTCCACTACAGCCTCCTATCAACCCTAGCGCGCAATTGTTCAGACGCGCCCAGCTGCTGCCGGTGTTGCTCGGACTGACCGTCGTGTCGGGATAAGTCGCACCTTTCAGGCCGTAGAGGCGCAGGGTGGCACCGTACCCGAGACCGAGGACTTTGTAGCCGTAGTAGGCGGGCACATTTCCGCCGCCATCATACGGCATCGAATCGTACATGTAGAAACAGTCGTCATTGGGTAGCGTTCCTTTGAATTGCGAGGCAGGCTTGCAACTTTTAGGATCGAGCGTCTTCATGTTGTTGGACATGAAGAGGTCCATCGGGATGCCGCAGGTCTTGTCATGGCACGGGACACCCACGGCCTTGAATTCGGGGGAATTCGGCGGACCTTGCTGAGCCCCCCACAGGTGGATGGTGACTTTCCCGCCAGCCGTGCCGACGGGCACGATAGTGCCATCAGACGCTACGCCTGCGGTGAGCGATGCGCCGTTTTCAATGATTATCGATTTGGCCCAGAAGTCGGTAACCGTGTCGGAGAAGACCAGCGAGCCTTTGCCAAAAATATCGACGTTATTGAAATAGTAGGTGCCGGCGCCAACTGTGCACGTACCTGAGACATCGAGATCGGTGATCGGCATCGTGGTGGGCGTCAGCGGTCCGGTGCAGGTGGGCGTCCCCGTGGTTTTGCTGAGATGAGGCATGACAGGGAACGTGTCAGCCTTCGACGATTGTGCACCGCTAAATAGCGTTCCGAACAAAAGCCCGAGCGCGAGCACCAGAGCTACGTTCCCGACGCGTGAAGCCTTTGCGAAATTTGAATCCAGACACAAACTCATCTCTCCCCTCCAGTCAAAGCACACGCCTGGCGCATGATAACGATTTCAGGCCACTGTAAACGACGGTCCATTTTTTTAATGGACACCTGCTACTCGACAGTCGGACCAAAAGTGAACAACGCCGGTTGATTCAGGTTAGTACCTGCTGAATTGGAATCCAGGAAAATGTGCGGGACCGGGTTGCCGCTCGTAGTGATCTGACTGGGTGTGAACTCGACGATGCTGCCGAAGTTGTCGCTGATCGCATTGCTTACCCACAGGTTGCCCTTCTTGTCGAAATCCAGGCCCTCGGGACAATCCAGGCTGGAAGAAGCGCCGACGCTGGTAGCGCTCAACACCACGATGGGAGTCGGACTGCCGCTCGTGGCTATATCGGAGGCGGCAAATTCCAGCACGGTGTCTCCAAAACAATTCGAGACCCATTGATTGCCGGACGAGTCCACAAGAACGTCGGTAGGCCCATTGATGCTCGCCGACGAATTGATGATGTCGGGAACGAGGTCCGCGGTGGTACCTTCGGCAGCCGCAAGAGTGGCAGCTTTGAATCCGTACACATCCGAGTTAGCGAAGTCGGCGACCCACAGCGTTCCTGCCGAGTCGAACTGAATTCCCTCCAACTGGCTGAAGTTGGATGAGACGATTTTCGTGTTAGGGAACTGCGCGCCGCCCGCGCTCAACTGACTGGGCGTGAAGTTGATCAAATCGGCCGAAAAACGGTTAGACGCCCAAAGGCTGCCGTCGCTTCCGAACGTCTCGCCGTAGGGGCAACCGAAGATATTGAAGCTGCCGTCGTCGGTGAGAATAACGTTAGGATTCGGATCGGGATCGTGCGACAGATTCTTCAGTTGGTCGCTGGTGAACTCCAGGATCGTCCCGGCCCCGAGTATTGAATCCGAACAATTGGTGAGCCAAAGATTGCCCGCACCGTCAAAAAGCGCTTCTTCGGGCGAATCAATCAATGCGCTTTCGTTGGTCAGCGCCGGATTAGGCGCGCCGCTTTTTGCTATTTGATCGGCGTTGAACGCAGTGACTGTGAAGCCAAAAAAGTTCGGCACCCAAAGTCCGCGATGAGATGACGGGGGACCGCTGCTGCCGGATCCTCCACCACCGCACGCCGCGGCACTGAATCCCAGGGCCGTAACCAGCACTATCATCCAAAGGTCCGTCTTATGTGATTTTCGAAGATTCGTCGTCCCCCGAACAGCCATCATCCCCTCCAGCACCTCCATACGCGGCAAAATGAAGCGCAGCCTGGCGCGCTCTCGCACAACGGCGCAATCGGTGAGATGCACGTCGTCGTATAAGGTACGATAGCGTGTCAAAGCTGATGTTTGCAAGTCAGTTCAGTGCACGGTCGCTCTAATGTCTCTGGCGATCAAAATGCGTCGGCAGTTCAGGGCTTCTCCAAAAACAGCGCCCAGAGAGCGCCTTTGCCCATCCGATTGTTGATTTCCGACAATACGAAATAAATTGCAAATATTAGAGTTACTCCCAGCGTCCAGGCGAAGAAGCGGTACAAATTTGCCTGGTCGATCATGTCGTGGACGGCGCCATCGAAGCTGCCAAACCGGTGCAGCGCTTCCAGAAATCGTTCCAGGTAACCGAGGAGCAGCGTGCCGAAACCGTACAGCAGCGTCTTGATGGTGACCGCGACGATCTTGCGATAGCGCTCGAGGCTACGTCCAATTCGCGTCTCGTCAAGGATCAGGACCGCCTTGGCTGCGAGCAGTGCGCCGACCAAGGACTTGGATAATGTCGTTATCGGAATGGAAAACTGAGCGACTGCCAGCTTGATGATCGTAAGTTGAAGCAGGAACGCGACCAGAAAGAAGATAAATACCGGGCGGGCCGCGACGAACTCGCGGTGTAGCCATTTGCCGGTTGCCGCGATGCTTTGTGACATAGCGCTCATGTTACTTGTCGATGCTATCGACGGCGCTGCGCAGCGGAGCGCTGGAAATCTGAATCACTCCGCCAAACGGCCGATCCAACTCCATTATCAGGAAGATGGCACCTGAAACCGATAGCGCGCAGAGGAAGAGGGTTGCGACTACGGTAGCATTGCGGGGCGCGAAAAGCCCAAAGCTGAGAAAAATAACAGTCACCCAGAAGATCAATAGAACAAGAAACGGCATTGGGATCGAGCGGCCGCCCTGCTCGAAGAGCAATATGCGCGCTTGACCAATCCCGATGCTCAAACTAACGGCTTGATTCTGAAGCGTGCGCTGGACGTCGTTCTGTGGCGTGAGTTCCTGGATCTTATCGAAGAACAGTTCTCCGCTCGTCGTGGTAGGCCTCGACTTCGCAGTTTGAACACTGTCATTAGGCCACAAGCGATCGACCATGCCCTCAGCAGATAGCTTGAGAAGATCGCGAGCTTCTTTCGTGCCCGGGCCGTAATGCGCCAGCAAGCGATCGAGCAGGATGACGTTAGCGGCGACTTGAGTGAGTTCGTTTCTCTGCGTGTCGTAGGAACCCTTTGCCGAGCTAGTAAGCAGCGCCAGGACCAGCGCCGACATTGTAGCGATTAGACCCATCCCAAGCTTGATTACGTCCTTGGAATCCGCGTTCAGATGATGCTCAGGCAGAATCGTGTGAATAGCCATCCCGACCAGCGCGCCTCCGAAGACGCACGCGAGCACGATGCAACCGACGGCGACTGGGCTCACGAGTGTTTCCTTCGAAGCTCAGCTCCCTGAGCTAGCGAGCCCTCGACCGAGCCGGGTCGTCAACTGATACTAAGCTCATTTCTTTTCTGTGCCTGACTCGATGGCTTCCTGTTCCGCGTGCTGAGTCGGCGATTGGGTCATCTGCATTCCCACCAGCCGCGCCACCAAAATCGCCAGATAGAACTGGCCGGTGATTCCTTCCGCAACCGCTACGTATCGGGCCTGCAGGGTTACTGGAGTGATGTCGCCAAAGCCTATTGTTGAAAGGGTCGTCAAGCTGAAATAGATGAGAACCGGGATGGTCTGTGTCTCGGAGACGGGAGCTCCGGCACCGAAGCTGAAGGCATTCGGCTGGAGGTCGTGAAGGACAATGTAGAAAAGCCCACATGTAAATCCGAGAAGGAGATAGGTGGAAATCGACATGCTGATGACTTCTCGCGTGATTTCCTTCTGCCTCAGGACCGCGCGCAATTCATTCCACGTAATGTATGCAAAGAGCAGTAGCCACAGAAACGTACCACCGAGGTAGAGCTTGTGGGTGGGCGCCAGAATAACCACTAATCGTTCCACAACTGCGGGCAAGCCAAGTGTCCACGCAATGATGTTACGCCTTCTCTTCTGAGCCAGCAGGATTTTTCGATCACCAACGAGCTCATCGACGTCGATGTTATACAGAGCCAGCATAAGCAGAAGCAGCATTGCGACCGTGGTCAGCGTCGGACCGGCTCCGGAATCGCCGGTAAAAGGCCGCACCAGAAACACGGCGATGAGCGCGGCGAGCAGCGCAGTATGCCGGTGCGGAAAGATACGGCGGCGGATTTCTTTCCGCATTTGAGTCACGAGGCCTGCCTCGCCTGACTTATGCTCCCGGCGCGCCATCGGTAAATTACTCGTCCACTTCCTGCCAGGTCTTGTCCGGATTGTATTGAGTCATTTTACTGGCCGACGTGGCTGTGTCGGTGCCAAGGTCCTTTTGGACGATGACACCGTCCTGGTTGATCATGAATGTCATCACTCCCGAAGCGCGATACTCGGCGGGATAAGCCAGGAATGCGAAGCCCTTGGTCATCTTGCCACCGACCAGGTAGTTCTTTGCTCCGCCCGAAGCATTCCGGCCCTGCGCTGTCAGTACTTTGTAGTAGTACCCGTGAAACGGGACGGGATTTCCGCCAGTGTCCTTCTTGTAGCCCGCCGCAGTTGCGCTCGCGACCAGCGGTCCGATAGGGCTCGCGGGCTGTCCTTCAGCGGCTTCCCAATACAGCCCGTTCTGTTTGCCGGTATCGCTCAGGATCTTCTGCGCGAACAGACCAGGACCCTCGCCATCGTGCGCATCGCTGGCGTACTCAGTCTGGGCGTCTGCCAAATCTTCGAGAACTTTGATCGTGAACAGTTCGTTTCGACCTATTCGTCTGAAGAGTAGCTCGTCTTTGCCGGCCGCCGTATCGAAAACCCAACCGCTGTCCTTTTTTATGAGCGGAATTGGAACCGGCCAGTTATTGGCGCCGACGTAAAGAATGACGCGACCCTGATCGTCGTACTCGAGCCGATGCATTTCATCGTAGCGTCGCACGAAGTCATCGCGCGCGTTCTTGTCCGCTACTGGATCTCCCGATGAAAGGACCTGATCGGCGTCGGGGCCTAGTATTGAGCTGAGGGCTTTCATGTCGTCCGCTTTGTCGGCGGCGATCAGCGCCTTAAACGCGGCGTCCGGCGACGGGAACGATTGCTGCGCGGCTGCTTCATCCGCTGACGCGAATGGTGTGACAAGCAACCCCATCAAAAGGAATGATGATAGGACGAGTGCGGCTTTCATTTTTGAATAGTTAAGAAAATTTGGCATGGGTCTTTTCCCCGTCGCGTTTGCGGCGCGGCGTAAATTAAGCTTGAGGCATTCCATAGTTGTTTCATTCGGCGTCATAGGAATTCCTCAACTACTTCTTCTTGCCGCCGCGATTTCCTCCGCCACCGCCTCCGCCTCCACCGCCGCCGCGTCTGGCATTGCTGCCGCCACCACCACCGCCGCCACCCTTGCCACCGCCGCCAGCGGGTTTCTGATTTCCCTTGAAGCTGGCTTGTCCGCGATCGCTGGATGCGCGCGTATTTCCGCCGGGCTCATAGCCACCCAAGGCGCTATTACGGCCGCCGGTGCTGCCATTGTTTTTCGCGAAACCTCGGGCTGGGTCCGCCGCCCGATTGGCGGGCTTGGTAGCAGGCCGATTTTCAGCGATAGGATTGGCGGGCCGAGTCCCCGCGCCAGGATTGGCGGGCCGATTTCCTGCGGCAGGATTGGAGGGCCGAGTTCCTGCTGTAGGATTCGAGGGCTGATTGGGTCGATTCTTCCCGGCATTCTTCCCGTTCCGGTTGGCCTCGCCAGGGATGTTGGGAAGGGTACTGGCTTTCGGAAAATTGGGTTTCGCGATATTGGGATTCGCCGGCCTCGCGGTATTCTTGTCGTAAGGCCGCGTCGTCGGAATTCCCGGGTTGTTAGGACGATTGTTTCCACCGCCGCCGTAGGGTGGCCTGTTTGGCCTGTTCTCCGGATAAGGAGCCGGTCGCGCTGGATATCCAGGCCGCGGATAATTTCCATTGGGTGGGCGATATCCGGGCGGCCGATAACCTCCGCCGCCACCACCAGGATATCGACCGGGGTACACGTTGTTATTAGTGACGTAGACGTTGTTGTTGTACTTGACCGAACTACCGCCACCGTAGCCATACCAACTGCAGCCCCAATGGTTGTTGCCATTGTTGATAAGCGACCCAAGCAAAATCCCGGCTCCAAATGACAAAACGCCCGTAAGAAGTAGATCGCTGCCACTGTAACCTGGCGGCGCCGCTACCGGCGCGCCGTAGGCACTGGTGGGATTGTACTGTGGGACGTAAACGGTGTTCGGCTGAGCCGGCTGGATGATAACTGTCTGCTGCACCGAGGGCTGGGTACTACCTTGAGCAACAGGAGGAGCGGGCTGAAGTTCAATTTGCTGTTGCGCCGTGGACTTCAGCGTTCCCGCGTTCACCGCCATGTTGCGCAGGACCTGGATAGCATTCATAACGTCGGCGGGCTGATTGTAGTACGCCTCGCCCAGGTCCGAAGTCCAGGCAAGGTTGTCGTTCATCGTTTGCAGGACGGTAGGAAACTGAGTCAGCGATTTGATGCTGGGATCCCACTCCTGCTGGTTCACCTGGTTGGCTAGTTGATCGCCAGTGAGACCGGGATTCTGCTTGAGCCACCTATCCGCTTCCACCACCTGCGTCGGATAAGTGGATCCGGCGAGAATTTGTGCCACCAGCACGTCAGGATATAGCGCGATGGGCGAAACCAGTTCCTGTAACTCTTGCGGAGTAGCAGCGCCGGGCGGGGGACCGGGTTCAGCGGCCGCGGCAGGCGGAGGAGGACTGTCAGGCGCGGCGGCCGCGGCGACGCTCGGTTGCGCCTGCGTCGACGGTGCGGCGGCGGGTTGATCATCGCCGCGCGAGCATCCGGTGACCATCGGTGATGTGGACATGAGGACCGCAGCCGCAAGTATCAACGGCAACGATCGTCCCTCAGGCCTGGATAGTAACTTCATCGTCAAAAAACCTCGTCGTCTCTTCCCAGTAGTCCTACGATTTCTGCTCGGCTTCCGCGCGGATCGCTGCCGCGATTTCGCCGCTCATCTTTGCTATTGCCTGGCTGTGCGCCGCGGCGAGTGCGTCGTAGCCTTGACCCTGCACGGTCTCGCTGGCGACTGTACGTCCCGACAGAGTCTCGCCACCTGCGGTCTTGCGCACCGTCCATACCGCCTCGACCGTAACTCCCTGGCCCCGGGTTGTTTCGAAGCGCTGGATGTCGATCGTGACCCTGTAGTCCGGGGTGAAGTTAGCCAACTGCGAACCGGCCACGTCCGGCGTACCCAGCAGCACGACGAGATCGCCGGCGACCGCGCGCGCGATGCCGTCGCTCAACGGCGCGACCCATCGATTGAACTCGTCAACCTCGACGCGGTTCGGCGCGACCTGCACGACGAACTCGGGCTGATCCACCGAAGCGGGAATCGTGACCGGACCAACCATCACCTTGGCGGATGTCGCGGGCGCGCCGTCCGCCGTCGACGTCGAGGACAGCGAGTAGAATCGCGACGGAGCAGTGCTACATCCTGCCGCCAGCGCAGCCGCCAACGCGATCGAGATTAGTTGCGCGATACGTCGTCCCATCACTTCGCCTCCCCGGGCTTGCCTCGCAGGAGCGCGTCCGGATGGCGCTCGAGATAGTCCGCAAGTACGCGCAGCGATCGCGCCGCGCGGCTCACCTCCTGCAACGTGGCGCCTATCTGCTGGACTTGCGAGGAATTCGGCTCGGTGAGCAGGCTGGTGTTGTCGAGAGTGCCGCGCGCGCTCGACAGCGTGCCTTGTGCCGTCACCAGTGTCTGATTCAGCTGCGCGATCGCCTTTTGCAGCTCCTCGCCGATGTCCTGGAACGGCACCTTGTCGAGCTTCTTGATGATATTCTCGACTGTCGCCTCGGTCGCCTCGAACTGGCCCGAAGTGGTAGGCAGCTGCACTGGCGTTTGCGACCAGTCGACCTGCACCGGAGGCGCGCCGGGGAAAAAGTCGAGCGATACATACAGGGATCCGGTCAAGAGGTTCCCGGTCCTCAACTGCGCACGGACCCCATGGGCCACCAAAGCGTCGATTAGTCTCCGACGCATGGTGTCCAGGTTCGCGCCCGGCCCTAGATCAAAGATTTTTACCCCAAGCCTTCGTGGGTCCAGGCTGATAGTCACTGGAGCTGAAAACTCGAAGGTCTTCAGATCGATTTGCGCGCTGATATCCGAGACCGTGCCGATCGGGATGCCGCGGAATTCGACCGGTGCCCCTGGCTCCAGCCCGCGGACCGAGTCTTTGAAAATGAGCTGGTAGGTCTGCGGATTTTGCGGCGGCGGATTAAAGGCCTCGGTCCGGTTGCTGTAGAGGTTGAAGACGGCATTCTCGTCGGAGGGCGGTAGAATCAGGGCGTTCGCCGCGGTTTCGAACGCGACGCCACCTATAAGGATCGACAGCACCGACTGGGTCTCCACGGTAAGCCCGCTCGCCGACAGCGATATGTCGATCCCACTCGCATGCCAGAAACGCGTATTCGGATTCACGTACTGATCGTATGGCGCCCGCACGAACACTTTAACGGTCAGGTCCTTGCCGTCGTTGTCGAGCGCGTAGGACGCAACCTGACCGACCTGCAGCCGCCGGAAGTAGATAGGAGTGCCGGTGTCGATCGAACCCAGGTCTGACGTCTTCAGGATGAAGAAACGTCCGGGACTATCGCCGCTTATGACTGGCGGCGTCTCAAGTGCCGTAAATTCCCGTTTGTCTTCCTTCGAAGTTCCTATCTCCATGCCTATGTAAGCGCCCGAGATGAGTGTGCCTAAGCCTGAAATGTTGGCGCCTGATATTCGCGGCCGCACGACCCAGAACTTGGTGTCGGCGACGAGAAAGGTCTCCGTCTTGGGCGCCATCTGCGCTGTCAGGATCACGCGCTGATGATCTGGCGACAACTCGATGGTCGAGACCGTGCCGATATCGACGCCGTTGTAATGAATCTTGGTCTTGCCAGCTTCCAATCCCTCCGCCGTTTTCATGACGATGGTAATCTTCGGGCCCTCGCTCATCACTCGCGTCACTGCCACCCATGCGCCGACAATCGCCGCCAGAATCGGGATGAACCAAACGAGTGAGAGCCGCGTGCGCTTTTTGGGCACGTTCCTCGACTCGGGGACTGAAGAGCGTGTTGGTGGATCGCGATCAGGCATAAGTAACCTCTTTCGAATCTGCCTCTATCGAACTTGCAGCGTCCCAGATCAGCCGCGGATCGAACGACTCGACCGCCAGCATCGTAAACACCACCACCGCCGCGAAAAAGATCAAGCCTGGCCCCGGCTCGACCGACATCAGCGGCTGCAGCTGGATCAGGGCCGCGGTGAAGGTGTCGACGAATACATCGACCATCGACCAGCGTCCGATGAACTCGACCATCCTGTACATCCGGACCCGCTGGTCATTGTTTGCGACCGATCCGCGCTGCGCAGTAATCAGCAGGTATGCGAGCGCGAGGATCTTCGCGCTGGGGATCATAATGCTGGCGACGAGCACGATGATCGACAGCGGCCATCCGGTCGGCGACCACAGCAGCACAACTCCCTGCAAAATAGTGTCGGACTCGGCGCCGGCCGCCGTGGTCGTCGTCAAAACGGGAAGTACGTTGGCCGGGATGTAACAGACCGCGGCGGCAATGAGGTACGCCCAAGTACGCTGGAAACTGGCCGGCTTGCGAAAGGCCAGTTCCTCGTCACAGCGCGGGCAGCGTCCTTCTTCCTCGCTGGGTGCGGGACGCGAGAGCAGGCCGCAGGCTTCGCAGCTTTGCAAGCCCCGTTGCATCGCGGTAATGCCGGCCGAACTCACGACGTGCCCTCCGCCAGACTATCGCGGGCTGCATCATGCTGCGCTTCGTCCGCCCACTGGATCCGCTCCCACACGTCGCGCGAGTCAAAACTCGACGACATTCCGGCCAGGACGAAGACCAGCACCCAGAGCACGAACAGCGCCATTCCCGGAATCACCGTTGCGTAATCCGCAATCTTGACCAGCGCGACTAGTACGCCGACCATCATGACCTCGATCATGCTCCAGATGCGCGTGGTCGGGTGATAGCGTAGCAGCGTTCCTACCCATCTCGGCGGACGCTGACGCATCGCTCCGAGCACGATCGCCAGCATCAATCCAATTTGCAGCGCTGGCGCGATGACGGCAGTGAACAGCACCAGCATTCCGACGACTTTCTGGTCGTTGTTCCACAAATGCTGAGCGCCTCCGATCACCGTGGTCGAGGCGTCGCGCCCGACGATCGTGAGTCCGAGCATGGGAACCGAGTTTGCGATCACGTACAGCAATACCGCTCCGATCGTCAGGGCCAGGGTCCGATTGAGCGAGTCCACGCGATGACGCCACAACTCTTTGTTGCATCGCGGGCATCGCGCCGACGCGCCGGGCTCGAGCTCCGGGATGCGTTGCAGCAAGTCGCAATGCAGGCAGGCGATGAGCGAAGTGTCCCCGATCGGTTCGTTGTAGCTCATTGCGCGATTGCTTCCGACGGAGATTTCTCAGTCCTTTGGGCGGTCCTCAGGTATCGAAGGGCGACTATACACCAGAGAGTCATAGCCGTGTGCAGCACGACCGCGGGCCACAACAGCACTCCTACATGCTCCAGTCGGATGCCGGCGGCTCCAAGAACCAATGCAACGACTAGATTATAGAGAACCATCGCTGCGACCAATCCTCTCGCGGCGATGCTTTGAGTATCGCCGCGCGCAAGCCAGCAGGCTGCTCCCAGCGTAAGCAGAGCCGTGCCGCCGACGCGCGCGATGGTCGAGGCGCCGCCCGCCTCCAGCGGCACGCCGACCAGGAGTTCCGCCGCTCTCGACGGAAGACTCAGCAGCGCCAGGCCGGCTCCTGCTTCGATTGCCGCAGTCGCAATCTGGAGAGCATCCACCGACGAGGAACTGCCGAAACGGACGCCCACGTTTTTCATAACTGTTGTCGCCTGTCCTCCTAGTCCCTTGCCCGCGCCATTTTCTCCGCGATCGCCTTCTTATCGGCGTCAGTCAACTGCTCCGGACCGAGGTTGAAGGTCAGCTTGTCGATAGTGCCGGTGAAACGGAACGGTAGCTTGTAATCATCGTTAACCGGCGTACGTGTATCGCTACCTACGTCGAAGGTCTCGTCTATGGCCATGAGCAAGGGAATCGTATGATCGATCTTCTTGCGCGCGATCTCCTTGCCGTCGACGGTAAAAGCTCCCTCGCCGCCCTTGCCGGGACCAGGTCCATCGTATTTGAAGTCGAACACTATCGTATGCTTGCCAGGCTTGAGTGCATCGGCCAACAACCCGCGCCCTAACGGTCCACCTTCCCAGCGGAAGTGCTTCAGATCGAGCAGGTTGTAATCGAAGACCGGCTTGCCTTTGAGCAGGTACAGACCATAGCCGCCAAAGCGGCCGCCCAGTGTCACGATCATTCCTTCCGCCCCGCCTGGTGGGACCGTTATATCGGCCGTGATGGTGTAGTCCCTGTCCAAAATGCTGGGGGCATTTCCGACGGGGATGTTTGCATTCTCACCCGTATAGGTGAAAACCGTTTTCCCGGCGACCGCACTTGGTCGTGGCGTCAGGAGCCGCGCGAAGCCGGTGTTGTCCAGGGGCAGGACCTGATATTTCGCGGCTTCAGTCATGAACAGTGCTTGCATTTCTTTCAGCTTGTCCGGCATTTTCGCCGCGAGGTCGTTGTTTTGCGAGTAGTCTTCGGCGACGTGGTAGAGTTCCCAGTTGTAATCGTTGATGTCAGTCAGCTTGCCCGTTGCCAGTAGCCAAGGCGCCGCGGGAGGCGTCGTGGATGCGATCCAACCGTCGTGGTAGATCGCGCGGTTGCCGACCATCTCGAAATATTGCGTTTGGTGCTTGGACGGTGCATTAGCGTTCGCCTTGTCGAACGTGTAGACCATGCTCACGCCTTCAATTGGCTTCTGCTTAATCCCGTTGACGACGTCCGGCGCCTTGATACCCGTGGCTTCCAGGATCGTCGGGACAATATCAATCACATGGTGAAATTGCGGGCGAATGCCGCCAACATCCGTGATGCGGCCGGGCCATGAAATAGCCAGACCCTGCCGGGTGCCGCCGAAATGTGACGCCACCTGCTTGGTCCACTTAAACGGAGTGTCGAATGCCCACGACCATTGCACCGCCATATGCGGATAGGTCTTGTCCGAGCCCCAGTCTCTGTAATGCAATAACTGAACAGCTATCGGGAGAGTCAGGATGCCGTTATACGCGGTCATCTGGTTGAAGGTGCCCTCCAGCGTGCCTTCGGCGCTGGTGCCGTTGTCACCGCAGATATAGATGATGAGCGTGTTATCCAGTTTGCCCTCGTCCTGAACCTCCTGGATCACACGGCCGATTTCATGATCGGTATAGGCGGTGTATCCGGCGAAGACCTCGGCCTCGCGCGCGTAGAGCTTCTTTTGGAGAATTGAGAGCGAGTCCCACCTCGGCAGTTTCGCACCAGCATACGCGGTCTGCCCATCCGGCCACGGGGTGAGCTGGGTATCCGCCGGGATCACGCCGAGCTGCTTCTGGTTGGCGAAGATAACGTCGCGCAACTTTTCATACCCCATGTCGAACTTGCCTTTGAATTTGTCGATCCATTCCTGGGTCGGCTGATGAGGCGAGTGGCTGCCACCCGGAACGTAGTAAACGAAGAACGGCTTGTCCGGCGCGGCTGCATTCAGACCGCTCATGTATTTGATGGCATCGTCTGCCATGTCGGTGGTGAAGTTGTAGCCAGGCTTGCCGATCCACGGAAAAACCGGGGTCGTATTGCGATAAAGATAGGGCGTCCACTGGTCGGTCTCGCCACCCAGGAACCCGTAAAAGTACTGGAAGCCAAGGCCCACCGGCCATTGGTCGAAAGGGCCAGCGGAGCTGTATTGAAAGCCGGGAATGTTGTGGTCCTTGCCGAACCATGAGGTGGAATAGCCGTTGTCTCGTAGGATGGTGCCAATAGTCGCGTTCTCCGGACCGATCAAGGAATCGTAGCCCGGGTAACCGGTGGACAATTCGCCGATCACGCCGTAACCGACCGAATGATGGTTGCGACCCGTGATCAGCGCTGCGCGCGTAGGCGAACAAAGTGCGGTCGAGTGGAACTCGGTGTAGCGCAATCCAGCCTTGGCGATGCGATCCAGCGCCGGCGTCGGGATGACGCCGCCGAAGGTGCTCGAAACGCCGTAGCCTTGGTCGTCGGTCATTATGAGAAGGATGTTCGGCGCGCCCTTGGGCGGCACGATGCGCGGCGGCCACCACGGCCTGGAATCCTTGTAGCTTTCCTTGATCTCCCCGCCGAACGGCAGCGGTGGCGGCGGAAGCTGCTTCCCGTCAAGCGTCATTGTGGCGTTGGGCGAACCCGCTACGCCGTTGATTTGCTGCGCCCAAGCTGGACGCGAGCCCGAGAAACCGGCGATGACTAACAACCCTAGGACAGTTAAAGTCAGAGCGCTCTTCTGGCGTAAAGCGTTCATCAAGCGATGCCCTCCCCGGCCATCGTTTAGAAACCGATCTTAGTAGTAAGTGGTGGCAGGGGGGGCATAGGTCACCTGGCTGCCGTTGTAGTAAGGCTGGTAACCGGGCGGAGGAGGTGGAGGCGGATAGTAGCCGTAGGGATTGTTGTTCTCGATAATAGTTGTCGTCGGCTGAGCTTGAGAATTTGCTGCCATCATGCCGACTGCCATGCCGCCAACAGCACCGACGGCGGCCGCGCCCGCAACTTCGCCGCCACTGTAACCACCGCCGCTGCCGCCATAGTAATAACCATTGCTCCCACCACCGCCATTGTAGTTGGTGTTACCGACATTGTTATTGATCGTGGCATCTTGCTTGTTCTGCAGCTGCTTTTCGGTCTGTTCGTTGTTCTCTTGCAGAGTATTCGCTTCGTTGTACTGGGCCTGTTTCTGGGCCTGCTGGTTTGTATTGTATTCGTTGTAATCGGCCTGCTTGTTTGCGGAACTTGAAGAGCTTCCCGAGTCTGAAGGTGATTTATACTGATTATACTGCGAAGACGAAGACGACTTGTTGTAGTTGTTGTAGGTATTGCCGGAATCTGACGATTTGTACTGGCTTCCTGAGCCGCTTGATTTGTTCCAGGAGTCTCCGCCAGACGAGCCGGAGTGGCCAAAGCTGCCGCCATCGAATCCATCCGAGCCGCCGTGAAATCCACCACCACCGCCATAGCCCCCACGGCCACGGCCACCATAACCACCTCCTCCACCTCCGCCACCGCCCCACCTTGCCGCCGCATCGGGGGCGCTAGCGAGCGCTAACATGGCGACAAAAGAGACGACCCTTAGCGCAGATCTGCCGGCGACGCGCAAGTCTATCGTGTTCTTCATGGCTGTGACTCCTTAACCTTCAAAAACTCGATACGTTTTGCGTCTTTGGGAAGCTGAGGGTTGAAATGACTGTCTGAAATCTGTTTTGGAAATTTCCAATCTGAAAGAACGGCGATGTATTCTGGCGATCCCGGCTCAGTCCGGTAGTTGATCACTATCTTGCGCGGAACCGGCTTCCCGGAGCGGTCAAGCCACAGTTGCAGGTCTATGTTGCGGGACGAAAACGCTAGGTGATCGCAGGCCACGCCGTTAACGTCATTCACGCCGATATAGGTCCCGAAGATAATCTGTTTGCGTATCCTTTGGCACGGATCGCCATACGCCAGGTTCGAAAGCGGAAGCGTAAGATGCTCCGTCGCCTCCACTTTATCGAGCATCGCGTCGATCGAAGACGGCACTTTCATGCTTGCGTACATTTCGTGCGGCTCATCGAAGATCGTCAGCGTGTCACCCTGGTACCAGAGTTGTTTGCCGCCGAGGTCGCTGTGGTAGTCGACCATCAGTTCATCTGGCCGCTGCAGCGCAAAATTCATTTCCGCGGCGTACTGAACCTTCACCGCGTGAGGCAGCACCTTGTCGAACAGTATCTCCGCATGAAAGCTGAAAGCGTCGGCCGCTCCCAGCGCTGCGCAGGTTTGCCCCAGAAGTTCGTCAGCGTGTGGGTCAATCCTGGGGACTGGCGCTTGTACAGGCGGCGCCACCTGGGTGGGCGATGCGGCCGGATCGGCGGCTACCGCGGTATTCAAGGCCAGCGCGACTCCCATCGCGGCTCCGCAAACGGCGGCTGCAAATTTGAAACTCATCTTACGCCCTCCCATTGGCTGTCGATGTTCACCAGCCAATTCGGTTTGCGCTGCTACGATCATGGGATCATGCCGCATTCAAACAATTTGTTGGCGACGGGCGCCGCCACTTTGTTGATGAACATGGCACGCATCTGTGGATCGCTGCGCAGGAAATTCACGGCTTCCTGTTCTCTCTGCGATTTTGGCTGTCCTCTTTGCTGCCACAACTGCTCGCAGGACGAACTCTGGTATTTCTGGATGGTCCGGTTGGCGGCGGCGTCCAACAGCGGATGCTGGCCGTACTGCGCGCGGGCTACGCCGACAAACGTCAGCGCGGCCACGCCGCCGAGCGCCGTTAAAACCATTCGGCGAAGCACCGCTTTTGCGTTGAACATGAGTGTTCTCCTTGATTCGCGCTTCTTGTTGATCCCGGTTCCAGAGGCCCCGAAAGCGCTTGAGCTTTCGATTCAGGAGCACATTCTGCATCGCGCAAAAGTTCGCGGCTATTGTACCAAAGTACAATGTCTGTTCGGTGAGAGGGGTCTGCTACCCTTTTCTCGTCGGCGCGGCGCAACTATACATATTGTAATAATTTATGACTTGCCCACTGACATCGCGGCTGATGCGGTCGCCGCTTCTGATTCTAACCGCGCTGCTATGCTGCCTTGCGCTACCCGCCAGCGCCCGGGCGCAAACGGACCAGTCCGTTTACACCGACGCTCTCGTCAACGGCTGGCAGAACTGGAGTTGGGCGACGGTGAATCTCGCCAATACGACGCCGGTCCAATCGGGCACCGACTCGATCAGCGTCAGCGCGGGCCCTTACCAGGCGCTCTACCTGCATCAGACGCCCTTCGATTCGAGCCTCTACGCGGATTTGGTTTTTTGGATCAACGGTGGCCCAACCGGTGGCCAGTTGCTGCAAGTCCAGGCAACGCTGAACGGCACGGCGCAGACCGTGGTGTCGCTGCCGGCTCTCGCGGCCAACACCTGGCAGCAAATCAGTATTCCGCTGTCCTCGCTGGGTGTGCAGAACCAACCGGACATGGACGGATTCTGGATCCAGGACCGCAGCGGCACGACGCAACCGACGTTCTTCGTGGACACCATCTCAATCACCGCGCAACCGGCGCCGAGCGTGGTGAACGTTACCGTAAACGCGGCGGACGCAGTGCGAGTCGTCGACGCGCGCCATTTCGGCATCAACACGGCGGTGTGGGACTCGCTTCTCGATACGAGCGTTACGACCAACCTGCTGACCGAAATGGGCGCTGGGGCACTGCGCTTCCCTGGCGGCTCGCTCTCCGATGACTATCACTGGGCGACCAACACTACCGACAGCAACACCTGGCAATGGGCCACGTCGTTCGACCAGTTCGCTCAGGTTGCGACTGCCATCGGCGCACAAGTCTTCGTCACCGCCGACTACGGATCGGGCACGCCAGCGGAGGCGGCCGCGTGGGTCCAGGAATCCAACGTCACCAATCACTATGGGTTCAAGTACTGGGAAATCGGTAACGAGGTCTACGGCTCATGGGAGACTGACACTAATACTGTCCCTCACGATCCCTTTACCTATGCGCAACGCTTTCAACAGTACTACACGCAGATGAAGGCGATGGACTCTACTATCAAGATCGGCGCCGTCGCAGTTCCCGGCGAAGATAGCTATGCGAACAATACCAATCACCCGGTGGTTAATCCGGTAACTGGCGTAACTCACAACGGATGGACGCCTGTGATGCTCGCCACACTGCGCAGCCTGGGCGTGACTCCCGATTTCTTGATCTACCATCGCTATCCAGAGTCGCCCGGTGGCGAGAGCGATCAAGGACTGCTGCTTTCCAACGGTACCTGGAGCACCGACGCCGCCGACCTTCGCAATCAGTTGAACGATTACCTCGGAGCCGCTGCCGCGAATGTCGAACTGGACAACACCGAAAACAATTCGGTCTCGTCCAACCCCGGTAAGCAGACGACCAGCCTGGTGAATGGGCTGTTCCTCGCGGATAGTATTTGCGCGGCGATGAACACCGAGTTCAACTCGGTCACCTGGTGGGATCTGCGCAACGGCCAGGAAACCACCAACAACAATTCCTCATCTCTCTATGGATGGCGCCAGTACGGAGACTATGGCGTTGTGGATAGCGCCGATCCGGTCGGGCCTGCTGACACCTATCCGACATTTTACGTCGAAAGCCTGCTGCAACACTTCGCGCGCGGTGGCGACCAGCTCGTCAGCTCTGCCAGTGACTATCCGTTCCTTAGTGTGTGTGCGGCCCACCGGACTAGCGGTGGGTTAACGCTGCTGGTGGTGAATAACAGCGCAAGCGATGCATTCAACACCAACATCAGTATCAGCGGCGCGTCACCCGGCAGCACCGGCACTTTGTATTCCTACGGCATCCCGCAAGACAACGCGGCAGAGACAGGCGTCGGTTCTACCGACATCGCGACCAGCTCTTTGACTGGACTATCGACAAATTTCTCGTACACCTTTCCGGCTTACTCGGCCAACGTGATAGCGTTTGGCACCGGTGGTTCGTCGTCGCCAACGCCTACCGCGACAAGGACATCTACCCCGACCGCGACAAGTACGGCAACCTCTACAGCGACCGCCACCGCCACGCCATCGAGGTCTTCCACCGCTACCGCGACCAGAACGGCGACTCCCACTGCCAGTAGCACGAGTACAACCACCGCTACCGCAACTCGCATCGCGACGCCGACGGCAACGGCCACGCCCACAGGGACTCCGACCACCACAATCACCGTGACGACGTCTCTCGCGTTCGGCAATGTTTCCCTGGGCCAGGCGCTTACGAAGAATCTGACGGTCGAGAACTCCGGGGCGACCCATCCACTAATCGTCTCCAACGCGACATCGTCCGACCCGGAGTATTCGCTGAGCGGCACCGGGACTTGCGGTGCAATTCCCATCACCGTCGCGCCCAAAACCATTTGCACGATGGGAGTGAAGTTCACTCCTGCCGCGCTCGGTGCGCATAGCGCCACCCTGATGATCTTCGACAACGCCACCACCAGCCCGCAGCACGTCACGCTCAGCGGCGCCGGCATCGCAGGTTTGACCATGACGAAGACCAGCCTCACATTCGGCAGCGTCAAGTTCGGGATCAAAACCACCGCCGCTTTCAGCGTGACCAATCATCAGTCTCAGCAGGTGGCTCTCAGCGAAAACTTCAGCGGAATGAATGCCGGCGACTTCTCCGTCACGGGTGGCACCTGCTCCACGACTCTTGGCGCCGCGAAGGCTTGCACGATAATCGTGACCTTCGAGCCGGGCGCGTTGGGAACAGAATCCGCGACGCTGTCGATCATCGACAGTCCCGATCCGCTGAGTCCTTACATGGTCGCGACAAGTACCGGGCCTACGATTCCGGCGACGGTCGCGCCCGCCACGATTGCGTATGGCACCCTGAAAACAACCTCTAAGACGTTGAACGCAACCGTCACCAACCTGTCAGGATTCTCGCTACCATCGAGTGAGAGCTTCAGCGGTGCGAACGCGAGTGACTTTGCAGTTGCGGGCGGCACCTGCGGCGCAAC
>Ga0209333_1000236_pt1 | contig 30147 bp, 29 predicted proteins | sample BlaSpr_A8_OM2_O3_FD_187982 | JGI IMG/M metagenome (GOLD analysis project Ga0209333, IMG submission 187982) | Forest soil microbial communities from Thunder Bay, Ontario, Canada - Black Spruce, Ontario site 2_A8_OM2_O3 (SPAdes) (version 2) | ecosystem: Environmental > Terrestrial > Soil > Boreal... | reverse complement strand
GGCCGCGGTGGCCGGTCCAGCCGGAACGGCCGGTCCAGCGGGGCCGCCTGATCCTGCCGGGCAGGCTGGTCTAGCCGGGCAGGCTGGTCCTGCAGCGGGGTCCTGTCGGGCGGCGGGGTCCTGTCGGGCCGGGGCGGCTGGGGATCGTCGAGTGGGGTGAACCAGCCGCCGGGACCCGACTGCTCCGATGGCGCAGGACCGCGGGGCGGCCCGGGTTCAGCGGTTGGCCGGCGAGGCGGCGGGCTGAGCAGGTCCGGTCGCTCGCCCTCCTCATGGGGCCGACTGCTCTCCAGCGCCCGCTCGCTGGCGGGCCGGGGAGCGGCCGGGGAGCGGTGGGCCCCCGGCCGCCGCGCGGTGGCGGACTGCACCGGCAGGTCGACGAACGATACCGGCGCACGGGCCGGCTCGGTCTCGCCCGCCATCGTCACGGGCTCAGGTTCCTCGGCCATCCGCCTGGCGGGCCGGGGCCTCGGCTCGGCAGGCCGGGACGCCAGGTCGCCCGACCGGGGCACTGACTCGGCAGGTCGGGGCGCCGGCTCGCCCGACCGGGACGCTGACTCGACAAGCCGGGGCGCCGGCTCCGCAGGCCAGGACGTCGGCTCGGCAGGCCGGGACGCCAGGTCGCCCGACCGGGGCACTGACTCGGCAGGCCGGTGCGCCGGCTCGGCAGGCCTGGGCACTGACTCGGCAGGCCGGCGCGCTGACTCGGCACGCTGACTGACCCGCTCCCCGAACCCGGCCAGCAGCGCGGTCGCCGCGGCCGCGGCGGTCGGCGGGCTGTCGGTGCTGCGCCAGTGCGTGCTCGCCGGGTACGGGTGCGGCGGCATGCGCCGGATGCGGGACCAGAGCTCCCCGAAGATCACCAGGACCAGGATGCTCAGCCACAGCAGGGCGAGCGGGTGGAAGATCAGGTACGACCAGACGGTGAGCTTCACCTCATGAATCCAGCCGGCTTCCTGGGTGCCCGACAGCGCGGGGTAGGCCGCGTCGGCGCGGGCGTCCACGGCGCGGAACCCGCTTCCGGAGATGACGTTGTCCTGGCCGGAGACGCGCGAGCTGGAACCGCGGGCGGTGATACCGAAGACCGTCACGCCGATGATGCGGTTGCTGTCCGCCGTGACCGGGCCAGAGCTGCGGATCAGCATCCCGATACGGGCGTCGACCAGGGTGTTCCCTGAGATCATGCTCTGCGGAGCGGCTGGCCCGATCTCTAGCGCCGTCCTGGGGTTGCAGCGCACGTCGTTGCCGGTCACGACCGTGTTGCTGGCCCCTTCCCGGATCGCGATGCCGGCCAGCCTGGCGCAGACCTCGTCGCCGCGCACCACGGTGCCGCTGCCGCCTTCCAGCACGATGCCGCTCTGCAGGTTGTCGATCGCCGCGCTCTGCTGCAGGTAGGTCCCTGTGTCCGCGGTGACCGAGCCACCCGAGGCCGACGCCCCGGTTGCGAGTGGCTCGCCGTCGATCAGGTAGCCGTCGCCCGCGTTGTGCTCGGACACGTCCGAGGTCAGGACAGTGTCACTGGTGGCGGGGTCGACGAGGAAGCCGTTGCCTCCGTTGCGGGCCGCCGCGCTGTCGGTCACCGAGGTGCCGGTGTTGTTCCGGTGAATGTGCAGCCCGTCAAGCTCATTGAACTCGAACAGGTCGTCGTGGAACTTCAGGTTGCGGCCGCGGGTTACGAAGGCCCCGTAGGTCTCATCCGTGAAGGTCGATCCGGTGGCGCCGCCGGTGCTGGGCTTGCTGGTGGAGCCGGTCCAGGCCACGCCGCCGGTCCGGCCGCTCCAGAAGCCGAGGGCCGACACCCGGGCGTCTGTCAGCACCATCTTCCCGCCCACGTCGCGGATGTAGGACCGGCCGCCGCTCGCGTCTGGGGCCGGGGTATTCGTCGTCCGGTCCCAGCCCATGATCGTCAGCGGATGCTGCGCGGTGCCGTCGAAGTACAGGTCGCCGCCCCAGCCGACGATGGAGGTGAAGCCGCTCGCGGAGCTCTCCAGGTAGAGCGCGCGCAGGTTCGGCCCGCCCAGGTCCAGCCGCGCGTTGGCCGCGACGAAGACGTTGTCCAGGAGCAGGCCCGCGTGGTGCGGCAGCAGCACGAGCGCCCCGTACTGCACCAGGCTGTTATAGGTGTACGCGCCGGAGCCCGCGGTCAGCACCAGGGTTGGCTGCGACCCCTGGACCGGGATGACCTCGGGCTGGAAGACGCTGGCGGCGTCATGCACCAGCAGCCGGATCCTGCTGTCCTCCGCGGCAACCGTCGCAGCCTGCTGCGTGGCGCTCACCTTGGGCAGCAGCGCGGGCGCCTGGCCAGGGTCGATCGGTGTCGCGACGCTGGGCAGCGTGACTTTGGGCGGGGCGCTCGGCGCTGGCAGCAGCCGGACGCCGTTGACGGTCTTCGGCAGCGAGTTGTTGCGCAGGTGCAGGGCACCGAGGATCTCCGGAGTGGCGGCCAGCAATGCGAACAGCACGAGCGCTGCCAGCACGGCGTAGCGGGCCTGGCTTGCTCGTGGCGCGGCCGTGGCACGGCGGTCTGGTCTCACGTTGGTCTCCTAGCGCAGCGACGCCGCGGTCTGCGCCTCGCCGCCGATCTGGTCGGCGCTGCGGGTCAGCCATCCGTGTACGTTCATGGTCAGGAACGCGTAGGTCTTCACCGGCAGCGCGACCACGATCGTCATGACCGCGACCAGCGGAAGCACCCAGATGTCGCCGGGCCTCTGGCGCAGGTGCGAGACTCCGCGCACCGTGCGGCCGAGCAGCAGCCATCCGATGGCGATGAGGGGGACGACCGGCCCGGGGTGCAGCAGCCAGCCCACCAGGTACGTCATGGCCAGGCCCATCGTCAGCGGGGTGAGCATGACCTGCAGCACGCTGAGCTGGCAGATGAACGGCTGGTGCCAGAACCACCCCTTCCACATCGCGGTGAGGTAGCACCGGTAGGAGTTGCGGCTCCAGCGCAGGCGCTGCTTGAGAAACGCGCGGCCGGTGTCCGGGAACATCGACATGGCGCGGGCATTGGACTGGTAGACGGTCTTGTACCCGGAGGCCAGAACGAGCCAGGTCAGCCGCCCGTCATCGCCGGACACACAGCGCCGGCCGAGGAAGAACTCGTCTTCCAGGTGCTCGAGTACGGGCATCACCACGCTGCGGCGGTAGGCCACGGTACGCCCGGAGAGGCAGGCAACGGCGCCGGCCCGGGACTGTGCCCGGACGTAGTCGAGGTACCGAACGTCGATCATCCAGTCGGCTACCCGGCGCCAGACGCTCGAGCTGGCACGGTAGACGTTCTGCCGGGTTCCGACGCCGCCGACCTTGGGATCGGCGAACGGCGCCTGCACGGCCCGGAGCAGCCCGGGCTCCCAGGCCGTGTCGGAGTCGGCGAGCACGAGGATCTCGCCCCGTGCCTGGCGGATGCCCGCACCGAGCGCCGACCTCTTGCCGGTGTGCACGAACGGGAGCACCACCAGGCTGGGCTCGGACTGGGCACGACGCTGCAGCCGCTGGATGACCTCGCGGTCCTGGACGTCGGGGACGACGATGATCTCGGTCGGGCCTTCGGCGAGCCACGAGTCCAGGCACCGGTCGAGGATGTCCGGGTCCTCGCGGAACGCCGGTATGACCGCGGATGTCGTGGTCGTGTACCCGTTGGGCTTGGGCCGGTACAGCCGGGACAGGCTGAACCGGGTCAGCCATACCGACCAGGAGATGATGCCCACCACGCCGATCGGCAGCACATGCCGCAGGTTCCACCACTGCGCGATGTCGATCCTTGGCGCTGTGAGAGCAGCCTCTACCACCTGGGAGTGCACCCTGTTACCTCCCCCTGGCGAGACTGGAGAGTCGTCGCCGTCCCCTGAGGGCGCCATAGCGTTGCGTGAGAACACAGTTACTGGCGGAGCAGTCAGCAACTGCTGTTGCATCTATGACGGACGATCCGCCCCATTGGATGACATTGGGCCGAGTTCAGATGATTAACAGTTGATATCAAGCTTCGGTCTGCGAAGTGATCGAGGGCAGGCTGCCACCAGCCAAGACGCGCCGTGCGCTGGCGCCGCCCCCTTCGGGAGGCCCCCAGGTTGACCGCGCAGCGCCGTCGGGACGCCCTCAGGCTGACAGAGCCTCGGCGGCGTCGTCTTCGTCCATGAAGACCTTGGCGGTGTCGGCGATCCGCCGGGGATGGCGCAGCGCGAAGTAGATCACCAGCACGATGCCGAGGGCATACCAGACGCCGATCACGATGCCGGCCAGGCTGAGCGGGTAGGTCAGCGGGCTGATGAAGCTGAACAGCTTGATCCCCAGGTCGGCGAAGAACGCGGGCACGAACAGCACGATGCCGAGGACCGGGAACAGCAGGTGCTTGATGACGTTGAACTCGCTGCGCCGCTCCCGCCAGAAGAACGAGATGCAGGCGAGGTTCACCGCGATGTAGATCGGCACGATCGCGCCCGTGATGATGGTGCCGATCAGCGCGAACGCGGTCAGCGGCGTGTACTGCTCGCCGAGCCACAAGGTGAGCACCAGGCCCCCGGTGTAGGTGATGAGCACCGCGATGTACGGGGAGCCGAACCGCGGGTGCGTGCGGCCGAAGAACGCGGGCAGCACCCGGATCCGCCCCAGTGCCCACTGCCCCCGGGTTGCCGCCGAGCCGCCGCCGTTGCTGCACGCCGCGTTCGAGTTCAGCAGCGCGATGAACAGGGCGATCCAGCCCCCGCCCCACACCGCGGTGGCGATCAGGTTCCACGGGTTGCCGCCGCCGGCCAGGTAGAACCCGCCGTACTTTCCCGCCCCGAAGTAGACCGTCGAAGCGTACGTGGTGAGCACGTAGAAGAGCCCGATGATCAGGCAGGACAGGACGACCGCCCGGCCCACGTTGCGCCGGGCGTCGCGGGTCTCCTCGGCCAGCGGCGCGGCCGCGTCGAAGCCGATGAACGCGAGGATCGCGTAGACCGACCCGCCTATGATCCCGGACACGCCCTTGAAGCCGGGGACCGTCGCGTAGTGCGTGGTGAAGACCTCGAACGTGTTGCGGCTCCCCGCGGCGACGATCAGGGTCAGCGACAGCGCCACCATGACGAGGATCTCGAAGAACCCGAAGATCAGGCCGAACCGGGCGCTCACCTGGACACCGACGTAGTTCAGCCCGCCGACCGCGACCACGCAGATGACCGCGCCGATCACCCACCAGACGTTGTAGGACAGGCCGAAGTGCGCCTGCAGCGTACTGCCGAGGATGCTGCCGAACAGCACCGAGACCAGCGGTACCACCAGCGGGTACGCCCCCGCGAACCCCCAGCCCGCGAGGAAGCCGAGCTTGCTGCCGAGCCCGCGCGCGATGTAGGTGTACATGCCGCCCGCCGACGGCAGGTGCCGCGCCATCTGCCCGATCGACAGGGCGGTGAACATGCAGCCGACCAGCGCTATCACGACACCGAGGACCAGCGAGCCGCCGGCGAACAGCGCCCCGACGGCGATCGAGAAGGCCGCGGCGGAGGCGGGCGCCATCGTGGTCACGGACGTGAAGACCACGTCGGGCAGGCCGATCGCGTTACGGCGGAGCGGTGCTGACTGGGGAACCTGGGTGACCTGCTCGGCGCTGCTCATCTCGACCCCTGGCGCTCACGCACCCGGTTCCGGGCGCTGATGACCCGCAGGTCTGCTTTGCAGACCTTTAGTGAACCAAGGGTAAATAAATCACTAGAACAACGTCAATAAGCTGAAGCTCATCCGTCACGCGCGGATGCGGCTGTGCGGGCACTCTCGCCGCCGACCCTGGCGCGGACCGGAGCCACCGCGCGCCCACTATGGTGCATGTACAGATCATGACTTTATAGGTAGCGTTTATGGGAAATATTGCATTTACGTGACCGGGAGGAACGGGCAGTCATGCATGGAAAAGCACGCATACGCCTCGTCCGCCGGCTGGCTGTTCCCGCGGCCGCCACGGTCTTAGCTGTAGCGGCGGCGGCGTGCACGGGTAGCTCGTCGTCCGGCGCGATCGGCAGCGGAACGGCGGTGAACGGCCACGCCCGGCACGGCGGGACGATCACCATCGGCTGGGAAAACGCCACGCCCAACTTCATCTTCCCGCTGGCGCCGGCCACGAACAGCGACGGCTACAACGTGAACCTCACCGATCAGATGTGGCCCTACCTCGTCTACTCCGGCGACGGGGCCAAGTCGATCGTGAACCCGCGGGAGAGCCTGTACACGTCGATCAGCTACAGCGACGGCGACCGGAAGGTCACCATCGACCTCAAGCACTGGAACTGGTCCGATGGCGTCCCGATCACCAGCCGGGACTTCACGTTCGTCTACAACCTGCTGAAGGCCAACGTGCCGAACTGGTTCCTCTACGTACCGGGGCTGTTCCCCAGTGACGTGGCGAGCGTTTCCACACCCAGCCAGCACACGGTGGTGCTGAACCTGACCCACTCCTACAACCCCACGTTCTACACCGAGGACGTGCTGAGCACGATTCAGCTGCTGCCCCAGCACGCGTGGGACAAGACCTCGGCCACCGGCAAGGTCGGCAACTACGACGAGAGCACCGCCGGGGCCAAGGCCGTCTACAAATTCCTGCAGCAGCAGGGCGGCCAGATGAGCACGTTCGCCACCAGCCCGCTGTGGAAGGTCGTGGACGGGCCATGGGCGCTGTCGCAGTTCACGGCCAGCACCGGCTACTACACCTACGTCCCCAACAAGCACTACTCCGGCCCGGACAAGCCGTTCCTGTCCAAGGTCATCAACGAGCCGTTCACGACCGACACGGCCGAGCTTGACGAGCTGCGCGCGGGCAGCAGCCTCGACATAGGCAACCTGCCGTTCAACGACCTCAAGCAGTCCGGGGTGCTCAAGTCGGAGGGGTACTCGCTGGCGAGCATGCAGGTCGCCGGCGTGGCCGAGATCATGCCGAACCTCTACAACGCGACCGTGGGCCCGCTGCTCCGCCAGCTCTACATCCGGCAGGCGCTGGAGGACCTGATCGACCGCCCGCAGATCGTCTCGAAGGTCTACGCCGGGTACGCCGATCCCGGCAACGGGCCGGTACCGATGCAGGCGAGCGGCCCGTGGGCCTCGCCGCTGGAAAAGTCCGGCGGCCCGTACCCGTATTCGCCGTCCGCGGCGACCGCCCTGCTGCGCGCGCACGGCTGGAAGGTGTCCCCCGGCGGCACGTCCACCTGCCAGCACCCCGGCACCGGGGCATCGGACTGCGGCGCCGGGATTACCGCGGGCGAGCCGCTGAGCCTCCAGCTCGCCTACTCATCCGGGCTGACCGGCATGGCCGAGCAGAACGCCGCCATCCAGTCGTCCGAGGACCAGGCCGGCGTCAAGCTCACGCTGAAGTCCGAGCCGTTCAACACGCTGGCCGGCACGATGGGCAACTGCACCGCTGCCTCGCATCCCGCGTCGACGTGCGGCTGGCAGCTCGTCGACTACGGCTACGACCCCTACACCGGGCTCTTCCCGGCGGGCGCCGGGTTCTTCAACACCGGCGGCTACAACAACCTGGGCGGCTACTCCAGCCCGGAGATGAACCAGCTCATCAACGCCACCGAGTACGGCTCGAGCACCCAGGCGTTCTTCAGCTACGAGGACTACGCAGCCCGGCAGCTTCCGTGGCTGTGGATACCGGACTCGGACTACATCTTCGTGTACCGGAGCAACCTCGCCGGATTCGCCCCGCTGAACCCGTTCTCCGGCTCGAACAACACGCAGGACTGGTACTACACCTCCTGACCACGCCATGACCAGGTATCTCGCCCAGCGGGCCGGCCAGGCCGCCGTGGTCGTGATCGGCCTCATGATCCTCACGTTCATCATGATCCATCTCGAGCCGGGCAGCGCGGCCAGGTCCACGCTCGGGGTCCGGGCCACGCCCGGCAGGATCGCGATCTTCAACAGCACGTACGGCCTGAACCAGCCGCTGTACCGGCAGTTCCTCACCTACATCGACCAGGTGCTGCACGGCAACCTCGGCACCTCCTACTCGCTGCAGATACCGGTGTCGACGCTGATCGCGCAGCGGCTGCCGCGGGACCTCCTGCTGCTCGGGCTGTCCACCGTGCTGGCCCTGCTGATCGCGGTGCCGCTGGGCATCTACCAGGCGGTGCGGCGCGGCGGTGTCAGCGACCATGTGCTCACCGGGGCGTCGTTCACCTTGTACTCGACGCCCGACTTCCTGTTCGCGATCCTGCTGATCGCGCTGTTCTCCGTGCAGCTGCACCTCCTGCCCCCGGAGGCGCCGCAGGCGTCCTCGGTGGGCGGCATGCTGGCCGACCCGAGGGCGCTCGTCCTGCCGGTGGCGACCCTCGCCCTCGTCACGGTCGCCAGCTACAGCAGATACATGCGGTCATCGGCGATCGACGTGCTGGCCCAGGAGTACATCCGGGTCGCCAGGGCCAAGGGCCTGCCGCAGCGGCTGATCCTGCTCCGGCACGTGCTGCGCAACTCGCTGCTGCCGGTCGTCACCCTGGTCGGCCTGTCGTTTTCCTGGATCGTGGCCGGTGCCGTGATCGCCGAGGAGGTCTTCAACTACCCGGGGATGGGGCTGCTCTTCTACCAGGCCGCCACCACCCACGACTTCCCGGTGCTGCTCGGCTCCACCCTCGTCGTCGGCGTCGCCACGGTGATCGGCAACCTGGCGGCCGACGTTGCCTACGGAATCCTCGACCCCCGGATCCGCTATGGCCGCACTTGACGCCGGGACCAGCGGGACGGAACGCGACGCGCTCGGCGGAGCCGGGCTAGCCGGGGCCGGTCCGCCGAGCGCGGGCCAGGACCTGGCACAGCGTGGTACCTGGCGGCCCGCGCTGTCCGCGTTCGCGCGGAACCGGGTGGCCATCACCGGGCTGGGACTGGTCAGCCTCATCGCCCTGTTCTGCTTCGCCGGGCCGGTCTTCTACCGGACGAACCAGGTCACGGTCCAGCTGAACCTCGCCACGCTCCCACCGAGCAACGGCCATCCACTGGGGACCGATCCATCCGGGTACGACGTGCTGGGCCGGCTGATGCTGGGTGGCCAGTCATCGCTGGAACTCGGTCTCGCCGTTAGCCTGGCCACCACGATCGTCGGCACCCTCTACGGCGCCATCGCGGGCCTGGCCGGCGGCATCGTCGACGCCATCATGATGCGCGTGATCGACACCTTCCTCGCGATCCCGAGCCTGGTGTTCCTGCTGATCCTGGTGAACCTGTTCACGCCGAACCTGTGGATCATCATTCTGCTGATCACGATGCTGTCCTGGCTGACGAGCGCCCGGCTGGTGCGGGGCGAGGTGCTGACGCTCCGGACCCGGGAGTTCGTCCAGGCCGCACGGATGATGGGTGCGGGCGGATGGCGGATCATCGTGCGCCACCTGGTGCCGAACTCGATCGGCGTCATCCTGGTGAACGCGACGTTCACGATCGCGGACGCCATCCTCATCCTGTCGGCGCTGAGCTTCCTCGGTCTCGGGCTGCCACCGCCGCACGCCGACTGGGGCACCATGCTCACCAACGGGCTGAACTACCTGTTCGATGGTTACTGGTGGCTGGTCTACCCGCCGGCGATCATCCTGATCATCACCGTCGTCGCGTTCAACATGATCGGCGATGCCATCCGCGACTCCCTGGACGTCCGCCTCCAGCGCCCGTGACCAGCCGGTCTACGCTCCTGCCATGGTGCGCTTCATGGTTCTCTACCAGCCGCCGGCCGACGTCGAGGCATGTAGGAAGGCCGAGGGGTGCCCGGTTCCTCGCGGGTGACGGTGCACAAGTGGGCAGAGGTTCCTGCACCGGCGGAGCAGGTGTGGGACCTGATCTGCGACTGGGCCGGCATGCTGCGCTGGTGGCTCCCGGCCGACCAGGGCGGGCCCCAGGGACCTGCGCTCATTGGCTGTGAGCTGATCGGCGAGCCGGCGTCGATCCCGCGCACCCGCCGCATGATCTTGAGTAGCGGCACGGTGGCGGAAGAAACGATCATCTACCAGAACGACGAGACCCGGCGAATCCACTACACCAAGAGTGACGATCAGTCCGTCACCGGATACCTCGCCACGACCTACGTCGACGACCTGGAGGGCACGAGCTGCGTGGTCCATATCTCCTCGCAGTTCGACGTGACTCGGCCGTCCGACGCCGTGGCCGCCGCAGCCCGGTTCGAAGCCATCTATCTAGGCATGTTCGACGGCTACCGCCGGCACTTCACCCGCTTGGCTGACGGGCTATAGCGTCAAGAAGGGTGGCCGTCTCCTCCGGGGCTTCCAGCATCAGGTCATGCCCGTCAGCAAGCTGGTGGGTCTCCCAGCCGGCGCCGACCGCGAGGTCGAACGACGCCTGCAGGCTAGCCAGCGGCGGCTTGGTGTGGTTGATGTAAACCTTGCGCACCGCATCCAGCGCTGCGGGATCGAACTGGACGGGATCTGTCACACAGCGCAGCGGGAAATCGGTCAGCCGGGGGCCCACCATGGCGCGCAGAACGCCGCTGGTGACGCCCCATTGATCCAGGAACTGCGGCGAAGCGGGCACGAACCAGCCGTCCCCGGCCGACGCGGCCAGCTCGCGGTAGCGCCGGGCAACGTCCGGAGGCTCGACGTCAAGAAGACTCTGGCCGGGCTGCGCGATGAAGGCCGCCAGGAACGTCACCGAAGCCAGCCCGCCTGCCACCCGCTCCGCGACCGGCCCGGCCAGGACGCCTGCGTAGCTGTGCAGCACCAGGTGCACGTCACGCAGATCCTCGAACCAGAACAGCTCGGTGAGGTCGGCGACGTGATCCGCGATCGCCACCTGGGGTGTCAGCCCCCGGCGGCGATCACCCTGACCGGTCAAGGTCGGGGCATAGACCTCGTGCCCGTTCCCGGACAGCCGCTGCCGCACTTCACGCCAGCACCATCCGCCGTGCATGGCGCCGTGGACCAGGACGAACGTGGCCACACTCCATCCCCCCAGAGCCGACAGCACCAGCGCCGCAGCGGGCTGGCGTCACGCATCAGGGGGTGACTTGGGATCTTACCGAGACCTCTTGCGGCGCGCCCAGATTGGCGCAGTTGGCCGAGTCGCTCCGGTGAGCGAGTATGGGTCGGGGGGCCGTCGCGGCCGCCCGGCTGAGGTCCGGGCGGGCGCACCAAGCCGAGGAGGCATCGGGCGTGACGGTTCAGCTTCCGTTCGAGCAGGCTCACCCGCTGGAATTATCGCCGTCGCTGCGCGAGCTGCAGCAAGGTGGCGTGATCCACCGGGTCCGGACCCCCGTGGGTGACGAGGCCTGGCTGGTGACCGGCTATGACGAGGTGCGCCGCCTTTTAGGCGACGAGCGGCTTGGCCGCTCCCATCCGGATCCCGGCAAGGCCGCCCGCCTGGGCGAGTCGGTGATGCTCGGCGGCCCGAGGGGCAACTACGACACCGAGCAGGCCGACCATGCCCGCACGCGATCCCTGCTGCAGCCGCATTTCTCAGCCAAGCGAATGCGCGCGCTCCAGCCCCGCGTGGAGGAACTGGCTACGGCGCTGCTCGATGACCTGGCCCGGCAGGGACCGCCGGCGGACCTGCACCAGGCGCTGGCGCTGCCTCTGCCCATCCAGGTCATCTGCGAGCTGCTCGGTGTGCCGTACGCCGACCGTGGCCAGTTCCGCGCCTGGAGCGAAGATGCTGGCAACGTCCGCGACCGGGCGCGTTCCGAGCACGGCCTGCGCGAGCTGTTTGGCTACGGCCGCCAGCTAGCGATCCGCAAGCGCAAGCAGCCCGGGGATGACGTCATCTCCCGGCTGTGCGCCGACGGCCTCAGCGATGACGAGGTCGCGACGAACTCGATGAACCTGCTGTTCGCGGGCCACGAGACGACGGTGGTGGCGATCGGCATGGGCGTCTTGTGCCTGCTCGCCAACCCGGCTCAGCGGCGGGCGCTGGCCGACGATCCGGGCCTGGTCACCCCGGCGATTGAGGAGATACTTCGCGCCCCGGGCCGCAGCGGCGGCGGCATTCCCCGTTACGCCCGCACCAGCCTGCAGATTGGGGACGTCACCGTCCGCCCCGGCGACCTGGTGCTGCTGGACAACCGCGCCGCCAACCACGACCCCACGGCCTTTCCCGGCCCCGAGGACTTCGACATCGCCCGCGTCGCGCCACCCCACCTCGCGTTCGGGCACGGCGCCCACTACTGCATCGGCGCGCCGCTCGCCCGGATCGAGCTACAGGCTGTGTTCTCCCAGCTGCCCGCCCGATTCCCGGCGCTGCGGCTCACGGTCCCGCCCGGGCAGCTGCCGCGGCGTTCCGGCGCGCTGACTGGCGGCCTGACCGCACTGCCCGTGGAGTGGTAGAGCCTGGTCACGAGCACCCTCCCGCACCGGCCGGCTGGACCCGGTGCGGGCCATGGCGCTAAGAATGCTGGCAGGCGTGGCCCGTCGCCCGGGCCGGACGGCCGCATCAAACGTCGGGGGTGCCGATGAATTCACCGGGAGTGTTTGCCGACCTGGCCGCGCAGCGCGCGTGCTGGCATCCGGTCGCGTTCGCCGGCGAGGTCACTGACCGGCCAGCGCACGCCGACCTGCTCGGCGAGCCGCTGGTGGTCTGGCGTGGCACCGACGGCGCGCCACGGGTGATGTCCGATCTGTGCGTGCACCGCGGCACCGCGCTGTCGCTGGGCTGGATCCAGGGCGACGAACTGGTGTGTGCCTACCACGGCTGGCGGTACGGAGCCGACGGCCGGTGCGTGGCGATTCCGCAAAAGGACGATCCGGCGGCGGTTCCGGCCAAGGCCCGGGTCCGGGCATTCCGTGCGCAGGAACGGTACGGGCTGATCTGGGCCGCGCTGGAGGAGCCGCGGTGGCCGCTGCCGGAGGTCCCGGAACTGGAAGACGGCCAGTGGGCGATCGTGGCCGCCGGGCCCTACCGGTGGCGCTGCGACGCGGCCCGGCAGGTGGAGAACTTCACCGACTTCGGGCACTTCCCCTGGGTGCATCCCGGGCTGCTCGGCGACCCGCAGCGGCCCGTGGTGCCCAGCCACCAGGTGCATACCGACGGGCACGTGCTGCGGTACGAAATCGTCCGGCCAGAGGCTCCCAACAGCGACGACTTCCCGGTGTTCGGCAACGAGGAGGCCGGCCCGCCGCAGCGCCGCAGCCGCTACGAACTGCACCTGCCCTACACGATCGTGCTGCGGCTGGGCTGGGGCGGGGAGCGGGGCATGGTGTACTTCTTCACCTCGCAGCCTGCTGCCGCCGACCGCTGCGCGGGCTACGTCGTCATCGGCCGGAACTACAACACCGATCAGCCGGACCAGGTGATCCGCGAGTTCGAGGACACGATCTTCGGCCAGGACCAGGTCGTCGTCGAGTCGCAGCGCCCCGAGCGCGTGCCGTTCGACCTGGCCGCCGAGCTGCACCTGCGCTTCGACGCCGTCGCCGTCGCCTACCGCAAGGCCATGCGTGACCTGGGCCTCGCCGCAAGCGGCCCCATCGGCATCCCCGCCGAATAGCAGCGCCCCTGGCGCCTTCCCGCGGCTCCCGCGCCTTCCCGCCGGGGCTTGCTGCCCCTTCCCGCCGCCGGCCCCCGGCGCCCCCCGGGCAGCCACGGGGGCGACACTGCTTTGCGTCATAAAGTTCTTGGCCGAAGCCCTTGACTTTGCCCCGTAAAGCAGCGTCTACTTTGTGGCATAGAGAACTTTATGGCGTAGAGGAGCTCGAAGGGAGCCCGCGATGAACCACACATCTGACACCGCCGCCGGCAACGGCGACACATTCAGCCCGCAGCAGGCCGCTGCGCTGCTGGACGAGGCCACCTGGGACGCACGCCGCAAGCTGGTGCCCAACCCGCCGTGGGTGCTGGTCACCCGCGGCGTGCTGGTCCTGGCCGCCTGCGGCGCGGTCTGGCTGTCGGTGCGCGGCGAGAACCCCTATACGGGGCCGACCAACGCCGACATCCCGATCCTGATCGCGTTCATCGTCCTCAACTCCGCTCTTGCCGTCGGCTTCCGCCGGCGGGCCGGCGCCGGGGTAAGCGGCCCGTCCCGGCTGCGCCCTGCCGAGATCGCCATCGCCACTCTCGCGTGGATCGCGGCCGCCGCGCTCTTGGTCGCTCTGGCCGCCGCCGGGCTGAGCTACCGGCTGTACCCGACCGTGGTGCTGATCATCCCCGGCCTGACCTGGGCGATCCTGATGATGCTGCGCAAGAACTGGCGCGGGGTCTACAGCGGGGCATCGGTGACCGTCGTCGGTGCCCTGGGCTTGCTGGCCACCCCGGCCGGGGCGTGGCTCGTGGCCGGCGTGGGCCTGTGCGCGGCGCTGTCGGGCGGCGCGGCGCTCAACGCCTGGTACCAGCGGGCATGAGCGGGGTGTGCCATGCCTGACGACGCGCTCGACCCGCTGATCCACGTTCCCACCCGGCTGAAGATCGTCGCGACGCTCGCGGCCCTGCCCGAGGGCGACACGCTGTCCTTCACCCGCCTGCAGGACATGATCGGGCTGACCCCCGGCAACCTGATCATCCACCTGCGCAAGCTCGAAGAAGCCGACTACATCGCCAGTGAGAAGACCAGGAACGGCACCGTGTCCATCACCAACGTCGCCCTCACCGGCCACGGCCGCAAGGCACTCGACAACTACACCCACGCACTGCGCGACCTGCTCGGCGACCACTTGTGACCACGAGGCACTAGCGGCCATGAGCACCAGCGCAATTGACCCAGTGATCCACAACCCGCAGCGGCTGCGCATCGTCGCGACCCTGGCGGCGCTGCCCGACGGCGACACGCTGTCAGCCGGCCGGCTGCAAACCATGATCGGGCTGCCCACCGGCAGTCCGATCATCGGTCTGTGCGAACTAGGCCAGGCCGGATACGTGCGGACGGCAATCACCGGCGACGATGGAACACAGAGCTCCGTCGCCCTCACCCGGCAGGGCCGGGCCGCGCTCGATCGCTATATCGCCGTGCTAGCGCAGCTCCCACCCCAGGCAGCCACGCCACCAGCACCGGGCCTGCGCGCCGGCGACGCCGACCGGGATGCCGCTGCGGCGGCCCTGGCTGAGCACTTCGCGCAAGGCAGGCTGACACTTGACGAGCTGATCGCGCGGCTTGACGCCACGCTGACCGCCACCACACACGGCGAGCTCGCCCAGGCCGCCCGCGATCTGCCGGAGCTGACGATGTTCCCGGCCCAGGTCGGCCTTGTCCGCGGCAAGCGAGCACGCTCACGGCACAGGCCTGGCCCGGCTCGCTGGTCGCCCTCTTAGCTGGGTCGCAGCCGCCGCTGCTCGGCCGGAATGAGCAGCGGCCGCGCGAGCCGGGAGATCTCCTCCGCGGCGTCAAACTCCATGCTCCCCGGCTCGTCGTATTCGGGCGGCACGGGCGTGCCCGGCCAGGTGTGCCCGCCGCCGAACAGCGTCCACGCGACCACCCGCGTCCCCCCGGCGCCCGCCTGCGAGGATTCCCGGCTCGACAGTTCGGTCGTCTGCGTCTCGCCCGGCCCGGCCGGGCACCGGTCGATCTCACGCCACCGCGCGGCGCTCTCGTCCAGGGAGAGCATCCGCCCGCGCAGTTCCCCGTTGGGCCCGCGGTGCCGGGAGTAGCCGCCCGCGATCGGGGCCGTGGAGTCCGCGGTTCCGTGGATGAGGACCGCCGACACCGCGTGGGACGGCGCGGCATCCGCCAGGCTGGCCGGCATCTGGCCGCTCACCGCGGCCAGCACGGCCACCTGATCACTGGCCTCCAGCGCCATCCGGTGCGCCATGCACGCGCCGTTCGACATGCCCGCGACGATGGCCCGGTCCGGGAAGGTGCCGTAACGGTCCGCCGACCAGTCGATGATCGCGCGCAGGAACGCGACGTCGTCCGCTCCCGCGGCTTCGGCTCTCGTGACGCCGCGGCCGTCCGCCCAGGAACCTTGATAGCCGTCCGGATAGGCGACGGCGAGGCCGCACGCATCGGCCTGCCGGTCGAAGCTCGTCCATTGGCGCATCTCCTGGCCGCCCGCTTCCGGGTGGTTGCCGTGCAGCAGCAGGGCCAGTGCGTCGGGCGGCGCGCCGCGCGGCAGCCGCACGATGAATGCGCGCGCCAGCCCGCCGATCTTGAGTTCGCCGTTCACCACATCGCTCATGGGCATATGGCCTTACTTTACAAGCGCCATCACCGATCCACCGCTTGCTCTCCCGGCCAGCATCCTCAGCCGCCGGCGGCGATCCCCAGGGCCGAGCTCAGCACGACAATGATCACCCCGCCGACGGTGATCGCCAGGAACGACCGGGCAAAGCTGGTGCGGAAAAACCTGCGCCGCAGCCCGGCAAGGACGACGAGTTCGCTGGCCACGACCGCGGCCGCGACGCCGATCGCGGCGCCGTAGCTCGGGATCAGGAACGGCAGGGTATGGAAGATGCCCCCGGCGAAGGTCCCGCCGCCGGTGATCGCGCCGCGTCGCACGGGGCTGCCGCGCCCGGTCAGGTCCCCGGTGTCCGACAGACCCTCGGAAAAGGCCATGCTCACCCCCGCGCCCAGGGCGGTCGCGACGCCCGTGAAGAACGCCGTCAGCGGCCGGTGGGTGGCCAGGGCCACGGCGAAGATGGGCGCCAGGGTCGACAGCGACCCGTCCATCAGCCCGCTGAGCGCGGGCTGGACGCGCGTGAGCAGGAACGACTGGGCGCTGATCGGTCTGCCTGGGCTGCTGAGCATTGCGACGGTCTTGGTGGCGCTCATTGCACGTACCTTTCGTTGCGATACATGCGATGCTGCCGGCTGGGCGGCCCGCTGTCGTCGTGCCGGAGAAGCGTCTTTTGGCTGGTCAGCGGGGATGCGGCGGCCTGCGCGGGTACTCCGCCGGGAGTAGCCGGAAATGGGTCCCGTGGGCGGACGCAGCAGGAAAAGCCGTACGCGTACCCTCGGAGGATGCCTAACGATCGCCGTCGGCGGGCGTTCTACGCAGCCGGAGCGGCCGGTTGGGTCATCTCGGCCGGCGTCATGCTCGTGACGTTCCGCATCTGGCAGCTGCACGTCCGCGAGGTCGAGCAGCGCGCGGATGAGGCGGAGCGGACGAAGGACGAGGCCGCCCAGCGCAGGGCGATGGAGGAGCGGCTGCGGATCGCCCGCGAGCTGCACGATTCGCTGACCCACAGCATCTCCGTGATCTCTGTTCAGGCGGGCGTGGCGGTGCACCTGGCACGCAAGCGCGGTGAGGAAGCACCCCCGGCGCTGCTGGCGATCCAGGAGGCGGGCTCGGACGCCGCGCGGGAACTGCGAACGACGCTCAGCGTGCTGCGCAGCGTGACGGACGGCGACGGCAGCGGGCTCGGCCAGCTGGACAGCCTGGTGGAACGGTCCCGATCCGCCGGGCTCCCCGTGACGGTGACCGTGGCCGGGGCCGAGCGGGGGCTGCCGCCCGAAGTTGACCGGGCCGCCTACCGGATCGTGCAGGAAGCGCTCGCCAACGTGAGCCGTCACGCCGGCGGAGCCCGCGCGTCGGTTCAGCTGAACTACACCCCACGCGCGCTCGCCGTTCAGGTCGACGACGACGGCCGGGGCACCGGAACGCCCGGGGCCCGCCGTCCGGCAGGCCCTGGGCTCGGCCTCATCGGCATGCGGGAACGGGTGACCGCGCTGGGCGGCCGGCTGCACGCCGGGCCGCGGGACGGCGGCGGCTTCCAGGTGCGCGCCGAATTCCCGACGCGGGCATCGTCTTGATCAGGATCCTGCTGGCCGACGACCAGGCGCTGATCCGCAGCGGGATCCGGTCGCTGCTCGAAGCCGAAGACGACATCGAGGTGGTCGCCGAGGCCGCCAACGGACGGCAGGCGGTGACCCTTGCCGTCGAGCACCGGCCGGATATCGCTCTGGTGGACATTCAGATGCCGGTGCTCGACGGCATCGAGGCCACCCGGCAGATCGTCGCGGACGAGCGGCTGGGCAGCGTGCGCGTCGTCATCCTCAGCAACTTCGGGCCCGACGAGTACATCTTCGCTGCGCTGCGCGCAGGCGCGGCCGGGTTCCTGCTGAAGGACACCGAGCCGGGCGAGCTGCTGCAGGGGATGCGCCTCGTGATGGGCGGAGACGCGCTGCTGTCCCCGGCCGTCACCAGCCGCCTGATCAGCGAGTTCGTCGCCAGGCCGCCGGACGCGGTCGCCGCGGCAGGGATGGAAAACCTCACCAACAGGGAGCGGGAGGTAGTGGCCCTGGTCGCGCACGGCCTTTCCAACGACGAGATCGCCAAGGCCATGGTGCTGAGCCCCACCACCGCCAAGACCCACGTCAGCCGCGCCATGATCAAACTCGGCGCCCGCGACAGGGCGCAGCTCGTGGTCTTCGCCTACCAGACGGGCCTGGTCACGGCGCGTTCCGACAGGTAATCGGATCTGGCTTCTGCGCCCGGAAACAGTGCAATAAAAAAGCCCCTCCCTGGTATAGTGAAAATTCTCTGTATACCTGGGAAAGGAATTCATTCTCTTGCCCCACAGTAATAATAACACGGCTTCGAAAATGCAGTCAAGCAAAGCCGAGGAGCTCGCACACGAGCAGGCGTATGTGACGGCGCTGTACGAACGGCTGGACGTGCTGCGGGCCGCGACAGCCCAGCGGCTGGCCGCGGTGCGGCTGGGCGGCACAACCGAAACCGACCAGGCGTTTTCAGAGCGCGATTCGCTCGCAGACGAGTATCAGGAGCGGGGCGCCGAGCTGGAAACGGCCGAGCGCAATCTGTGCTTCGGCCGGCTCGACTTCGATGACGGCGATCACCTGTATATCGGCCGGCTCACGCTGCGCAGCGCCGAGCGCGAGCTGCTGCTCGCCGACTGGCGCGCCAAGGCGTCGCAGCCGTTCTACCGGGCTACCCCGGTGGAGCGGTACGGCGTCACCCGCCGCCGGCACCTGCGGAGCGCCGGCCGGAAGGTCGTCGGCCTGGACGACGACGTACTCGACCTGGACGCCGTCGACGAGACCCACCTGACCGGCGAGGCCGCGCTGCTGGCGTCGCTGCGCCGGGCCCGGACCGGCCGGATGGGCGACATCGTCGCCACCATCCAGGCGGACCAGGACCGCATCATCCGCGACGACCTGAACGGCATTCTCGTCGTCGAGGGCGGGCCAGGCACGGGGAAGACCGTCGTCGCCCTGCACCGGGCCGCGTACCTGCTCTACACGTACCGCAAGCAGCTGGAGCGGCGCGGCATCCTGGTCATCGGCCCGAACGGCACGTTCATGCGGTACATCGACCAGGTCCTGCCGTCGCTCGGCGAGAACGACGTCGTGCTCTCGACGATCGGCTCGCTGTACCCCGGTGTGGACGCCCGAGCGCCGGAGACGCGGCAGGCCGCACGCGTCAAGGGCCACGCCAGGATGGCAAGGGTCCTCACGCAGGCCGTCGCCGACCTGGAGCAGGTGCCGGACAAGACCATCGCGATCAGGGTCGACGGGATGACGTACCGGCTGACCCCGAGCGCGTGCCACGAGGCCCGCGACCGGGCATGGAGCAAGCGTGACCCGGACACCGGCGCGCCACTCCCGCACAATGAGGCCCGCACCACTTTCATCGCGGTGATGCTCGACGAGCTGACCCGGCAGGCGGCCGGGCAGCTCGGCCGGCGAAACCTGACGCCGGGCGATGAGCGGGACCTGCGTGCCGGGCTGGCCACGGAGCCCGCCATCAGCCAGGCGCTCGACGCGCTGTGGCCCGAGCTCACGCCCGAGCAGGCGCTCGCCCTCCTGTACACCGAACCAGCGCGTCTTGACCTGAACTCCGGCGACCGCGCCGCCCTGGCCTGGCCGGCCGATCCCGCCGAGTGGACCGTGGCTGACGTCCCGCTGCTCGACGAGCTCGCCGAACTACTCGGCGACACCGGCGCGGCCAAGCGGGCGGCGGCCCGCAAGCACGCCGCCGAGGAGGCCGAACGCGCAGCGGCGCTCGAGTACGCCGCGCAGGTCGTGGACAGCCTGCGCGACGCCGAGGCCATCGTCGTGCCCGCACTGGAGATCGAGACGTTCGTGAACTGGATCGCCGGCCGGAACACGGAGACCGGCCCGCGCGGCTCGCTCGCTGAGCAGGCCCTCGCCGACCGGCAGTGGACCTACGGGCATGTGATCGTGGACGAGGCGCAGGAACTGTCCGCGATGGCCTGGCGGATGCTGATCCGGCGCTGTCCGGCCCGCTCGATGACTATCGTCGGCGACCTGAACCAGACCGGCGCCGCCGACGGCGCCGACTCCTGGGCACAGGTGCTCGACCGGGTTGCAGCCGGGCGCTGGCGGACCGCGCGGCTCACGGTGAACTACCGCACCCCCAAGCCTGCGATGGCGCTGGCGGCCGGTTTCCTGCCGCCAGGCGCGGAGCCGCCGCTCTCCGTACGCGAATCCGGCGAGGCGGCCTGGTACGCACCGGACACCGGTGATCTCGCCGGGCTGGTCCGGCGTGAGGCCGAGCTGGTCGGGGACGGACGGGTGGCCGTGATCGCGCCGCCCGCGCAGATCGCCAAGACGGCAGCCGCGCTCGGCGTCAGCCCCGGTCCGGACCTGGACGCGCCGGTAACGGTGCTCGCCCCGGAGCTGGCCAAGGGGCTCGAATTCGACTCGGTGGTCGTCGTCGACCCGGCTGCGATCGAGCAGGCGTCACCGCGCGGCCGAGCCGACCTGTACGTGGCGCTGACCCGAACCACACGGCGGCTCGGACTCGTGAGCCCCGACGGCCTGCCGCCCGAGCTCGCGGCCGCAGGTCACCAGTCATCCGCACCGGGACCAGCCGCAGCCGACGACGGTTAAAGGACGCCGCGCCGGTGCAGCAGCAGGTAGGACACCCAGCCTGCGGGAATCGGCAGCCAGAAGGTGGCGACGCGGAATAGCAGCACCCCGGGGATCGCCTCGTGCGCGGGAACTCCTATGGCCGTCAGCCCGGCTGCGAGCACGGCTTCGACGCCGCCGATCCCGCCAGGCGTCGGCGCGGCCGCTCCCACCGCGTTGCCCGCCAGGTAGACGATCGCGGCGGGCAGCAGGGCCGGATGGGCGCCGATGGCCCGCAGCGCGGCGATGAACGCGACCAGGTAGGCGGCGGTGAGCACCAGGTTGGCGCCGGCGCTGATTGCCAGCCGCAGCGGATGGGCGATGGCGTCAATCAGCCTGGGGCCGACGCTGCGCAGGCGTGGCCATACGATTTCGGTCAGCCTGGCGCGGGTCTGCGGCACGGACACCAGGATGATGATGACCGCGGCGATGACCCCGAGGCCGATGAGCACGTCGGTGCCTGGGGCGATCTTGAAACGGCTGAGCCCGGAGCCGGTGAGCAACGCGAAGATGATCAGCAGCAGCACGGTCGTGACGATGTTCACCACCTGTGACAACGTGACCGCCGCGGCGATGGAGCCGTCGTCGACATCCTGGCCGTGCAGGTAGCGCGCGTTGACCGCCACGTGGCCGACGGTCGGCGGCATGGCCACCCCGACGAACGCCGTGGACAGCTGGACGGCGAAGCCGCGGATGATCGAGAGGTGCTTGGGAACGAACGCGGCCAGGTTCTCGGCGGCCGCCAGGTAGGTGACCGCCGAGCCGAGGACCGCCACGGCGAACCAGCCCGGATTGGCCCGGCTGAGGGTGCCGAGGATGTCGGCGCCGGAGATTTGGCCGATCAGCAGATACCCGGCGACGGTGAGGGCGACGGCGGTGACGACGGTGCGCCAGCGGAAGCGCTCGAGCCGGGCGGTCGGAACGGAGGCGCCAGGCCCGAGAAGCTCGCCGCGCACCTCGTTCAGGCACGCCTGGCTGGCGCGCATCGCCCGCCAGCCCCAGGGTGCCAGGGCGACCGGCTGCAGGACGGCCGCGACGGCCCTGTCGTCGACGGTCCCGTACCCGTCCCGCAGGGCCTTGATGGCGCCGGGCGGCCCGACTGCCGGGGCCAGGGTGGCCAGGGCCTGTGCCAGGTCAAGGCGGCGGGTCAGTTCACTCGCGGCGGCCACCGACGTATCGAGCGAGCGGAAACCCGCCGACTTCTCCGACACGAACAGGTTCTCCGCCCGCAGATCGCGGTGAGCGATGCCCGCGTTGTGCAGAGTGCGCAGGGAGGCGAACAACGATGCCGCTTCACCGGCGGTCACCGCGTCGCCGAGCGGAGCCCCGGACGGCACGGTCGTGAGGAGCACCAGAATCTCGCCGGGCATCTGGCCGAACACCTGCACCGCGGGGCAGGGCACGCCGGCCTGCCGCGCCAGGGTGCAGGCCAGCGCGAGCTGCTCGAGCCGCTGCCGTGAGCCGATCGCGATGTGGCCCGTGGCCCTGGGCTCTAGCCGGGCGAGCGCCCACAGCCGCCGCGCCAGGCCCGATCCCCAGGTGTCACGGCCGTACAGGCGCACCTGGATGCGGGTTCCATCATTCAGCGTGCCGTCCAGCCGCGCACGGTCGCCGGCCAGCTCGCGGACTGCCGCGCCCTGACTCCTGAGCCAGGCCACTAGTGCAGCCGGCCCCGGCAGGACCGACGCAGCGCCGAGCAGCCAGCGCACCAGCCATCCGGCCGACACCCCGCCGAAGAACACGAGTGCCACGGCGAACGGGGTCAGCGCGCCTACGGCCAGGCCGCTGATCAGCAACGCCACAACCGCGGACGGCCACCAGCGCGACCAGTGCGAACGCCGGGTCAGGTCGGTCCCCACCACGAACGCGACGAACGCCGTGTCCACCACGAATATGAAGGGGCTGCTGCCGTGCAGCACGGCATGCTGGACTGCGCCGTTCTCGGCCCGCCACACGGCCGTCGCGGCCACTGCCGCCACGGCGCCGGTGACCCCCGCGGCAGCCGCGTTGCGCGCGTCCCGCCACGGGCCGCGTATCAGCACCACAAGGGCGACGACCGCCAGCACGGAACAGGCTACGCCGGACACCACTTCGGCCCCGAACGACAGCCAGCCAGGGATGTGATGTACCCAGCCCGAGACGTCCTTGGCCAGCTCAGTGCTGCCGAGCGGAAGAGCCCGGATAGAGCCAACCACCAGCGCGACGACCGCGAGCGAAAGCACCGCGAGGAGCAAGTCGGCCGGGCGGCGCACCCGGCCGGCGAAGTCCTTCTCCGGCCGGCCGGAGCCCGCGGGCACGCCAGGAGGAAGCATCTCGTCTTGCCCGTCCGGAAGCGTCCCGCCGGGCGCGGCCTCCTGCACGCCGGGAGCGACCGGGCGGGCAGGCTTGTCTCCCGGGCCTGTCGCCATGACATCGGGGCTACCCCCCATCACGCCCGGCATCCACCTCGGCGCCCTGAGATCGCGCCGGATCTTGCGGCCAGTCGCGACCACGTGCCTGGCCGGCGGCGGACGGCGGTCGCCGCGTCCTTCAGCGAGGATGCTCCGGCCATCGATTCTCCGGCTCGTCCTCATCCTCAGACACGATGCTGGTCTCGCCAGCCTTCTCGTTGCTGATCGCGATTACCTCCTCCGGCTGGCCGCCAGCGCACCTGGCCGCTGACTGGGAAATTGAACGATCTTGAACCGTATGCCAGGCCGGTGTCGTACTACCAAGATGTTAATGACCACGGTCGGTAATGGGTTGCTGACCTGCGAGGAGGACGCAGTGGTCGATGAGGGCTTCCATGCCCGCGGATGACTATTGCGCCGTCGGCGGACTGGACGCCGCGGGATGGGTCCTGGGCGCCCTGGATCCCGGCTACGCCGAACGCTTTGCACAGCATCTCCCCACATGCCGTGCCTGCCGCCTGGCAGTAGCGGAACTGGAGCCCGCGGCCCGGATCTTCCTCAGCACCTCACCTGAGCCACGTCCGGGCCGGGCGAATGGGCATGACCAGCCAGTTAAGCGACCACTCGCCTTTTAGGCACACCGAGGTCATAATTGGGCGCTAGGCGGATAAGCAGCCCGGCCGGGTGCCGGGAAATCCGCTGAATTGGGAGGGATTTTTCCGGCAGAATGCCGGAAAGCGGCCGACTGGGTTCTGTGGGGGGACTTGATGGCGTCGCTGGTCGGTGCTGAGGACGACAGTGCGCGCGAAGACGTGCAGCTGGTCAGCCGGATCGCTGGCGGAGATCTCGGCGAGCCAATGGAGGAGCTGTACCGCCGGTATGCCGGGAAGTTGTACTGGTTCGGGTTGCATTTGCTCGGGAACGCCGGCTTGGCCGACGAACTGGTGCAGGAATGCTTTCTGCGGCTGTGGCGGACCGCGGGGCGGTTTGACACCAGCCGTGGCACCGTCTCGGCCTACATGTTCGTAATTGGCCGGAGCATCGCTACTGACCTGCACCGACGCCCGTCTTCGCGGCCTCTGCTGCCGGTGGAGGATGCGCAGGTACCGCCGCAGCCCGACAGCGCAGACCGGATTGTGGAAAGCCTGATGGTGCGCGGTGCCCTCAATTCGCTGACCCCAGCGCACCGCGAGGTGCTGATGCTGTGCCACGCGGAAGGGCTGACCCAGTCACAGATCGCGCAGCGGCTCGGCCTGCCATTAGGGACGGTCAAAACCCGGATGTATCACGGGCTGCGGGCGTTGAAGGCCGCACTGGCTCAGCGAGGCTTCAATGGCTGACCCGGACATTGCGCACGCGGACATCGCCGGATGGGTACTCGGAGCCCTCGATCCTGACGAATCCGAGCGTTTCCAGGCGCACCTGGAAACCTGCGATGAGCGCCAGCGGGAAGTGCGGATCTCAGCCCGTCCGCAACGCTGCTCGGGCTGCTGCGCCGGGTGTGGACCTGGTCACCGGCCCCGAGCTGCCCGCCGACCTGCAGGCCCGGACGCTAGCCCGGATCGAGCAGGCGGCCCGCAAATCCCGGTGGCGCCGGGGGAACGTCCGGACGCTCGCCGCGCCCTGCTCCTCCACCGTCATGCCGCCGAAGCCCTCGCCGGCTGACGATTGAGCGGTGCGGTCCCGGTGGTGCCGGGACCGCACCATGGCCTGCGGGACGGCGTTACCCGGCCGCCTTCTTGATCACCGAGGCGACGGCCTGCGGCTGGGAAACGTAGACCGAGTGGCTGGTGCCGGGGGCTTCCGTGACGGTGGCCCCGGTTCGCTCGGCCATCGAGCGCTGCGCCGACGGCGGGATCATCCGGTCTTCGCCGGTGACGATGCGTGGAACTTGTCCCGGTCCAGGAACAGGAAGCCATCCTGGGGCGGCAGGCTAGATTCCAGTTCCTTGCGGCCGCGGAACCGCAGCAGCCCGCATCCAGCACGCGGTGCGCACCCAGTTCGTCCGCGATGCCGACATAGGCGGGCAGGTCGTCGCGCGGTCCGTCGAACGCGTCGTACAGCGGTGCCAGGCGCGGATGAGCGAAGATCGCATCAGCCACCGCGGCTCGTACCGCCATCTGCGGGCAGGTCCGTCGCTCACAACTAGATCAGGTCTTGGCTGAGTGCCGCCGAATGCGATCTTATGGGGGTAACCAGCTGCCGGCGGATTCCGGGAGGACCCAGGATGACTGACCCGTATGAGCCACCGAGGCCACGCGACTACGCGCTGGAGCAGGAACTCGAGTCGCTACGGAAGCAGGAGCGCGAAGGGCACGCGACACCCAAGGAGCAGCGCCGGGCCGAGCAACTCGAGCGCAAGCTGCGCGTCGACGAGCACGGCGCCGAGGTGCGCGAGCAGCGGGAAGAGGAGCGTGAGGAAGACCGGCACAGCGAAGAAGACCGCGCCCGCCGGCACCACTGAGCCCGCGCCCCGCAGCGCCACCGAGCGGGGGTCGTGAGCCCGCTTTCGGTCAGGCGGGGAAGGCTTGCTGGAGCCGCACCGCGATCAGCTTCTCGACCAGTGGCATCGGAAGCGGCTTGTCGATGGCGAAGCGCAGGGCGCCGGTCGAGGTTGCGTAGCCCTTGAGCTCGTGCTGAAGCTGGGGGAAGACGGAGCCGCTGTGCGGCAGGTAGCTCAGGTGGTTTTTGAACGCGGCGAACCCCGCGACGGTCTTGCCCTGGATCTTGAAGGCCGGCATGCCGTAGGAGATCCCCTGCTCGGCCTCGGGCAGGATCTCGAGGATCGCCTGCCGCAGCCGGGCCAGCGTGCTGCGCTTGGGCTCCTCCAGAGCATCGAGGTACTCGTCGATTTCCTGAGCGGACACGGCTCCATTGTCGCCTAGTCGGTCAGCAGCAAGCGCCGCCAGGTATCGGCGAGGAAGCGCTCGTAGCGCTGCGGGGTCCAGCCGCGCTGGCCGACGAGCAGCTGGTACATCTCGGCCGAGTTCGTGGCCCAGACGACGTCGGCAGCCTGCTCTGGCTCGAGCCGTAGCGGGGCGACCGCAGCCAGGTTCGCGACGAACAGGCGCATGTTCTCGGCGCGGCGTTCGCCGATCTCGGCCCACAGCGCGGCCAGTCCCGGTTCGGTGGGGCCCGCCTGCTGGATGATGCCCAGCACGAGCGCCATCCGGGGGGCGATCGCGGTGATCGCCGCGGCGTACACAGCGATCTTGGTCTTTGCGTCGGGGGCGGCCTGGATAGCACGCACGTAGTCCCGCTGCTCGGCGGGGATCGCCTGGTCGGTGCCGGTGATGGCGGTCTCGATCAGCAGCCGGGCCAGGTCCGGCTTGCGGCCGACGGCGGCGTAGACGGTATCCAGCGCCACCCCGGCCCGCTCGGCGATCGCGGTCATCGGGGTGGCCGCGTAGCCGCGCTCGGTGAACAGGTCGCGGGCGGCGTCCAGGATGGCCGCGCGGGTGCGGGCCGCGGCCTCGCGGCGGCGGGTCGCGTCGTAGCGCCTCTTGACCGGGCTTGGCATAGGCGTCATGATACAGATATTAATCCGAAGATGCTTCGGATGAATTTGGGAGGGCCGATGACGTACGCGTTCACCTACGACGTGCCGATCACCACCGAGATCTACGCCCGCATCAAGGAGGGCCTGGGCCCGGAACGGCCGCCCGGCCTCATCGCGCACCTCACGTTGCAGATCGAGAACGGGCTGCGCTACATCGACGTCTGGCAGTCCAAGGACGACTTTGAGGCCTTCGCCGAGAGCCGGCTGCACCCGGTTGTCCACCCGATCCTGGAGGGCATGCTCGGCTTCGTGCCGCCCGAGCCCAGCCACACCATGCTCGACGTCGTCGACGTCTGGACCGACCGGCACCCAGCCTGAGAGGAGCGAGCCATGAGCGCCTTGCCAGAAGCCGCCGGGACGCCGAGCCCGCCTTGGGGCGCAACCGAGCCGACGGAGCAGGAATGCACCGCAGCCACCGCGCTCCTACGGCGCCGGGTCAGGGCCTCAACTGGTAGAACCGCCAGTTCTCGGTTTCCAGCGGGAGGATCTGCACCTCGGAGAAGCCCGCCTCCTCGGCGTAGCGGCGCAGGGTGGCGGGGCGCAGCACGGCTCCGGTGGCCGTGGTTTGCGGGTCGCCCATCGCGCCGGGCAGGCAGGCCACCACGCTCCAGCCGTAGTGGTAGCGCTCCAGCTCGGGCGCGGGCGCGGTGAACTCATCCGCGACGAGTTCGTCGGCGATGACGACCGAGCCGGACGGCGTGAGCATGCCGCGCGCCGCTCGCAGCGCGTCCACCGGGCGGGTCATGTCGTGCAGCGCCTCGAAGATCGTCACCAGGTCATACCGGCTGGACCAGCCCGGCCCGGAGGCGTCGGTGACGGCGAAGGTCACCCGGTCGGCCACCCCGGCGTGCGCGGCGTTGCGCCGGGCGGCCTCGATCACGTCGGCATCCAGGTCGAAACCGTCGACGCTGACCAGCGGGTAGGCCCGCGCGATCGCGATGCTTGACCAGCCCGGGCCGCAGGCCAGGTCGGCAACCCGGGCGGGCGGCTCGTCGCGCAGCCTGCGGTCGACGTCAGCGATGCCGGGCAGCCACTGCCTCCCCAGCAGGTTCAGGTACACCGCGCGGTTGTAGTCGGCCCGGCCCTCCGGCGCCCACGGCAGCGGTGCCGGCGCACCCCCGGTGCGGAACGCGTCCGCAAGATCAGGCAGCTGCCGCGCGGCGCGCGCGATCTCGACGCCGTTGAACGCCCGGTAGCGGACGTCGTCGGGGTCGGCCAGCACCGCCGCGTGTGCCGCCGGCAGCCGGTACCGGCGGGCCAGCGGCCCGGCCGCCGGGTCGTCGACCTCCAGCAGCCCGCTGGCCGCGTGGTGTTCCAGCCATTCCCGGACGTACCGCTCGTCGGTGCCGGTCCGGCCGGCGAGTTCCGCAGAGGTCGCCGGGCCGTCGGCGGCCAGCGCCCGGTACAGGCCCAGCCGCTCCCCCAGGTACACGGTGAAAAGCTCGAGCGCGCCGACCATGTCGCGGCGCAGCCTCGCGGTGAGCGCCTCCGCCGCGTCCGCCTCTTGTTGACCCTGACCGGCCTCGCCGTTCTCCGTCGTCATGCTCGACAAGCTACCGCCGCGCGAATCCGGCCAGCTGTCCGGCTGCTGGCCTCGGCGCGCGGCGCTACCGGTCGAGGAGAGCCGCCAGCCGGGCGGGCGCGATCGCCCGGTAGGCGTCCTGGCACAGCTCGGCGATCTCCGCCCAGTCCGGGTCACCGTCCAGCCGGATGCCGATCCAGCCGCGGCCGCCCACGTACGGCGGCCGGAAGAACCGGTCTGGCCCGGCGGCGGTGAGTTCCTGCTGCGCTCCCGGCAGGCCTGCACACCACAGGTGCGGGAACTCGTCGTTGTGGTGACCGTCGGCCCACAGCGTCACGAACGACTTCTTGCCGCCGACAAACCACGTGGGCGCGCCGTGGCTGAGCCGCTCGGTAACCTCGGGCAGGGCCAGGCAGATCACCCGCACCTGGCCAGCCAGGTCGTCCGTCATCAGCTGCCCCCCGACTCGTGGTGTCCGCCCCGGCCGCACGGTCTCGAGGTGCCCGCACCGGCCGCACGGCCATCATCCCTCAGGCGCGGACGGCGGCCGGGGCGACGAACCGCATGAGGTTGTTGTCGGGGTCCACGTGAACGAACTCCCGGCCGTACGGCGTGTCGTATGGGTCGCTCGTCCCGCCGACCATGGTTTCACTGAGCGTGCGGTGGAACTCGTCGATGTTCTCTACCTGGAGGTCAGCGGCTGCTGCGGTGGTCGCGGGATCGGAGCCGCTCATGGTAAGCCAGGGCCGACTCCATGTGGCGGATGGGAAAGCAGGGTGCGAAGCCGCAGGCACTGGCCATGACCGGGAGTCTGGCAGCCGCGCCAGCCCCGCTGCAACGCCGCGGGCTCTTGGACCCCCGCTGCCACGCCTGCTGTGGTGTCATCGATGAACCGATGGGCCTGTTCTTTGAGGCCCATCGGTGCATCCATCGGCTTATGACACCCTGCGGATGCCCCGAAGTACAGTTCGGTCAACCATAGTTCGGTGCCACTGCCTTGGCCCTCACGGGCGGCTGTTTGGATAGATACATGACAACCGAGCACGAGGTGCCACGCGTGGTCAGCGCCAGTTGTGAGATCGCGGCTGGGCCAGCGCAAGTCTTCGAGCTGATCGCGGATCCCGCGCAGCAGCCGCGCTGGGACGGCAACGACAACCTGGCGGAGGCGGCGGCCGGGCAGCGCGTCCATCGCGTGGGCGACGTGTTCAATATGACCCTCACCGGAGGCGCGGTCCGGGAAAACTACGTGGTCGAGTTCGACGAAGCCCGCCGGATTGCCTGGACGCCCGCTGAGCCTGGTCAGCGGCCTCCCGGGCACTTGTGGCGGTGGGAACTGGAACCGATCGGCGCATCAGGCACGCGGGTCACCCAGACCTACGACTGGACCGACCTGACCGACAAGGGTCGCTTCGGGCGAGCCCGGGCGACCACGGCCGACAAGCTCCGGGCCTCTCTCGACCGGCTCACGGCCCTCGCCGAAGGATCCTGACCGGGCACAGACTGCATCCGTCCGCCTGAACCAGCGACCGCACTGCGCGGAATCGGGTGGCGCTTTAACCCATGCAGAAGATGGAACCGGCAATGATTATTGAGACGATATTGATATTAGCCCGTCTTTATAAAGTCAATAATCTGTGGTATTGTAAATCACAGAATTCGATTTGCGCTGCTAGCGTTCGTCGAATGACAATCGCGACCCGTGTGCTGGCCTACAGTGACCTCGATACGGCGCTGACCGGCGTGCTGCACTGGAATACCGCGCAGCCCGGCCCAAGGTCCGGGATCCTGCTCATTCACGGCGGCGGGGGCCTGGACGAGCACGCACGGGATCAGGCGCGTCGCTACTCCGAACTCGGCTACACCGTCCTCGCCTGCGACATGTACGGCGACGGCGTCGCCGGTGACCGTGACCGGGTCATTGCCTGCGTGACCGCGCTGCGCGACGATCCCGCGCTACTGGCCCGGC
>Ga0209333_1000235_pt1 | contig 30422 bp, 24 predicted proteins | sample BlaSpr_A8_OM2_O3_FD_187982 | JGI IMG/M metagenome (GOLD analysis project Ga0209333, IMG submission 187982) | Forest soil microbial communities from Thunder Bay, Ontario, Canada - Black Spruce, Ontario site 2_A8_OM2_O3 (SPAdes) (version 2) | ecosystem: Environmental > Terrestrial > Soil > Boreal... | reverse complement strand
ACACCGAGCACACGCCCGCACCGCTGCTGGCATCGACCGAGAACACCACCGGGTTACCCGACCCGCCGCCGGTAGCCGTCAGCGTGGCCGACTGGCCGATAACGCCGGGACCAGGATTGGGGAACGTGATCGTCTGAGCGCCCGACGCGCTGACCGTGATCGTCTGCTGCACCTGTGGCGCGGCTGCGTAGCCGCTGCCGCCCGCCTGGTTGGCGTCGATCACGCACGTGCCCGCGGCCAGGTAGTTGACCGTGGCCCCGTTCGTGCCCGACACCGAGCACACGCCCGCACCGCTGCTGGCATCCACGGAGAACACCACCGGGTTACCCGACCCGCCGCCGGTAGCCGTCAGCGTGGCCGGCTGGCCCACCACGCCGGGACCCGGACTGGGGAACGTGATCGTCTGTGGGGCCGGTGCCGTGGTGCCGGCCACGTCCTGGACCTCGGCCGACCAGAAGGCCGGCAAGGTGCTGTAGTTCGGCGGCTCCGCCTCGTCATCGACGTAGATGTTGCCGATGCCCTCCTGCGCAGCGTCGCTGACATCGGTGCCCACGCCCGCCGAGGTGCCCGCGCTGATCGTGGCCGAGAACTCCGACGCCGGATAAGAGGACATCCAGCTAGGGAACGTCGCGGCGTCGAATTGCGCCTCGGTGCCCTCGAACTGCTGGAGGATCTCGTCCGGCCCGAACATGTAACTCTGCGGGGCAACGGTTCCCGGGTTGAACATGACGATCTTCGCGCCGTTGGCAATGGCGAAGTTGTACAGCGTCTGGTAGTAGCTGGCGTCGCTGGCGGAGGTAGATGTTCCGTCGAACATCGGGCTGCTGACGCCATACCAGGTGATTGCGTTCTGCAATTCGCTCTCGACGGTGGCGAGTGGGGTGGCGCCATAGTCCGTCCATATGTAGTAGAGCGGCGTAATGCCCGCCTGCTGCAGGGACTGGATGGTCGGCGGCCAGACCGTATTCTCCGCATCGGCAGGCTGGCCATTGCACCCGGATCCCGATCCGTCGGGCGCGCAGATGTCCACGATGGACGCGCTGACCGTGGGAGCGGCCGATTCCACCTGCTGCCAGCTTGGCAGCGTCGGGTAGGCGTAAAGCGTCGTGACGATGGACTCGGCGTTCGAAGCTAACGAATTTGGTGCAAACCCGAGGCTCAGGCCGAAGATCAAAGCGGGAGCCGCAATAAGAGCTGTCGCCCGAATTAAGACACGCATGACCCCTTTACCCCCACCCTTTGAAGCCTGATCTCCGAGATTACGCCGGTTGCCCCGAACTGACCAGGCCACATTAGGTGGTGCTGGTTTGTAGGGATATAGGCCTTTAATGAGGCAAATGCACTTACAAAAGCGCACCCATTTAACCCTCAACAATAGACACCGGACAATTATTACCGTATTTCAACGATGCGTGAACGGTGCCCTGTCCGCGGGCCCGGCGCCGTACTCGGCACCGCAGGAGGACAGGCGGCGTTCGCGGCGGGCGGGCCGACAGGAATCATGGGGGCCATGACCGTGCACGAGTTGGGAGACCTGTTCCGGCTGCCGGTGGTCGTCGCGCCGATGGCAGGCGGCCCGTCAAATCCGGCGCTGGTTGCCACCGCGGCCGAGGCCGGCGCGATCGGCTTCCTCGCCGGGGGCTATAAGACGGCGAGCGCCGTCGTGGCGGAGATCGCTGAGGTCCGGGCGGCGACGGCGGGGCCGTTCGGAGTCAATCTCTTCCTTCCAGGGGACCCCTCTTCGGAGCCGGAACGGGTTGCCGCCTACCTGGTATCGCTGGCCGAAGACGCCGTGGCCACCGGCGGCACCGTCGGGGAGCCGGTGTGGGACGACGACGGCTGGGCGGACAAGCTCGCGGCCGTGCTGGCCGCCGCGCCGCCGGTGGTCAGCTTCACCTTCGGCTGCCCCGCGGCCGAGGTCGTGGCAGAGTTCCGCGCAGCAGGCACCGCCGTCGCGGTGACGGTAACCAGTCCGGCCGAAGCCGAGGCCGCCACAGCGGCCGGCGCAGACCTGCTCTGCGTGCAGGGCATCGAGGCAGGCGCGCACCGGGGAACGTTCAGCAACAGCGACGCCCCCGGCCACGACTACGGGCTGCTGTCGCTGATCGGCGACGTCGCCCGGGTCACCGGCCTGCCGCAGATCGCGGCCGGCGGTATCGTCTCCCCCGGCCAGGTCCGGGCCGTCCTAGCGGCCGGAGCGGCCGCCGCCCAGTGCGGCACCGCGTTCCTGCGCTGCCCTGAAAGCGGCGCGCACCCGGCGCACAAGGCCGCGCTCGCCAGCCCCCGGTACCGCGTGACCGCCATCACCCGCGCGTTCAGTGGCCGGCCCGCGCGGGGTTTGCTGAATCAGTTCATGCTCGACCACGCCGACGCCCCGGCAGGCTATCCGGAGATCAACAACGCAACCCGCGGCCTGCGCGCGGCGGCGGCCAAGGCCGGGGACACCGAGCGCATGAGTCTGTGGGCTGGCCAGGGCTTCCGTTCCGCGACCGACCGCCCGGCCGCCGAAGTCATCGAGATGCTGGCCCGGTAGCCACGCTCCCGGCGAAAGACTTTGAACGATTACTTTACGAGCGTATACGCTCAGCGTATGCTCTCGGGTATGAGTGTTCCCCTGACGCTGCTCGGCCTGCTGGAGCGGGAGCCGAGTCATGGCTATGAGCTCAAGCGCGATTACGACGCGTTCTTCGGCCGCGGCAAGCCGGTGTCCTTCGGCCAGGTCTACGGGACGCTGTCCCGGCTGGCCCGAGACGGCAAGGCGATCGCGGGACCCGCCGAGCACGGCGAGGGACCCGAACGGCGGCGTTACGTAATCACCGAGCAGGGCGCGTCCGACGTCGAGAGATGGCTGGCCGAGCCGGCCGAGCCGGAACTGCACCTGCAGTCGGTGCTGTTCGCCAAGGTGGTGCTCGCTCTCATGCTGGACCGCCCGGCCGCCCGGTACCTGGACATGCAGCGGGCCGCGCACCTGGCACGGATGCGCGAGCTCACCGAGCAGATCCAGAATGGCGGCGTCCTCGACACCGTGCTCGCCGACTACGGCCTCTACCACATGGAGGCCGACCTGCGCTGGATCGACCACACCGCGGCCAGGCTGGACATGATCGCGAAGGCGGTGCACGGATGACCGGGAAGCCAGCGCCGATCATCGAGGCGCGCGGAGTCGAGAAGTCGTTCGGCCACACCCCGGCGCTGCGCGGCGCCACGATCGCCGTGGCGCGGGGTGAGATCCTCGCGGTCATGGGCCCGAGCGGGTCCGGCAAGTCGACGCTGCTGCACTGCCTGGCCGGGATCCTGATCCCGGACGAGGGCGAGGTCTGGTTCGACGGCTCCCGGCTGGACACCATGCCCGAGGGCAAGCGCAGCGACCTGCGCCGGGACCGGTTCGGGTTCGTGTTCCAGTTCGGCCAGCTAGTCCCCGAGCTGACCGCGGAGGAGAACGTCGCTCTGCCGCTGCTGCTCAGCGGTGTGCGCCGCGGCCCGGCGCTGGCGGAGGCGCGGCCCTGGTTCGGCCGGCTCGGCCTGGACGGCCTCGAGGGCCGCCGGTCCGGTGAGCTGTCTGGCGGCCAGGCGCAGCGCGTCGCGCTGGCCCGCGGGCTGGTCGCGCGGCCGGAGGTGCTGTTCGCCGACGAGCCGACCGGGTCGCTGGACTCGATGTCTGGCGAGCTGGTGATGCGGCTGCTCACCGCCGCGGTCCGCGAGCAGGGCACCACGGTCATCCTGGTCACTCACGAGGCCCGGGTCGCGGCCTACGCCGGCCGGGAGGTCGTGGTCCGCGACGGCATGGTCGGCTCGCTAACCGAGGTCGCGCAGTGATCGGCCTCGGCCTGCGCCTGGCGGTCAGTGGCGGCCGTGAGGCGGCGGTCCGCCTGGTGATCCTCGCGGTCGCTGTCGGGCTCGGCGTCGGCCTGTTGCTGACCGCGCTATCCGCGACCGGCGCGGTCAAGGCGCAGAATGCTCGCCACGCGTGGCTGTGGACCGGAACCGCGTCCGTGCCCGCCGGGCACGCGCCCGCGGGTACGGACGCGCTGTGGTGGGGCATCAGCGGCGACGAGTTCGGCGGCCAGCAGATCGTCCGCGTCGACGTGGCGGCCACCGGCCCCACCTCGCCGGTCCCCCCGGGCATTCCACGTGACCCCGCACCGGGCCAGTATTACGCCTCCCCGGCACTGGCCAGCCTGCTGCGCGGCACCCCGGCGGACGAGCTCGCCGACCGCTACCCCGGCCGGCTGGCCGGCCCGATTGGCGACGCCGCGCTGCCGTCCCCGGACTCCTTGTACATCATCGTCGGGCGCACGGCAGCGCAGATGGCGCGCACCCCCGGCACCATCGAGGTGACCGGGATCGCCACCGCGCTGCCGGGCTTCGGGAGCGCGCGAAACCCCAAGGGCCTGAACATCACCCCGCCTCAGCAGGGCGTCGGGGCCGGCGGCGTCGACCTCGTCTTGTCGGTGGTGGCGCTGGCCCTGCTGACCCCGCTGCTGATCTTCATCGGCACCGCGACCCGGCTGTCGGCAGCCCGCCGCGAGCAGCGGTTCGCCGCGATGCGCCTGGTCGGCGCCAGGCCGCGGCAGATCTCGGTGATCGCGGCCGTGGAGTCCACGGTCGCGGCGGCGGCGGGCGTGGCGGCTGGCTTTGGCCTGTTCTTCGTGCTCCGGATCCCGCTCGCGGCCGTCCCGTTCACCGGTGAGCCGTTCTTTCCCGCCGACATGTCGCTCAGCCTTGCTGACGTCCTGGTGGTCGCGCTCGGCGTGCCCGTGGCGGCCGCCCTGGTGGCTCGGCTGGCGCTGCGGCGGGTACAGATCTCCCCGCTGGGCGTCGCCCGCCGGGTGACCCCGGATCCGCCGCGGGCCTGGCGGGTTCTTCCGCTGCTGGCCGGCCTGGCCTGGCTCGGTTTCTTTGTCGTGCACGGCCGCCCGGCCAGCGTTTCCGGGCAGATCCAGGCGCTGGTGCCGGGCTGCCTGCTGATGCTGATCGGCCTGATCATCGCGGGGCCATGGCTGACGATGACCGGGGCGCGGATCATGGCCCGGCACGCGAGCCGCCCGGGCGCGCTGATCGCCGCCCGCCGGCTGGCCGACGACCCGCGGGCAGCGTTCCGCGCGGTCAGCGGCCTGGTCCTGGTGCTGTTCATCACCACCGTGGCCATCGCGGGCAACGCCACCCAGGACGCCAAGGAGGGCCACCCGGTCGGCTGGGCATCAGCCGCCAGTGTCCTGGTGGACGACCTGGCCGGCCAGCCGCTGCCGTCCTACGGCCAGGCGTCAAATCCGCGGCTGACGGCGCCGGCGCCCGCGCGGACGCTGGCCCCGCTGCTGGCCCGGCTGGGCAGGATCCGCGGCGTCGGCACCGTGATCGCGGTTCGCGCGGACGGCGCGTCGACCCTGCCGAGGGCGCTGCTCGGCGGAAGCGTCGCCGGGTTCCCCTCGGCCTATCAGGAGACCGGACCCGTTCCCGCCGGCGTGGTGCCGTGCTCGGAACTGGCCCGCGTTCCTGGCCTCGGCCGCTGCCCCGCCGGCGCGGCGGCCGTGTGGTTCCCCAAGTTCCTGGACGCTGCCCCGCCCGCCAAGAGCCTCGCAAAGATCACCTGGCCGGCCGCGGACGTCCCCGCCCGCGAACTGGCCGGTCGGACCGTGGACAGCATCGACATCGTGACGGACGGATCGCGGTCAGCGGTCGAGCAAGCCAGGACCGCGCTGGCGAGCGCGAACGCCTACCCCAGCCTCGGCACGCCACTGACCCTCGGCGAGGTGACGGCGCAGCTGACCTCGATCGCCAACGCCTACCAGCAGCTCGTGGACGTGGTGATCCTGGCCAGCCTGGCGATCGCGGGCTGCACGCTGGCCGCGGGAGTCGCTGCGGGGCTGGCCGACCGCAAGCGGCCGTTCAGCCTGCTGCGGCTGACCGGCGCCCGGCTCGGCATGCTGCGCAGCATGGTCGCGCTGGAGAGCGCCGTCCCGCTGCTGGCCGTCGCCGCGGTCTCGATCGGCGTCGGGTTCGGCGGCGCCGCGATGTTCGCGAGCGTGCAGCTGCAGCACCCGCTCGTGGCCCCTGGCGCCGGGTACTACCTGCTCACCGCCGCCGGGATCGCGGCCTCCCTCGCGATCATCGCGTCCACGTTCCCGCTGCTGCGGCGGATCACCGGTCCCGAGGCAGCGCGCAACGAGTGATCACCGATATGCTCTGATCGCACTCTCAGCAAGGCGAGGGAGGTGGGACCCGTGGACACGACGACATCCATGCGCTTCCCCCTCGCCGTGAGAGTGCCGAGAACCTGACCGGGGAGCGCGCCGCTTCCCGGAAGGACCTTCCATGACCGGTCTGGTTATCCGCCCGCTGACCGAGGGCGAAGAATCACTGTTTGAGTCCCTGGACGACCCGGCGCTTGTGGGCTTCGGTGCCTTCGGCGACCGCTATAGCGACATGGCCGCCCACGGCGACTACCGCCCCGAATGGACCTGGATAGCGCTAAGCGACGGGACCGTGGTCGCCCGCGCAGCCTGGTGGGGCGCCCCCGATGACGACGCGCCGAGAGAGCTGGACTGGTTCGACTTCACCGACCCCGATGCCGCCGTGCGCCTGCTGCGCACCGCGCCGCCGCGCACCGACTACTCCCTCAGGCTGCCCCCGGGCTGGCGGGACGATGCCGCCGTTTCCGAGGCCGCTCAGGCCCGCATCACCGCGGTCCAGGAGGCTGGCCTGACGTTCCTGGTCGAGCGCTACCGCTACGAGTGGACGCCGGAATGCGGCGAGCCAGCCGTGCCCGCGCGCCTGGAGTTCCGTCCCGAACCCGACGATGACGTGATCCTTGACGTCTTCCGGCGCGTGCACCGCAGCACCCTGGACGCCCACACCCGCCGTACGATCGCCGCATCCGGGCTCGACGCCGCCGCCCAGGAGGACCTGGACTACCTGCGCAGGATGCCCGGCCCGCGCGAGTGGTGGCGGCTCGCCTACACCCCCGGCGGTGACCTGGCCGGGCTCGCCGCGCCAACTCGCAACTACACCGAGCCCGTCGTCGGCTACATCGCCGTCGTGCCCGAGCAGCGCGGCCACGGCTACGCCTACGATCTGCTCGCCGAGGCAACCCGCCTGCTGGTTGCCGAGGGCGCCGACCGGATCGTCGCGGCCACGGACGTCATTAATTTCCCGATGGCAGCAACCTTCGCGAAGGCCGGCTACCCGGTCGCGCAGCACCGTATCGACTTCGTTTACTGACCGGCCGACAGGTATTCCAGCGCGGCTTGCAGATTCGCTTCGCGCGAGTTCACCGAGTCGATCGTCAGCCGCTCGTCGGTCCATGGCGGGAAGTCGGCCCGGCGCAGCAGCACACCCTCCCAGGTGGGCTCCGGGAATCCCTCGATGTTCCTCGTTCTGTGCTCTACCCGATCCCGGTAGACGCGGTCGTCGCCGCACTCGACGACGATGAACCTCAGCTCGGCGCCCACCTGGCCGGCCAGATCCCGCCACTGGGCACGGGCGGGTTCCGGTCCGTTGACGGCGTCGACGATGACGTCGTGCCCAAGAGCGAGCTGCTCAGCGGCGAGGGCACCGACGACCAGGTACGCAGCGTGGTGTGTCGGCGCGGACGGGCTGACTCCGGCGCGCCACATCGCGGCTTCGGCCTGATCCACTCCGAGCACGGCGCACTTCAGCGCCCGCCCGAGATCGACAGCCATCGTGCTCTTCCCAGACCCCGGCAGCCCGGCGACGACGATTAACATTCCCGAAGCCTGTCACGACGCGACGAGACTGCCGACCGCGAGGCGCTGTGCAATACCGGGTCAGAATGAGGGCGGCGTGATGATGGACAAAGCCCGCAGCTCACGGCGCCCGATGTTGCGGAGGCGGTGCGGAATTGTGCCCTGAAACGTCGCTGCGTCTCCGGCTCGCAGGTCGATGAGCGCGTCGCCGAACTCGAGTGCGCCCCGGCCGGTGAGGATGACCAGGCACTCCTCCCCGGCGTGACTGAGTAGCTCGGCGGCGGAAGCCTGGCCGGGGCCGATGCTCACTTCCATGACCTCGAGCTGGCCCTGCATCGAGGGGCTCAGTAACTGATAGCGCGCCTCGGACGAGGGCCTTCCGATCGTCACCCGGTCGCCGCGCCGGACGACGCTGACCGCCTCCGCTTCGACCGGCAGAAATAACCGGAAGACCGGGATCTCGAGCGACGCGGCCAGCTTGCGGAGCGTGGCCAGCGAGGGCTGGACGGCGCCCGACTCGATCTGGCTGATCGCCGCGGCGCTGACCCCGACCTTGCGGGCCAGGGACGCGATCGTCATCTGCCGCCGCTCGCGCTGCGCGCGCACCGTGCTGCCGAGCTCCGCGGAGTCGTGCGGCTCCCCCGCGGCCTTGCCGTCCTTAGCCATAGATCGCCTTCTGGCCCACCTGCATGCCGAGCAGGAGCATGACCACCAGCACGCGCATGAGCTCCGGGTAGTCGTCGGTGACGTACTCCACGGAACGCGACCCGGTCAGCGCGACGCCCGGAATCATCGCGCAGGTCGCGGCGATCGTGGTCGAGTTCCACTCGATTCCGAGCTGGTACGGCGAGGCGAGCCGGTACGGGGTGGCCCGCTCGCGCCCGGCCACGGCCCTGGCCGTCGCCTCCCTGATCCGGGCCTGGGCCACCTCCGGGTGCAGGCAGTCGGCGCTGAACTTGTCGATCCCGTCCTTGACGGCCACGGTCCGCACACCGCCGAGAAACCGCCCCGCCTCCGCGCATACAGCGGAGTCGCCCGCGACGACCAGGACCGGCACCCCGAAGTGCCCGGCGTACGCGGCGTTCAGCCGGGTCTCGCCGGTGGGCTCGCCGTTGAGATAGACGTTCTGGATTTCCTTGCCGAGCAGCGTGTGGTTGAGCACGCCGCCCTCGGTTCCCGCACAGGCGTGATATCCCACGAACACCGCGCCGTCATAGGACGTGTCGAGGCCCTGCACCATGCACAGCGACTTGTGGAAGCCCTTGATCGTGCGCGCACGGGGATCGAGCCGCTCGAGCAGCAGGTTGCGCATGATCCAGTGCGAGTCGTTCACCAGTACCTCGTCGGCACCCGCGTCGTAGGCGCCGAGGATGGCGGCGTTGGCGTCGCCGGTCATGAACATCCGGCCGCGCTGGTAATCGGCGCCGTCCGGAAGCACGTCCTCAGGGTCGGTGATTCCCGATACGCCCTCCATATCGACCGAGATAAACACCTTCACTGTGGCCTCCTGACCGGCCATTGACCTGCACCAATCGTAGGTGTAGCTTACGCGCAATTAGCTGTACTTTGTATATGAGTGTCAGGAGATGCGGTGTCAGAGGCACAGGATGTGACGGCCGCCGAATCCAGCTCGCAGCAGTCCCTGGAGTCGCTGGGCTACCGGCAGGAGCTGAAGCGGGTCGTCAACTCGCTCGGGCACATTGCCCTGATCCTCTCGGACATCACCCCGACCGCGTCACTGCTGGTCGTGGGCACGGCGGTGGTTGCGACCGCGGGCACGGGCTCGGTGTGGTCCTACCTCATCGGGTGCTTCATCGCGCTGAACGTGGCGTTCTGCATGGGTGAGCTCGGCTCGATGTTCCCGGTCGCGGGCGGCCTGTTCTCGATCGTCACCCGGGTGCTCGGCAAGGCCACCGGGTTCGTCGCCATGGTCGACTACATCGGCCAGGCGATCTTCCTGCCGGCCAGCGTCGCCATCGGCATCGGCACCTACGTGCACGCGCTCGACTCCGGCATCTCGACCAGGCTGGTATCGGGCTTCGGCATGATCCTGGTCACGCTGGTCTGCCTGCTGAAGATCAAGTTCAACGCCTGGTTCACCGCCGTCTGCCTGGCGATCGAGCTGATCGTCGTGGGAGCGCTCGCGGTCGCCGGGTTCAGCCACTGGCACCAGCCGTGGTCGATCCTCAGCCATCCCGTCGGCCCGACCGGCACCACCGGGGTGTCCGGCATCGGCGTGGGCCTCATCATCACCGCGCTGGCAACCGCGCTGTTCTCGGTGAACGGGTACGACAGCGGGATCAACTTCGCCGAGGAGGTCCTCGGCTCGAAGGCGGAGGTCGGCCGGGCCGTGGTGACCGCAGCGGCGATCGGTATCCTCTTCGAGCTCATCCCCTTCATCGCGATCGTCTTCGGCGCGCACAACCTGCCGGCCTTCCTGCACTCCGCGACGCCGGTCACCGAGGTGGGCGGCGAGGCGTTCGGCCACACGTTCATCACGATCGTCACGTACGGCGCGCTGATCGCGATCTTCAACGCCTCCGTGGCGATCACCCTGCAGTTCTCCCGGATCGTGTGGGCCAGCGGGCGGGACGTCGCCTGGCCCCAGCCGGTCAGCTCGTGGATCGCGAAGGTCGAGCCCCGGCGCGGCTCGCCCTGGGTCGCCACGCTGATCGTCGGGGCGCTGGCGACCATCCTCTGCTTCCAGTCCACGCTGATAGCCGTGGTCACCTTCACCGCCGTGCTGATCATCGTCCTGTACGGGCTGATCGCGGTCTCCGCCCTGGTCAGCCGGGTCCGCCAGCGGCACCTGGACCGGCCGTCGAAGATGCCGATCTGGCCGGTGCCGCCGCTCATCGCGCTGGCCGGCGTGGTCATCGCGCTGACCAAGCAGAAGGGCTCCGACCTCTGGACCTGCGTCATCATTTTCGCGGTCGCGCTGATCTACTACTTCCTGTTCGTCCGGCCGAGGTCCAACCGGTACTGGACGGTCTCCGGCGCGGTGCCCGACACCGAGCCCGAGGCCACCGCTGATACAACGGACCGGTGACCACCAGGGGGGCAGGCGGCCGGGCCGCGATCGTCGGCGCGGGCATCATCGGGCTCTGCGTTGCCTGGTTCCTGCAAGACGAAGGCTTCGCCGTCACCGTGTACGACCGCCGCGACGTGGCCGCGGGAGCCTCAGCAGGCAACGCGGGCTGGATCAGCCCGGCGATGGTCGCGCCGCTGCCCGAGCCCTCGGCGCTGCGGTACGGGCTGGCCTCGCTGCTCCGCCCGGCCAGCCCGCTGCGCATCCCGCCCGGATCGCTCCCCGCCACGTGGCGGTTTCTCGCCAGCTTCGCGGCGCACAGCACCCACCGGCAGTGGCAGGCCGGGGTGGCCGGCTTCGCGGGCCTGAACGCCCTCGCGGTGCCCTCCTACCAGGTACTGACCGAGGCGGGCGTGGCCGACGGCCCCAGGGACGGGGCGGTCGTGGCGGCATTCGACGGGCCAGAGCAGGCTGAGCCGCTCCGGCACGAGGTGCAGGCCATCGCCGCGGCTGGCGGCATGGACCTTGCCCTCGACGAACTCAGCGCGGCTGAGCTGCGCCGGGAGCAGCCGCTGCTCGGCTCGCGGGCCGGCTACGGCCTGCGGATCGGCGGTCAGCAGTTCCTCCAGCCGCTGGATTTCGTGCAGAGCCTGGCCGCCTCGGTGCGCTATCGGGGCGGCCAGATCGTCACCGGGGCCCCGGTCACCGCGATCGCGAGCCGGGCCGGCGGGATACGGCTCGACGTCGCTGGCCAGCCTGCCGACGTTGACGTCTGCGTACTGGCCAATGGCGCGTGGATCAACGAGCTTGCGGCCCCGGCCGGAGTCCGGGTCCGGATCCAGGCTGGCCGCGGCTACTCGTTCAAGGTCCAAATCCCCGAGCCCCTGGCGCGGCCGCTGTACCTGCCGGCCGCGCGGGTGGCGATCACGCCGGCGCCGGGTGGCTTCCGGGTCGCGGGCACCATGGAGTTCCGGCGTCCCGACGACCCGCTGGACCGGCGCCGGATCGGCGCGATCGTGCGGTCCGCGCGCACTTACCTGCCGGGCGTCGACTGGTCGGCGCTGACCGGTCCGTGGGTCGGGCCGCGGCCGGTGACCGCCGACGGGCTGCCGATCATCGGCGCCACCCGGGACGACGGCCTATTCGTGGCCGGGGGCCACGGGATGTGGGGAATGACGCTCGGGCCGGCGACCGGCAGGCTCCTGGCCCGCCGCATCGCCACCAGCCGCCCCGAACCGGCGCTGGCACCGTTCAACCCGCTTCGCTGAGGTGACTCAGCCACACCCGAACCTTCACGCCGGGCAACCCAGCGGTAATGGATGAACGTTATCACCGGCTAAAGCCTCTTTATCAGCCTTATTTTCGGATCATTTGACATGTGGGCTTTATCACTCGACGCCGTTCTCGAATCGTGGCCGATTGTGCGCAATGCTTCGCCGGAGTATTACAGACGCATAGGTCCACAGATTCGGGGCGATACGAGGGAGACCAATGTTAACAAGACGCAGGCTCGTCAGCTTCGGCGCCGCGACGGCGACGATCGCAGCGATGACAATCGTGGGGATGACCGGCTCGGCCGGGGCCGCATCCCCGCCCAGCTACGTGCCGCTGGCTGGCAGCGTTACGCCGTTCACCAGCACCGTCCGGGCGACCGGCGCGGTGACCGACTCGGCGAAGCTGACCATCCAGGTCTGGCTGCAGCCCGGCGATCTGGCCGCGGCCCAGCAGTACGCGACGGCGGTGAGCACGCCCGGCAGCAAACTCTTCCGCCACTACCTGAGCCCCAGCGCCTACACCACCCGGTTCGGGTCCAGCCTGGCCTCAGCACGCGCGGTGGAGGCATGGCTGCGCGGCCAGGACTTCACCGGCATTAACACCGACGCCCAGCGCAACTACGTGCGGGCCACCGGGTCGGTCGCAGCGATCAACGCAGCGTTCAAGATCCAGATGGAGAATTACCCGTCGTCGGCCAGCGGCAACGCCGGAGAGTACCAGCTGCGCGCCAACAACCGGGCGCTGACCATCCCCGCATCGCTGTCCCAGTACGTGCTCGGGGTGACCGGCCTGAACAACGCCGCGCCCGTGCTCCCGCTCATGCGGTCGCCCAGGCATCAGAATGGGACCGCAGGGCAGCCCACGGCGCCCTGCTCGCATTATTACGGGCAGCACGACATTTCCGGACTGCCCAGGCAGTTCGGGCGGACGTCGTTCCCGACCCAGATCTGCGGCTACTCGGCCGACCAGGTGCGGGGCGCCTACAGCATGAACATGACCAACAACGGGCGAGGGCAGACGGTCTCGCTGGTCGAGCTGGGCCTGACCCCGGACATGTTCCTGACCTTGCAGGACTACGCGAGTGCGGCCCACTTTGTGGCGCCCTCCACAGAGCGCTACTCCGAGCTGTCACTGGGCGCCAACACCTGCGGCGACCCGTTCGACATCGAGGAGCAGCTGGACGTCGAGACCTCTTACGACATGGCCCCCGGCGCGAACCAGCTCGTGGTTGGGGGTGACAGCTGCAACAACGGCGACTTCGGGCTGCAGGGTCTATTCGACGCTGACATCGCGGTCATCGATGGCATCGGCAGCAGCAACCACCCGCTGGCCAACATCAGCTCCAACTCCTGGGGACCGGGCGACGACAGCCAGCCGGCGATCCTGACCAACATCATGCATGCCTACCTGGTGCGCGCGGCAGCGCAGGGCGTCGGGATGTATTTCGCGTCCGGCGACGCATCCGGAGTCGAGACCCCGGACGACCCGTTCGCCATCCTGGTCGGCGGTACCTCACTGGGGATCGGCAAGAATAACCAGCGCCTGTTCGAGACCGGCTGGTCCAGCGGCTTCTCGGCCATCACCAACAGCCAGTGGGTCTTGCAGGGCGAGGACGGTGCCACCAGCGGCGGTCCCAGCCTGATCTGGGCCCAGCCGGGTTACCAGCAAGGCGTGGTGCCGACGGCGCTGGCAACGGCGCCTGGTAACCGCCCCGGCCTGGTCCGGTCTGAACCCGACATCGCCGCAGTCGCGGACCTGTACACGGGGTTCGCCACCGGGCTGCTGTCGTTCCCGAAGAACAAGCCGCCGCACTTCTACGAGACACCGATAGGCGGGACCAGCATGGCCTCGCCGCTGGTGGCGGGCATCATCGCCGACGCTCAGCAAGGGCAGTCCACGGCATTCGGTTTCACTGATCCGGTGCTCTACAAGCTGAACGGGACACCGGCGATATACGACATCCTGCCGTCGACCTCCAGCACCCCCGGGCTGTACCGCGGCGTGGTGTGCAACGTCAGTTTCTGCGGTGCCCCGTCCCTGATCACCTTCGACGATCAGAACCCCAACATGGATGGCTACACAGGCCAGGTCACCCTGAAGGGTTACGACAACATGACCGGCATCGGCACTCCGCACGGTCAGGTGTTCATCACGGCCCTGCGCGGACTGGAGGGCTAACAGCCGCCCCGCCTCGCTGCGCGCCGACATGGACCGCTTCATGGACCTGCTCGGCGGCAGCGACGGCGGGGCGGCTACTTCTCGTCTGGCTGCAGCGAGCCGTCGGCCATTCTGCCGTCCGCTGTCCAGCGGGCTTCGAGCTCGGCCACGAGTGCGGTCAATGTGGCCGCGTGCTGCTGGATCCAGCCGAGGCGCACCGGGATCACCCGCTCGGCCAGCGTGGCCTCGGATTCGTGCTGGTCCACGAGCGCACCGCCCTGCTCGTCGGGATAGGCCAGGGCGTCGAGCATCCTGATCACGCGCCGGCGCAGGTACTCCTCGGTGCTCGCCACGCGCACGGTCCGGCTGCCGAAATACGCGCGGCCGGCCGCGTCCTGCGCGGTGGCGGTCACGGTCAGCCAATGGTCGTCATCGCCGGAGGTCGTCACGATGTGCGCGGGCGAGCTGCCGTCGGCGAGGCGGCCGCCCGTCACGCTCCACTGCACCCCGGTGAGCCCCGCGGCTGCCGACTGATCACCGTCCACATACCAGCCGGCCTGCTGCCCGGCGCCCACCATCTCGGCCTCGCCGATGTACTCGCCCTCGCCGCAGACCGGGCCATGGATCAGCAGCGGCCGGCAGACCAGCCGCTCGATGACGTTCTCGGTGATCTGGGATACCGGCGCGCTGGCGAGGGCCAGTGGCCAGTCGGTGGTGCCAACCGAGAAGAGCATCCCGCCGGACGGCGCGGTCCTGATCACGATGGCGGCGTTCGCCTGGTCATACCCGGCAACCCAGCCTGCGGACAGCCTGGCGAGCGCGAGCAGGACGCGCCCGCTGCCGCCCCTGCGGCTCTCGCTCAGGCGCGGCGGATCCGACGGGCGCTCGAGGCGGACCCCGTCGGTCTCGTAGCCGATGACCGGCGTATCCTCGCCCCCGCTGATCCCCTCCGGCGGTACGTCGACGCCGTCGAAGATCCAGTGATCGCGTATCACGGGCTGATAGGCCTCGATCGCGCGCCGGCCGTCCCACCAGCCGCCGCCCCAGGCGCCATTGGACAGAGTCAGCCAGTCCTGCGGGTCGTTGCGGTGCCAGACCGCGCCAACCCGGCCGGACCCGTCGCCTTCCGGCGAGCCTCCTGCCATCTTGGCGCAGAAGAGCCGGTCGCCGGCCGCGGAGAACTCCACCTCGAAGCAGGCGACGTCGCCCGCGAAGAAGCACATGTTGCCGCCGCGGTCCAGGAACTCCAGGACCCGCCGCCGCATCTGCGCGCTCCAGTACTCGTCGTGCCCGGCGCTGATTACCAGCGCGTCGGTGTCCAGCAGCGCGTCATCGAAGTGCAGGTCGAAGTCGGTGCAGTAGCTGACGGAGTATCCGCGGCTCTCCAGCCAGGCGACGAACGGCGCGTCCCAGTGCGCGAACGTCTGCCGGCGCGATGTCCTGGCGTAGGGATCGGGAGCGTCTCCCTCCATGACCCGCTGGCCCACTCCCCCGTTGCCCGGGCGCTGCAGGCTCGCCACGTATCCCTGCGCCGACCAGTCCCGGGACCAGAACGCGCCGGCGTAGGTGCTCGCGCCGCCAAGCTGGTTGTACGCCGCATAGGTCGCCGTCGGGAGCTTGAAGAGGATCTGCCGCTTCGCGGCGCCGGGATCGCGCCGCAGCACGAACAGGCAGGCATCCCGGCGGGTCACCAGGCCGGGACCGGCGGGAACGGCCTCGATGCGGCCGTCGTTGGCGGCCGGTGCCGGCACGGCCAGGTAGATGCCGTCACGCAAGTGCTCTTCGAGCGGCACGGAGTAGGCCGGCCAGCCCCAGGCCTCATCGGGCCGGCCAAGCGGCAGGTTGTGGCCGTCATAGACCTGGTCCGGGCCGGTTACCGCCTCAGTGCCCGCGCCGACCCGGAACAGCCGGACACCGAACCTCCGGTGCTCGGTCGAAACGTGAAGACGCAGGTCCTCCCCGGCCTGCACGGTGAGCGGCCAGGCATAGCTCCTCGTCACGCGCCCCTCCTCAGCTCGCTGGCCATGCGCCAGTCTCCGGGTAGTGACAGGCGACGTGCCTGCCTGTCTCGATCTGGAGCAGCGGCGGCACCTCCGCCGCGCACCGCGCATCCGCCTTCCAGCACCGGGTACGGAACCGGCACCCCGATGGCGGATTGGCCGGGTCCGGAACCTCGCCGCGCAGCAGGATGCGCTGGCGGCTGCGCTCCCGCTCCGGGTCGGGAATGGGCACCGCGGACATCAGCGCGCGGGTATAGGGATGAGCCGGCCTGGCGTAGATGGCGTCGGCAGGGCCCCGCTCCACGATCAGGCCGAGGTACATCACGGCAACCTCGTCCGCGACCTGCCGGACAACGGCGAGATCGTGGGCGATGAAGAGGTAGGCCATGTTGCGATTGCGCTGGAGGTCCCGCAGCAGGTTGAGGACACTCGCCCGGATACTCACGTCGAGCGCGGACACCGGCTCGTCGAGGACCATCGTGTTGGGCTCCAGCGCCAGGGCGCGGGCGATCCCGATGCGCTGACGCTGGCCACCAGAGAACTCGCTGGGGAACCGGACACCGCTGGCGGGATCGAGGCCCACGCTCTGCAGCAGCGCACGCACTCGCTCCGGCCGGCCGGCAATCTTGTGCACCAGCAGGGGCTCGCCCACGATCTCCGAGACCGACAGCCGCGGGTTGAGCGACGAGTACGGATCCTGGAAGACCATCTGGATCTGCGGGCGGATCGGCCTGAGGTCCTCCTCGCTCATGCCGACCAGCTCGCGGCCGTTCAGCCTGATGCTCCCTGCGGTGGGCTCCTCGAGCCGGAGCAGCATCCTCGCCAGCGTCGACTTGCCGCAGCCTGATTCGCCGACCAGCGCCAGGCACCGCCCGGCCCGCAGCTCGAGGCTAACGCCCGAGACGGCCTGCACCGTTGCCACCGACCTGAAGCTGGCGCCGCGGACGTGGAAGTGCTTCACCAGATCGGTGACGACCAGAACGGGCTCGCTGGTGCCATCTGGTTCGCCCGCGCCGGCGGGGTCGGCGGTGGCGTCGGGCGCGGCGGGCTGTCCCGCAGCCGGCCGCGGGCCGGCGCCATCGACGGCGAAATGGCAGGCGGCAACGTGCGAAGGCCCGACCGGCACCAGAGCCGGCTCGGTCCGGCACACGTCGGCCGCGATTGGGCAGCGTGGCACGAAAGCACAGCCCGCCCCGTAGCCGATGCCGGAAGGCGGCAGCCCGCGGATCGCGGTCAGCCGGCCCTTCCGGTGCTCGAGCGACGGAAGCGAGGCCAGCAGCCCAGCGGTGTACGGCATCCGCGGCTGGGCGAAGACCGCGTCGACCCCGCCCACCTCGACCGCCTTGCCCGCGTACATCACCAGCACGCGGTCGGCGATGCCGGCCACGACGCCAAGGTCGTGGCTGATCATGATCATCGCGGCGTGCGTCTCCCGCTGGATGGACTTGAGCAGGTCGAGTATCTGCGCCTGGACGGTGACGTCCAGCGCCGTGGTCGGCTCGTCCGCGATCAGCAGTTCGGGCTCGTTTGCGATCGCCATCGCGATCACCACGCGCTGGCGCATGCCACCGGACAGCTCATGCGGGAACCTGCGCGCGATCGTGGCAGGCTCGGGCAAGCCGACCGCATCGAGCAGTTCCACCGCGCGCTTGTGAGCGTCGGCGTTCTTGTCATGCTGATGCAGCCGCAGGCACTCGGCGACCTGCCAGCCGACGCTGTACATGGGGTTCAGCGCGGTCATCGGATCCTGGAACACCATGGCGGCCCGGTTGCCCCGCACCTGCCGCCAGTGGGCCTCGCTGGCCTGCAGCAGTTCCTCACCGTCCAGGCGCACCGAGCCGGTAACCTGCGCCCGGCGCGGCAGCAGCCCGAGAAGCGACAGCGCGAGCATTGTCTTGCCCGAGCCGGACTCGCCGACGATGCCGACCGTCTCGCCTGGCGCGATCGCCAGGCTGATTCCCCTGACCGCCTCGATGAGGCCGTTCTCGGTCGGGATGCTGATCGCGAGATCGGTCACCTCGAGCAGCGAGCCGGGCGGGGAAGAGGCGGTGGCAGGCGGCGCCGCGGCCTGCACGGCGCCGCCGTCCTCCCCTCCGTCGGGGCGCTTCGCAGCGCCGCGCTGCCGCGACCACGGCAGGCGACGCCGGCTCGCGGCGCTGCGAAGCTCTGCCACCGTTCTTCCTTCCGCTGTCTCGCTGACGAGGTGCCGCTACTTGATGTAGAGCGTGTTGTAGTTGATGGCGTCCATTGCCTCGCTGTAGACGTAGCCGCCGAGGCGCTTCGAGACGAAGTCGTACCAGCGGGGGTTGAACAGCGGGGCGTACGGCGCCTGCTGCGACATGATCTGCTGGTCAAGCGCCTCGTAGTCGGTCACCCGCTGCTGCCCGAGCGCCTCGGCGGCCTGGGTGAAGGGCGATATGAACGAGGCAACGCTGAACCGCGCCATGTTCGCGAGCGCGTCCGGCGTCGCCGGGTCGAGGCCGGTGTTGATGATGGCCTCGCCGTCGGGGAAGTCGAGCGACCACGGCTCGATTCCCAGCGGAACCCGTGCCTTGTAGTTGACGATGAACGAGCTGTTGACGCTGTTCGGCGAGCCGACGATCTGCACGTTGATGCCGATCGCCTTCAGGTTGGACTGGATGACCGCCGCCATGTTCATGAACCCGGGCGCGTCGTTCTGGGTGCGCAGCACCAGCGTGACCGGAGTCTTCACACCCGACGCCGCCATGAGCTGCTTCGCCTTGGCCAGGTTCGGGGTGTTGGGGTAGATCGTGTACTTTTTGTAGTCCGACTGGCCGGCCGGAATGATCTGGTCGCTCACCGTCCCGGCCAGGGGGCCGCCCCACTGCGCCTCGATGGCCGTCCGGTTGACCGCGTAGTTGATGGCCTTGCGGACATCGACGTTGTTCAGCGGCGGGACCTGGTTGTTCAGGAAGATGTAGGTGAGCGACGGCCGGCTCGCGATGTGCACCTGGCTCTGCAGCGCCTTGTTCTGCGAGACCTTGATGATGTCGGCGGTCGCCAGGTTCGAGGTGTTGAAGTCGAGCTGGCCCGCCTCGATCTGCAGGACCGCCTCGGTGGACTCGTCCCCGATCGTGAACACGATCTTCGCGACGTGTCCGCGCACTCCCAGCGACTGGTCGTACTCCTTGTTGAACGCCAGCACGATCTGCCGGCCTGGCGAGTACGACTGCAGCTTGAACGGGCCGCTGGCGTACTTCTCCTCCAGGGCACCCGTCTCGACCGGCTTCATCGGAGTGCCGACCGGCACCGGGCACGTGGTAGGCAGCGCCGTCTTGTAGATGAACGCGCCGTCCGGCGCGGTCAGGTGGAAGCTGATCGTGTTGGCGGTCGTGGTGATGCCCGGAACGGTCGTGGACTTCCCGTTCATGTACGCGTTGGCACCGATGACGTTGACGAAGTAGACGCCGGTTCCGGTGTCCACCGCGGGTGCCATCAGCCGCATGTACGTGTACTTGATGTCGGCCGGAGTGATCGGCTGACCGTCGGAGAACCGCGCCCCCGGCCGCATCGTGTAGGTGTACACGAGACCGTTGTCTGTGATCTTGGGCAGGCTGGCCGTGCCGGGGACGACCTGAGTCCCCGCGGTTCCCGGCTGGTCCGCGTAGCGGACCAGCGTGGTGCACATCGCGTTAGCCAGTCCCCAGGTGACCGCGAAGTACCAGCGGTTGGGGTCCATGCTGTCGATGGCACCGGAGGCCATCGCCCCGGTCAGGGTGCCGGTGGCGGCACCGGCCTTCGGTGCCCCGCCACTCGTGCTCTGGCCGGCTGAGCTGCCGCTGCCTCCGGAGGAGCACGCCGCCAGCACCAGGGCCGCCGCGATGACGAGCCCCCCACCGCTAAGCACGCGTCTGCGTCTTCTGCCAATCATGACCCTCTCCCTCTATCTCGCTGAGTTGCGTGACGTTCACCTTTCGCTCAGCCCTCAGCGGGCTGAGCTCGTGTCTTCGGCAATCAGTGGGTGGCGGCCACCCGGCGGAGCCGTGGATCAAGCACGGCATGCAGCAGATCCACGATCGTGTTGGCAAGCACGGCGATCAGCGCCGCGACGATGATCACGCCCGTGATCACCGGATAGTCGAGGTTCTCGATCGCGCTCAGGCCCGTGTAGCCGAGGCCCGGAATGCCGAAGACGGTCTCCACGAAGAACACGCCGGTGAGCGCCGTCGCGATGTCCGCGCCGAGCAGCACCGAAACCGTCGGCGCCACGTTCCGGCCGACGTGCCGGACCAGGACGCGCAGCGTCGAGGCACCCTTAGCCTTGGCGGTCCGTGCGTAGTCCTCGCTGAGCTGCTCGGCGGTGAGCGTGCGGATGAAGCGGATGTAGATGGCGGCGAACCCGATGGCCAGCGTGATCCAGGGCAGCAGCAGGTGGTAAGCCCACTGGACCGGGTTCTGGCCGAAATCCACATAGCCGTTGATCGGGAAAATGCTCGTGCCGACCGGCAGGATCCGCAGGCCAAGCAGGTCGCCCTGGGTGGGCTGATAGCCGAGGAAGTACGAGATCATGGGGGCGAGCCAGAACACCGGGATCGACATGCCGAGAATCGCGACCGCGCGGCCGACGACGTCACCCACGGACCTCGGCCGCAGGCCGCCATACGCTCCGACGGGCGCGGCGATCAGCAGCCAGATCACCGCCGCGCCCAGGACCAGCGACGCCGTGGCCCGGGTGGCCGGCCACAAGATGGCCGACACCGGCCGCATCTGCACGTACGAGAAGCCGAAGTTCCCGTGAATCAGGTGGTTCAGGAAGATCAGGTACTGCTCCCAGTACGGCTTGTTGAGCCCGAGCAGCCGGGACACCAGGGCCACCTGCGCGGCCGACGCGTTCTTTCCCGCGATCCGCTGCGCGGGTGACGCGCCGGTGAACCTGGCGATCACGTAGAACAGCAGCCAGGCCAGCAGCGTCACCACCAGGACCTGGACGAGTGCCCCCAGCAGCCGGTTGGCGACGATCCTTCTCATCGCGCCGTCCTCGGGTCGAGCGCATCTCTGATGCCGTCGCCAAGGAGGTTGAAGGCGAGCATGGTCAGCACCAGGGCCAGGCCCGGTATCAGGGCAAGCGCGAAGTCCGCCTGGTAAAAGCCGGACGTCACCGCGTCCGACAGCATCTGCCCCCAGCTCGCGGTGGGCGGCGGCACGCCCACGCCCAGGTAAGAGAGCCCCGCCTCGAAGATGATGTTGTTAGCGATGATCGACGTGCCATACACCAGCAGCGGTCCCCAGACCTGAGGCAGCAGGTGCACGAGCAGGATGCGCCTCGGCCGGGCGCCGACCGTCCGGGCGGCAGCCACGAAGGTCATCTGCTTGGTGGCGACGGTAGCGCCGCGCACGATCCTGGCCGGGTAATACCAGGTGAAGAGCGCGATGATGATGACCACGTTGAGCAGCCCCGGGCCGACAACCACCGCAAGGCCGACCGCCAGCAGCAGGTTCGGGAAGGCCATTGCCGTCTCGGTGAGCCTGTTCACGACGGCGTCCACCCAGCCGCCCCGGTAGCCCGCCAGCAGCCCGAGCGAGATGCCGATCACCAGCGCGAGCGCAGTGGCCGACGTGGCGACGAGCAGCGAGATCCGCGCTCCGTACAGGACCCGGACGAGCTCGTCGCGGCCGAGCGCGTCGGCGCCGAGGATGAACAGGCTGCCGTGCGGGTTGTGGGTCGTGCCGTTGGCCAGGTAGGTCCGCTGCCCGATGCCCAGCGGAAGGCTGTTGCTGGCCAGCGCGTTCGCGAATTGCTCGTTCGGCCCGTGCCCGGTCAGCTTCGCCGCGAGTGGCCCGCCGAAGATGGCGGCCAGCACGAGGAGCACCAGGATGCCGAACGCAATCATCGAGATTGGGTCGTGCCGCAGCCTCCGCAGCGCGATCGTACGCAGCCCGGCGGGGCTCTGCGTTCCCGATCCCCGGCCCGGCTCCAGGTCAATGGCCTGCATGTCCGTCGTCATCGGCGTGGCTCCCGTCCGCCGCCGGCTGGTCTGCTCGGCGGCCCGGCCGACTCTCGGATCACGAGCTGGCCGTCGAGCACGCGCGGCCGCGCGTCGCAGCCGCCGTCGGCCAGCAGCGCATCCACCGCCAGCGCGCCGAGCTCGTACTTGGGCTGGGCCACCGTCGTCAGGCCGGGGTTGGTATAGGAGGCGAACTGAATGTCATCGATGCCGACCACGGACAGGTCATCAGGCACCCGCCAGCCCGCCCGGTGCGCCGCTCGCAGCGCCGCCATGGCACAGAGGTCGTCATAAGCGACCATCGCGACCGGCGGGCTGACGGCACGCAAATACTGGGTGACGGCGTCCTCTCGGTGCTGCATGACCGGCGCCCGCGGGGACAGCACGGGCTGGGGCCACATCCCCGCTGTGGTCAGGGCCTCGCGGAAGCCCAGCAGACGCAGCAGCCCGGAACGGACGTTCGACCCGCGAAGGTGGACGCACGTGCGGTGGCCCAGGCTGATCAGGTACTCGGTCGCCAGCCTGCCGGCCGCGGCGTCGTCGAACCTGATATGGCAGATGAGCGAGTTGCGGGCCCGCTCGATCTTGAGGATCTTGCCGTCAGCGTTGCCGGTCGCGACCTCTGCGAAGTGGCGGGCGGGCACGCTCTGGTCGCCGTTGATCACGGCTACCCGCATGCCCTCGGCCACCGCACGCCGCAGCAGCTGCGGCTTCCCCGTCGGCGACACCGCGATCAGCTGGGTAACGTGCTCCGACAGGAAGACGTCCAGCGCCTCCGACTCCAGGCCGGGCTGGCCCTCCGCCGCGAAGAACAGCGGCTGGTAGCCGAACTCGCGTGCCCGGCCCTGGATGCCGAGCACCACGTCGCCGATGTAGCCATCACCGACACTCTGCACGACGACGCCGACGAGCGAGGCCGACTGCGTCCTGAGCCTTCGCGCAGCCGCGGACGGCCGGTACTGCACCCGCTGTGCAACTTCGAGGACAGCAGACTTGGTGGCTGCGCTGATCGCGGGGTCGTCCTGCAGCGCGCGGCTCACGGTGGCGGTCGAAACACCGAGAGCGGCCGCGACGTCTTTCATCGTGACCCGCGTGCCCGCCGGTGGCGGCGTCGCGCGGGTCACATACGGCATCGCGTGGCCTTTCAGCGCATCGCGCGACGCCGGATCTTCAGCCTGCGGTTACCCGGCTCCGCGGTGGTTAATCGATTGCGTAATGAAACGCTGGCATCGCCATGTAAGGGTGTCAATACCTGCATACAGACTGATATTCAACGGTTACGTCGGCCGCTTCTCTCGCTTTGAACACGCAGGTACCAAGCCATCTGCAGGTCGGCCTCCTCGGGCCCGCCGGACGAACCAGGCGGACGGCAGGGCACATCCCGTTAGCTATATGAGATTATGTTAATAACTAAGGACATACCTCGCTAACGCCGCGGCGCCGGCTGAGAGGAGGCGCCCCAATGCACGACGTGCAGTGCCAGGCCGGCGGCCGGCTTGCCAGCGGCTCGCCGCCGGGGCCAGTGAGCCTTCCGTTACGATCGCATCGGGATTTGGCGCCACATCGGCGCATAGCTGGCTCGAGATTCCGGTCGTCGAGGGTATGGATGGCGTTGCGGAGGCTGCGGCATGCGCCGCGGGCATGGCAGTGAGCCTGCCGTGAGCGCTGCACGCCCGGCGGCGGCCCGCTCGTACGGTGACATCGCCATCGACCGCGGCAGTCCGGTGCCGCTCTACTTCCAGCTCGCCCAGCACCTCGAGGCCGCGATTCAGTCCGGCGCGCTGGAGGCGGGAGCCCGGCTGGAGAACGAGGCCGAGCTCGCCGCGCACCTGGGCCTGTCCCGGCCGACGGTACGGTCTGCGTTCGGGTACCTGGCCAACAAGGGCATGATCGTGCGCAAGCGGGGCGCCGGAACCGTGGTGGCCAAGGAGCGGATCGACCGCGACGTCGGGCTCACCAGTTTGCACGATGACCTCGCCGCGGCGGGCCGCGCCCCGGTGACCGAGGTGATCAGGAACGAGGTTGGTCACGCCGGCGACACCGTGGCGCGCGCGCTCCAGCTTCCCGAGCGGGCCCTGGTGATCTGCCTGGAGCGGATCAGGTTCGCCGACGGCGAGCCGATCGCCCTGATGCACAATTTCCTGCCGACGGCGCTGATCAATCTGAGCACCGAGATGCTGGCCGAGCACGGGCTGTACGAGCTGCTGCGCGCCTCCGGCATCCGGCTGGGCTCGGCCACCGAGCGCATGTCGGCGAAGAACGCGTCCCTCTCCGAGGCGCGGGCGCTGGGGGAAACGCGCGGCACCGCGCTGCTGACCATGGAGCGCATCGCTTACGACGAAGGCGGCCGGCCCGTCGAGTTCGGCCAGCACCTCTACCGGGCGTCGCGGTACGCGCTTACGCTCACGATGCCGCGCGCCGCGCAGTCCGGGCCGGCCGCGCAGCCGACGCGCCCGGGCCGCCGGGACGGCCATGCCTGATCAGGCGCCCGCGGGCTCTTCCTCTGGCTCGGCATACCAGCGGACCCTGTCGCCAACCCGGTCCCTGATCCGCCACTTCATGCTCTTCGGCTCGGCGTCGATCCGCGCCCGCAGCCGCTCGAGCCGGCCCGCCACCACGTCGCGCTCGGCTGGCTCGAGCGCCGATTCGCCAAGGCTGCTCAGCCCGCGCTCGAGATTCAGCTGGCAGGTGCGCCAGAGCCCCCAGTCGCCGGCACACAGCGCCGCGATGAACGAGGCGGAGATGCCGCCCGGGTCGTCGCTGACGTCGTTGTGGAAGAGCAGGTTGTAGATGTCGGCCTGATCGTTCGCGGTCAGCTCGAAGATCTGGAGCTTGGACAGCAGCAATTCCTCGCGCGGGACGGTAACCGGCTCGCGGTCAAGGCGCGCCGCCATCGGGATGTCGTGGCACATCGAGAACTCACCGATGAACACGTCGACGTGGCGGCCGTTGGCGGGGTCCTGGAACAGCAGCCGCCGGGAACCGCGCAGCGCGTTGAACATCTCGTCGGCGACATAGCCTGCTCGCAGCATCACCTTGACGGCGGGCCGGCCAGAGCCCTTCGCCGCGGCGAGGTCGATGTCCTTCACCCGGCGCGGCAGGCGCGGAGCCCCATCGGGAGCTTGCAGGCAGACCGCCACCCCGCCGAGCGCGCGCAGCACCACGCCGTCGGACTCGGCAAGCTCGATGATCCTGCGTGCCTCCGCGATCGGGTCGGCCAGCAGCGCCGGAGTCATCGCGTCATCCGGTGGTCAGCAGGAAGTCCAGGCACGTCCCGTCCTCAGCGAGGTCGACGACCGCGCCCCGCAATACGCCGGAAGAGTAGTCGCTGCCTGGGTTGATGCATAGCGTCCGGCCGATCTTCTGGACGCCACGCGACTCGTGGATGTGCCCGTGCAGCGCGACGGGCGGCTGGTATTTCTTGATCGCCGCCCGCACCGCGTGACTGCCGACCGGCACGATGCTCGGCCTGCCGCCCCTGATCACCGGCTTGAGCGAGGCGTCCAGTTCCGGCGCGTCGTCCAGCGTCGACGCGTAGGGCGGGCTGTGGAAGTTCAGGATGCAGGGGGTGCCGGCGGGCAGCGGCTCGAGCATGTCGTCGATCAGCTTGGCCAGTTCCTCCTCGGAGCACTCCCGCTCGGTGTTCCACGGCGTGGTCGGCACCATGGCGAGGCTGGCCATCGAGAACGGCCCGAGGCTGCACACCTGGAACGAGGGGAATTCGACCCGGTCCGAGGCCGCGTATATCTCGTCGGCTTCGACCGGGTCGTCGTTGCCGGGCGTGATGATGCAGCGAATGCTCGGGTCGAGGCGCTCGCTGACCAGGTCGCACCAGCGGCGGGCCTGTTCCCTGATCTGCTCCCGGAACAGCTCGTCGAGCAGGCGAGGATCGGCGTTGATCCTGGCCAGCTCGTCCTCGTCCATCTGCACCGGGTAGAAGCCGCGCTTGGTGACGTCGGCCTGGAGCCGGTCGTAGTCGTCGAGCGGCACGGTTACCTGCTGCCCGTCTACCCTGGCCGACCAGGAGTCGCCGTGCCGCAGCACCGGGACGAGGCCCTTGCCCGCGAAGTCGCCGCCCAGTATCAGCACGTCGGGCTCGTACACCTTCGCCGCCGCCAGGAACTTGCGGAAGCAGACCTCCGAGCCGTGCAGGTCGCTCACGAAGTAGATGCGCAGCACGCGCTTCTTCTTCGCCTGCCGGAATCCGAGCATCGCTACTCCGGCGGGAGCTCGTGCATGGCGAGCGCCAGGTCGAGGGAGTTGCGCTGCCGCCTGATCGCGCGGGCGATCAGGTAGATGACGGGCCCGGCGCCGAGCACTACGACCAGGGTGATGATCGACTCGACGCTGAACTTGCCGTACACGGACGTGTGGCTGACGATCTCGAAGACGGTGAACAGGGCGAGCAGCGTGGTCAGCGCGCCGACGATGGTGACCTTCCGCAGGAAGGCCTGGCGTTGGGCCTCCGAGCCGCTGGTCTCGCCCAGGATCAGCTCGGGCCGGCGGGAAGCCAGGAACGTCGCGGCCACCCCGCCGGCGAGCAGGATGAGCGCGAAGAACAGGCTCTGCAGCGCGACGATGTTGCTCAGATTCACGAAGCTGGTCAGGTAGCAGAACGCGGCGCCCACGATCAGCACGATCGCGATGGCCACGTTGGGCGCGTGGTTGCGCTCCCCCACCTTCGCGACCCGGACCGGCAGCAGCCGGTCAAAGGCCTGGGCGAAGAGCACCCGCGTCGTGACGGTCAGGAACGCGAGGTTGACCGCGATCTCCGCGAGCGGCACCGCGGTCGCGAACAGCAGCCTGGCGATCGGGTTGCTCGTCAGGATTATGCCGTAGCCGAGGCCACCGGCGACGGAGTCGAGGCTAGTGATCTTGCCGTAGGCCGCCGGGTTGACCGCGCCGAGGTTGGCCTGCGCCTGCATGAAGGGCAGGCCCACCCGCGCCCGCAGCAGCGCCCAGACGCCGCCCCACAGCACCACGAGGACGATCAGGCTGATCGCGGACGCGTAGAGGTAGGTGCGGCCGGGGCGGCGCAGCTCACCGCCGACGTAGTAGGAGTACAGCACGCCGTTGTAGTTCAGCACCATGAACGGGATGATCGCGATCATCGATGCGACCGAGGTGCCGAACACGACGCCGTTTGCCTTCCCCGCCGAGATGATTGCCTGGAACGCACCCGGATGGTGGCTGTAACTCGCCAGCGCGGAGGAGAAGCCGGTGCGCGAGCTGGCCGCGAGCACGATCATCAGCACGACGAACGCGATCAGCTGCAGCAGGATCAGGCCGAAGATGATCCGGGCGACCAGCTTGACCGAGGACAGCGACAGCGCCGCGACGATCACCATCACGATGAGGCTGAGGCCGAAGACCCAGCCGTCGCTGGTGACCGAGTTGCCCGCGTTGGCGATCGCCGTGCTATGGAAGACCGCCCCGATCCCGCTCAGCATGAACGGCGTGAACTCGGCGGCGAAGTGCGCGTTCGTCGACAGGATGTAGGTGAACACCACGGCGATGCCAAGGCCCGCGATCGAGCCCACCACGGGCGAGACGATCCGGGACAGGTACACGTACTCGCCGCCGGCCCGGGGGACGGCGCGCAGCAGGTACCGGTAGGCAAACATGGCGACCAGCCAGATGATCGCCGCGGCGATCAGCGGCAGGTACATGTCCGCCTTCTGGAACGCCGTCAGCCCCGCGTTGAAGTTGATGAAGGTATTGACCACCGCGACCGAGGCCAGGGAGATCCCGACCGCCGCGGGGATTCCCAGCTCCCGGACCAGGCCGGACGTCTGCCGGATGAACAAGCCTCCGCGATCGCCGCTCGCGTCTCTCGCGCTGACATCACTAGTTGCCACCTGCCGACCTCCCGTCGCGCAGCACTGCTCTGCCAGAGCCGCCGAGACGCCGGGCGTGAGCCGTAAAAGACGGCGATAGTGGCTGGCAAGCAGACCGGACCACCTAGCCCCTAGCCAATGCTCAGCCGACCCATCATGGGCTCGGGACAATGGTTTGGTACTGACATGAAATTGTCAATACCTACAGACATACGGTCTGCGACCCCAAAGAAGGACAGCGCCGCCACGGCACTCCGGAACGCCGCGATACGGCACACCGCTGCCTTCCTCACCTGGCCACTAAGCCGCGGCCGGCCCCCGGTCATGCCTGAGACCGGTAAACCACGGCCGGAAGACGGCCGTCTAGTGATGACTAGGGCATATGCGGACACCGCCCTGGTGATAAGAGGTGAGCACAGCCATGGCAGTCACGCTTGAAGAGATCCTGCTCGCGCCAGACGCGCGGCCAAAGGTGGCCGCCGACTGCTGCACGCTGATTGAGCAGGAGGTCTCGGAGATGTCAGGGGTCTCTGGGTCCGCGGTCAAGCTAGCCCACAAGACGGTGACCACCTTCCTGCCGGGCCATGTCCGCCACATGGTGGGGGTCTTGCTTCCGGAGATGGTGGATGCCCTTGAGCCGTACTGGACGGGCTTTAACGCCTCCGACGGCTTCGCGTTCGGCGACTACCTGGCCAAGCGGGGTGGGGAAGTATCGCAGGCCCTGCTGTCGGTGACCGACGCTCGCGCGACGGCATCCGGCCGGCCCACAGTCATCAAGGCGTACGGCGCCGTCCGCCGGGGCGCCGCCCGGCACGTCGAAGCTGCGCTCCCGCGCGTTGGCGAGCTGGTACAGAAGTACGCGCCCTGAGTTCCGATTAGGGCACGCGGACCGGCGCCTGAGCCGTGATTCTCTAGCCCGCCAGGCGATCACGCTGGTGTGGCACGCTGCTCCGCGATCGAGTTGCCGCCGTCCACGACCAGGTACTGCCCGGTGATGTAGGACGCGCCCGGGCTGGCCAGCCAGGCAATTGCGGCGGCGATCTCCTCGGGTGAGCCGCTCCGGCCAGCTGGGGTGGCCAGCCCTTCGCCGTGCTCTTGCGGGGTCTGGGAGCCGGTCGCTATCCAGCCTGGGGCGACGGCATTGACGGTGATACCGTGCCGTGCGTTGTCGACGGCGGCTGCCCGGGTGAGGCCGAGCATGCCCGCCTTGGCGGTGGCGTAACCGACGTCCGCCCGCATGGCCATCACTGGGCCCGTCACACTGGCCACCATGATGATCCGCCCCCAGCCGCGGCCTGTCATGGCCGGCACCGCCGCCTTGGTGACCAGGAAGGCGGAGGTCAGGTTGCGGGCGAGCGCAGCCTGCCAGGTCGCCAGGTCCATGGACTCCACGCTGCCGGACTCGAACGCCGGGTCAGCGGCAGAGATCATGCCGGCGTTGTTGACCACGATGTCCAGCCGGCCCCATTGCTCCAGCGCAGCCGACACTAGCCCGGACGCCACCCCGGCATCCGTGAGATCACCGACGATCCCTGCCACGTCGAAACCAGCGCCGCGCAGTTCGCTGACCCTGTCCTGGATCCGGGGCGTGGTAGCGCTGATCATCACGGCGGCCCCGAGTTCGGCCAGCAGTCTGGCGGTGGCGAAACCGATGCCGCTGGGACTGCCCGCCCCGGTCACCACTGCCACCCGGCCAGACAGGTCAAACGCCGCTGGGATGGGCATTGCCCGATCCTAGTAGGACTGGATGCCAGATCCCGCAGGCCGGGTGTTGCAAGGATCAGCAGATGGACCCGAAGATCTTTTTCATCACGCTCGCCGTCGACGACCTCGACCGGTCACTCGCCTTCTACCGCGACGGCCTTGGCTGGCCAACCGAGGGCATCGTCGGGCAGGAGTTCCACGACCAGCTCACCGGCGCCGACGGCACGATCGCCATGTTCACCCTCGACGGCGGTCTGCTGCTCGCGCTCTATGAACGCACAAACCTGGCCAAAGACGCCAGCCTGCCCGCCGCGCCGCCCAGTTCAACCGAGTTCAGCCTGGGCATCCCGGCCGGGTCCCGCGATGAGGTCGACCGGCTGCTCGCCCAGGCTCAGGCCGCCGGCGGCACGTTGACCGCTCCGGCGCACATGCGCCCGTTCGGGGTTTACTCCGGGTACTTCACCGACCCCGACGGGCATCTCTTCGAGATCGCCTGGAACCCCGGCCAGTAACGGCTGCCGGGGTCACAGGCGAATCCTCAGCTGCGCCCGTGACTCGCGAAACCGCGCACGCCGGAATCACTGTTCGGCGCGGGCCGCAGATCAGCGAGTGGGTGTTGTGCAGTCATGCAGAACTTGGGGTTCTGCGTGCTCCTGCGTCAGGCCGGGCGGACGTTCTCCGCCTGCGGTCCCTTCTGGCCCTGGGTTGTGTCGAATTCGACCTTCTGGTTCTCATCCAGCGACCTGTAGCCG
>Ga0209333_1000234_pt1 | contig 30495 bp, 29 predicted proteins | sample BlaSpr_A8_OM2_O3_FD_187982 | JGI IMG/M metagenome (GOLD analysis project Ga0209333, IMG submission 187982) | Forest soil microbial communities from Thunder Bay, Ontario, Canada - Black Spruce, Ontario site 2_A8_OM2_O3 (SPAdes) (version 2) | ecosystem: Environmental > Terrestrial > Soil > Boreal... | reverse complement strand
CTCGAACAAGAAGGCTTTCTTGGAGACACCCCGATGAGAAACAGGCAAACCGAACGCATTGTGCCGGCCTTCGCCACCGAGGCGGAAGAAGCCGATTGGTGGTACAAGAACCGCCACGTGCATGACAAGCAACTCCTGGCCGCGGTGAGGGCCGGCGAAGCAAAGATTCTCACCAAGGACGAGCGGCGGCGGCGGATTGAGGCATCCAAGAAGACGCCGGCGCCGGTGGTGGCGCTACGAATCCCCACCGCGGATCTAGCTTTGGCCCGCAAACAGGCCGAGCAGAAAGGGCTGCCGTACCAGACCTACATCAAATCCCTGCTCCACGAAACGCTAGCCAAACGCGGGACACTGCCCGCGTTTCGCCCCACCCGCGCTAGAATAGTAGCGGTGGATCTCCACTTTGTAACGAGACCTCTCTGTGATTGACGCCGTCCTGGCCAAGGTTTTTGGCACCAAAAACAAACGCGCAATCAAGGCCATTCAGCCCATCGTCGCCGCCATCAACGATCTCGAACCGCAGATCCAGCAGCTTTCCGATATCGATCTGGCCGCCAAAACCATCGAATTCAAGGAAAAGCTGGCCCAGGGGGCGCCGCTCGACGACCTGCTCATCGAGGCTTTCGCCGTAGTCCGCGAAGCCGGCCGCCGCTTCCTCAACATGCGCCACTTCGACGTGCAGTTGATCGGCGGCATCGTCCTGCACCGCGGCAAAATCGCCGAAATGCGCACCGCTGAGGGCAAGACCCTGGATGGCAAGGGCGTCCACATCGTCACGGGCAACGACTACCTGGCCTATTGCGGAAGTGACGATCCGCTGGTGAGATGCGCCGCAGGGATAATTGTTGTCTAATGGGCCGCCAGCCGCCATGCTCGCGCTGGTTATGCTGGAATGTTATGAGAATACGCAAGCGGGACGTCGTGGAGAGGGCGGCGCGCAGGTCGGTTAGCACGGCAGCGCTCAACTATAGACCTTGATCTTTGGAGAATGGAGTTGAGGCCGGATTCAGTTCTGTGGCCGGATGTGCGGCATGGATCGGGAACAGTTGATTGCGAAATTGCGTGAACACAAAGTGGAACTTCAACGCGCCGGCGTTGATCATCTATTCCTGCATGGCTCCTATGCGTGTGGAGCGGCAATACACGAAGCGTCGGATGTGGATGTCATTGCCGAGTTCGATCGCAGGCAGAAACTGTCCCTTCTTGGGCGCATACATCTTGAAAACCGGTTGAGCGACATCCTCGGCGTCAAGGCGGATATGGCGGACAGAGCCATGCTGCGCCCTGAGGTGCTTGAAAGAGCGCAACGCGAGTCGGTTCTTGTCTTTTAAGCCATCTCCCCGGCGCCTGTTCACCGATATCGCCGATGCGATTGCGATGATCGAGCAGTTCACGTGTGGAATGGATTTCGAGGCGTTCCGTTCCAACCCCATGGCCGTGGCCGCTGTTGAGCGTAAATTGCGGATAATCAGCGAAGCGGCAATCCGGCTCGGCGACGAGGCGGAACGCCGCTGTCCGGATGCCATGGCGGGATATCCGGGGGATCGGAAACCAGCTTCGCCATGCCTACGAACGAATTGATCTGGACACGATCTGGAGCGCAGTTACCGACGATCTGCCGCCGCTCAAGGCTGCTATACCGCGTGCGCTGACGCTATCTTAAGGCTCTTATCGCCCGATTAGTGCTTATCCAGTCTGCTAACGACCTTAAATGCGTCTACTATCGTGCCCTCCAGGAAAACGAGCCAACTCGAGTGATAGACAAAGAGCCCATCCCCAAATTCGCCACTGAAGCCGAAGAAGCTCAGCAGTGGTATGAGCAGCGCGACAGGGGCTGTGCCAGCTTCGCCGGCGGTTTTCTCGCAATCTTGCCCGCCAGTGGCCGCCCGCGCGGCGCCGCCTCAGGCCGCAGCGATCGGCTTCCGATTTCGCTGAGGGCAAGACGCTGGTCGCCGGGCGGCCTTTCGCCCCGATTCTTCATGGTGTTCTATAATTCCTGTAGGAAGACCTAGCGATGGACGAAGTCTTGACCATGGCCCAGATTGAGGCCCAATTCGACTCCGAGTGGGTACTGATCGAAGACCCGCGGGCCGATGAGACCCTGGAAGTTCGCGGCGGAACGGTGCGCTGGCACGGCAAGGACCGCGAGGATGTTTATCGCCGCGCCGTTGAGCTTCATCCTAAGCGCTTTGCCATCGTTTATACCGGGAAAATGCCTCCGGATGTGGCGATCGCGGTGTGACCTTCGCTTTCGATTTGCGCCGGGGCCTGATCATCGTGCCGACTGAGATTTCCGGACCGAGCGGTACCGGCATTGTTCAAATGGCACTCGATACGGGAGCCACCAGCACGTTGGTAAACCTGGCAGTGCTCGCGGCTATTGGCTATGATCCAGCAATGGCCGGGGACCGGCTCCAAATTACAACGGGGAGCCGGGTCGAGCTTGCGCCACGCATCGAATTACAAGGACTGGTCGCCCTCGGGCAGCATCGCTCCGGTTTTCCGGTGCTTGGCCACACTTTGCCGCCGAGCGCTGGAGTCGATGGGCTGCTGGGGTTGGATTTTTTTCGTGGGCTGCACTTGACCCTCGATTTTCGCTCCGGCCGGCTCCAAATCGCTTGAACTGAGCCTGTCGCGGCGGCGAGCAGGCGGTGACTCGCCCATTTGCCCAGGACTGGAGGTGAGTGGTGGTCATCACTAAGAACACCCGCCGTTCTATGAAGTCGTCATGGATGTCGATGACGAAACTCAGATTTTACTCTTCGTGTGCCGAGGCCGTGCGCCGGTCGTGCCTGAAAAGTGTGAGTCCTTCGCTGTTATCCGCTCGTGCTAGAATGCCGTGATCATGGATGTGGCCCGGTTCTCGCGAGTGAGCCGCTGGCGGCCGAGTCTTGTTGGCGCTTGGGTGGTCTTGCTCACTTCGTCTGCGGCGCTGGGTCAACCGGTGCAGCCCGCGAGCCCAATAGACGCCGAGGCGCGCGCGATCGCACAGCGCCTGTGGGACAAACTGCTAACGAAATGCGGGGCCGTCTACTACGATCCGCGGGCGTCAGACGGCTTCGTGGGCCACGTTATGCGCGAGAGCAGGGGCGTTGCCTTCCGCGTCCTTGGCCGACGGCTCTCGGATGCCGACCGGCTGAATGGTTACGCGTGGCGAGGCGAGGCTGTAATGACTGCCTCGGCCTCGCGAGAAAGCGGTAAGGATTGGCACAGCAACGAGCAGGGGCTTCACTACCGTGATGCCGACCGGCCGAATGCGTTCGGCGACTACGGTCTTTTTTCGGTGGAAAGCGAGGTGCGAACCGTCGAATTTTGGAAGAGAAGCGGCGCTTGGTTTTATCGGCTGGGGAGGACGGAGATTCCCGCGGAGAAGCTCGAACCCACCGGACTCACGTGTGAGGCTATTAACCCATCGTTAGAAAAGGACACACGGGCGACGCCGGCAGCTCCGCCGGGTTCCGTCGTTTGGACGCCGATTCCTGCTGACGAAAACCTCGGTGAACTCTGCGAAATCAGGCTTGACCTCAGAGACAGCTACATCAGTTTTCTTGAAATTCCCGATGCAGCCGGCCAGGACGCTCTGAAGCACGGCGCAAATGTTGCCTGGTACGACATTCTGGAGAAGACTAAGGAACTCGATACAAGCAGCGTGCCTGTGGTGGCGCTCAGGAGGGCCCTCGTGACCATCAGACCGCCACATGAATTCCGCCGCATTTTGGCACGCCCGGGAGGCCCGCCCGTAACTACGACCATGCTCACGCTCACAAGAAGCGGAAGAGCCAAATCCCAGTTCGAAATTGGCACGCCACGCGGACCGCTGGAAGTTTCCTCCCAAATGGGAGAGTACTATTTGATTCGGCTGAATGATGCTCGCGTTGGCATTATCGACCGAGCTAATTACATAGTCGACACGCGGCCCAAGGTCGCAAAATAGGGTCCGGGTGCGCGCTGATGGGCGGGCCTTCGTGGTTCATGACCGCCGGGCCATCTTCGCTGTGTTCCTGAGATCGGCGCGCCAGTCTCGCCACCCGCGCTAGAATAGTAGCAGCGGATCTCTTGTAACGAGACCTCTCTATGATCGACGCCATTCTGGCCAAGGTTTTTGGCACCAAGAACAAACGCGAAATCAAGGCCATTCAGCCCATCGTCGCCGCCATCAACGACCTCGAGCCGCAGATCCAGCAGCTTTCCGATATCGATCTGGCCGCCAAAACCATCGAATTCAAGGAAAAGCTGGCCCAGGGAGCGCCGCTCGACGACCTGCTCATCGAGGCTTTCGCCGTAGTCCGCGAGGCTGGCCGCCGCTTCCTCAACATGCGCCACTTCGACGTGCAGTTGATCGGCGGCATCGTCCTGCACCGCGGCAAGATCGCTGAAATGCGAACCGGTGAAGGCAAGACGCTGGTGGCCACCCTGCCCGCTTACCTGAACGCGCTCGAAGGCAAGGGCGTTCACATCGTCACCGTCAACGACTATCTGGCCCACCGCGACGCGGATTGGATGGGCAAGATCCACCGCGCCCTCGGCCTCACCGTCGGCGTCATCGTACACGACCTCGAGAACGACCAGGTACGGCAGGACAACTACAACGCCGACATCACCTACGGCACCAACAACGAGTTCGGCTTCGATTATCTGCGGGACAACATGAAGTTTCGCATCGAAGACTGCGTGCAGCGCGGCCACAACTACGCCATCGTCGACGAAGTGGACTCCATCCTGATCGACGAAGCCCGCACCCCGCTCATCATTTCCGGTCCCAGCGAGGAATCCACCGACAAGTATTTCAAGGTCAACCGCATCATTCCCAAGCTCATGCGGGGGGAAGAGATCGAAGGCAAGGAACCCGGCGAAAAATATACCACGGGCGATTATACGGTCGACGAAAAGCACCGCAGCGCCGCCCTCACCGAAGAGGGTTTCGACAAGGCCGCCAAGCTGCTGAACCTGCCGAATATCTACGACATCGCCACCATCGAGTGGAAACATCACGTGGAGCAGGCCGTCAAGGCGCACGCGCTATATCAGAAAGACCGCGATTACGTGGTCAAACGCAACGACGCCACCAATCAGGACGAAGTCATCATCGTGGACGAGTTTACCGGCCGCCTGATGCCCGGCCGCCGCTGGAGCGATGGCCTGCACCAGGCGGTGGAAGCCAAGGAAGGCGTCAAGATCGAGCGCGAGAATCAAACCCTCGCCACCATTACCTTCCAGAACTATTTCCGCATGTACAAGAAGTTGTCCGGCATGACCGGTACGGCGGAAACCGAAGCCGCGGAATTCGATAAGATTTACAAGCTCGACGTCACCGTGATTCCCACCAACCGGGAGATGGTCCGGAAGGAATTCCCCGACATGGTGTACCGCACCGAGGAGGAGAAGTTCCGCAACGCCGCCAAAGAGATCAAGCAGCTTCAGGAGAAAGGCCAGCCCGTGCTGGTGGGCACCGTCTCCGTGGAGAAATCCGAGCGGCTTTCCGCGCTGCTGAAGAAAATGGGCGTCAAGCACGAAGTCTTGAACGCCAAGAATCACGAACGCGAAGCGCCCATTGTGGCGCAGGCCGGCCGCAAAGGCGCGATCACGGTTTCCACCAACATGGCCGGCCGCGGCACCGATATTCTGCTGGGCGGCAATCCGGAATTCATGGCCCGCGAAGCGCTCCGCAAACAGGCCGTGGACCCGGACAAAATGCCCAAGGAGGAGTGGACCGCGGTGCTGGCGCGCTACAAGCAGCAGACCGACCGCGAGCACGATGAAGTCACCGCCCTCGGCGGCCTGCACATCCTGGGCACAGAGCGGCACGATTCGCGGCGCATCGACAACCAGTTGCGGGGCCGCGCCGGCCGCCAGGGCGATCCCGGCAGCTCGCGCTTCTATCTTTCCCTGCAAGACGATCTGATGCGCATCTTCGGCGGCGAGCGCATGCAGCGGCTGATGCTGCGCCTGGGCATGGAAGAGGACGTGCCCATCGAGTCGAAGCTCATCACCAAGCGTATTCAGAAAGCCCAGGAAGCCGTCGAGGCGCAGAATTTCGAAGCTCGCAAACACCTGCTCGAATACGACGACGTCAACAACAAACAGCGCCAAGCTGTGTACGGGATGCGCCGCCTGCTGCTCGAAGGCACCGACCAGAAGGAGCGGATCATGGACATGGTCCGCGGTCTGGTGCAGCAGTTCCTGGATGTCCGCCTTCCCGAAAATAGCCACCCCGACACGTGGGACCTCGCCGGCCTAAGGAACGACATCTTAAGCCAGTTCGGCTGCAAGATCGAGACCGCATCGTTCGCCAGCATGAACCGGCGGGAGATCGAGGATGCCATGGTCGAGCGGCTGGCGCAGAACTACCAGGAGAAGGAAGACCTAGTCGGGCCGGACACCATGCGGCAGACCGAGCGCATCATTATGCTGCAGGTGATCGACGACCAGTGGAAAGACCATCTGCTCTCCATCGACCATCTGAAGGAAGGCATCCATCTGCGCGGCTACGGCCAGAAGGACCCGCTGGTGGAGTACAAGAAGGAGTCTTGGATCCTGTTTCAGGAAATGATGGACCGCATCGAAGACGAAACGCTTCGATACCTGTTCTTCATGCAGGTGCGGCGGAACGATGGCGCCGATGGCCTGAGCCGTCCCCCGGAACCGGTGCTGCCCTTCCCCACCGATGACGAGGACGAGGATGAGGAAGACCAAGACGGCGAAGAAGGCCGGCATGCCGCCGCGGCCGAGCAGCAAAAGCGCGCGGCGCAATCCGCCGTCCAGGATATGACCAGGAAGCTCCAGCGCGACAAGGAAAAGGAACTGGCGGAGTTGCAGTTCGTGGGTGGCGACGGCTCCGCCGCGGTCAAGAAGCAGGTCATCAACAACGACAAGGTCGGCCGCAACGATCCATGCCCCTGCGGCAGCGGAAAGAAATACAAGAAATGTCACGGAGCAGCAGCATGACAACCCTGTTCGCCCCCTCGGTCCCTCTCCGCCTCGCCCGCTTACTGGCTTTGGCCTTGTTGCTGCCAGCGCTGGCCGCAGCGGCTATCTGGCCCGGCCAGCTAGGCGCCTTCCATCGCGTCTCGACCCAACCCGCCGCCCCTTCGGCCGACCAAGCCATTTGGGACGAGTACGGTTTGCGCGAAGGCGAGGTCGCGCAATACGAAGGCGACGGCCGGAAGTTCACCGCCGCCGCCTGGCGATTCCAGGACCCCACCGGAGCCTTGGGGGCCTTTGAGTGGCTGCGTCCAGCGGATTCCAAACCTTCCACGCTCGCCAAACTGGCCGCCGATACACCCACCGGCGCCATCCTGGTGCATGGCAATTACGTGCTGCGATTCGAAGATTACCGCCCTGCGTCGCCCTTTCTGACTACGGTCATCGAAGGCCTGAAGCAGGTGGACAATTCCACCCTGCCCAGCCTGATGAACTACCTGCCCTCCCAGGACCTGATACCCAATTCCGAGCGTTACGTGGAAGGTCCGGCGGCCTTGCAGAAGTTCGATCCGGGGATTCCCCCCTCAACCGCGGCTTTCCATCTGTCCGCAGAGGCGCAACTCGGCTCTTTCCGCGTATCTGGCGGGGATCTGAAACTGGCCATCTTCAATTATCCGACACCTCAGATCGCCAGACAGCAGACCGCGCAGTTTCAACAGATCGCCGGCGCCATGGTCAAGCGCAGCGGCCCGCTGGTCGCTGTAACCTTGTCGCCGCCGAATCCCGATGCCGCCGAGCGCCTATTGTCGCTGGTGCGTTATCAGGCGGACATTACGCTCGATGAACGTGTGAACACGCGCCGCGACAACATTGGTAATTTGGTCATCAACGCCTTTGTTTTGATAGGGATACTGTTATGTTTCTCGCTCGTCGGCGGATTGGCGTTCGGTAGCGTGCGGGCTTTCCTGAGGCGCGGCGGCCGCGGCGAAGCCGCAGACGCCATGATCGTACTGCATCTGCAAGACCGATGGCCGAGCGGCCCTCAAAACCCATAAACTACCGTATTCCAGGACCTTAGACCAAAATCAACAGGTGAAAACAGTCCGTTTTTCCGTTTTCGCACACTCCCTGTGGAAATGTGGAAATCCTGTAAATATCTCATCTGCCGCTAATTACAGGAAAAAAATTTCCATTGGATTTTTGCTTGACTTGCAACGCCGGGAGCCATAAGATCCAACTACCAAGGTTTTTGGCGGAGTTGCGATTCCGTCGAACCTGATTCTCCCATCGAACATCCCCCTGGTAGAACGGGGGACAGGATGCTCACCCTTCGGGGTGAGCATTTCTATTTGTGGGGCGGCCCTCCAGGGCTGCGCGCGCCCTCCAGGACCGCTCTTGGGAGCATTACGAAATGGTGGCTTGGATTACGCATCCGTTTGGAGTATGCTAGTAGCAGGACCGGGGGGAGCGCCCCCGATCCTGCTCGGTCGTTACCGCCTGCCCTTACGGCGCCAGACGATAATGATCGTGAATCTGCCGATCAACGGCAGTACAACTAGCACTTTGATCATTAGTTGACCCTCCTTTCCGCTTCGACTGGAAGGCCCGGCCGTGAACCGGGCTTTCCCAATCGAAGCTCCGGTGCTTCTTTCGAGAACCCGTTCTTCCAATCTCCATAGGAAAGGACTCCGCATGTACAGTGGGCCAACGCGCGCCGGCTTCTCTGAATTCGGCTCGGATTTCCCGTCCGAACCTGAATTGAGCTGTCGCGCCGTCGCGTTGCCGTTTGCCGGAACAGCGCTAAACTGGACCTAATGCACCCACCCATGCCCCGGAAGCCCGATGGCGACGCCACTTGGCGTACCCGCATGGCTTCCCTGCGGAACATTCGTCCGCTGCTGGGGATGGTTTGGGACACCAGCCCGCCGCTGGTGTCCATTACCACCGCGCTGCGCTTGGTGCGGGCGCTCCTGCCGCTGGCCATGCTGTGGGTCTCGAAGCTCATCATCGACGGCGTAGTGGCATGGATAAAGCGCGGAAATGGCAACCCCGCGGCCCTCTGGAAGCTCGTTGCCCTCGAATTGGGCTTGGCCGTCCTGAGCGATCTGCTGGGGCGCGCCAATTCCCTGGCCGACAGTCTGCTGGGCGACCGCATCACCAACCGCATCAGCGTACGTCTTATCGAACACGCCACGCAGCTCGATCTGGCCTCGTTTGAAGATCCCGTCTTCTACGACAAGCTGGAGCGCGCCCGGCGGCAGACTACGGGCCGCGTCGGCCTCCTGGCGGCGGTCTTGAACGTCGCCCAGGATACGCTCAGCCTGATTTCGCTCTCCGCCGGCCTGATCGTCTTCTCTCCCTGGCTGATGGTCCTGCTGGTCGCCGCCGTGATCCCCGCGTTCCTGGGCGAAACCCACTTCACCACCCTGGCCTACTCTGTCCTCTATCGCTGGACGCCGCAGCGGCGGCTGCTCGACTACATCCGCATGTTGGGAGCATCCAACCAGAGCGCCAAGGAAATCAAGATTTTCGGACTCGGGCCTCATCTAGCTGAACGATATCATGAAGTATCCGACCGTATCTACGAAGATAATAAGAAGGTTGCCGTCAAGCGGGCCAGCGTCGGTTTTCTGCTCAACCTAGTCTCGACCGTCGGTTACTATGGCGCTTACGCAGTGGTCCTGATGCGCACCTTGGCGGGCGCCATCTCGGTGGGGACGTTCACCTTCCTGACCGGCGCCTTCTCCCGCTCCCGCATGTACATTGAAAAAATTCTGCAAAGTTTCACCGATATTTCCGACCAAGCTTTGTACCTGAAAGATTTGTTCGACTTCTTCGAGATGCAACCTTCTATCCGCAGCATCCGCGGCGCACTGCCTGCGCCCCGCCCCATACGCGACGGATTCGAATTCCGCAAGGTGGGTTTTGCCTATCCCGGCTCCACGCACATGGTCGTCGAAAACATCAATTTCCGCCTGGAAGCACAAGAAAAAATTGCGCTTATTGGAGAGAACGGAGCCGGCAAGACGACTCTGGTCAAGCTCCTTGCCCGGCTCTATGACCCCACGGTCGGCTACATCCTCCTGGACGGCGTGGATCTGCGCGAATACGATGTCGAAGACCTCCGCAAAGAGATCGGCGTGATCTTCCAGGACTACATGCGCTATGAGCTACTGGCCAAAGAAAACATTGGATTTGGAAAAATAGAAGACCTCGCCGACCAGTCCCGCATTGAAATGGCCGCGCATAAAAGCATGGCCTATCAGGTGATCGACAAATTGCCCAACGGCTACGACCAGATGATCGGCCGCAGGTTCGATGGCGGCGTAGACCTCTCCGGCGGCGAATGGCAGAAATTCGCCCTCGCACGGGCCTACATGCGCGATGCGCAACTGCTAATCTTAGACGAGCCCACCGCCACCTTGGACGCCCGCGCCGAATATGAGGTCTTCCGCCGGTTCGCGGAGCTGACGAAGGGGAGAATGGCGGTGCTGATTTCCCACAGATTTTCCACAGTCCGCATGGCGGATCGGATCCTGGTTCTTAGGGACGGCCGGATCCGCGAACAGGGCACGCACAATCACCTGGTGGCCCTGGGTGGGCAATACGCGGAGTTGTTCGAGCTGCAAGCAGCCGGATACAGATAGCGAGCTTCAACTGAATGCCTGAAAACAAACTACAAGTAATTCCCCTCGGCGGATTGGGCGAGTTCGGCATGAACATGACCGCCATTCGCTACGCCGATGAAATCATCGTGGTCGACGCCGGGATGATGTTCCCAGAAGAAGAACTGCTGGGCGTGGACTTGGTCATGCCGGACCTCACGTTCCTGAAAGAGAACCAGTCCCAGATCAAGGCGCTGATCCTGACGCATGGCCATGAGGACCACATCGGCGCGGTTCCTTATTTCCTGACCGAGATCCGCGTGCCCGTCTATGGCACAGCGTTCACGCTGGCCCTGGTGGAGCGCCGGCTGGAAGAATATGAGCTTGAAGAAGAACCCGAGCTGAACACGATCAAGCCAAAGCAAATACTGACGATAGGGCCATTCAAAATCGAGTTTATTCATGTCACGCACTCCATCGTCAGCGCCGTCGCCTTGGCCATTACCACGCCGCTCGGAGTCATCATCCACACCGGCGATTACAAGGTCGATCCCACGCCAACCGACAATGAGCTGTTCGATCTGCACACCCTCGCCGACTACGGCAAACGCGGCGTCCTTCTGCTGCTTTCCGACTCGACCAATGCCGACCGGCCCGGTTACACCGAATCCGAACGCGCCGTGCAGCCGCGCATGGAAGATATCTTCAACCGCGCGCAGCGCCGCCTGTTGATCTCCTGTTTCAGTTCCTCCATCCACCGCCTCCAACTGGTGCTCGATCTTTCGGCGCAGTTCGGCCGCAAAGTGGCGATTGTCGGACGGAGTATGACATCCGTCAGCGAGATTGCCCACTCCCTGGGACTGCTCGATATTCCGGACGGTGTTCTGATTCGGCCGCAGGACGTCATGTCTGCCCCGCCGCAAAAGGTCGCCATACTGGTTTCCGGCACGCAGGGCGAACCCATGTCGGCGCTTTCGCGCGTGGCCGTGGACAACCACAAGCACATCTCGGTGGAAGAAGGCGACACGGTGGTGTTGAGCGCGCGCATCATACCGGGCAACGAGAAGGGCATCTTCCGCATGATCGACCACATGGCGCGCCGCGGCGCAGACGTGCTGTATGGCAGTATGAATCCGCCGGTGCACGTTTCCGGGCACGCCAGTATGGAAGAAATGAAGCTGGTGCTGAACCTGGTGCGGCCGCGCTACTTCATGCCCATCCACGGCGAATTCCGGCAGCTCACCAAGCATGCGCGGCTGGCCGAGCATCTGCGCGCCTCGGGCCTGGAAGACACCTTCGTCATGGAATCCGGCGACGTGCTGGAAATCGACCACCACGGCGCGCGGCGCGCCGGCAAGGTGACCGTGGGGCGCGTTTGCATCGATTCCGGCTCGGTCGACGACGTGGTGGAGGAGATGGTCATCCGCGACCGTAAACATCTCTCCGAAGACGGCATCGTGCTACCGATCATCGCGATTAATCGGAAGACCGGCCGTATGGAGAGCCTGCCCGAGATTGTCAGCCGCGGCTTTGCACTGGCGGAGGACGGATCGGACTTCATGCAGGCGGCGCGCCAGGTGGTCGCGAAAACGCTGGAAGCGTCGAACCGGGAGGAGAAGACGGATTGGGGCGTAATCAAGGAAAAGATCCGCGCGGATTTGAAGCGGTACATCGTGAAGGAAACTTCCCGGCGGCCGCTGATTATGCCAGTTATTTTGGAAGTGTGAAGGTCGACCAGCAATGTTATTATGAGGCGTGATGGGCAACTCTGCTGACCTCCCAAATCTGTTGGCGCCGATCAAAGTGAAGCTATCCGAGCTACTCCTCGATCCTAACAACCCGCGCTTCTCCGAACTCGGCGAAGAACTCAATTCGATTCCAGAAGGCCGATTCGCCGATGATAAGGTACAGGCGAACACGTTCAAGGCCATGAAGGATACGGGTGCGTTCGACGTGGCGGAACTGAGGGACACGATCAAGACCATTGGATTCCTGCCGATGGACCGGATCGTAGTACGCAAGTGGAGAGGGCAGCAAGGCGACGGCAACGCCCGGTATGTCGTGATCGAGGGAAACAGGCGGGTAACCGCTCTTCGCTGGCTGCTGGATCTTCAGGAGATTGGGAAGGAGGACTTTAGCGAGGCTCAACTGAAAAATTTCACCGAACTCGAGTGCCTCTTGCTGGACGACCAGATGGCCGCGCCGTCAGCAATCCTCGTACTGCCAGGACTGCGGCACGTCTCCGGCGTAAAAGAATGGGGCCCGTACCAAAAGGCAAAGGCCGTGCACGCCCTGCGCAAAGGCGGGATGTCGCCAAAGGAAGCCGCCCAAAGCCTAGGCCTTTCGACCAAGGCCGCAAACAACGCATACCGGTGCTTTCTTGCCCTTGAGCAGATGAAGGGTGACGAGGAATATGGAGACCATGCAGAGCCGAAGACGTATTCGTTTTTCGATGAAGTCTTCAAAAGGCCGAACGTGCGCGAATGGCTAGACTGGAGCGATCCGGACGAGCGCTTCCGTTCCGAGGAGCGTCTTCACGAATTTTACAGTTGGATCGTGCCGCAGGGCGAGGATAAGGCGGCAAAACTACCTGAGGCCAAGAGCATTCGCGAACTGTCACAAATCCTGGAGGACGAAGGCGCGATGAACGTCTTCCGCTCGCCCGAGGGAGATCTACGGAGAGGTCTCGCCCGCTACGACGCCGAGCACCCAGCCGATTGGTATCCCAAGGTTACGGCAGCGTCCCTTGCGGTTAGGTCGCTGACGCCCGATATTCTTCGAAGCCTCGACCAAGCCACGCTAAACAGCCTTCACGAGCTAAGGGACAAAATAGATCAAGCCCTTCGGGACCGGGACCTCCTGAGAATGCCTGCCGCGTAAGACCCATCCATCCATTTCGTGAGATGACATGCCCGCTCCCGCGTCGCAGATATCGGCGGAGTGGGTCCGGGACGAGCTTGAGAGCATCACCTGGACCCCGGTGAGGGACGTTCTGCTCTCCGCGTACAGAAAGAAACTTCCGTCATATAGCGAAGATCAGTTGTCCGACCTGATTGAGGATAGACTCCGTTTTGTCGCGGAACATCTGCGAAACTACGCTGCCGAGTGGATCCTTGACGGCTCTGTTCCCCTGTTCGAAATTGACAACGATCCGTCTCCGTATATCCGGCTCACGTCAGACCTCCCGTCTGATCTCAAGTCGAAGCTCCACCGCATCGACCCTTCCGAATTCGAGCGCGTCTGCGCCAGCATCCTCGCGGCCCTTGGAGCGACGGCCCGTGCGAAGGGCCAGCCTAACGACGGCGGCATTGATTTTCTGGCCCTACACTTGAGCGTAGTACCCACCACGCTCTCCATTCCGCTGACTTGCAGAGCAGCGGTGATAGGTCAAGCTAAACGCTACAAGCATGGGAATGTAATCAGCGAGACTCAACTGCGGGAGTTCGTGGGCGCTGCGACCTTGGAGAAGCACAAACTCCTGAGGGATGGCAATATTGGCCCGCTGTCGCCGGTGATATTCGCGTTCTGGACGACCTCAAGCTTCGACCAAAACGCCCGGCGCTTTGCCCGAGATGTCGGCCTGTGGTACATGGATGGCTTAACGCTAGCAGGGTACGTCACTACCCTTGGGCTTAGGGAGTCGGTCATGGCGCTTGCAGACGAAGTGGTGTAAGCGATATCGCGATCGCTACCAAATTGATCGGCACGACGCTGGGCGGAAGGAGGCTTAAGATCATCTTCCAACCGAAGCCAGATAACGTGGTTCGGATTATTACAGGTTGGCCCCTATGAATGCATCGAAGAAGAGTAAAGCAACAGCGCCGGACCAGGAAGCGATCAACCGGCTCGTGATCGCGCAGGCCAGCGACGGATCGGCCTGGGATGCCGCGATCCGCGTCAAGCGGTCAAAGCGGGCCGCGCTATCGCTTCCCGGTGAACTGGCGGCGCGCGCAGCATTTCTCGCCAAGCTGCATCGCGAAGCCGGTATTGACCGCTGGGTTGAACGGGTCGTCCGGGAGAGAGTCGAGATCGAGGAATTCGCCTTCAAAGAAACGAAGAAAAAGCTCGCATCGTAACGGCCTACCCCATAATCGACTACATGGCGCGCCGCGGCGCAGACGTCCCTTTTCGGCATTTCGCTCAGGTGAGGTGGGGAAGCTTTCGGCGCGCCACGCGGCAGCATCCGGAGTGTGGCGCCCGCGGTGGTAAACGGAGACGGCACGTGCAGCATCACGGCTCAACTGAATCTATTGCTGCGCCAGACGACGAAATCGGCGCCGGACTTGCCGGCCTGATTGAGGACGGCGACAGCATCCCGGAGTCCTCCACGCTGGACACCTTGGCGGAAGACCCTGCCATGAAGCACGCTGTGGCCTTCCTGGTTCATGTCGAGCCAGAGGCAGACCGGACAGTGCGCATCAATATCACCGCGCGGGCAAAGCAAGTTGAGCTGATCGACCAACTGGCCAGCCGGGCGGGCGTGACGCGGTCGGCATACATGGTACAGTCCGCCCTCAGCCGTTTTCCGAGGCAGGCCAAGGGGCGGCACGCGGCGCGCTAACCCCCCAGTCCACTCCCGGAACGTCCATTCCCAAAACCGGACACTTTCACATTCCCGGCCCTCCGCCCCTAACCTTTTTCCCCCATAGGAGTCATAATGTTACCAGCCTCGGATCGATTGGCAGGCGCCGTGCCTCTCCCTCCGTGGAAACCAAACATGGACGTACCGAGAAAAGACGCAGCCAAGAAACGCCTGATCAAGCGCATTATCATCGGGTTAGTGCTCCTCGCCGCCCTCACGCCGGTGGGGTATTACGTGGGAATCCCGTTTATCTCCAAAGGGCACTTGAAGGCCGCCGCGCCGGGCGTGGATCTCTCCACCCTATGGCCCGAGACGGTGAAACGCGGCCCCATGGTCCTCGAAGTCCGCGGCCTGGGCACGCTGGTCCCCGAAGATACTCTGCTGGTCCCGGCCCAAACGGACGGGCGCATCGACAAGATCCTGATCAAGCCCGGCACGCCGGTGCATGCGGACAGCGTCATCCTGGTGATGAGCAATCAGGAGCTGCAGACCGCACTGCTGGATGCCCAATTCACTCTGAAAGCCGCGCAAGCGGCATACACCGACCTGCGGGTGACCCTGGAAAAGCAAGGGCTGGACCTGCAGGCCAATGCGGCGCAAGTGTCCGCCGATTACCATTCCGCGCAACTCAAGGCGGAGCGCGACGATGCACTGGTAAAAGAAGGCTTGGTGGCCCAGGTGGATGCCAAGATTTCCGATGTGACCGCGCAGGAGCTATCCACGCGGAACGGGATTGAGGAAAAGCGGCTGAGCATCAACCAGGAGTCGGTGGAGGCGCAGTTGGCGGCGCAGAAAGTCAAGGTCGACCAGCTTGAGGCGGAGTACAAGCTGAAACAACAGCAGGTGGAGGAACTCCGGGTCCGCGCCGGAGCGGAAGGCATGCTGCAAGCGCTGCCGGTGCCGGTTGAGGAAGGGCAGAAAGTGCTGGCTGGAACCGCTTTGGGCAAGGTGGCACAACCCTCGCACCTCAAAGCCGAGTTGAAGATCGCGGAGACCCAGGCAAAGGATGTGACCATCGGACAGCCGGCCGTCATCGACACGCGCAATGGTCTGGTGAAGGGCAAGGTATCGCGCATCGACCCGGCAGTATTGAACGGAACGGTGACTGTGGATTGCAGGCTGGAAGGTCCGCTGCCGGCGGGCGCCCGTCCGGATTTGAGCGTGGATGGAACCATTGAGCTAATGCGGCTGGACGATGTGGTCTACACGGGCCGGCCGGTGTTCGGGCAGGCGGACAGCAAGGTCAGTTTGTTCAAGATCGAGCCGGAGGGCAAGTACGCCAATCGCGTGCAGGTGGAGCTGGGCCGCGCTTCAGTCAATACCATCGAGGTGAAAAAGGGGTTGAATGTGGGCGACCGGGTGATCCTATCGGATATGTCGGCTTGGGATCAGTACGACCGAATAAAATTGAACTAAACGCCGGAACGAAACGTATTGGAGATGAAATGGGCACTAACGGAAAAGAATCGCTAATTGTCTTGGACGGTGTGACGAAGGTGTTCGTGACCGATGAGGTCGAAACCCACGCCCTATCCGGGATACAACTCGATCTGAAGAAAGGCGAGTACCTTTCGATCGCCGGACCGTCGGGCTGCGGCAAGTCCACCTTGCTGGCCATTCTGGGCCTGCTGGATACGCCGAGCGATGGCACCTATACCCTGAATAGCCGGCCAGTCAGCGGGCTGAAGCTTTCGGAGCGTGCGCGGATTCGCAACCGGGAGATCGGTTTCATCTTCCAGGCGTTCAACCTGATCGGCGATCTGACGGTGTATGAGAACGTGGAATTGCCGCTGACTTATCGCGGGATGGGGTCGGCCGAGCGCAAGAAGCGCGTGCAGGAGGCGCTGGAGCGCGTGGGCATGTCCCATCGCATGAAGCACTATCCTTCGCAGCTCTCGGGCGGTCAGCAGCAGCGCGTAGCCGTGGCGCGGGCGTTGGGCGGCGATCCGGTCATCCTGCTGGCGGATGAGCCGACTGGAAACCTGGATTCGGCTAACGGCGAAGCCGTGATGAATTTATTGAAGGACCTGCACCGCAATGGCGCCACCATCTGCATGGTGACGCACGACCCGCGGTACGCGCAGTTCGCGGACCGCACCATTCGTCTGTTTGACGGCCGTATCGTCGAGGAGAGCTACGAGGCGACGCGGAATTAATGAAGCCGCGCCGGGCCGATTAGCAATCGGCCCGCAGGTTGCCAACCTGCCCCACAGTAAGGCACATAGGAGGGAGAATGGTACTCGCGAGCGCCCTATTGGCGCTGGCAGGTGTGGTCAGCCTGCCGGCCACTGGAAACTTCCATCAAGAGTCCAGCCGGATTTATCCTCTTTCGGCGCGTGGACGCGTGTCGCTCCAAAACATTAACGGCGATGTGCACATTCGCGCGTGGGACCGCAATGAAGTGCGTATCGCAGCCGTTAAAACAGCGTCCAGCCGGGGTCTGCTGAACGAAGCCCGTGTCACCGTCGATTCAACCGCGGACGCCATCAGCATCCACACCCGGTTCGGCGACGGCTCCACCACCAATCCAGGCAGCGTGGAGTTTACCGTGATGGTCCCGCGGCATGCGCGCTTGAGCGAAATCAAGGCGATCAACGGCGCGGTGGACATCGAAGGCGTCAGCGGCGGAATCAACGCGTCGTCGGTGAACGGGCCCGTGCGCGCCGAAAAGATTGCCGGAGACGTGCGCCTCTCCACCGTGAACGGAAAGCTGGAAGCCACCTTCGAGCGACTGAGCGACGCGAAAACGATCTCCATGAACTCCGTGAATGGGCCGATCTCGCTCTCCATCCCCTACGATGCGGGCGCCGAGTTCAATGCGCGCAATGTCACCGGCGGTATCGACAACGACTTCGGCATTCCGGTGAGCCGGGACCACTCCGCGGGCAGCCAGTTGCACGGCGTGCTGAAGGGCGGCGGGACCTACATCAATCTCAAGAACGTCAACGGCACGATTTGCATCATGCCGATGTCGCACGGCCGCCGCGTCAAATTCACGTAAGCCGGCCGGAAGGCGGGCGCGGCTTCCCCCAGATCCGCGATTCACCCACCGACCCCTATCCGCGCACCGGCGATGGCATCCTCGCCGCACCCGCCTCTTCATACCGGACCGTCCGGCCCAAGCTGAAGCCAAAATCGATTCAACGTTTCAGCGCACCGCACAGTAATACCTATTAGAAATGGAGCCGCAAGGAATTGCGCTGCGCATGACCGCTTATCCGCGGGAAAACTCCGGCGAGTTGGCGGCCTTCGAGCGCATCATGTCGCAGTGCGAGCGGCGCGTGCTTCGCGTTGCGTTGCGCCTGTTGAGCAATCCACAGGACGCGCAGGATGCCGCCCAGGAAGTCTTCCTGCGGCTCTACAAGCACCTCGCGCATCTGGACCAGACGCGCGGGTACGAACCGTGGCTGTACCGCGTGACGGTGAACGTCTGCCGCGACACGGCGCGTGTGCGGCGCCGCTCGGTCGCGTTGGAGGATGTTCCGGACCTTGTGGCGCCGCAGCCGGACGCTTATCACGATGCGGCGCGCGCGCAGCAACGCGAGATTATCCGGCGGGGGTTGAGTTGCCTGGGTGAGAAGGAGCGCGCGGCTTTGGTGCTGCGCGATGTGGAAGGGCTGTCCACGCGGGAAGTGGCCGGCATACTGGATTCCTCGGAGAATACCGTGCGCTCGCAAATTTGTTCGGCGCGCCTGAAGCTCCGCGATTTTACCGGCCGCCTGTTGAGGAGGCGATCATGAGCTGTCTGAAATTCGTAAACGATATCGCGCTGTATGCCGGGGGCGACTTGCCCGCCGGACGCATCGGGCGCATCGAATCGCATCTAGCGGAATGCCCGGACTGCCGCGCGCTAGCCGAAGAGTTGCGCGCCAGCCGGGTATTGCTAGGCGAACTGCGCGACGAACCGCTCGAAGACGCGATGGTAGCGCACGTCCGGCAGCGCGTGATGGCTGAGGTGCGCGCTGCAACTCGCCAGCCTTCCCGCCTGTACTGGAAGCTGGCTCTGGCCGCAACCCTGGCTCTGCTAGCGGTTCTAATGCGGCCCCGCCCTCATCCGGCGAAAAAGGTCCTTGCGCATAGTGTTGGGGCGCCTCGCGCTACGGCGGGGTCCCACGCCGCCCAGACCGTCGTCCCGGTGGCGCGGAAGAGCCGCCACCGTTACCACCGGGCGCCAGCAGCCGCGCAACCCGGCCCGCCGCTGCTGGTGCAGTTCGTGACCGACGACCCGAACATCGTTATTTATTGGCTAGTGAATCCAAAAACTCAAGGAGGTTGAACATGAAAATCGTGAAACGAATCTTACTCGGCTTGGCCACCGCGGCCGCGCTTGCGGCACAGACCGCAACCACCGTTGTGCCACCGCCGGCGCAACCCCCGGAGTTGCCCCACCAGCAGCGCGTCTTTACGCTGAAGTACGCCGACGCGCGGAACGTGGCCAATGTGCTGGCCGTCTTCGGCTATGGCATAAAAGCCGACCGGGACCTGCATGTGGTGGCGGTCAGCGCACCGGCGGAGACGATGGCGGCAGTCGAAGATGCCATCAAACGGCTGGATGTGCCGGCGGCAGCGCCCAGGGACATCGACCTGATCGTCTACCTGGTGGTGGCGTCGGAACAGCCGTCGGCTGGCGTGGCCCTGCCGCCCGAATTGCAGCCGGTAGCCGACGAATTGAGGAAGATTTTCTCGTACAAGAGCTTCCGATTGCTCGATTCGATCGTCCTGCGGACCCAACCGGGAAACAAGGCGGAAGCCAAAGGAGTAATCGCGCAGCCCGACTCGGGGGCCAAGACACAGTACAGCTTTGGGGTCATACCATCCGCCGTGACGGAAGACCCCAAGGGACGTCTAATCCGGCTGGACAACCTTAACCTGAACATCCACCTGCCGGGAGATTACGTGGCCGGGATCCAAACCGAAATTACGGTGCGTGAAGGTCAACGGGTGGTAGTCGGCAAGTCTAACATGGGCACCGACAAGTCGCTCATCCTGGTGGTGACGGCAAAAGTAGCAGAGTAGGAGGAGATCTACATGCAGCAACTTCGCCATGCCGCACGGCTCCTGGCGCGCACGCCGGGATTCACCATCGTCGCCGTAATCGCGCTGGCGCTTGGCATCGGAGTGAACAGCGCCATCTTCAGCGTCATCGACGCCGTGCTGCTGCGCCCGCTGCCGTATCCTCATCCGGAAAGGCTGGTGTCGTTCTTCGAGCACCAGGGCAACGATCCGGACGACCGCGGCGGCATAGCGCCCGCCAACATGGCGGACTATAACCAGAACCACGTCTTCACCGGCATCTCGCACGTCGGCACGCCTGGCATGAATCTCACCGGCGCGGGCACGCCCGAGCGCATCTTCGGCATCCAGGCGGGCTACAACTTTCTGGATATCCTGGGTGTGCAGCCGGCCATAGGCCGCGGCTTCCTGCCCGAGGAAGACCGCTACGGCGCACGGCATGTGGTCGTCATCAGCCATGAGCTATGGCAGCAGCGCTTGGGCGGCGACCGTGGCGTTATCGGCCGCCGTATCACGCTCGACGGCGAGGCTTACCAAGTCATCGGCGTGCTGCCCGCCGGTTTCCAATCTCCCGACGAGATTTCGCAGCGACAGCCGATGCTTTTCGTGGTGCCGGATTGCTGGCCGCCGGACATCCTGCACAACCGCGGCGATCACGAAGATCACGCCATCGCCCGGCTCAAGCCCGGCGTCTCCCTGGCGCAGGCGCAGAGCGAAATGCAGACCATCGGCGCGCGCCTGGCGAAAGCCTATCCGCAAACCAACGGCAAGATCTTGCTGGGTGTTGCCCCGCTCGGCGCGGACATGGTGCGGCGCGTGCGCACGGCCATGCTGGTGCTGCTGGGCGCAGTCGGCTTGGTGCTGCTGATCGCCTGCGCCAACGTGGCGAATCTGTTGCTGGCGCGCTCGGCGGGACGCAGCCGCGAGATCGCCATCCGGCTGGCTATGGGCGCGGGACGCTGGCGCATCGTGCGCGAGTTGCTGGTGGAAAGCGCTATGCTGGCCGTGCTCGGCTGCGCCCTGGGGCTGCTGCTCGGCGCTTCGACGCGCGATTTGCTGGTCTCCACCGCGCCCAAGAACATTCCGCGACTCGACACCGCCGTTCTGAACTGGCGCGTGCTCGGCTTCACCGGATCGCTGGCCACCCTGACAACGTTTCTGTTTGGGATGATTCCGGCCTGGCAGGCGTCCGGCATCCGTCCCAACCTGGCCTTGAAATCCGGTGAGCGCAGCACGGGCGGCTCCGCCGTTCTGCGCTGGCGCAGCGCCCTGATGGCCGCTGAAGTGGCGCTGGCCCTGATGCTGCTGGTGGGTGGCGCGCTGTTGTGGAAGAGCTTCGTGCGCGTGACTGGCGTGGATCTCGGTTTTCAGCCCGATCGCGTCGTGATGATGCTCGTCAATCTGCCCGATCTGCATTATCCGGATGGTGCGCGGCGGCTGGCTTTCTTCCAGGAGCTCGAACAACGCGTCGAAGGGCTGCCTGGCGTGCAAGCGGCCGGCTTTACCTTTCGCGGCCCCATGCGCGGAGGTTGGGGCAGCGTTTATGAAACCCCCGAAGGCCCCGGCTCCGAGCCCGATTTCCGCTTGCGCGAAGCGGATTTCGAACCTGTCAGCCCGCGATATTTCGAGACGCTGGGCATCCCCTGCCTAAAGGGCCGCGCCTTCACTGCCGCCGATAAAGAGGGCGCGCCACCGGTAGCCATCGTCAACCAGGTACTGGCGCGCAAGCTATTCCCCAAGGGCGATGCCGAGGGGCATCGCATCCGGCGCTCCGGCGCGCGCGATTGGGAAACCATCGTGGGCGTGGTAGGAGAGGTGCATCTCGCAGGCCAGACCGAGAAGGTGAATCCGCAAGTCTTTTTCCCGGCCGCGCAGACCAGCCTCTATCCCGTGCATGTGGCGGATTTCGCCATTCACACAGCAGGCGCCCCGCTCGGCATCGTGCGCGACGTGCGGCGCCAGGTGTGGGCCATCGACAAAGACCAGCCTGTTACGCGCGTGGAGACGCTGGAAGAAGTCGTGTCCGCGTCCGTCGCCCAGCGCCGCTTCCAGGCGGCGCTTCTGCTGCTATTCGCCGGTGTGGCGCTGGCGCTGGCGGTGGTCGGCGTGTACGGCGTAATTTCATATGCCGTTGCGCAGCGCACGCCGGAAATCGGACTGCGGCTGGCGCTGGGCGCACAGCAACGCAACATCCTCAACCTGACCCTGGCGCGCGCCATGGGTCCCATCCTGGCGGGCCTCGCCGCCGGACTCGCCGGAGCGCTGGCCGCCTCTCGATTGCTCACCAGCCTGCTTTTCGAAGTGAAGCCTTCGGATCCGGCGACGTTTATTCTGGTCGCGGCGCTACTCGGTCTGGTCGCGCTGGGCGCATGCCTGATTCCCGCGCGGAGGGCGACTCGCGTCGATCCGATGGTGGCTCTGCGCTACGAGTGACGGTGTCGAGCAGGCGCTCCGTCGCTGCCGCAACGTCTCTAACAGCGGCTTCAAACGCCTCCTGATTCGCCTTGGACGGTTTACGGAAACCGCTGACCTTCCGCACGAACTGCAGCGCCGCCGCGGAAATCTCCGGCGCGGTGGCGGGCGTTTCCGGACGCCTGAGAACTTTAATACTGCGGCACATTGCGACCAATATTATCCTACAGATCCCGTGAGATCCGCGGACTCAGTTCGGGCAGGGCCGGTTGAGCAGCGCGGTCATGATGCGGTTAACCACGTCTTCGCGCATATTCTCATTGGGTGCGTCAAAGGGACCGACCTGGATGTGGACTAACTCATGCACGATGGTGCATTCCATATCCAGCTTCAGGTCGGCGCCCCTCAGATTGTAATCCGCGGGGTCCAGCACGCTGATGGTGCCGGTCTTGCGGTGCGGATCCCATTCGGCGTTACCCCAAGTGTTTTTGTCCAGCTCGTTTTGCCTGACCAGCCGTATGGTCAGCCGCCAATCGTCCATCCCGAGACGCCTTTGCCAGGACTTAAGTTGCCGGTCCAAATGCGACTCCACCGGAGACATGGGGAAGCAGCCTACTACGCAGAGGAGAAATGCGGATAAGACACGCATAAGTGCGATTGTAGCCGAAGTCGCACGGCGGAGCACTAAGAAACGGTACGGGTTCAGTACTCTCTTTGGTTAGCTGCAAGCGGGCCGTCATCCGAGCTGAATGGCGGCTACGCCAGCGGCGGGACCGTCGCGTTCTAGCTTTACAATTGTATCCACTGCGTGCCGATGGGCCGCCGGCACCCTCACCTGAATGCCTGTGTCGGACTGCTTGACTTCGGCGCGGCCGCCCGTGGCGTAGATGCTTTCGCCATACTTCTTCAGGAACTCGCCCATTTCCCGCAACCGCGCCGCGTGCGACTCCTCGCTAAGCCCATCCGGCCGCGGGCCCACGTTAAACAGCAGGTTGCCATCGCCGATGGCGCAGCATACCAGCCCGACCAGGCACTCCTCAATGGGACGCAGCACGTCGTCCGGATTGTACGCCCACTGTTGGCCCACAGTGGCGCATGTCTCCCATGGCCGGTTGTTCTGAAACCTGCCGATCTCCTGCTCCGGAGTATCGTAATCGGCCGCACTTCAAGCGGAACTCAAGATGGCGGAGCAGGCTAAGTATCTTTACGAGGCGGACCGGACGGATGCGCGCGCGGCGGGGGACTATGGCGTTGCGCTGCTGCAACTAGGCATGCGGACGCCGCCCCGCGGCCCGGATCAGCGACGGGATTACGAGCTTTCCGAGGAATTGCTGAACCGCACGCTGGCGCACGATCCGCAAAGCCGCGGTAACGCCCGATTTAAGACACAAGTGGAATCGCTGCTGGCCGGGGTTTGTCTGGCGCATGGCGAACACGCGGCCGGCATTCGCTATTATGCGATGGCCATCGCTACGGCCGAGAAGTACCTCGGCCCGCATCCGAGCAATTCCTCCACGCTGAAGGGATTCGTTGTCGCAGTGAGCGGCATGGCTGAGGAGCAGGCCCGCAGCGGCAATCGTGAGGAGGCGCTGGCGACCCTTGACCGCGCGCTCCGCCTGGCGAAAACCCTGGACGCGTCCGTGGCGCCCACTGCTCTCCTGCCACGCGTGAACGTGGCGCGTTCCTGGCAAGCGGCGGGTTCGGTTTATACCATCCTGAGCGCCCGCGAGCATTGCGATCGGGCCGTGCAGGATCGCCATGCCGCAGTCATCTGGTATCAGCGGTCGCTCGATCAATGGCACAAGTTGGAGTCGCAAAATGGATTCGCCAACTTCCAGCACGAGATGGATGCCGCAGCGCTGGCGTTGACTGGGGGTGGAGTCAATCGGCCGCTGAGTGGCGCGGATAGATCGAAAATAGGTCGCGGAATGGCCGCAGCCGGCCAATGGCCCGGGCGAAAAAATTCTCCATATCTGAAATATTTCCGCCGGTTTTTCGCACTACAGAATGAGCAGATCTAAGACATTGCACTTGAAAGTCTGAAAGGAACACCAGAGTATGAACGACGATTACCGAACCAGCCCGAGAAAGCCAAACCGGAAAGACTACGAATCACATGAACGACACACGAGTTAGTAAAGACGGACGTATCCAGCGTGCATCGCTGCGTGCGGGCATCCTGAGCCTGGGGGCGGTTGCGGCGCTTTTCGCGCAGCCAGCCCCGCCGGCATTGAGAACGATATACAACTTCGGCAGCGAGACCAACGGAGGTGGGCCGCTAACGCTGGTGGCCGGTCGCGGCGGCGTGCTCTACGGCACGTCGGGCAGCGGCGGCAGCGCAGGCATCGGATCGGTATACTCGCTAACACCGCCGGCCTCCGCGGGCGCCTGGACCGAGAGCCTGCTCTACAGCTACACGGGCCCAAATTTCATCAGCGAACTGAACGCATTGGTGGTGGGCGACGGAGTTCTCTACGGAGTGAACACTGCCGGAGGCTTGGGTTTCGGCGAAGTGTACTCGCTGGCTCCGCCTGCAGAGCCCGGCGGCACATGGGTCTACACCGCTCTTTACGACTTCACGGGCTCTCCCAACGGCGCCAGTCCCACCGCACTGGTCGTCAATGACGGGGTTCTCTACGGCCTGGCGCTGGGCGGGTTCAGCAACGGGGCCGGCGCGGTCTACTCGCTGACGCCTCCGGCATCCGCCGGCGACGCCTGGACCGAGAACGTCCTTTACAACTTCTCCCCCGCGTACGGCGCCAATTTCGCGGGTTTGGCGGTCGGCGAGGGCGGGGTCCTGTATGGCATTAATAGTGGCGCCCCAGGCCAGGTGGATGGAATCGCGTATTCCTTGACCCCTCCCCAAACAGCCGGCGGAGCGTGGACCTTTAACGCTATTTACAGGTTCGTGCGCGGAGGCGGCCCGTATCATCCCGACTCTCTGCGCGTCGGCAGTGGCGGCGTTCTCTATGGCTCCAGCCGCGCAGGAGGAACCGGTACGGGCGGCGATTGTGACGCTTCCGGCTGTGGCACAATCTTCTCCCTGACTCCGCCAATGGAATCGGGCGGCGATTGGACGGCGACGGTGCTCTACAGCTTCGACTTGGGCCCCGGAGCGCTTCCCGGCGGGATCGCGATCGGCGCCGGCGGAACGATCTATGGCTCTTCGTATATAGGTGGCGGCGCCGTGTTCTCGGTCACACCTCCGATGGACCCCGGCGCGGCCTGGACCGAGGCTGTGCTTTACCAGTTCCCCCCAAATGGCGACGGCGGTAGCGTTCCAGGCAATGTGGTAATTGGCGCCGGTGGAGCGCTGTATGGCACGACCGGGATCGGCGGGACTAATGGCGCCGGCACTGTGTTTCAGTTGAGGCCGTAAGTTGCCTGGGTGGGGCGGCCGGATACTCCACTGATAGCGCGCGGCGCATCGAGTTCCGCGAACTCATCTGCCGGCCGCCGGCATCGGGCTGCGCGAAGCGCCAGCCGCGGCACGCACGATGGGCCACATCGAGCGGCGGGATGGCCGGTGGCGCATCGTGGGTTTCCTCGGGAAGCACGGCCACCGGCGCCACGCACTTTGCTAGAATTCAAGACACTCCATAGGTTTGGAAAATTCATGAAAAACACACTCTTTCTGTTGTTGCTCTCAGTTGTGGCCCGGCCGCTACTCGCCCAGGGCGCCCCGTCTCAGGGGGCTCCCGACCAACCCTACGCGGTGGAATATTACTACAAGGTGCAATGGGGACATCAGCAGGAATTCCTGCAACTGTTTTTGAAGAACCATTACCCGTTGCTTCAGAAGATCGTCGACAGTGGCCGCATGATCTCGGTGAAGATCGAGCAGCCCGCCAATCACATGACCGAGGATGCCCGCTGGGATTACCGGGTGACCATTCGGTTCAAGAACTCCACACTGGCGACAACATCCAATCCGGATGAAGATCGTCTGATCCGGCAACTCTGGCCTGACCAGGAGATCTATAAGCGCGAGGAGCAACGCCGGTTCGAGATTCTGCTGGCCCACTGGGATCTACCGGTGACCGACGTCACGCCCGTGAAAAAATAGCCGGGCCGAATGGGAGCCCGCCATGAGATCGGAACCTTCTGCGAGCCGGGCGGCGCGCCCGGACGCAACGGCATCGCCGTCTGCGATTTCACCGGCCGCGGCGTCGAGGGCCTGTACATCGCGGAATACTGCTACGAGAGGAGCGCGGTGTGAAGATCGCAGAGTTCGAAATGGAGCGCATGCAGTCCACGTGGGAGAACGTCGTCGAAATGGACATGAGCGAGAGCGGCGTCCGCCCCGTGACCCTCCGCGAAATGGCGGAAATGGGGCTCGATATCGATGCCCTCCTCGACACGCCCCTTGGTTACAGCCAGTCCAACGGCACCATCCTGCTGCGCGAAACCCTGGCGGCCGCCTATCCAGGCGCCACTGCCGACCACATCGAAGTCACCAACGGCACCTCGGAAGCCAACTATCTGCTGGCCCTCGCGCTCCTGCGCGAAGGCGACCAGGTGGCCTTCGAGGTTCCGAATTATATGCAGTACGGGGGCCTGCCGAGAAGTCTCGGCGCGCAGGTCACTCGCTTCCGCCTCCGCATAGAGCGGGATTGGGAGCCCGACTGGGAGGAATTCGATCGCGCGGTCGATGAGAAGACGCGCCTGGTTTATCTTTCCAACCCCAATAATCCCACCGGCAGCATTCTCACCGAAGAGGCCATGCGGCGCATCGTCCAGCGCTGCGAAGCGGTGGGCGCTTACCTGCTGGCCGACGAGGTCTATCTGGGTGCCGAGATCTATCGCGAGCGCACGCGCAGCTTCTGGGGGATGAGCCGCCGGGTGATCGTGACCAGCGGGCTTTCTAAGGCCTACGGGATTCCCGGCATCCGCATCGGATGGATCGTAGGGCCGCGCGAAGTCGTGGCCGAATGCTGGACCCAGCACGATTACCTCACCATCGGGCCCAACAAGATCTCCGACGCAGTGGCGCGCGTGGCCGTCCAGCCCGCCAATCGCGAAAAGCTCTACGCGCGCACGCGTGCCATTTTGCAACACAATCTGCCCATGGTGCGCGAGTGGGCCGCAGGCTTCCGCGGCTTCCTGGAGTTTCGCGAGCCGCAGGCCGGCGCCCTCTGTCTGGTGGGATACCGCTCTCCCGTCTTGAGCTACCCGCTGTGCGAGCGGATTCGCGTCAACCAGAGCGTTCTCATCGTCCCGGGCGTTCACCTGGGCCTGGAGGGGTTCGTGCGGATCTGGCTGGGCGGGAAGCCGGACTTCGTCCGGGAGGGTCTGCGCCGCATCGGCGTCGAGTTGCAAACAGAAATATGAGATATAGTGCTCGAAACTGTTCCCGCGAGGAGAATCCAACGATGCCTCTGCGCCGCAAGCTCGGTTCGGCAAGCGCCCTGCTCGCCATCCTGCTGTTGACTCGAATCCTCCCCGCGCAAAGCCTTACCGCCGACCTCATCCTGCTTCACGGCCACATTCTCACCGTAGACGCCAGGGACTCGGTAGCCCAGGCTCTCGCCATCCGTCACGGTATTATCGTGAAGGTCGGCACCGACGCCGAAGTACTGGAATTCGCAGGCAGAGCCCCCGGCGCCCGCATCATCGACCTCCACGGTCGCACAGCCACCCCCGGCCTCATCGACACCCACGCCCACATCGCCGACGGCGGCGTTGAAGAGCTCTACGGCGTCCAGCTCTCGGATGCCACTTCGGTAGCGGAAATCGTCGCCCGCGTGAAGGCCAAGGTCGCGGTTGTCAAGCTTGGCGAATGGGTCACCGGCTCCGGCTGGGACGAGGGCAAACTCGCCGAACGCCGCTACGTCACCGCGGCGGATCTCGACGCCGTCGCGCCTAATAACCCCGTCTGGCTCATGCACACCACCGGGCATTATGGCGTCGCCAACTCGCTAGCCCTCAAGCTGGCTCACATCACTGCCACCACAGCCGACCCGGTAGCCGGCACCATCGACCGCGACCCCCAAGGCCGCCCCACCGGCATCCTCAAGGAAGAGACCGCCATGGATCCCGTCATCCGCCTCATCCCGCCCACCACCCCCGAGCAGATGCGCCAGGGCATACTGTACATCCAGCAGGTGCTCCACAGCGAAGGCATGACCGCCGTCAAAGACCCTGACATCTACCAGATCCACTGGGATACATACAAATCCCTCCTCAATGAGGGCCTGCTCAAGGAGCGCATCTGCGTGCTGTGGCACGCCGGTTCGACCCTGGAGTCGGCCCGCAAGGCGCTAGCCGAGATCAACGCCGTTCCCCGATTGCCCGCCACTCTGGGTGACGACCGCCTGCTCTCCTGCGGCGCCAAAATTTACATGGACGGTTCCGGTGGCGCACGAACTGGCTGGGTCTATGACGACTGGCTGCGTAACGGCACAACTCCGGACGTTACAAGTTCGGGTATGGGCAATCGCGGCTACCCGCAAACCGACCCCTCTGTGTATCGAGAAATGGTGCGCCTCTTCCACCAAAACGGCGTCCCCGTCGGCACCCATGCCGTCGGCGACCGCGCCATGGACTGGGTTGTGGACACCTACGCTCTGGTAGAACAGGAGCAGCCGCACCCCGGCTTGCGCCATAGCATCATCCACGCCAATCTGCCGACTCCGCATGCCCTTGACGTGGTGGCCCATCTACAGCAGAAATACGACGCCGGCTACCCGGAAGTGCAGCCCGAATTCCTCTGGTGGATCGGCGACATCTATGCAGCCAGTTACGGTTCCAAACGCGGCCAGCGCCTGGAACCTTTCAAGACCTTACTCTCCCGCGGCATCCTCTGGTCCGGCGGGTCGGACTATTTCGTCACCCCGGTTGCCGCCCGCTACGGTCTCTGGGCCTCAATAGCGCGCCAAACCGCCAAAGGCACCTACGGCCTACACCCCTTCGGAACCGCAGAAGCCGTGGACATCCACACGGCCCTCCGTAGTTACACCGCCTGGGGCGCGCGCCAGATGTTTCTGGACGGTAAAGTCGGCACTCTCGAAGTGGGCAAGCAAGGCGACATCGCCATCTGGGACCGCGACCTCTACGCGATCCCCACCGACCAAATCAAAGACCTGAAGTGCCTGATGACGCTGCTCGACGGCGAAGTGGTCTACACTTCGCCCGACTCGCCCCTAACAACAGTGCGCTAACCGTATCGCAAAACGGCATCCCGGTGAAGTGTCCGCCCGCCAACTTGCTTGGGTCACGCGCACTCCGAAGGATGGTGCGCCCTCTGGCGACCGGCCCCGTCCTGCAATCATGGCCGCGAGCGCCTCCCACCGGCGGGCGGCGTGCGCCCCTGCGGCGGACGCTCCTGCCTGGTCTCCTGCCGCGACACCCGCCGAATCCCTGTACGAAGCGGTGGCGCGCTGGGAATCCTGCGCGGGGACCAGTGGGTAGAGCAGATCGGCGAGGGGTTGACGGAGTTGAAGGTGCGCGTCAAGCAGCCCGCCGTCGAGAGTAGCAGCGCCTCCCAAAACCGCTGAAGGTGTGATATGCGGCAGGCTCGCCGTTGCGGCTAACTGTGCTCAGCTCGCCCCTGGGTCGATATCAAGGCTGCGGCACTCAGGGAACTGGCGAGCGCCAGCCCCGCCGCCACCCACAGAACCCTTCGATAGCCGGCGACAAATGCTTCCTCAATAGCTTGCCGCCCCCGCGCGTCCCTCGTTTCGGTGGCAGCCAGCTTGGATCGCTGGGCCTCGATTTCCTCACGCACCGCGGGCGCCAGGTCAAGACTGTCCAGATGTCGCTCCAGGGCGCTCTGGAAAACAGCGGTCAGCACCGCTCCAAAAAGGGCCACTGCCAGCAGGCCGGCGACGCGCGAGACAGCATTGTTGATCCCCGAGGCCGCTCCCGCGTAGCTTGGCTCCGCAGCGTTCATTACGGTCGTGGTCAGCGGGGCCACGCTGATGGCCATGCCGAGGCCCAACGTCAGCACTGCGGGGAAGAACG
>Ga0209333_1000233_pt1 | contig 30526 bp, 31 predicted proteins | sample BlaSpr_A8_OM2_O3_FD_187982 | JGI IMG/M metagenome (GOLD analysis project Ga0209333, IMG submission 187982) | Forest soil microbial communities from Thunder Bay, Ontario, Canada - Black Spruce, Ontario site 2_A8_OM2_O3 (SPAdes) (version 2) | ecosystem: Environmental > Terrestrial > Soil > Boreal... | reverse complement strand
CGGCAACAATGTCAGCCTGGACCGTGAGTCCCGGCTATTGACGGAGAACGATATGCGCTTCAATCTGGCGTCCAATCTGATACGCAGCGAGGTGCAGTCGATCCGGGCGGCACTGCAGAGCGGGAGCAATTCATGAGCCTGTTTTCCGCCATGTCGGTCAGCGCATCCGGAATGGCGGCCGAGCGCACCCGCGCCGAGTTGCTGGTGGAGAACCTGGCGAACGCGGAAACCACGCGCACTCCCGAAGGCGGGCCCTACCGCCGCAAGGACGCCGTTTTCACCTCGCAGCCCATGTCCACGTCCTTTGGATCGTTGTTCGAGTCGCATCTGCAGGAGGGCGTCGCGGTCTCGGAAATCAGCGTAGACACGCGGGATCCGGAGCAGCGTTACCTGCCGGGCCATCCCGACGCCGGCCCGGACGGATACGTGGCCTTTCCACGCCTCAATCCGGCCGAAGACATGGTCGACCTGACCAGTTCGGCGCGCAGCTTCGAGGCCAACGTGGCGGCCATCTCCGCCGTCAAGGACATGATTATGCGCTCCATCGACCTGTTCAAGTAAGAATTGGAAATCGACATGTTACCCATTTCACCTATTCGCGCAGTGCCCATGCCCGACCTGGGCGCGTCCAGTTCCGGCGGCCGATCGAGCGGCGCCGGCGACTTTCAGTCGCTGCTGGCCAATGCCATCGGCGGCGTCGAGCGTCTGCGCGGCGATGCCGGCAAGAGCGTGCAAAGCTTCATGGCCGGGGATGGCGCCGAAGTCCATACCGTAGCGCTGGCCACGCAGCGCGCGGAACTGGCCTTTGAAACGTTCCTGCAGGTGCGCAACAAAGTGGTCTCGGCGTACCAGGCAGTCATGCAGATACAGGTCTAACTAACGAACTATGGAGCAAATCAAGAAGATTCTGGCGCGCCTGTCGCTGGCGCAAAAGCTCAGCATCGCGGCGGTCTCGTTGCTTATGGCGGCCGCGTTGTTCGGAGTGGCGCAATGGCGGCGCGAGGGAGATTTCAAGCCTCTGTACACGGGATTGGCCGCCGAAGACGCCGGCGCGGTGGTGCAGAAGCTCAAGGAATCCGGTACGGAATACCGCCTTTCCGAAAACGGCTCGACCGTGCTGGCGCCTTCGGGGAAACTGGCTGAACTGCGCCTGCAACTGGCCACCATGGGCTTGCCTAAAAGCGGCCGCATGGGCTTTGAACTCTTCGACAAGACCAGCTTCGGCATGACCGACTTCGCCGAACACGTCAATTACCGGCGCGCCCTGGAGGGCGAATTGGAGCGTTCCATCGTGTCCCTGACGGAAGTGGAACGGGCCCGCGTGCACCTGACGTTCCAGAAGGAATCCGTCTACCTGGAAGCCCGCGAGCCGGCCAAGGCCAGCGTAGTGATCGGACTGCGCGCGGGCGCCCAGCTTTCCTCCCAAAACGTGATGGCCGTCTGCAATCTGCTGGCCAGCGCCGTGGAGGGATTGGCGCCGGAAGCCGTTTCGGTGGTGGACACCCGCGGCAACCTGCTCAACCGCCCGCGCAAGGCCGGCGGCGAGGATCTCGCAGGATCCGAAGCCAGCCTCGAATACCGGGACACGGTTGAGAAAGGCCTGTTAGCCAAGATCCAGGCCACCCTCGAGCCGTTGCTGGGCGCCGACCGTTTCCGGGCGTCGGTGGCGGCCGAGTGCGATTTTTCGAGCGGCGAGCAGAGCGAAGAAACCTTCGATCCGGCCCGCTCCGTGATGGTCAGTTCGCAGAAGAGCGAGGATATCGCGCCCGTGTCCATGGCTGGCGCCGGCGGCTTGCCGGGCACGGCCTCCAATCTGCCGCATCCCCCGGCGCGCCCGGCCGGCGGCTCCTCCAGCCCGTCGCACCGGACCGAGGAAATCAACTACCAATCCAGCCGCTCGGTGCGCCACGTGAAGCTCCCACAGGGAGAATTGAAGCGCGTCTCCGTCTCGCTGCTGCTGGACCAGGACGTGCGCTGGGAAGGCAAACCCGCGCATCAGGTCTTGATCCCGCCTTCCGCGGAAAAGCTCAAAACCATCCGCGACCTGGTGGCCGGTGTGATCGGCTTCAAAGCCGAGCGCGGCGACCAACTGATCGTGGAAACTCTGCCGTTTGAAGCTACCCTGCACTCCGATCCCCCGTCTCCGGCGGGTCCCGCTTCGCCGCTCGCGACACCCGCCGACCGGGTGCCCGCATGGCTGCGCACGCCCAAGGGGATGGGCGTGGCAGGCGGCGGTGCGATCCTCCTTTTGGTTTTGGCGGTGTTCGGGTTGCGCCGGCTGCGCGGCCGGCCCGCGCCTTCCGTCGCGGTCCTGGCGGCGTTGCCGCCGGGCTTAGAGAGCGCGCCCGTTATGATCGATGGAGATTCCACGGCAAAGAAAATGCAAGCGCAACTGAGCGGGCAGGCCGACGCACAGGCGCGTCTGGAAGCCGAGGCCCTGGAGGCCTTCAAGTCGCCCAACCCAACCACCAATAAAAAGGAAGCGCTGACCAAGTATTTGCAGGCGGGCCTCAAGAAAGACCCGATCGTGCATGTACAGACCCTGCGCACCTGGCTCAATGAAAAGGCTTAGCTTGCGGCGCAGGCGCCGGAACGAACCGCGATGATTGCCAATATTAAACGCAACGAGCAGATCCCGGGCGTGCGCAAGGCGGCCATGCTGATGGTGCTTCTGGGCGAGGACGCCAGCGGGCAGCTCATGCGGGAGCTGTCGGAAGACGACGTCCAAGCCGTCTCCCGGGAGGTGGCCCGGATCTCCACAATTACGAGTGAGGAAGGCGAGGCGGTGCTCGAGGAATTCTACCAGATGTGCCTGGCGCGGGAGTATGTCTCCCGCGGCGGCCTCGACTACGCCCGTAAACTCCTCCTGACCGCCTTTGGGCCGGACGCCGCGCGCAAGCTGGTAGACCGTCTGGTAAAGACTCTGGGCAACGATACGGCTGCCTTCGACGCGCTGCAGAAGGCCGACCCCCAGCAACTGGCGAAATTCATCCACAGCGAGCATCCGCAGACGATCGCGTTCATCCTCTCGCATCTCAGCGCGTCGCAGGCCGCCTCGCTGCTGGTCTCGCTGCCCGCGCAGATTCGCGGGGACGTGGCGCTGCGCATGGCGCACCTGGATCAGATCTCGCCCGAGATCATCCACAAGATCGCCGCCGTGATCGGCCAGAAGTTGCACGCGCTGGGGGAGTTCAGCCGGGAATCGTACGGCGGCGTGCGGGCCGTCTCGGAGATGTTCAACCGGCTCGAGTCGGGCGCCAGCAAGGAGATCCTGGAGTCCATCGAGAAGGAGAATTCCGCGCTGGCGGACACCATCCGGCACCTCATGTTCGTATTCGAGGACATGCTGCTGCTGGAGAGCAATAGCCTCAAGGAGGTCTTGACTAAAGTGGACCGCAAGGTTCTGACGCTGGCTCTCAAGGGGACCAGCGACATGGTGCGCAAGCACTTCGTCGAGTGCCTATCGCAGCGCGGGGCCGAAATGCTGCTCGAAGACATGGACGCGCTGGGTCCGGTGAAGATTAAGGAAGTCGAGAGCGCCCAACAGCAGATCATCGGCATCGTGCGGCAGTTGGAGAGCGACGGCGCCATCAACCTGAAGGGCGCCGGCGGCGAACAATATGTTGTCTAGGATTCTGAGCGGCGCCGAGGGAAGCGCAGTGCCGCGCGTACACTGGCCCTCCGCGGCAGGCCCGGCGCCGTTGCGCAACGCGGATTCCGGCGGCGCGGACGACGCCGGCGGCCAGGCCGCGCGGGATGCCCGCCGCATCGCCGAACTGGAGCGGCAGAGCGAAGGCCGCGCGAAGGAGTCGCGCGAGGCCGGCCACCGGGAGGGCGAAGCCGCCGGACGCGCTCAGGCGGCCGCCGCACTGCAGCCGGTGCTCGACAAGCTGGCCCACGGCATCCAGGAAATCGCGGCGTTGCGTCCGCAATTGATGCGCGAAGCCGCCGCCGACCTGGTGGGCCTCTCCTTGGGGATCGCCCGCCGCATCCTGCACCGCGAGTTATCGGTGGATCCCGCCGCTTTGGAGGGCCTGGTGAGCGGCGCCCTGCAAAAACTGCCGGGACAGGAGATCTCCCGCATTCGCATCCATCCGGAACTGGAGCCGGGTGTCCGCCAGGCGCTCGCGCGCGAGGGCCGCGGCGGCCTCCCCGTGGTCGCCGACGGAACCCTGGAGCGCGGCGCCGTACTGGTCGAGACGGCTCGCGGAAAGCTGGACGCCTCGCTCGAAACCCAGCTCGGCGAAATCGGGCGCGGGCTGGCCGACCGTCTCCCTGAGAAGTAGCATGCCCAGCATCCTCAGCCCTTATCTGGGAGCGCTCGACGGCCTCGAACCTATCCTGCACGTGGGCGAAGTGGTGGAGATGGCCGGCTTGCTGATCGAATCCGCGGGTCCGGCGGCGGCCATCGGCGACTTTTGCGAAATCTCGACTTCGGGCGGAAGTTCGGTACGCAGCCAGGTAATCGGTTTCCGCAACGGGCGGGTGCTATCGATGCCCTTGGAGGAAACCGGCGGCATCGAGCTGGGCAACCGGGTGGTGGCCCGCCGGGGCGCGGCGCGCGTGGCGGTGGGTCCCGGATTGACCGGACGGGTGCTCGACGGATTCGGCCAGCCGATCGACCACGGCCCCCGGATCGAAGCCCAGGCCGCCTACGACCTGTACAGCGCGCCGCCGGGTCCGCTCCACAGGGAGCACATCACCGTGCCTCTGGTAACCGGTTTGCGCGCCATCGACAGCCTGCTGCCCGTGGGCCAGGGTCAGCGCATCGGCATCTTCGGCGGCAGCGGCGTGGGCAAGAGCACTCTGCTGGGATGCATGTCCCGCAAGAACTCGGCGGATATCACCGTGATCGGGCTGGTGGGCGAGCGCAATCGCGAAGTGCGCGCCTTCCTGGAGCACGAGATGGGCACGGAGGGCATGAAACGCGCCGTGGTGGTGGTGGCCACTTCGGACCGTCCGGCGCCGCTGCGCGTAAGAGCCTGCTTCACATCGCTGGCCATCGCCGAATACTTCCGCGACCAGGGCGCCAACGTGCTGCTGGTCATGGATTCGGTCACCCGCCTGGCCATGGCCCAGCGGGAGATCGGCCTGGCCGCCGGCGAGCCTCCGGCGCAGAAAGGGTACACCCCATCGGTGTTCGCCCTCCTGCCCAAGGTCTTCGAGAGAGCCGGCAACTTCCCGCGCGGATCCATCACCGGGCTATTCACCGTGCTGGTGGAGGGAGACGATTTCAACGAGCCCATTTGCGACGCGGTGCGGGCCATTCTGGACGGGCACATCGTACTCTCCCGGCAACTGGCTGCCGCCAATCATTACCCGGCCATCGATATTCTGCAATCGGTGAGCCGCCTGCAATCGCAATTGTCGACACCCGAGCAGGGAGCGCACGCCCGCGCCGTGCGGCAGGCGCTTTCGCTATACCAACAGGCAGAAGACCTGATCCAGTTGGGCGCTTACGTGGCCGGCTCGAATCCGCAACTGGACGCCGCCATCCGGGTGCGGCCCCAGATTTTGGAATTCTTGCGGCAGGCCCCCGGTGTCCAATCGCCGCGCGCGGAAACCATGCGCCAGCTCGGCCTGATAGCCGCCGCGCTGGGCGCGCCTGGCGCGCCGGGCGCAGCGGGCAAGGTATAGCCGCATGAAAGCTTTCGCATTCCCCTTGCGCCAGGCGCTCAAATGGCGCAAAACGCAACTGGAACTGGAAGAAAACAAGCTGCGGCAACTGGCGGCCAGCCTGGAAGAGATAGCGCTGGCGGTGGTCCGGATCAATCTGGTGAAGGAGCGGGCGGAGGCGGCGGTGCACCAGTCCGCGGTGGTCGAGGCGGGCGACCTTTGGGCTCTGGCGGCCTATCGGCAACGCCTGATCGCGGAAATGCAGGCGCTGGCACAGCGCCGGACAGACGGTGAACGGCAGGTGGCCGCACAGCGGTTGACAGTGTTGGAAGCCCAGCGCCAGTGCCGCCTGCTGGAGAAACTCGAACAGCGCCGCCTGGCGGAATGGCAGCGGGAGGCGGACCGGGAAATGGAAAACCTGGCCGCGGAGTCTTTCCTGGCTCGCTGGAATCGCCGGGCCGATTAGCCGGCCGCCTGCAATTCATTGGCGCGGCCGGCTACGCCTTCCAGATACTGGAGCGCTTCCTGGGCCATTTCCCCGACCACCGGATCCGGGTGCCGTAGCAGTCCGATCACCATCCGCAGCCAGTGTACTTCACGCGGATTCAATCCGATCATGCAAACATTTTCCATATATCCCTCCTAGATGGCGTGGAATCCGCTGGGGCGAGCAACGCCGGGCCGGGCGCGCTCCAAGCGGTCGGGAGATTGTATCCCAGCAGGTGTTGGGCAGTGACGGCGGGCGATTCGGTCCGCAGCAGGCAAGTCTGCAATCCGCGGCGCCCTTCCAGGCATACGCGGCCGCCCTCCCGGGTGACTCGATAGGCGGTCTCGGCGCCATGTTGGACCACCAGACTGGGCAGCGCCCAGCCGGCCGCGTCCAGCATGCGAATGCCGCCTTGGGGGCCGATCAGGATGGCCCAGTCGCAATCCGGCGATCCGGACTGGGAGGCTTGGTTGGCCGTTTCGAAGAGGTTTTCAGCGTCTTCCCAAAATGCTTCCATGCAAAGCATATCGGATGCCCGCCGCGGAACTTGCGGCCCGATTTCAGGGTATCGGAAGCTTGCTCAGAATCTGCTGCACGTAGCGGATGGTCTCGGGAATCTGGGGCACCCCGCCGCTCTCCTCCACGCGCTCGGGGCCGGCATTGTAAGCTCCCAGAGCCAGCGCCGTGTCGCCGCCAAAACGCGCCAACAACTGCTTGAGGAGGCGGGCGCCCGACGACAGGCTCTCGGCCGGATCGAAGGGGTCGTGTACGCCCAATTCCTGGGCCGTGGCCGGCATCAACTGCATCAGGCCCATGGCGCCCTTTGGCGAAACGGCGCAGGAGCGGAAGCCGGACTCCTGCTGGGCCACCGCGCGCAACAGATTGGCGTCCAAGCCCTCCTGCTGCGCGGCGTGCTGGATCAGGGGAGTCAGCTCGATTTCCGGCAGCGGGTCGCACGCCGAGCCCAAGGCGGGCCACGACAGCGTGAAGAAGGCGATGGGAGCGGCCTCCGCGTCCGTCCCGTGTCCCGCCGGCTGCGCGCCGGCCGCCATCGCCGCCACCGCCGTGCGCTGCTTCTCGATGGAAACCTGCATGGCCGCCACCGCCTGCCTCTGGCGGGCCACGGAGGCGTCCATAGCCTTGCGCGCCGCATCCTGCGGCGTATCCGCCGCGGCCGCCGCGCACGCGCACTGCCCCAGCCAAAACCCCAGCCATGCAAATTCTTGCCGCGCGCTCATTTTTCGCCGCCCGCCGGACCGTCGATCAGCCGGTCCAACATGCTGCGCAACGCGGCCACTGAATGCAGTTGCGCCGCCGCCAGATTCTCCTCTCCCACCAGCTTGACCTCTTTCATGGTCACCGCCACCGACTTGGGCGCGGTAATCCCGATCTTGATGCGGGATTCCCCGATATGTATGATTTGGATCTCGATATCGTCGCCGATGAGAATGGACTCCCCGGCCCGCCGCCGCATTACAAGCATGCGGCCCCGCGCAACGGCAATACCTCCCGGTGGGAGTGGCGTGAGTCCGTCTGGATGGCCTGCCGCCCGCGCAGGGTGTTGACGTTGACCACTATAGGCGCCAGCAGATTGACCGTAGGGGGGGCGTTCTTCTCAACGGAAAGGATCGCCAGGCAAAGCACATCGCGGCCGATGGCCGGTTGCCGGCCCTTTTCGAGGCCCAGTGCGCGCACATCCTCCGGTGCCATGCGCAGCCGATAGCCGGGGCAGACTGCCAGCGCGGGCAGCGTCGCGAAACACAGGTTGGGGTTAGCCAGACTCTGCAGAAAAACCAGCGGTTCGCTGATCGGCTGGCGCAACGCCAGGAAGCGCTTCTCCCGCTCGAAGGCGGGGATGCCGTCGGGGAATGCAATCACGGATCCCTCGTCGTAGTCGACCGGTCCGAAGTACCGGGTCTCGCAGCGCCGCGAGGGAGTCGTTCGAGTCGTAGCCATACGGTGCGCTAAGAGCAATAGGAGGGCCAAACCCGCCTAGGCTGAATATTCCCAGGTTCGGCGCGGCGGCGGGCCACCGCCATAGAATCGGGGGGGCTCGGAAGTCTGCGCCAGCCGCGCCAGCCGCGCGCCGACATGCGCCCGCCCCGCCAACAGCCCCCTGCGCGTCTGCTCCGCGAGCAGCCGCCACTCTTCTTCCAACCGGCCCCGGCCGGAATCGCCCCGCGGCAGGCCCGCCACCGTTTTCCGCAGCGCCCGGCAGTACTCCGCCAGTGCGCCCGGCGCCTCCCGGAAGCGCCCCTCGGCAACCCGCGCCCGCAAGCGGCCCGCCAAGACCTCAAGTTCCGCTTCGGCCTTCATCCCATCATCTCGCTATCCTGCTCGGCGGTGAACATGTCTTGCATCTCCGAGGCCTGCTGCTGCAAGTCGTAGATCGAGGCGTCCGCCGCCGCCATCTGCTGCGTGAGATTGGACTGCATCTGCGTAACCTGGGTCTGCTGGGTGGTGATCTGGGTATTCGTACTGGCGATGTTCGCTTGGATGGAAGCGATATCCTGCGGGAGTATACCGGTTGTGGGATCCATAATGCCGGTCATGGTATTGGTGGCCGCTTCCAGGTACCCGCCCCCGGCCGCCGTTCCCAGGAATTGCGTCAGTGCCGCGGTTTGGCCGGTGGTGGCGGCGTCGAAGGTGCTCTGGTCGAAGGACAACTGGCCGGTGGTGTCGCTAAAGCTTACGCCCAGCGCCGCCAGCGACGAAATGTTGCCGCTGCCGCCGGGAAAGTTGGCGAGGCTTTGCAAGCCTTCGGTGAGTTCGTAAACGATGCTTTGGCCGGCCAGGGCCACGTCGGTCTGGCCGCGGTTGTTGGCGAGTTCCGTGTTGGCCGTATTGTACGCGGAAACCAGCGATTGCAACGCACTGCCCACCCCGGAGGGGTCGGCTGCCACGGTAACGGTGGCCGGACTCGAATTGGTGCCCGTCAACAGCACCGTAAGGCCGGGCGCCAGGGTGACGGTATCGGAATCGCTCGAAACCGGCTGTCCGTTGATACTGTACTCCGCTACCGTGCCGGTGACGCCGCTGGCCGTCTCCAGATCCTGGCTGCCGTCGTTCAACTGCATAGTCACATCACCCAGGCTATCGCTCTGCAGCGAGAGCCGGTAGTCCGGCGCGGAATTGCTGCCGACGTCGACCACCGTGGCTTGGACTCCCGCATCCTGGTCGTTGATGGCCTGCGCCAGTCCGTTCAAGTTTCCGCCGGAGTAGGCGATGGAAGTGACGACGGGCGGGTTGGTGGAACTGGCGGCGCCAGTCGTCACCGAGAGCGTGAAACTCGCGCTCGAGCTGATATTCTGCGAAGTCGGATCGGTCACCGTGGTCAGGCCGTCGTCGCTGAGGGCGTTGCTGTAGGATCCCAGGCTGTCGACTGCGAGCGAATAGCTGCCCGCAGTGGCGGCGCTGCCCACCGTAGCCGTGGCCGAGCCGTCCGATACGCTCGCCGACAGCATGTTGCCGGCCGCCGACGCCAGGCTCGCGACCGCGGACTGCACATTGGTGAAGTCGGTGGTTAGGGTTTGCAGTTCGGTGGTCTGATTGGTCAGGTTGTTGACGTCGTTTTGCAGCAGTTGGATCGGCAAGTCGGCGATCTGCACCGCGCGCGAGATGGCGCTGTTCAGAGACGACGAATAAGTGCTCATGCCGTTGAAATACGTGACCGCGGCGGCGGAGCTGAGCGCGGAGGCGGAGGTGCTCATAGTTCCATTCCTTTCCAAGAAGGCTCTGGCCAGGCCGGGGACGTCCCGGTCTGGCCCGAGCGTTTAGGCTTTACCCGTTTGCGGCGGTTATCCCTGCAACAGTTTCAGGATGGCCTGCGGCTCCTGGTTGGCCTGCGCCATGGCGGCCACGGTGGCCTGCACCAACACTTGAGACTTGGTCAGGTTGGCGGCTTCCGCGGCTACGTTGGCGTCCCGGATCTGCGATTCCGCGGCCGAGATGTTGGTGATCTGCGACTGTGCCAGGTTGACGGCGTAATTCACCAGGTTTTCGCCGATACCGACGGCGGCCTGGGCGGTTCCCAGATTGGCCACCGCGGTGGTGACCGCGGTTACCGCGGCCAGCGCGCCCGCAACCGTATCGATCGAGGCGGTGGCGGCGCTTCCGTTGGCGCTCGACGCTTCGGTTTTCGCCAGACCGGCGTTCAGCCCATTGCCGTTGACCGACGAACCGACGCCCACGCTGAAGGAACTCAGGTTGCTGACGAAGTTAATGCTCTGAGTGCCGTTGGCGCTGATATCCTTCACCGCCACGATCTGCTGCAAGGTGGCATTGTTGGACGATTGCAGTTGCGCGTTGATGGCGGTGACGGCATCGTCGATGGACGTTCCGCTGCGGTTCGCGCCGTTGTTGGCCAGCGTGATGGTTTGGGTCTGCAGCGCGCCCCCGTTGCTGTTCGCCGAAATGGTGAGAGATTGCGTGTCGTTTCCGTAGCTCATCGCCTGGAAGGAAATCCCGCCGGTGGTGGATGTGCCCTTGGCGTCCAGCACGGCCATGTTGTCGGACGCGGCCGCCGTCAAGCCGGCCGCGAAAGCCGGGGCGGTGGACGTTCCGAAGCCGGCGCTTCCGGTGCTGCCCGCGGTGCTCAGCCGGAAGTTGGTGCCGTTGTTCGATGTAATCTCGATGGAGCCTGCGTTGTTCACGGCCTGCAATCCCGCCGCTTGCAACGTGGCGCTCGCGCCGAATTGCTGATTCAATTGGTTCAGAACGTTGGCTTCGGTTGCGCTGGTGCCCGCCACGACAGAGCCCGCCAATCCCAGGTTGGCCTTGGCGTCGCCGGTAACCACCATTGCCGATGTGGTCCCCAGGGTGGTGGAGGTCAACACCAGATTCCCCGCGGCGTTGATCGTCGCATTGGTATCGAGCGCGGCATTCGCAGTCAAGTCGATCTGGGCGGCCACATCCGCCAGGCTGGCGCCGGCCGCCAGAGTGATGCTGTTGCCATTGATGGTCAAGGTGTCGTTGGTGCCGGTAGCGACGGCAACGGCTGGAGCGGCCAACGTGCCCACGGTGCTTGCGCCTGTCGCGCCGCCCGTACCGCCGTTCAGAAGATTGACGGTCGCCTGGTTGGCGCCGCTGGCGGACCCGCCGTTGAGCGAGAATCCCAGCACTTGGCTGCCCGCGGCGGCAGTCGCGGGATTAGTCGCGGGGTTATAAGCGGTTCCGGCGGTGATGGCGCTGTAGTCCGGGGCGGAACTGGCGCCGGCCACAAAACTGCCCAGTCCGAGCGCATTAGCCGTGTCGCCGGTGACTTGCACGTTGAAGGACGAGCCGTTCGAGTTGGTGAAGGTCAGGGCTCCTCCCGCGCTGCCGGTCATGCTGATGCCCGCCGCCTTCAGGGCGGTGTTGTTGCTGACTTGGTTTTCCAAGTCGGCGATGGCCGCGCCCGCGGTGGTCGATGCGCTCAGAAGATTCAGCGTAACCGGCCCGCTCAGGCCGCCGCCGTCGATCTTGAGGCTGACGGTGGTGGGATTCGCCATGGCGGCGCCCGTCGCTGCGGCGTTGACGCCGCTGGTCAGCGTGGAGCCGACCGTATCTCCGGTGGCGCCGCTTGAAAGGTTCCCCAACAGGGCGTTGGCCGTCTGGTCGCCCGCCTGCACCTGGAATGCCGACGTGCTGGAGGTGAAGGCCAGTTCCTGGCCGCCCTGGCTGTCCGTGCTCACCGACGCCACGATATTGGCATTCTTGAAGGCGGTTGCCTGCGGCGTGCTGCCGTTGCCGGCGGCCTGGATGGCGGTGTTCAGCGCCGTGACCAGGGTGGCGATGTTGGTAACTCCAGAAAGGTTCACGGCCACCTTTGCGGCGTTGGCGCCGGAGTAGCCCGCGCCCGCGAAAACGAAATCCGAGGTTCCTGGGGCCGAGGTCGCATTGTTCGCGGCCGGCGCCAGAATCGCGGCCACCGAGGTCGCCGCATTCCCGCCTCCGATATCCGTGGTGCCGCCGACCACTTGCATGCCCGAAAGGCCGAGGGCCTGCGCATCCACCGCGGAAGCGGAAAGGTTGACCGAAACCTGGCCGTCCGCCGAAACGGCCGCCGCATTGGAGCCGCCGCCGCCGCCCATATAGATATTCAGGCTCTGCGCGTACGTGCCGCCCGTGTTCAGCCCGATGGCTTGCGCCTGGCGGTTCAGTTCGGTGATGTCGGTCTGGAACTCCGCGTTCAGCGTGGACCGGTTACCCGTGAAACTGGAGGATGCCGACTGCGTCGACAGGGTTTGCAGCCGGTCCAGGATCTGCGAAATGTTGCTCATGCCGCCGTCCATGGTCTGCAGCAGCGCGGTGCCGTCGTTGCCGTTGGCCACGCCCTGGGTGACTTGCGCGATGGTGCCCGCGTCCTGGTTGGCGACCGCCAACCCCGCCGCATCGTCGCCGGAGGAGTTAATCCGGTAGCCCGAAGTCAACTGTTGAATCGTGGTGCTCTGAAACATGCTGTTGGTATTCAGGTTCTGCTGCGCGACTAGAGAATCGATATTCGTTTGGAAAGAAATCATCGGGATAATCCTTATTCTTGAGATTTCCCGGCGTCTTGCCGGGAAGGCGGCTCTCGCTGCCATGGTTCTCATATCGGCGGAAAGCATGCCCACCATGAAAGAATCTTTACGTAGGGGATTTGCGTAGAACTGGAGTCCCTAGTTGAGGGCCCGCTCCTAAAGTTACCCGCGCTCTTGCCGATAAGGACAAGAGGAGAATAAAAGGTCCCCATTATATGCGAGTCAACGAAAACAATCTTACCGATCAGCTTTCCTCCACCGCGAGCCGCGCGGCGGAATCGCAGCGCATCCAGGTGGATACCGGCGCAACCTCGGGTTCGGCCGGCGCCGCGGCTGGGGACAGCGTGAGTCTTTCCGGCCTCGCCGGGCGGATTTCGCAATCTTTGCAGACCCTGGCCAGCCAGACGGCGCAGCGTGTCGGCCAGTTGCGCCAAGCCGTGCAATCCGGCCGCTACCAGCCCGACGTGCAACAACTAGCCGGCGCCTTGGCGGCATCCTTCGCGGACCCGTCCGCCGGCAAGGCGATGGCTGCCACGGCGAACTAGAGTATGCGCGAGAACGATCCGCAGGGGTTGCTGGCGGCGGCGCAGTCGCGCGTGGCCGGCGCGCGTATTTTGCTTTCGCGGCCGCGCGCCTGCGATCCCAACGAATGCGTCGCCCTGTTCCGCGAGGCGCAGGGTTATCTGGAGTGGCTGCGCGACAGCTTTGCCGGCGCCGCGCCGGCCAACCCGGACCTGCGCCGCCGGGCCGCCAACCTGGCTCTCGATGTCCGCCAGGCCGGCATCCTGGCCGAGCATGCCGCGCGCCACGGCCGCCGCTGGCTGGAGCGTTTTGGTTCCATGCCACCGGAGTACACCGCCGGCGGCGGCGCCGTGCCGCTGCATCTCCGCGGGCGCATCTCTTACTTAGGATAAACGCTATGACTTCCTTGAGTTCCACGTTGCTCGGAGCCTCCAGCGCCCTGGACGCGTTCCAATATGCATTGGGCGCCTCGCAGAACAACATCGACAACGCTTCCACTCCGGATTACGCCAGCCAGACGGTGGATCTGCAGGCCGCTCCCTTCGATCCAGCGGTGGGCCTTTCCGGCGGCGTGCTGGACGGTTCGCTGGCGGACACCCGCAATCTGCTGGCCGAGAGCGACGTGTGGCAGCAGGCCTCCGCGCAGGGCGACGCCAGCGCCCAGTCGAACGCCCTGACCGCCGTGCAGAATGCGGTGCCGGTATCGGCGGGCAGCGGCATCCCGGCCGCCCTGACCACGTTCTTTAGCGACGTATCGGCGTGGAGCGCCGCGCCCGCCAGCGGCAGCGCACAGCAGCAGGTGATGGTGGCCGCCGGTTCCCTGGCCCAGAGTTTCCAGTCCACGGCCGCCGCCGTCGCCGGCGCATCCTCTTCCGTCACCCAGAACATCGGCACCACCGTAAGCCAGATCAATCAAGCCACCAGCCAGATAGCCGCCGTGAATGCGCAGATACAGAACGGCGGGTCGAAAGACGAAGGGTTGCAAGCCCAGTTATACAGTTCGCTTGAAACTCTTTCCGGGCTGGTCAACATCGGCGTGCTCCAGCAGCCGGACGGCGCCGTGAACGTGACTCTTTCGAGCGGCGCCGCGCTGGTCATGGGAAGCCAGTCCTACGCTCTGACGGCCAGTAACGCCGCCCCTCCCAGCACGTCGACCGATCCCCAGGCTCCGCCCGACATCGACATCCAGGCGGCGGACGGCTCCGTGGTGAACGGCCAGATTACATCCGGCTCCTTGGGCGGCTTGCTGCAGGTCCAAAACGTTACGATTCCCGGTTTGATCGGCGACGCCACCCAGCCGGGCGCCCTCAATACGCTGGCCGCCTCCGTAGCCACCCAGGTGAACGCGATCGTTACCGAGGGATCGGTTTCGGCCGGTCCGCCGCCCGTGCCTCCGCCCAGCGGCCTGTTCGCTTACGATGCCGGCAGCGCCTCGGCGGCCGCATCCACCTTGACGGTCAACCCGTTGATGACCGCCAGCCAATTGCCGGCCATCGACCAGAATGGCGTTCCCAATGGCGTGCCGCTGGCGATCCAGGCTCTGGCCAACTCGACCGCCGACGAAACCGGCTCGCAAACCTACACCACCTTCTATGGAAATGCCGCCGCTCAGGTGGGCACTCAATTCAGCCAGGCCCAGACCAATCAGACCACCACCGCGCAGACTCTGGCCCAGGCGCAAAGCATGCGCCAGACCGATTCGGGCGTGTCGCTCGATGCCGAAGCCATCAACGTCCTGCAATACCAGGCGGGCTATCAGGCCATCGCCAAAATGGTGACCACCATCCAGACGCTGCTGCAATCGGTGATCGACATGATCCCGGATTCCTAAAAATCGAGTTCAACTATGATTCCCAGCATCAATCCAAACACCGCGCTGTTCTTGAGCAACTTGCAGCAGATCGAAAACCGCATGAGCACGGCCAACCAGCAGCTCTCCTCCGGGCTGCGGGTTTCCGTGGCCTCCGACGATCCGGACGAGATCTCCAGCATTTTGCAACTGCGCGCCCAAATCGCGGGCGTGCAGCAGACCCAGGAAAACCTGTCCAACGTGACCCCCCAGGTGGATGCCGGAGAGAACGCCATCCAGCAGGCCATACAGGCGCTGGATACCGCCACCACTGCAGGGACCGAAGCCGCCAGCAGCACCACCACCGCCAGCCAGATGCAAGCCGAAATCCCGCAGGTGCAGGGCATCCTGCAACAACTGGTCAGCCTGAGCCAGACCGCCGTGAATGGCGTCTACATCTTCAGCGGCGCGCAGAGCGGGCAGCCGCAGTACGCGTTAGCGGCCAACGGCAACTCCGTGCAGCAGGACTTTCAGGCCGGCCCTCCCGGACAAATCGCGGATTCCAACGGAGTGATGATCTCCACCGGATTGACCGCGCAGCAGATCTTCGACGACCAGGCGGGCGGCGGCTCCGGGACCGGCAACCCCGCGCCGGATAATGTCTTCGCGGCGGTTACCAGTTTGCTGACCGCGCTGCAGAGCGGCAGCAGCAGCGGCGCACAGGCGGCTTTGGCGAACATTACCGGCGCCGCGACGCATCTGAATAATGAAAGCAGCGTCTACGGCGCGGCGCAGAACAACCTTGCCGCCGCCGGCAACACCGCCAGCCAGACTCTCATCCAACTGCAAACGCAACTCAGCAACGAGCAGGATGCGAATGAGGCTCAAGCCTCCCTGGATTTGACCCAAGCCAGCACGGATGAGCAGGCCGCCTTGTCCGCGCAGGCTATGCTCAAGCCCATGACCCTGTTCTCCTATTTGAGCTGACCTTTATCCCTGCACCCGCTTGGCCCGCCCGGCCCAAAACGTCTCGCGCAACTCGCGTTTCACGATCTTGCCCGTGCCGGTTTTGGGCAGCGGCGTCTCCGGGAACTCGAACGTACGCGGAATCTTGAACCTGGCGATGCGCGCGGCCAGAAACTCGCACAATTGCTCCGCCGTCAGCTTCTGTCCCGGCTTCAGCACCACGAAAGCCGCCGGAATTTCGCCCCATTTTTCGTCCGGCGCCGCCACCACCGCGCATTCCAGAACAGCCGGATGCGCAAAAATGGCCTTCTCCACCTCGAGCGACGAGATATTCTCCCCGCCGCTGATGATGATGTCCTTCTTCCGGTCCACGATGTGGATGTAGTTCTCTTCATCCCACACCGCCATGTCGCCGCTGTGAAACCAGCCTTCGGACATCACCGCGGCGGTCCCCTCCGGATCCCTGAAGTAGCCATCCATTACCCCATCGCCGCGAATCACCACCTCGCCCACGGTTTGCATGTCGCGCGCCACGTCTTGCATGTGCAGGTCCACTACCCGGATCTCCACCCCCGGTATCGGCCACCCGGCCCTCGCCTGGTGCTCGATGCGGTCGGCTTCATCGGTGTATGCGACCGTGCCCTTCGGCCGCGCCGAACTGGCCACCGGACAGGTCTCCGTGAGCCCGTAGCCGCCCATGGCCGTGCAGTGGAAAGCCGCTTCAAGGCGCCCGATCAGCTCCGGCGAAGCCGCCGCGCCGCCCACATGAATTTCCTTCAGGCTGGATAGGTCGAACGCTCCCATATCCGGAGCATTCAGCAGCGCGTTCGCCATGGTCGGCACCAGCGACATGGCGGTGGCTTTCTCCTCCTGAATCAGCCGAAAAACCAGGGTTGGCTCGAACCGCCGCACCATGACCTGCTTCAGCCCCATCATGGTGGAAGCCTGCGGCCGGCCCCACCCATTGGCGTGGAATAAAGGGATGGTATGCAGTTCCACGGCCGTATCGTCGTGATTGAACGTGCCGGCCACGGCCAAGGCGTGCAGATACAGCGTCCGGTGCGACAGCATCACCCCCTTCGGCGTGCCGGTGCTGCCGCTGGTGTAAAACAACTCTGCGATGGCGTTCTCGTCGAACGAAAAAATGTCGGGCCGCTCCATCCGTCCGCGCGTCAGCAGATCCTCATACGTGAAATCCGCCAGCGGGCCGGCGTCGTCGCCCGCCCCGGCGATAGCCGCGTACCGCGCAATCGACGGGCACGCCTTGCGAATGTGCTCCACCAGGGGCGCAAAATCGTTTTCGAAAATCAATACTCTGGCTTCGGAGTGGTTCAGTATGGCGACCAGTTCCGGCGGCGTCAGCCGGACGTTGAGCGGCATCACCACTCCCCGCGCCAGCACCACGCCATAATAGCCTTCCAGCAGCGCGTTATTGTTGAAGCTCAAATAGGCCACCCGCTCGCCCGGCCGGATGCCTTCGGCGACCAGCCCCGCGGCCAGCCGTTCGCAGCGCTCGCCGAACTGCCCGTACGTGGCGCGGCTCAAGCCCGATACTACCCCCACTTTCTTCCCATACAAATCGACGCTGCGGTACAAGCATCGCACCGGCGTGAGCGGAACCATCATAATGCCTCCTGTTAAGAAACTGATATTGTACGAGGATTCCATCCCGGCCGGCGAAGGACCGATAACCGTTGCCCCAACCGTTACCTTACCCCTAAATACTTGTGCCGGCTCGCGTTGCGGGCGCACTCTCAATCAGGAGGGAAAATGCGCGGGAGATTGCTGGCAATGCTGTTGCTCTCAATTCCATTGGGTATGCCAGGGGCCGGGCCGCCCGGCGTTCAGGCCAACCAAGCCATCGCACTCATCGTCAAGGCGAGACAGAACCGGACAGAGGGATACTTCTATCGTGCAGAGGCGCAGTACCGCCGGGCGCTGGCGATCGTGGAACAGACATTCGGCGCCGGGAGCGCGAATCTGATCCCGGCGTTGAATGGTCTGTCTGAACTCGACTTCGAGGCCCGGCGTTACACGGAGGCCGAGGCGCTTTCGCGGCGTTCGGCGGCGCTGGTGGAGGCCACTTTGGGCGCGGGACATCCGCTGATGGCCACGGCTCTCCACGATTTGGCGGCAATCTACCACGTACAGGGACAATACGCCAAGGCCGAGCCGCTTTACTATCGCGCGCTGGCCATTCGCGAGAACACGCTTGGGCCCGGCCATCCGTTTGTGGCGGCTACGCTCGCCAATTTGGCCGCGATGGAGAGGGCCCAGGGAAGGCGCGGTCGGGCGGCGGAGCATTATGCGCGCGCCGTCCGCATTAGCCAGGGCGCACTCGAAAGGGACGGCCAGCGGTTCGCGGACGCGTGGCGATGCGCCGCGCCAGGTGCGTCAGTCGCCCAAACCGAGGCGTTGCAATAGGGCCCGGAACCGCGGGTCGGGGCGCAGGCTGTCGTAATACGGCATCGCCTTGGTATACGCGAGCATCGGACTACGCTCCTCGTACGCCTCGTCCAGCCACTGGAATGCTAGGTCCTTTTCCCCGATGCTGGCGTAAATTTGGGCGGCGGAGCAAGCCTTTCCGGGCCTCTGAGTGCGAATGCACTCCTGGATCCAATGCTCCACCAAACCGCGCGCTTCAGCCTGCTTGCCCTGTAGCGACGCAAGGCGCGCGCGGGCCGATGTGTCGTCCACATTCGGGAAATTGGCGCGCATCGCCTGGATGACCGCGTCCACCGCATCCGGACTGCCGCGCACGGTTTCGAGAGCCCGCAACTCCTCGTAGGCGTGGTAGAAAAACGGATCCAGCTCGATTGCCTTGCGGTACTGCTTCACGGCCCTGTCGTATTCGCGCCGGTCTGTGTAGATCATCCCGGCCGCCGTAATTTTGTAGGGCGAAAGCGGATCGAGAGCCAGCGCGCGTTCGATTTCGGCCAGCGCCTGGTCCAAACGTCCCAGCGGCGTGAGATACGTCACGCTGTATGCGAAGTGGACGTCCGCATCGCCGGGGCTCAGTTCCAAAGCGCGTTTGAATTCCCGGTCGGCACCCAGCCAATCCCAGTCGTATAGGGCTTTGACGTATCCCAGCGAAACATGCGCCGCAGCCAGCGTTTCATCCAGTTGTAACGCATGGTTGGCCGCTTGGCGCGCTTGCGGCATGGCCTGCCGCGCCGGCGACCAGCCAAACACCCCCAGCCATGTGTAGCAATCCGCCATGCCTGCGTAGGCTGGCGCATAGGCGGGATCCTTGGCGATGGCTTGCGCGAAGTACTCGATGCCCTTGCGGGCGCCTTCCGGCCGCCACTTGTTCAGATGGAACCGCCCTTCCAGATAAAGGCTATAGGCCTCCAGATCCTGTGTAGACGATTGCACCAGCCGGCGGCTCGGGTCGCCGGCCACACGCACCTCCAGCGCCCCCACTATGGCGCGCGAGATTTCATCCTGCACGGCGAAGACGTCCGCCAGGCGCCGGTCGTATGTTTCCGACCATACGTGGTAACCGTCTGCCACGCTGCTCAGTTGGGCGGTGATGCGCAGACGGTCGCCGGATCTTTGCACGCTGCCCTCCAGCACGGCAGCCACATTGAGTTGCCGCCCCACGGCGCGGATGTCGGGATTCTTCCCCTTGAACTGAAAGGCGGACCCGCGCGCGACCACGCGCAGTCCCCGGACCTGGGTCAGGGCGTTGATTAGATCGTCGGTCAGCCCGTCGCTGAAGTACTCGTTTTCCTTATCCGAGCTCAGGTTCACAAAGGGAAGCACGGCGATGGAAGAGGAATCCGGAGTTGCGGGCTTCGGATGCGATCTCCGCTCCAGCAGGTAGCCGGCAATTAGCACGGCCAGCAACAGAAGCGGAGCGATTACCCGCCAATCCGTCCGCCCAGCACGACGTGGCGGCGCGGCATCCTCTTTCTCAATCGGCTCAATCGGCTCAGCCGCCTCGGCCGGCTCGACGGGCAACGCTTCGAAACATGGAAGATATCCGCCCTTAGGCAGGTCGATGCGGACGCGATCGTCGGCTCCTTCCGTTTCGTAATAGTCCTTCAGGCGGGACCGCAGTTTGACGGCTTCCACGCGCACCACGCCGTCCAGGCGCGGATCATACCCCGGCTGGCGGCCGAAGACCTCCACGCCCAGCAGCGTTTCCTTAAGGTGATTTCCTGCCAGGGCTTGCCTTACGATGAAGCGCAAGAACCGGCCCGGCCGGTCCGCGCCGGCAAATGCGCGGCTGGCAAGGATTTTGTCCAACTGCGCGCGGACAGCCTCCGGCGACGGCTTTGGCGCGCCAGTAGGGCTGGCGGCGATGGTACTGTACGGTTCCCGGGCGGAGGCGGGCACAGTCTTAATTGGATGATACGGACGTATGAAAGGTTCTGTTCATTTTTGGCGGCGGCCGGTTCCGCGCGCTTAAAAGCTGGACAACCGAGCGCATTTCGCAGTACACTATCTTCAGACAGCGAATTCGATTGGTTTTAGCCTCCATCCACGATTCCATTCAGCCGTCCGGCTCGGTCGGGTGTTGCACGACCCGTTTCGCGCCCGCGGTAAATCCCAAAGCAGCCGCTCAATAAGCATACATGGCTCCAGGCAGAAATCTCCCCCCCCGCAGGCCAGCTCGTAGAGAAAACGTGAACGAGTCGATCCGTGCCCGTGAAGTGCGTGCGGTCTTCCCCGACGGCACCGCCGAGATCATGCCGACCTCCGCGGCCCTGCGCAAGGCGCAGGAATTGGGACTCGATCTGGTCATCGTGTCTCCGACCGCGGTGCCCCCCGTGGCGAAGGCTGTGGACTACGGCCACTATCAATACGAGCAAAAGAAGAAACAGCACGAGGCCAAGAAGAAACAGCACGTCGTGCAGGTAAAGGAGCTCAAGTTCCGCCCCAATACCGACGACCACGACTACGACTTCAAAAAGAATCATGCCATCCGCTTTCTTCAGGAAGGGAACCGGGTTAAAGCCGTGGTGCAGTTCCGCGGGCGGGAGATCGCACACGCCGATTTGGGCCGTAAGCTCCTTGCGCGTTTCGCCGCCGACCTCACCGCCCACGGCACCGCCGAAAGCGTGCCGCGGATGGAAGGCCGCAACGCGCATATCCTGATCAGCCCGATTAAGTCGGTCAAGCCCTGAGCCAGGCGGGCGTAGCCGCCTGTCCTGCCTAAGGGCCGCAGTGTTAAAATGCTATAGAAGCCCATCCGGCGGCCACGAGCACAGCGCAAATGTACAAAGCCTTCTTTGGTTTCGCCGAGAATCCCTTCAACATGAGCCCGGACCCGTCGTTCCTGTTCCGGAGCGCGCAACATGAGGAAGCTCTCGCCAACCTGATCTACGGCGTGCAAAGCCGCAAGGGATTCGTGGTGCTCACCGGTGAAGTGGGAACCGGCAAGACCACCATGCTCGAATGCTTGCGGGACTTCCTAAGCGCCCAACAGATCAGTTACGCCTCGCTCTTCAATTCCCGATTAGACGTCCAGCAGTTCTTCGAAATGATCGCTTACGATTTTGGCCTGCGCTGCACGCGCACTTCCAAAACCGAAGTGCTGTTCGCACTGAACGAGATGATCATCGAGCGGGCCAACCAGGGGCGTACTACTGTGCTAATCGTCGATGAGGCGCATAACCTGGATTGGGAGGTGCTCGAAGAAATCCGGTTGCTGGGGAATCTGGAAAACCGCCGCGGGAAAATGCTCCAGATTCTGCTGGCAGGCCAACCCGAGCTGGACCGCAAACTCGAGGCTCCCGAATTCCGCCAGTTGAAACAGCGCGTCGCGCTCCGCTGCGAGCTACGTCCCTTTCAACTGGAAGAAACGCTCGAGTACATCCAGTCCCGCTTGACGCGGGCCGGATTGAAACAACAAACCATCCTGCCACCCGAAATTTTGCGGGAGATACACTTCCGGACTCAAGGCATCCCCAGGGTGATCAATGCAATGTGCGATAACTTGCTGCTCACGGCATTCGCTCTGGAGACAAAAGTTGTCACGCCTGCCATGGTCGATGAGGTGGCAGCCGACATGCGCCTGCAATGGCCCGGCCAACGGCCCTTCCGCACTGATGGCAACTATGCCGAGGGGACAGTCCAGGTACAGCGGCAGTTTACGCCGGGAGGCTAGATAACCTCTGTTGGATAGCGCGCTGGCCGGGCGTATGTCGGCGGTTGGTTAGCATTCTTCCACAAAAACGGGGCTAATCCTGGTATCATCGTGTCTCCTCCCCCCAATCTGAGCTAAACTTCGGATGAAACAAAGTCGATTTTTTTCCACTACGGGTACATCAGTCTGACTTTGGAAACCCGAGTGATGCGCGGCTAGACAGTGTTCGATTTCACGATTAAAGGAGCAGTTACATGAGCGTATTTTCGAAAAGCCGGTTCGTTCGCCTGGCGGTATGCGCCACGGTTATGGTATGGATGGCAGCCTCCGGATTCGCCGCGGTTGCGGGGCCCCACGTTTCGCATGGGCCCAGCTTCCCGCCCGATCCGTGGTGCGGCAAAGTTGCGCATGGCCCCAGTTTCCCGCCCGATCCGTGGTGCGGCAAAGCGGCGCACGGCCCTAGTTTCCCGCCCGATCCGTGGGATGGTAAAGTAGCGCATGGCCCCAGCTTCCCGCCCGATCCGTGGTGCGGCAAGACAGCTTAGCTTGCGCCGCAAACCGATTCGCGGCGAATGGGGCCGCGCGATGAGGAATGCACCAGGCCCTTCAATATATCGCGTACGCCATAGGCTTATGGCTTAATCTACAGGTAATCTCCGCCTTGACGCGCGGCAGCTACCGGCAATACCCGTTCGTCTCCGCTTACGCGCTGATTCTATTCGTGTCGACCGTGGTGGAAATCGCGGTTAAAGCGGCGCCCGCATCGGTGCGAAGCGACTACAACTACTACTATTGGGCGGACGAGTTGATCCTGGACGTCTTGGTCTTCTGCGTCGTGATCGCCTTCATTGACGAAGCTGCCCGGCATTCCAGGCACAAGCCGATCGAACGGCGCTGGCTCATCCTGGCTACGGCCGCGATCTTCACCGGATCCTTCGCGATCCACCATAGCTTGCCCCTGAATCGCCAGATGACTTTGTTCAGCCGGGACCTGAATATTTGCGCGGTGATCTTGGACCTGATCCTCTGGTCGCTGCTGGCCGCCGCGCGGCGCCCCAACCGCCGCCTGATGCTGCTCAGTGGCGGATTGGGTTTGCAGCTTACCGGGGCGATCATGGGCGAGCAGTTACGGCAGTTCTCCCACAGCTTGCTTCTAACCGGCACTTTGCTGGAAGTGGTCACCGGCTTTCTCTGTCTGTACATCTGGTGGCGGGCCCTGCGCACCGTGCCCGCGCCCGAAAGCGCGCCCGCGTAAGAAAGCCACAAAAAAAGGGCGGGCCCCTGAAGGAGCCCACCCGACGCTGAACGACGGCATTGCGCGGCCGGCGATACTATTGCTGCGATTGTTGAACTTGAGCCTGCGCCTGTTGCCCGGACGAAGGCGCTTGGGCTTGCGGCTGCGAGAGGGAGTAACTCTCGTCGGCGCTGAATACTTTGATCTCCACGCGGCGGTTCTTCGCGCGCGCGGCGCGGGTGTGCCCGTCATCCAAAGGCTTCTCTTCTCCAAGCCCGATCATATGGATGCGGTAAATGGGAATATCGTGCTTGGCCACCAGGTATTCGGTCACGGCATCCGCGCGCTTGCGGCTGAGCGTTTCGTTATACTGGCGCGACCCGGTGCGGTCCGTAAAGCCCTCCACGGCGATGAAGTACCGCTTGTTCTTGGAGGCGTTCCCCACCATGCTGTCCAAATCGTCGCGGTCCTTTGGCGTGAGCGTGTACTTGTTGAACGCGAACGGGATGGTCAGGTCGGCAACCTGCTTGTAGTCGTCCAGGTTGGAAACCTGTTGGCGCAGATTCTTGATCTCTTCGGAATCCTTGTTTGCCAGATCCGACGCGTCATTAGCCTTGGTCATGGCGCCCTGCGCGGTGTTTTGAGCCGTCATGGCCGATTCTTTCGCGGCGCTGATCCCGCTTTGGGCCTTCTCGTCCACACCGTTGATATTGGCCGTCAAGTCGGTGCGGGTCTGCTGGATTTGCTGACCGTTCTTGTTGGTTTGATCGCCGACTTGGTCCACCTTGGCCCGAATCGGCGCCGTTGTGTTCTGTACGTACTTCTTGGTAGCGCAACCGCCCGCGAGCAGCGTGGCTGCCAGAAGGCCGGCGCTCAAAGTAATGCGTGTCATAGTTAACTCCCGCGCGTAGCACTGCAATTCTCGCGCCGATTGCATCGCACGCCCACTATCAAGGACTTACGCGCCATATTTGGTGCGTTTTCGCCCGTTTCTTCCCTGGCACGGAAAACTTTACCGGGTCGGGGTGCATTATAAAACTTTAATTGTCGGCGACATCACCTCAAATGGCCGTGATATCTTCATCGGTGATGAAGCGACTTATCATAGGGCTCTTCGCTGTGGTTCTGGGAGTAATGGGACAGGATACGAGGTATCCTTCGGATGGGAGCCAGTTACCTGGTCCCGGGCATCCGTCCACTCCCGATTGGGTATCGGAGCTCGGCGATTGGCAAATCGCCGGAAACCGCGAGCACGAGGCTTGGCTCAACGACCTGCGCCAGTGGCGGCGTGAGCGCCTGATTCGCATGGGCTATGACGATGCCGAATACCGGCGCCCCGAACTCCTGTGGACGCAGCGAAACTTTGTCCAACCGCAGATGATGGCCGAAGAGCGCTATTTCTACGATCCGGCAACCGGAAAATACACAGTAGGCCGCTATCTGGACGACCTCGACAAACGCTACGGCGGCATCGACAGCGTGCTGATCTGGCCGGTCTATCCGAATATCGGAATCGACAACCGCAACCAGTGGGACATGGCTCGCGATCTGCCCGGCGGCATCCCATCGCTGCGGGGGATGGTCGAGGATTTCCACCGTCGTGGCGTGCGGGTCTTCTTTCCCAGCATGCCCTGGGACACCGGCACGGAGGACGTCGGGCAGCCTTATTGGAGCGCGACAGCCCAGCTCATGGCCGAAATCGGCGCGGATGGCGTAAACGGCGATACTTTCGACGGGATGCCGCGCTCCTACCGCACGGCATCCGACCAGACCGGCCACCCGGTGGTGCTCGAGCCGGAGGGTTCGCCCCGTGCCGACGAGCAATTGATGTGGAACAACCAAAGCTGGGGATACTGGAAGTTTCCGTTCGCGCCCATGGTCGGCAAACTGAAATGGCTTGAGCCGCGCCACATGATCAACGTGTGCGACCGTTGGGCGCGCGACAAGACCGATAATCTGCAAGCCGCCTTCTTCAACGGCGTGGGCTACGAAAGCTGGGAGAACATCTGGGGCATCTGGAACCGGATCGTGGCGCGCGACGCCGAGGCGTTGCGCCGGGTCGCGTTTATCGAACGCCAATTCGCGGAATTGCTGGTTTCGCGTGACTGGGAACCCTACGCGCCGACTCTGCAATACGGCGTGTTCGCTTCTCGTTTTCCGGGTGAAGGGCGCACTTTGTGGACCGTGATCAATCGCAACGAATACAATGTGAGCGGCGAGCAGATACGGGTGCGGCATCTGGAAGGCGCACACTACTACGATGTGTGGAACGGCGTCGAGATCCAGCCACGCATCGAGGGCGGTGGCGCGGTGCTGCGCTTCGCCATGGAGGCCAACGGCTTCGGCGCGGTTCTGGCGGTGATGCCATGTTTATCATGCCGCGCCCCGAACAACCTCGATGCTACGCTGGCGCAAATGCGGCAGTGGGCGCAAGTGCCCCTGGCGAGCCTTCCGCACGAGTGGAGCTTCCTGCCGCAGCAGATGGCGGAGATCGCGCCTGCCAAGCCGCCCTCCGCAAGCCCGCCGGGCATGGTGCAGGTGCCGGCTGGCGAATTCGATTTCCACGTAACCGGCGTCGAGATCGAAGGAGCCAACTGGATCGGGTTGGACGTACAGTATCCATGGGAGGACGCGCCGCGCCGCGGCCACCACCATCTGATGAGGATGCCCTCGTTTTACATCGACCGCTATCCCGTGACCAATGCGGATTTCAAGAAGTTCTTGGACGCGGCGCAATATCGTCCGCGGGACGGCCACAACTTCCTGAAAGACTGGCGCAACGGCACGTACGCGGATGGTTGGGCGAATAAGCCGGTGACTTGGGTTTCATTGGAAGATGCGCGGGCTTACGCCGCATGGGCCGGCAAGCGGCTTCCGCACGAGTGGGAATGGCAATACGCGGCGCAAGGCACGGATGGGCGCCTGTATCCGTGGGGCGATACGTGGGACGAGCGCGCGGTTCCCGCGCCATACAAGGGACGCGATCTGCCCGGTCCCGCCGATGTGGACGCGCATCCGGCGGGCGCCAGTCCGTTCGGGGCGATGGATATGACCGGCAACGTGTGGCAATGGACCGATGAGTTCGTGGACGAACATACGCGCGCGGCGATTCTGCGCGGTGGCAGTTATTATCAACCTCAAGGCTCCATGTGGTATTTCCCGCAGGCTTACAAACTGAACGAGCACGGTAAGTATCTGTTGATGGCGCCTTCCAAGGATCGCGCCGGCACTCTGGGCTTCCGCTGCGCGATAGATAAGTAGGAGTTGGAGTAGCCTGGCAGAACAAGAAGGTTGGCTCGCAGGACGTACATCAGTCCAGTATGGGGCTTGCACATCCGGACCATGTGCCTTCGCTTGCGAACCTTTTTGAGGTGACAAAATGAGCCTTGGCCCAGGATTAGGCACCGAGTTGAAGCCCGTGCCGGGTAGCATCCGTCGGTGCTTTCTTAGGGCACCATCTGATCGGCAACGCGCGGCCCTCGTCCCGCTCTTGCGATTGCGCGAGTCGCTGCATTTCTCAAAATCGGAGCCGAACTTGCTGATTGCAAATGTCCTTCCGGGAGAAGACTCGCTGCTGGGGAAAGATGGCGTGCAGGTCATTCCCAGCCGGAGTTACGAGCCTCTCGACATGCGACCATTGGACCAAGCCTATCAGCCGCTTGAGCGCCATGAGACATAATTCTGGCTGGGTAGTGGATCGGCAGATTTAACCGGGGGAAGAGGGCGTACGCTGCTTTGGCGCTTTGCGCGGCGAATGCGATAACCCTACCGGCCCAAACGTTCACCAGGCTGTTCAGCCTCTGGCACGAACGGCAACGCGCCGTACGCGGGGCTGATCCAGGCCACAAATGGGCACCTCTACGGGACAACCGCAATTGGCGCTGTACTGCAAAAAACATCAACCCGTGTTTCCATTCTGAGATCCTTACTGGGACTGCGTGCCGATCGGGATTAATTAAGATTAATGAAGGGTTGGAGCGACTGATTGCGGATGTATGTTCTAGGGAACCAGGAAGTCAAATTGGAGGATGAATCATGAAGGGTACCTTGCGATCAATCGGTCTAGCCGGATTTGTTCTTTTGTGCGGTATTGCTGTCCGCGTACCGGCGACCCCTCAGACCGGCGATTCCGTGCATATTCAGGGAGTGGGCCCGCCGCCACAGGCTCCCCTTACTCTCACCCCCGGCATGCGCACCAAGATTGCGGTGACCTTAGACTACGTGTTGAGCTCAGCCGATCGTGCATCTCTCGCCGTCTTCGCGGAGGAATATCCGGAGGCTGCTGGGGGATGCCGTGGCGATGTGCACATGACCGATGGGGGAAGCCAGTATGCCATCCGGCGAGGTAAAGGCACTGCCACCATCGTTGTCATCTGGCCTGGAAATCCTACTGGGGACCCCATGCCAGTGTACCCCAAGGGCTACGTCACGATAGGAGCTAACTTCAACACCCCAGACGGGTCTAGCTCAATTCGAGATCTCGGGCTGTTCCCCCAAATCTGCTACCATTTCGGTCCGGCAGGGAACGTCCGGCCGAGCCCGCCGAGGAACCCGCCCGCTCAGTCTATCCCGACTTTCTACCGTTGGCAACCTGACAGCAACGGCTCGGTTCCGCCAGGGGCGGTAATTGGCGGCTATTCGAGCGTGCAGTATCACTCGGGTAGTACTGCCGTTTCCTATGGCACCCCTTATTATGTCTGCCGAGCCGTGTACAACGGAAGTACTTTTCCGGGAAAGGTAGTGGCGAAGAATTGCAACTTCAGCGCGGCCACCGGAAAGGAGACGCTCGCACCTAACTACGAAGTACTGACGGCTCAATCTGCAGGATACAGCCTTGACTGGCAAAGGTCAGCTTCGCCACCGGCGAATGCTCTCGTCGGGGGAAGGTGGGGTGAGAATCTCTATTTGTGCCAACTCCCATACCAGGGAGGACTTCATCCCGGATGGGCCATTCCCGCACAGAACGGACAGTATGTGTGTTACATCGGATGGGGCGGGCACGACGTTGTTCTTGGGGGATTCGCCTATCTGGTACCCATCCAGGGGCAACGGATCGATTAAGGCGCCGCAGGAGACCGAGCGGCGTGCGGAGCGCAAGCCGGACTTGATTCTCTTCAACCGTTACGTCACCGTAGCTGGTCACGCATCGCGAATCCGCCGAACTGGCCAAGCACCTTAGCCGGCCGCAACAATCGTTCCATTGCGACGGGCGTTTAATGGAGAAGGCCAGCAGGGATTCCCCATCCAGACTATTAATACGCGCTACCAGGCCGTGAGTTCATCCACCCAGACCAACTCGCACGCGCCTTGGCCTTCGTCGGTACGGCTCAATGAGCTACGCCAGATCCAGCCGTCCGCGGATTCCACCAGCACCAGGAAGCCGCGCAGATCGATCAAATTCCCCGGCCGCAAAGACTTTAAACGGGAATCGATTTCGCCCCCGGCCGGGATCATATGCATGTTCGCCACATGCGCGGTGATGTCGGCGTGCGGCGCCGGCCAGTGGCCGGATTTCGGACGCCAGTAGAGCATGCGATAACCGCGGTAAATCTCCAGTTGGTCGAGCACGCGCTGATCGGACATCAGCCGCCAACCGACGCTGAGATCCACGGGCGAGACCTGCGCTTCGCGGCCCAGCCAGTAGCGCTCGGCCATCAGCACGCGCGCCTGCAGGTGGAAATCGGCGAGCGGCGTGATCCGAAAGCCCTTGTAGCGCCAGGGCTTCGCGCGGGCAATCAGGTTCTGCTCGGGCTCATCCACCACCAGCACACCCGGCGGGAGCTTGATCTCGTGAGGAAACCAATCGAAGCCAAACGCCAAAGCCAGCAGCAAGGCGATGCCCAGGTACACCCGCATTTCACCAGTTTATAAGAGCTTGTTTATGGTAGCCCGTTTCTTTCGTCATACTAACTTATGGCGAAACTCAATTTTCCCGGCACGGTGAAGCAGGATCTGACCTTCGCGGGGCGCACGCTCTTGAAGAATCCCGGATTCACCGCCGCCGTGGCCGTATCGGTGGCGCTGGCGATCGCCGCGAATTCCACGGTGTTCGGCATCGTCAACGGGCTGCTGCTGGGCGCGCTGCCGGTGCCGGAACCCTCCCGCCTGGTGAGCCTGAATCAGGGCAACACGTTCTCCTACCCGGACTACGTCGATTACCGCGATCAGACTTCCCAGGTATTCGAGGGCCTCACGGCGCATTTTCCATTCATTCCGGCGAACCTTGCCGGCAGCGTGGGCGGCACCGGCGAGCCAGAGAGAATCTGGGGTCAGGTGGCCGCCGGCAACTACTTCCCGGTGGTCGGAATCAAGCCCGTAATCGGACGCGGATTCACGCCCGAGGAGGATCGCGCGGCAGCCGGCAACCCCGTCGTCGTTCTCAGCAACGGATTGTGGCATCGAAGGTTCGCGGCCGCCCCCGATGCGATTGGGAAGCAAGTCCTGCTCAATGGCCAGAGCTACACTGTCATCGGGGTGATGCCCCCAAGCTTCCATGGCACTGACCGGGCCGTGCTGGCGGATTTCTGGGTGCCGCTCTCGATGCATGCCCAACTCATGCCGGACCTGGCCAAAGAGGGTGGTACCGGGAAGCGCAATAATCACTGGCTGATGCTGGACGGGCGGCTCAAGCCGGGCGTCAGCCGCAGACAAGCGGCCGCCGCATTGAACGTGGTTCAGAGACGCCTCGACGACACCTATCGCAAGGGTGAAAAACTCCGCAACCCGATCCGCCTCGCGGATTCCGGTGGACTCTTCGGCGACGCCAACCGTTTCGCCATCGGCTTCATGGCCGTGCTGGCGGTACTGGTGGCCATGGTGCTTTTAATCGCATGCGCCAACGTAGCCAACCTGATGCTGGCGCGAGCCATTGCGCGGCAGCGCGAGATCGGCATCCGGCTGGCGCTGGGCGCGGGCAGGTGGCGACTGATCCGCCAGTTACTCACCGAGAGCGTGCTGCTTTCGCTGATCGGCGCAGTGGGCGGATTTGCTTTGGCCGCGGCCGCGACCGTCGCAATCTCACGCTTCAGTCTGCCGTTGCCTTTACCCATCCAGTTCGATTTTGCGCCGGACGCGCGGGTGCTCTGGTTCACCGCCGTGCTGGCCGTGGTGACCGGTATCGTATTTGGGCTCGTACCGGCCCTGCGCGCCACGCGCCCCGATCTGGTCGCCGCGCTAAAGCACCAGGCCACGGCCTTCGGCAGCGGGCGCCGCTTCGGCATGCGCAATCTGTTGGTGGTGGTGCAAGTGGCGCTGTCGTTGGTGCTGCTGGCGGGCGCCGGCCTGTTCCTCCGCAGCCTGCAGAAGGCATCGTCCATCG
>Ga0209333_1000230_pt1 | contig 30924 bp, 34 predicted proteins | sample BlaSpr_A8_OM2_O3_FD_187982 | JGI IMG/M metagenome (GOLD analysis project Ga0209333, IMG submission 187982) | Forest soil microbial communities from Thunder Bay, Ontario, Canada - Black Spruce, Ontario site 2_A8_OM2_O3 (SPAdes) (version 2) | ecosystem: Environmental > Terrestrial > Soil > Boreal... | reverse complement strand
CGTCAGGGCTCGAAGCCCAGGACAACCAAGTGCTCACCTGCCGGCGGCCACCACACCCCGAGTCTGCCGGACAGCAGGCTCGCTAACACTCATTAGGACAGCACCATGCAGCAGATCACGTGGACCAAAAGCACGCGCAGCTTCTCCAACAGCAACTGCGTCGAGGTCGCCCAGCTACCAGACGGCCAGATCGGCGTACGTGACAGCAAATCACCCCACGGCCCCGTGCTCCAGTTCACCCCCGGCGAGTGGAACGCATTCACCGCAGGCGTGCGCAACGGCGAATTCGAGCACCCCGCCCACAGGACCGCATAAAAACCTAGCTCATCCGAAGACGAACCTCGGCAGGCCCCGCAGGTCAATCGCCTTCCGCCCGCGCTGACCGGTCAACGCTCGCCGGCTTGGAGCTCTGCCCGCCAGCATGCTCACTTACGCGGCCAATCCCGGCGATAACGCGGATGCTCTTGGGTGTCGGGGTCGTGGCCGCCGCGCCGGGAAGCCATTCCCCCGCATCGGCCAGCCCCGGTGCCATCAGCTCAGTCCCGGCGAAGAAGCTCCTGATCACTTCCCGCGAGTGATTCCAGGTGGAGCTCGCCGTGTACTCGCTCTGCATATCTGACGCGACCGCCCCTTCGCCCGAGGCGGTCGAGATCACCAGGTAGCTTCCCGGCGGCAGCCAATCGACCAGCTCCCGCGTGACCCGCTGGGCAGTGCCCGCGTCGATGAAGTGCATGACCATGGCGAGAATCACGGCAGTCGGTTCGTCTGGACGGATCAGCTCCTGAACGGCCGCAGAGCCAGTGATCCCGCCGGGATCACGGAGATCCCCGGAGGTGACCGCCACACGGTCCCCGCTCAGCAGGGCACGGGCATGCGACAAGACAACCGGGTCGTTGTCCGCGTAGACCACCCGGCACACCGGATTCACTGCCTGGGCCACCTCATGCGTGTTTTGCGCGGTGGGCAGCCCCGATCCGATATCGAGGAACTGCCGGATCCCCAGGCTCGCCAGCCAGGACACCGACCTGGACAGGAACAGCCTGTTTTCCCGCACCATTTGCTTTAGCGGCGGGTAGACCGCGAGAACCCTCTCGGCCTCCTCTCGGTCAGATCTGAAGTTGTCCTTTCCTCCAAGCCAGTAGTCATAGATCCTGGCGGTACTCGGGCGGCTCGCGTCGAAACTGGTGTGAATGTCCTCAGGCACAGGGCCAGCGTACCTATCTGGGGCGTTGTGCCTGTGATGTCTTCGAGGCGGTATTGCCAGGTTCGCTCTAGAGTATTACTCTAAAAACTCGACGTCACGCTGTGTGACAACTGCCTCAGGAGCCGCGGGCGCGAAGTCATGGTGACCCGGCGGCTGCCCCGCCCGGGCCGCTCCTCCGTTCCCCCCCGAGGGATGAGCGGCCCGGGTTCTTGCCACCTGTCCCAAGATGCCGCGGTCATGGCTGCCGCGGCGCACCGGCAATTGCCGCCGGTCACCGACGGCCACCATGCTCTCAGCACCCGAACGGATCCCAGCGAGGCCGACAGTGCCAGGCAGCTTCTTCCTACGCCAGCGGCGCCCCGAGCCAGCATCGGACCTGTTCGGTCCGCTCACCAGGCTGGAGTTGCTGGTTCTGGCGACAAAGTTGCATGAGGGCAGGATCTCGGCCCGCCGCAGCGCACTGCGGTGCCGTTCACTGCCTGCTGCCTGGAACATGATCAGCTTCAGCAGCAGCCTCGCCGATCTCGAGGACGAGGTTAACCAGGCGCTGGCCCGTTACTAGACCCCCGTGCGGCGCAGCTGGCTACCGGGCTGTCAGCGCCCTGGTCCTAGTTCCGCGTGAGCGCTGTTCATCGCGAGTTCGGTCAGCCGCCCGGGCGGCAGGTCAGGCATCTGCCTCAGCTGCAAGACCGACAGCCCGTCAAGCACCGCGCAAAAGCGAAGAGGAAAGTCGCCGCCCGGCGCCGGAGCCCGGAAGACGCCCTCAGCTATTCCCTGGTCCACGATCTCGGCCAGGTCTTCTCGCCACGGTCTCATAAGCGTGTCGAGGAACAGGCTGACCTCTGCGCTGTGGGAGGCGCGTGCCCACGCTTCCATCCACAAGATCCACACCGAGTCGGTGAGGCTGGACGGCAAATACAGATCGACAAACAGTTCCAGCCGGGGCCATCCCGGTGCGGCCCGGGGGAGTGCCGACCGTCGCTCGGCGGTCTCCTGCTGCTCGCGCCAGGCCAGGGTCTCGAGCAAGATGTGCTCTTTGGAGCTGAAGTAGTAGATCACCTGCCCCGAGCTCATCTCAGCCCGCCGGGCGATCTCGGCAAGGCGGACCTGATCAATGCCTACCTCGGTGATCAGGCCCAAAGACGCCCGCAGGATCCGGTCGCGGCTGCGGCGCCCAGCCGGCGTGCTGCCTGGGCTCCGGCGTCCCATACCGGGCACCACGGGCCGCGCAGATTCCTCACCCGGGTATGTCCCCGAAACTTGCGCTTCGGCTGGTGGCTCGGCGTTAATGCAGCTGAGTGTAGCCGTGCCGGAGCGGCGCCGGGGGACGGCGCAGCCGTGCGGCGAGACTAAGAATCCAGCCACGTGCTGGCCGATGATCCCGCCTCCGACCCGCCGCAGGTATGAGATATCCCGATGGCGGTGGCCTGACCGGCGTGGGATGGGCCGACGCTATTGCCGCTGGCTTAGAGAGGTTGCGATGTCGGGTCGTGGAACGGCAGTGCTGACCGGCGTCGGCCGACGGCGGTCAATCGGAGCTCGTGTGGCGCTCGGCCTCGCCGAGGACGGGTGGGACCTTGTCCTCAACCACTGGGCACCCTATGACGAGCGTCTGGCCTATGAACGCGGCCAGCACGACACCCAAGATGTAGCGGCTGAGTGCCGGCGCCGAGGCAGCCAGGTCGAGGTCGTGCCCGCGGACCTAGCCGCTATCGGCTCGATACCACCGTCGAGAGCTGGGATCGGCACTTTGCCGTCAACGCTCGCGCGGTGTGGCTGCTGATCAAGGCGTTCGCCGAGCAGCTGGCCGCAGGCCCCACGCAGGTCACCGGGCGGATCGTTGCTCTCACCAGCGACCACACGGCCCACAACCTGCCCTACGGGGCGAGCAAGGGTGCCCTTGACCGGATCGTCGTAGCCGCCGCGGTTGAACTCGCGGGCAGCGGTATCCGCGCCAACGTCATCAACCCTGGCCCTATTGATACCGGCTGGATGGACGCGCACATCCGGGCGGTTTGTGTCGCCCAGACTCCAGCCGGCCGGCTTGGGACGCCGAGCGACACAGCCGATCTCGTGCGCTTCCTGATGTCCGACGCGGGAGGCTGGATCAACGGACAAGTCCTCTACAGCAACGGCGGCTTCAAGACACCGTCCTGACCCGACCGGCGGCAGATGAGGACGCCCGCCGTATTCGTGCTTCACGTGTTCTGGGGCAGCGCGCCATCCGCCAGGTATGCGTGCGTTACGTCATGCGATCGCGATGGTGGTAACCGTGCCGCTGCTGCCCTTGAATTTCAGGGCGCCGTCTGCGGTGTCCACGTACAGAACGCCTCCGCTGGGCGGGGTGGCTGGCTCTGATTGCGGTGTGAAGGCGAGTAAGCCGTCTAGGCTCATCTGGCTCTGGCTGTCAGGCGACGGCATGACCGTCTGAACCTCCGCGATTCAGCGCTGATGGCCGGGTGAGCGATCGGCGGGGTGCCTGCTGGCCAGCCCGGCGATCATGACCCGGACGAGCGTGGTGAGGTGGCGCCGGTAGGCGGCGGGCGAGGATGTGCTGGATTCCAGCCCGCGGGCGGAGGCGATCAGCAGCTCGGCGGCAGTATCGGGGGTGAGTCCGGCCGGCTCCAGGTCCAGTTCCCCGGCGGCGGCGGCTTCGGTGATGATCTCGCGGACGAGCCGCTTGTAGCGGCTTGCGGCGTCTGCGGCCAGGTCCGCTGACAGCTGGTGTTTGGCGTCCAGCAGGTCGGCCGCGTGCGGGGAGCGGCGGATCGTGTCGGCGTAGGTGCCGAACCAGGCGGCGTGCATTGCGGCGAGTTTGTCCGCGGTCGTTGCGGGCTGGCGGCTGGCGGCCTCGGCACCGGCCAGCATCTGCTGGGCCAGGCGCTGGGCCAGCGCCTGGAAGACCTCGTCCTTGCTGGCGAAGCTCAGGTAGATGGTGCCCTTGCCGATCTGGGCCTCGCGGGCGATGTCGTCCATCGAGGTGCGGCGGAAACCGTACTGGCCGAACACCCGCAGGGCCGCGTCCAGGATCACCGCGCGCCGGGCCCCGGTGTCCCCGCGCGGCGGGTTCATGCCGGGACAGCCAGCCACCTGGCCGGCTGGACAGCGATCTCGGAGATGCTCAGCTCGATGGGCTGGGTAATCGCGAACAGCACCGCCCGGGCCACGTCATCGGCACTGGCCAGAACCTGGCCGGCAGCGGCCGCGGCGCGGTCCAGCGCTTCCGGCGGGAACAGCCCGCCGGACGGCGGCCCGATGTCCTCGCCGAGGGAGGCGGCCAGGACGCGCAGCCGGTCCGGCTGATGACGGGCGAGGTTGGTCGCCGTCCGGCCGGGGATCACGGTGACCACCCGGATCGTGTCGCTTTCCAGCTCCTGCCGCAGCGAGGCGGTGATCGCGTTGACCGCCATCTTGGTGGCCCCGTAGAAACCCGGTGCCACCAGGCGGGTGGCGCTGGAGGAGATGTTGACGATGTGCCCCTGCGCGCCGCAGGCCCGCATGGCGCGGACCGCCGCCCGCGACCCCACGGCCAGCGCGAGCACGTTGACCTCCAGCATCTCCCGCCAGGCCGCCGGGTCGCCGTCGGCGAGCCGGCCGCCGAACGACACCCCGGCGTTGTTGACCATCACATCCAGCCGCCCGGTGCCGGCCATCGCCTGGTCGACCAGGCCCTGCACCGCGCCGGGATCCCGCAGGTCGGCCGCCACCGCGGTGGCCGCGCCGCCGGCCCCGGCCACCGCCTCCACTGTGCCCGCGAGCGCCTCCGCGCGGCGCCCGGCCGCGAACACGTGCGCCCCGGCCTCGCCCAGGCGCAGCGCGACCGCCCGCCCGATCCCGCTGGACGCCCCGGTGACCACGGCGGTCTTCCCGGTGAACACTCCCATGCCGCACCTCCAGCAATGACCAGCTGACTCGCTGACTCAGATGACTAAACTAGTCAGATAGCCGGGTAGCGCGCAAGCACCAGCTGATGATTCTTCCCCGCAGCGTCCCGGCCGCGACCGTCACCCGGACAGGGATGCCCAGCCGTTAGCTTCGGGGGCAATCGACACGATCGGGGCATCCGTCGCCGTCGTTATGGCGATGCCTGTGCGCTCGGTGCCGCTGGCGTCGAGATAGTTCAGCTTTATGAAGGTGCCAGCGCCACCGCGGGCCAGGAACTCGAGGTTCCCGTTGGTGAGGGAGGTTATGAAGGCCAGGTTGTCGATCGACTGGCCGTTGCCAGCGAGCTGGCTGGCCAGGTAGGTATCGGATATTCCGCCATCCGGCTGAAAATAGTCACTCATCGATCATCGCTCCCAGCGGCTACTTATCTGCCACATGTCGCGGACTTTGTGAGCGGGTCGATTCGGTGCTGAGAGCAATGCTGGTGGCCACGAGGTGGTCAGCCCGGATGAGCTTCACGGGCGTTGTGGGGAGATCGTTAAGGCTGTGGCGTAGCGGGTGTCGGCTTATGTCAAAATCGCGGCAAACGTGCTGGGTGCCTGGCGGGATGGGATTAGTGTACCGGGCAGTGCTCGAGGGTTGTCGCGGAGATACGTGTTCGCGTATAAGCCTGGTTAATGGGTGAGGGGGGACGGGAAGTGGTGGAGATTGGTGGCACGGCTGAGCAGCAGCTTATTTACCTGAATACGCATTGGGGCAGGCGGTATGAGTTCGCGCCGCCGCGGAAAGCGAGAGGGCCGTGGACGGCGACGGCGAGGTTCGGCGGTCATGACCGGTTAGGGGCGCCGACACCAGTCGCGCTGTTAGAAGAAGTGCGCGCTCACTACCAGGCGAACAAGCCGCCCGGTGGATAGGCGTTTGCTGGCTCAATATCACGCCGTTTCCCGGCGTGTAGGGAGGGTCTAGGAGTTCAGGAACGCGAGCACGGCCAGCACCCGGCGGTTGTCGTCGGTCGACGGCGCGAGGTCCAGCTTGGTGAAGATGCTGGTGCTGTGCTTGCCGACGGCCTTCTCGGAGATGAACAGCCGCTGCGCGATCGCGCTGTTCGACCGTCCTTCGGCCATCAGCTTGAGCACCTCCCGCTCGCGCGCGGTCAGCCGGGTGATCGGCTCGTCGCGGGCCCGGCGGCCCATCAGCTTGGCGACCACCTCGGGGTCCATGACGGTGCCGCCGGCCGCGACCGTGCGGATCGCGTCGGCGAACCGGTCGTCGTTGAACACCCGGTCCTTGAGCAGGTAGCCGACGGCGCCGGCCTGGTCGGCCAGCAGCTCGCGGGCGTACAGCTGCTCAACGTACTGGGACAGGACGAGCACCGGCAGCCCGGGGATCTGGCGCCGGGCCTCGATCGCGGCCCGCAGCCCGTCGTCGGTGAACGACGGCGGCAGCCGGACGTCGACGACCGAGGCGTCCGGCTTGTGCTCGAGCAGCGCCTCCAGCAGGGCGGGCGCGCTGTCGACCGCGGCAGCGATCTCGAAGCCGTGCGCCTCGAGCAGCCGGACCAGCCCCTCCCTCAGCAGGAAGAGGTCCTCCGCGATGACAAGGCGCACGGTATCTCCATGACGATGATGGTCGGGCCGCCGACCGGGCTGCTCACGGCCAGGATGCCATCGAAGGTGGCCAGCCGGCGCTCCACACCCAGCAGGCCGCTGCCGTTGGCCGGGTCGGCGCCGCCGGTCCCGTTGTCGGTGACCTCGATCCGCAGCACGCCGGGCGCGGGGCGGCCTGCGTGCCGGATCCGGATCTGCACCAGCCGGCCGCCGGAGTGCTTGACCGCGTTCGTGAGCGCTTCGGCGATCGCGAAGTAGCAGGCCGCCTCGACCGGCTGCTCCAGCCAGCCCGGCAGGTCGATGTCGGTCTCGGTCCGTACCGGGGTGTCCAGGGCAAGCGCCTGCACGGCGTCGGCGAGGCCGCGGTCGGCCAGCACCGGCGGGTACATGCCGCGGACCAGGTCACGCAGTTCGGTCAGTGCCTTCGACGAGCTATCCCGGGCCTCCGCGACCAGCGCGATCGCGGCCTGCGGGCTGGTGGGGATCAGCCGCTCCGCGGCCCGCAGGCTCATGCCCAGCGCGACCAGGCGCGCCTGCGCACCGTCGTGCAGGTCCCGCTCCACCCGGCGCAGCTCCGCGGCGGCGGTGTCCACGGCGACTGCCCTGGTCTGGGTGAGCTGCTGCACCCGGCCGACCAGCTCGGCATCGGCCTCCCGGCCCAGCAGCACCTTGGCGTGCGTGCCGATCGTGCGCGGCAGCAGCCAGGCCCCGAGCGCCAGGATCGCCCCGCACTCCACGGCGGCCAGCATGACGACTGGCCGGTCAATGGCGCCATACAGGGGGCCTTGCGGCGTGCCACCGGGGGTGACGGCGAAGGCGCCGGCGACACCGCGCGGCGGCGTCACGACGTCGATCAGGGAGAACAACCCGAGCGCGGCGACCGCGACGGCCGCCAGGTCCGCCGACACCGTGGGGAACAGGATCGCTATGAGCAGCGCAGCGCCGGCGAGCGCCGCGGCGGCGGTCACCGCGGCGTGGCCTTCCTGCTGGTTGACGAGCAGGACCACGCCCGCGACCGCCAGCGGCAGCAGCAGGCCCCACCGCGGCCGCCGCACCGAGGTGGCGGCCTGGGCCCTGGCCCGCCACATCAGCCAGCAGCCAACGGCAAGGAACACCACAGACTCCAGCAACAGTGCGGCGCGCCACGACTCATACCGGGCCGCCACTGCCGAGGCCCACTCACCCTGCCCGGGGCCCGCGTACGTGGCCGGTGCCGACACCCGCGACGCCGTCAGCGCGACGCCGACGACCCCGCCGACAACCATGGCGACCGGTGCAAGCCTGCGGACCGTCTGCGGCGTGCAGAAGATGAGCCACACGGTCACCGGCACGACCACCGTGGCTGCCCACGGGCTGTTGCTGGTCAGCAGCGATACCACGCAGAACGCCAGGATCAGCAGGCCGACAAGCAGGCCGGCCTCACGGTACGGCCGCCAGGCAACCCTCTCGGCCCAGCTCTTGACCGCCCGCCAGCGCCAGGCCAGCAACGCGACTCCCGCCACCACGAGCAACCCGATGTACATGCCTTCAGCGTGGCCCATCCGCCGGCCGTCCGCCAATGGGCCGGCGTCCCCACCTCAGGTAGGCAAACACCTACCGCGAGGTCACGGCGCGAGGTCGGCCAGGATCTCCTCGAGCCGGGCCAGCTCCGCCGCGATCCACGGCAGCGCGAGCGGGTCGGCGGCGGCCAGCGCCGCCTCCTGCTGCTCGTCGTCCTCCCCGTAGAGCAATCCGGTTGCCAGCCGCAGCCGGAGCGCCTCGTCGGGCTCGCCGAACGCGCTGCCCGGCAGCGTTCCCGCGCCGTAGCGGTCGAGCAGCAGCCCGGCCAGGCCAGCACCGGTGGTTACGCCCCAGCGGCGGGCCAGGTGGTCCCGCCACGGCTCGAAGTCCGGGTAGACGTAGAACGACGCCTGCGGCTGCGGCACGTCGAGCCCGGCGGCCCGGCACGTGCCGGCCACGGCCCGGCTCACGCTGGCATGCAGGGACCGGCTCTGGCGTACCCGTTCAAGGAGGTCATCCGGCTCGCTGAAGGCCAGGGCGGCCGCCTGCTGGATCGGGGCAGCGGGCGCCGACCAGATCTCGCTGCCGATGCCGACGAGCTGGCCGCGCAGCCAGCTGCCGAGCGGGCCCTCGGGCAGCCGCGCCACGCCGATCCGCCAGCCGCCGACCGCGAGGCTCTTGCTGAGCGCGGTGGTGACGACGGTCCGCTGCGGCGCCACCACGGCCGGGCTGAGCACCGGCGTCGCGGGGTCGTGCACCAGGTCGCGGTAGATCTCGTCGGAGATGATGATCAGGTCGTGCTCGGCGGCCACCGCGCAGAAGGCGCGCACCGTGGCCGGCCGCGGCAGCCTGCCGGTCGGGTTGTCCGGCAGCGTGACGACCACCGACCGGATCTCCCGGCCGGCGGCCCTTGCCGAGGTGACCGCGGCGGCGAGCGCGTCGGGGTCGCAGATGCCGCCCTCACCTGGCGCGGCCGGAACGAAGTGCGCGAGCGCGCCGGCCAGGCCGGCCTGGGCCGCGTAGCTGACCCAGCTCGGCCGGGGGACCGCAACGTCAGCGCCGGTGGCCAGCAGCAGGCCGAAGAGCAGCGGCTTGCTGCCCGGCCCGCAGACGACCGAGCCCGCACTGGTCGGCAGGCTGCGCCGCTGCCAGTACCCGGCGGCGGCCTCGCGCAGCGCCGCCGACCCGGCGACCGGGCCGTAGCCGTTGCTCGCGGTGGCTGCGGCGAGCGCCTCCTGCAGCGCCGGGTGCGCCGGAAGCCCCGCCTCACCGAACGCCAGCGGCAGCACCGGCTCCCCGCGGCTGCGCCGGGCGGCCAGAGCCTCGTTCGCCGCGAGGGTGGCCGAGATGGGCATGTGCTGGGCAGCCGAAGGCGGGAGGGCGGGCGGGTGCTGAGCAGGCGGCGCGGCCGGCGGGGCAGCCAGCGGCACGGTCGCTGGCGGGGCGGTCAGGACGGGCGAAGCCGGTGTCATCGTACCGGCGTAAGGCATGAGAAAAACTCCAAGCTGCGGGGTATTGGGGGTCCGAAGGCCGGGGTCCAAATGCCCTGGCACCACCTAATTCAACAACCCCGCCAACCACGATGTATCCCATTAAGCGTTAGCAGCCACCCCGTATCTCTGACGCCGAGGCTAAGCTCTGCTTATGCTCGACACGCACCGGCTGAGGCTGCTGAGGGAATTCGCCGAGCGGGGCACCATCGCGGCCACGGCGGCGGCGCTCGGATACACCCCGTCCGCGGTGTCCCAGCAGCTGGCGGCGCTGGAACGGGAGAGCGGGGCGGTGCTGCTCGACCGGACCGCCCGGACGGCGGAGCTGACCGACGCCGGGCGGCGGCTGGTCGAGCATGCCGAGCGCATCCTGGCCATGGTCGAGGCCGCCGAAGCGGATCTTTCGTCGGCCGGGCCCACCGGCCGGGTGACGGTCACCGCGTTCCCGACGGCCGCCGTGGCGTTCGGGCCCGCGCTGGTCCGCCGGGTGCGCGCGCACCCTGGCATGTCGCTCCTGCTCCGCGAGACCCAGCGGGAGGAGGGCCTGCGGCTGGTACGCAGCGGCGAGGTGGACGTCGCCCTGATAGCCGACTGGTCGGGGCGGCTGACCCGTCCCGGTCCCGGCGGCGGCCCCGGCGGCTCAGGCGGCGCCGAGGGCGGGGAGGAAAGCGGGGTCTTGCGGTTCTACCGGCTGCTGCGCGACCCGGTGGTGCTCGTGCTGCCGCGCGGCCATCGGTTCGCGGATCCGGCAAAACCGGTCGATCTGGACGAGTTGCGGGACGAGCCCTGGCTGGCCGCACCGATCGGGGAGCCGTCGCGGCAGGCGGTGGACCGGCTGCTGGTCGGGACTGGCGGGATGCCTCCGGCGCCGTGGGAGTTCGAGGGACTCTCCACGATCCTCAGCCTGGTCGCGCGCGGCATCGGGATCGCCGCCCTGCCCAGGCTCACGCTGGCTGCCGGGGACCGGCGGGTGGCCGTGCGCGAGCTGCCGGTCCCCACCCAGGCGCGCGACGTGTGCGCCGTGGCCAGGGCATCAAGCGTGCGCAGGCCGTCGGTGGCCGTGATCCTCGCCGCGCTCGACAGCGCCGCGGAGCGGCTCGGCAGGTAGAAGGCCCTGATTCGCCCCTCCCGGCAGGGGTAGAAACCGAACGTAACGGGGTTGTAGCTGACTGCAACGGCTATCGTCGAGGCGGGGGTAATGGCGGCTTCTCGGATTAGGCATGCTGCCGATCACTCCGCAGGCGAACTCGTCCGGATGCTCGCCCAGATCGCCCCGGTCGGGATCGTGCAGACCGACGCGGACGGCATGTGCGTGTTCGCCAACGACCGATGGTGCGCGCTGGCCGGGACCACAGTCTCCGAGGCCCTGGGCGCGGGCTGGTCGGACGCCCTGCATCCCGGCGACGTCGAGCGGGTCACCCACGAGTGGCTGCGCGCCGCCGAGGACGGGACCGAGCTGCGCACCGACTGCCGCCTGCGGCCGGCCGACGGCGGTGAGATCTGGGTGCACGTGGCCGCGATGCCGCTGCCTGGCCCGGAGGGTGATCCGGTGGGCTACCTGGCCGCGATCACGAACATCTCCGACCGCAAGCGCGCGGAGGCCGAGCGGGAGCAGCTGCTCGCCGCCCAGCTGCGCACCCGCACTGCCGAGCTGGCCGCGCGCGAGCTGGCCGAGCTGGCCCAGCAGCGGCTGGTGGAACAGAACACCAGGCTGCTCGAGCTCGACGAGACCCGGAGGCAGTTCCTCACCACGGCGTCGCACGAGCTGAGCACGCCGCTCGCCTCGATCATCTCCTTCTGCGAACTGATCAAGGACGACGACTTCGAGCTCAGCCCGCAGACCATGGAGTCGGTGGGCGTTATCGAGCGCAACGCCCACCGCCTGCTGCGTGTCGTCAGCGATCTGCTGCTTGTCACCATGATCGAGGAGGGTGGTGGCCTGCCGCTCGACATCGGGCCCGTCTCGGTCCCCGAGCTCGTCGCCGACGTGGCCAAGTCGAACGCACCGGACGCGGCCAAACAGGGAATTCGCATCGAGGTCTCGGCCGACGACGGGCCGCCCCTGCAGGCCGACCAGGAGCGGCTGCATCAGGTGTTCGAGAACCTCCTGTCCAACGCCATCAAATTCACCGCCAGGAAGCCCGCGGCCGGGCAGCAGCGGGACGGGCTGATCCGCATCACCGCCACGCACGGCGACCGTGCGTGGCGGGTGGACGTCACCGATTCCGGCATCGGCATCCCGCCCGCCGAGCTCGGCCAGGTCTTCGACCGGTTCGCCCGGGCCTCCAACGCGAAGGCGACCAGCCTGCCAGGGACCGGTCTCGGTCTTTCCGTGGTCAAGGCGGTGGCCGATCTGCACGGCGGCCGGGTCGAGGTCGACAGCGCCGAGGGCCTCGGCACCACGTTCAGCGTGTACCTGCCGATGGCGCGATGAGCGGCACCGAGCGGCCAGGTCAGCCGGGCCAGCCGGGCTCGTCCCGGGGGCGGATCCTCATGGTCGAAGACGATCCAGACCACGCGTTCTTCGTGCTCGAGGTGCTGCAGCGGCGGGGCGGCTTCGAGGTCGTCCACGTCAGCGACCCCACTGAGGCGCTGCGCCGCGCCCGCGAGCCATGGGATCTCGTGCTGACCGACGTGGAGCTGCCGGGCATGACTGGCCTCGAGCTGCTCGAATCGGTCCGCCAGGTGGCCCCCTACCTCCCGGTCGCGGTGCTCACCGCCCACGCGACCATCAGCAACGTCGTCACAGCGCTGCGCAGCCGCGCCGATGAGTTCCTGCAGAAGCCGCTGATACCGGACCGGCTGATCGACACGGTTGCCGCGCTCGTGGACAAGGGGCGGGCGGAGCGGCTGGCCTCGCGCCAGGTCGTGCTCGCGATCGGCGCGCACCCCGATGACGTCGAGATCGGGGCGGGCGGCGCGCTGGCGGTGCACGCCGACCTCGGGCACGAGATCGCGATCCTGACCCTGTGCCGAGGGTCGCGCGGCGGTGAGGCGGAGCGGCGGGCGGCCGAGTCCCGGGAGGCGGCCAGGATTCTGTCCGCCGAGCTGTACCTGGAGGACCTCGACGACACCGGCATCGGCGAGGGCGATCCCACGATCAGCGTGATCGGCCGGGTCGTCGACGCGGTGACACCGACCACGGTCTACACCCACTCGATCCACGACGTGCACCAGGATCACCGCAACACGCACAGCGCGGTGATGGTGGCGGCGCAGGACGTCGGGCGGGTGTACTGCTACCAGTCGCCGTCCGCCACGGTCGACTTCCGGCCCACCCGCTTTGTCAGCATCGACCGGCAGCTCGACCGCAAGCTTCAGGCGATCGCCTCGTTCGACTCCCAGGTGGAGGTGCGGACCTACCTGGAGCCCGACCTGATCCAGTCGATCGCGCGATCCTGGTCCCGCTTTGCCGACGGCCGGTACGCCGAGGCGTTCGAGGTCATCCGCGACCGCGCCGAGATCACCGCCGGCGGCCGCGAACGCCAGATCTCGCGCTGACCCGCCGGGAGCGCCGGAGCGCCGGGAACGCCGGGAACGCCGGGGCGCCGGGCGCGGTCACGCGTCGCGCTCGAGGGGACACGTCATGCACCGCGGCCCGCCGCGGCCGCGGCCGAGCTCGCTGCCCCTGATCGTGATCACCTCGATGCCGTTCTCGCGGAGGAAGGTGTTGGTGGTGACGTTCCGCTCGTAGGCGACCACCACGCCGGGGGCGATCGCGAGCACGTTGCAGCCGTCGTCCCACTGCTCGCGCTGCGCCGAGTGCACGTCCTGGGTGGCGGTCAGCACGCGGAAGCTGCCGCGGGCGGTCGCGGCGGCGATCGCGGCGTGCATCTCCTCCGGGGGGTGGTCGGTGACCTTCAGCTCCCGGGGCCCGCTGCCCGGCTCGACGGTGTAGGACGGGAGCATCCCCAGGCCCGCGTACTTCACGAACACCCCGTAGTCGGCCATGGTCAGCACCGTGTCCAGATGCATGAACGCGCGCGACTTCGGCATGTCGATCGCCACCAGCCGGTGGGCGGCTCCCGACGTGAACAACCGGTCGGCCAGCATCTCCACGGCCTGCGGCTGGGTGCGCTCGCTCATCCCGACCAGGACGGCGCCGTCGCCGAGCACCAGGATGTCGCCGCCCTCGATGGTCGCCGGCGCGGCATCCTCGCCGTGCAGCCAGACCTCGAACCCGCCGGCGGCGAACATCGGATGCCACCGGTATACGGCCTCGTGGCTGACGGTCTCCCGCATCCGCGCCCGCCGCCGCATGGCGTTCACCGACACCCCGCCGTAGATCCAGCTGGACGTGTCGCGCTGGTACAGCACGTTCGGCAGCGGGTAGAGCACGAAGTCGTCCGGATCCAGCGAGTGGAACGCGATGCTCTTGGGCTCCGGGCCGAGTTCCCTGATCTCCCGCTTGGTGATCCCGCCGATCAGGAACCGCGCCAGCTCGGCGGCCCCGAGCCCTTCCACGGCCTCGCGCAGCGCGTCGGCGGCCAGCGGCCCGTGCAGCCGCGGATCGAAGATCCGGTCCAGCACGTACTTCCTGGCCGCGGCGATCTCCAGCGTCTGCGCGAACAGCTCGCCGTAGTAGTGCACGACGACCCCGCGCTCGCGCAGCGCGGCGGCGAACGCGTCGTGCTCGGCCTGGGCCTCGGCCACCCAGAGCACGTCGTCGAACAGCAGGTCGGCGGCGTTGTCCGGGGTCAGCCGCTTGAGCTCGAGGTCCGGCCGGTGCAGTATGACCTGGCGCAGCACGCCGACCTCGGAGTCCACATGGAACATGGGCCCCAGACTAGGCTGCCGCTGTGGATCTCGATCTTTCCCTCGCCGCGCCCGACCTGACCGCGCAGCTCGTCGACGTCGAATCGGTCAGCGGCGCCGAGAAGCCGCTGGCCGACGCGATCGAGGCGGCGCTGCGGCCTCTGCCGCATCTGGCGGTACACCGCGACGGGAACGTGATCGCCGCGCGCACCAGCCTCGGCCGTAACCAGCGCGTGGTCCTCGCCGGGCACATCGATACCGTGCCGGTAGCGGACAATTTGCCGTCCCGCCTGGAACGCGGCGTCCTCTACGGCTGTGGCTCCAGTGACATGAAATCTGGTGTGGCAGTGCAGCTTCGCCTTGCCGCGCTGGTCCCCGAGCCGAACCGGGACGTGACGTACGTCTTCTACGACTGCGAGGAAGTCGAGGCGGAGCGCAACGGCCTGCTGCGGGTCAGCAGGAACAGCCCGGACCTGCTCGCTGGCGACCTGGCCGTGCTGATGGAACCGACCGACGGCCTGGTCGAGGGCGGCTGCCAGGGCACGCTGCGCGCCGAGGTCGTGGCGAACGGCAAGCGGGCGCACAGCGCGCGATCCTGGATGGGAGTGAACGCGATCCACGAAGCGGGCCGGATCCTGGACGTGCTGCGCGCCTACCAGCCTGCCGAGCCCAACGTGGACGGGCTGACCTACCACGAGGGCCTGAACGCGGTCTTCATCAGCGGGGGAGTGGCCGGGAACGTGATCCCGGACGAGTGCGTCGTCACGGTGAACTTCCGGTTCGCGCCCGACCGTTCGCCCGAGCAGGCCGCCGATCACGTGCGGGAGGTGTTCGCGGGCTTCGAGGTGCGGGTGACCGACGTGGCCGACGGCGCCAGGCCCGGGCTGACCAAGCCGGCGGCCGCGTCGTTCGCGGCCGCGATCGGCGGCACGCCCCGGGCCAAGCTCGGCTGGACCGACGTGGCCCGGTTCGCCTCGCTCGGCATCGCGGCGGTCAACTACGGCCCTGGCGATCCCATGTTCGCCCACCGTGCCGACGAGCACGTCGACGTGGCGGCGGTCACCGACTGTGAGACCAAGCTGCTGTCCTGGCTCACCGCTTGATCCGCCGGGCCCGCCCGGCCCGTGGCTACTGCGGCGGGGCCGTGATCAGGTCCACGCTGGCGGTGTGCTGGCCGCCGGAGGTGTCCTCCCAGGTGACCGACACCGAGTTTCCCGGGTGGTAGTTGGCCAGGATGTTGGTCAGCGAGTCCGGCGAGCTCACCGCGCTGCCGTTCACCGCCGTGATCACATCGCCGGCGACCAGGTTGGCCGAGTTCGCCGGGGTCCCGCAGAGCACGCCGAGGATCAGCGTGCCCGAGCTTGCCGGGGCGATGGTCTGCGGCACGCCAGCGTTCTGGTCGTTGGCCATGCACGTCGTGCCGCCCGGCTGGCCGCCGCCGAAACCGTTGCTGCCCTGGTTTTGGGCCTGATCCTGCTGCTGCTGGGACGGGCTGCTCGCGCTGCTCGCGCTGCCGGAAGGAACCAGCACCCCCATGAACCCAGAGGCGCCGATCTTGATTGTCGAGCTGGCCTTGCCGTCGATGATCTGGTGGGCGATGTTGAGCGCCCGGTCGATCGGGATCGCGAAGCCGGTCGTGGTCTGGCTGCCGACGCTGGCCGTCGACGCGGCCGTGTCCATGCCGATGACCTTGCCGTTCACGGTCGACAGCGGGCCGCCCGAGTCGCCCTCGACGATGTCGGCGTTGGTCTGCAGCATGTCGTGCAGGGTCTCGCTGCCGCCGAGGTCATCGCTTGCGGTGATGGTCTGGTCCAGATTGGTGATGTCGCCGGCGACCACGGCCGGCTTGCCGCCCGCGCCCTCGGCGTTGCCGATCGCGACGACCTGGGTATTGACCTTCACCGACGCGGAATTCCCGAGCGGGACCGTGGTCAGCCCGGACGCGCCCACGAGCTGGATGACGGAGACGTCGTCGGTCTTGTCATACCCGAGCCACTTCGCGCTGTACTTTTTGCCGTTCGAGACCAGCGTCGCGGTGAGCCCGGTGGTGTCGTCGATGACGTGATTGTTGGTCAGCACCAGGCCGTTCTTGCTGATCACCATGCCGGTGGCCTGGGCCGTGCCGCCCACGTAGTTGAGGCTGCTCGAGATGTCGACGACCCCGGGCTCGACGGCGTTCTCGACCTTCTGCTCCTGGGCGCTGGTCACCCCGGAGTTCGCGTTGCCGGAACCCGACGAGCCACCCGGGTTGAAACCGCTGCCCGGGTTGAAGCCGTTGCCGGAGTTGTTGTTCGGGTTCGTCACGTTCGGCGTGCCCTGCGCGGCCGGTGTCGAGCCATGGTCGAGCGTCGCCACCGCGGCGGCGCCGATCCCCGCGGCGAGCGCCGCCACCACGAGGTAGACGACGAAGCCCTTGGCCCGGCTCGGGCGCGGCTGCTGCTCGATGTAGTCGGCGGGGTGCCCGTAGCCACCGGGCGGCGGGCCGTAACCACCGTAGGGTGGCTGGCCGTATCCGCCTTGACCGCCCTGCTGGCCATAACCGCCCTGCTGGCCGGATCCCGGCTGCCCGTATCCGCCCTGCTGTCCGTATCCAGCCTGGCCGTACCCGCCCTGCTGTCCGTATCCGGGCTGCTGGCCGTATCCGCCTTGTTGGCCGTAACCGCCTTGCTGGCCGTAACCAGGCTGCCCATAGCCGGGCTGCTGCCCGTAACCGCCTTGCTGTCCGTATCCGGGCTGGCCGTACCCGACCGGCTGGGTGGCCTGATCAGGCTGGGCGAAACCGCCGGGCTGGCCCTGGCCGGGCTGGCCTTGCCCGCCCGGCTGGGTGGGGTCGCTGCCGCTCGGGGCGGGCTGGCCCGCAGGATCATCAGATGAGCTGCGAGAACCGGCCAGCGGGGCGGTGTCACCCGGTTGGCCCGGTCCAGCTTCGGGCGATGGCGAGCCTCCCGGCGGGTCGGGCTCGTTCGCTAGCGGCGCCCAGGGCCCGACGTACTCGGGCTGCTGGTTCTCGCTGCCGCTCTGATCTTCCTGCATTACTCCATCACTCCTACCCCGAAGCCAGCGTACGTTGCGCTTGCCGTCACCAGAACCCCATCTGGTCGGCATGGCTGGCTACCGACGTCTCCTCGCACAGTCTCAATCTCGCACAGTCTCAAGTAAGCACTACTGGTCTGGGCGTTGCCTGAATGCCCACTGAGGAATTCCCCGCTGTCGTGAGACTCACTCGTCGTCGGCACGGTGGCTAGCGTACAGTCAAGAAGCGATATATCTTGAGTGTGGCATGTTCCCGCTACCAAGGAGAGAAGATGTCGGCACCAACTCGCAACGAACCGGGACTGTCCCGACGGGAAGAGCTGAGCGTCTCTACCGACGCCATGTCCAGCGCACCGTGGAAGGCCGCCGGCGCCGCCGGGGTCGTCGTCACCGGGGCTGACCTGGCCTTGCACCTCGTGGGCGGTCACCTGGACGTCCCCACCGCGCTGTCGGCGGGCACCGTGGCGCTCTTCGCCGTGGCCGGAGGCGGCGCGCTGTTGCGCGGGCAGGGCGGCCGTGCGATGCGTTGGGCGCGCGAGAACCCGTGGCGGTTCGCGTTGCTCCCCGGCATCGCCGCCGCGATTGTCGTCTTTGTGCTGTCGGTCGTGGTCGGCAGTAGCGGCATGTTCGGCGGCGCCTTCACCGCGGTTTGGCACGGGGCCGTGGCATACGGGCTGACCGGTGTGGCCGGCTCGGTGGCCGGCACCCGAAAGCGCCGCACCAAGTGAGCGAGCCGCACGGGGCAGATCCGCGGCGCCGGGCGGGGCGGGGCGAACGATGCTGGCCCGACCCGCCGCCGCGGGCCGCATCGTGCTGGCCCGAGCCGCCGCCCGCCACCGAGACCTGCTGGCCAAACCCGGCCGCATGGCTTGTCTCGGCTCTCGGCCGGACGGGTGACCGCGCACCCAGGTGATCTGCCACACTGCTAATCCTCTTGCTTGTTCGCTTGGTAATGCGCGCGCACTTCCTCTAACAGTTCTGCCGCGGTCTGCGCCTGTAACTGGGTAAAGCTGCCGAACTTCGCTGTTGCCGTCCACTCGTCGCATGGAGTTGGTGGTGGCTCGAACGCGTAATGCCTGCCCCAATGTGTATTCAGGTAGATCAGCTGCTGGTTAGTGGTGCCGCGTAACTCCAAACCCGTGTCCTCCCTTTCTGTCGGTAACTGTGCTTTCTCAGCACGCCTGAACTACCCGTGCGGCGGTGCCTTATGAGTCTCGCCCATGCACCGGGGGAGTCGACAGCTAGACACACGGCGGCGCCGACGGAGATGGTGACGGCGAGGGAAATGTGGGGTTCCGATATTTCCAAGCCAGCTCCGGGACCAGAGTGCAGCCTGGGTGCATGGAACCATCTCCGGCTAACCACCGCTCAACTCCGGCCCCAGCGGGGTTCGACCTGTCCGAAATCTATGTCCATCTCGGCCTGGGCGCGCGGGCCGAGACGCTCCCGGACTTCGCCTGGAGCGAGGAGTCCCTCGCCCGCTATGAGGCTGATCATCAAGCCGACGGCGACGAGGGCCGCCTGGTGATGATCGGCCCCGCCGAGGCGACGTGGACGAGCTGGGAGCGCCATCCGGCTGGCGATGAGGTCGTCGTAGTGCTGTCCGGCCGCCAGACGCTGATTCAGGAGATCGACGCCCGGCACCACCGGATCGAGTTGCATGCTGGTCAGGCTGCGATCAACCCGCGTGGCGTCTGGCACACTGCGGACGTCCACGAGCCCGGCTCGGCCTTGTTCATCACGCCCGGGCGGGGTACCGAGCATCGCCCACGGTAAGCCCCGGCTACGTCGTTACGGTGACCACGGCGTAGCGGTCACGGGAAGCATCGAAGTCGGTGTCGACTTCCCTCAGCCCCGCGAGTTCAAGGCGTTCGCGCAGTTCGCTGATTGTGAAGGGACGGAACGCGATCCGGTGTTCGTGTGCCTCAACCTGGTCGCCGTCCTCAAAGACGAACACCATATGGGCGATGTGCTCGTCGTGGAGGCCCTCAGGTATCTCCCAGGCGTAGAGCACGACGCACCGGCGCCCCGCGCGAGTTACCACCCGGTCGGCAACCTGCACGATCTGGCGCTCGGTGTGCAGCTTCTCCCAGTTACGGGAGTCGATCACCACGTGTCCCCCGGGACGGGCCATCCGCCGTAGCCCCGTAAGCGCCTGGACCATTGGGTCCCGGCCGGCGGCGTGCACCAGCGAGTTCCCGATACAAAGCACAACGTCAAACCGTTCAGCGGTGGCCGCGGGAAGATCCGCCCATGCAGAGCACACGACCGGGATCGAGAGCCGCTCCCGCCGGGACCGGGCAGCCGCCTCCTCGACCATGGCGTCGCTTCCGTCAGCCGCCCACACGGTGAAGCCCCGGCGCGCGAGCACGGCCGCATCGACACCTGTGCCGCAAGCCGCATCGAGCACAAGGCTCGTGCGGCTGATCCGCTGCAGCAGGCGCGCCGTCGCGGGATGGTTTACCGCCCGCCCGTTAACAAGCGCGTCCTCGTCGAACATCCAGTCGTAGTCAGCGGCGAGCATCTCATAGGCGCGAGCCACAAGATCGTAGTCTGCCAGATGGCCGGGTGCCTGGTCTGTGCACATCACCCGCGCGCATCACCTGCGCAACCCCCCAGGCCTCGGCTGCGTGCCGTCAGGCCAGTTCCTCGGTGATGATTTCGTGGCACAGCGCCAGGCATTCGGTGCAGATCGCGACCCGGGCGGCGACCGCCACGCCGGAGACCTGGTGGCGGCGCTTGCCACAGAAGCTGCACTTGAACGGAGGGGCATCGTTATCTTCGGCGACGGATTTCATGGCGGACAGCGGGGTGGCGGTCGGCTCACCGGTTGCGATCACCCGGTCTGCCTTCTCGATGCACTCGTTGCAGATGTACACCCCTGGGCCGGCGATGAGCTTCCTGACCTGCCGCTGCTGCTTGCCGCAGAACGAGCATTTCAGCATCGCGCCCGGGTCGCCCGCGCCGCGGCGGACGACGCGGCGCCACGGCCTGGCACCGCCCGCTCCCTCGACGATCTGATGGACCCGCTGGTGGCTAAGGCCCAGCGCTTCGGCGATCTCGCGCAGCGAGCCCCCGGAGAGCTGCAGCCGGCGCACGGCGTGGTGGAAGTCCGCCCGGGCGATGTCGGCGGCGCGTTCGGCGTCGATGAGGCGCGCCTCGGCAGCACGCGCGTCGTCCAGCAATTCCTGGTGGACAGGCATAACGTCTAGTGTACATAGACAAGAGACGGGAAGGCCAGGGCTACGGCGCCACCAGCGACCAGAACACCTCCACATCGAAGTGGCCGGTCGACGGGTCAGGATCGCCGTAGATCTCCCAGCGAGGCCCGGCCAGCTGGCACCCGTTCACGTTGCTCCACTCGCGCACCGCCCGATGGGTATCGCCGATCTGGGCTATCGGGCCGGTGTGGGTCGCGGTGGCGGCCAGCCCGCCCGGAAGCGCTGACGCCACGACATGACCGGCGGGATCGAATGAGCGGCTTACCTGGACGCCGACTTCAACGTTGGGGACATCGTCCTTGTAGAGCATGACGTTGTGCCCCTGCTTGTAGAGCCCCTCCGGAGCGCCGCCCCGAAGAAAGCTCCACACCTGGTCCAGCATCGGCCCCCACGCTTTCGGGAACTCAGCCCACGTCGTCGAGGCCGCCACCACCGCTGTCGGCGTCGGATCGACGACCTTCACGGTCACCTCAACAGCCATGGCGCGGAGCCTACTTACTGATCCTCTGGCTTGTTCGCCTGGTAGTGCGCGCGCACTTCCTCTAACAGTTCTGCCGCAGTCTGCGCCGTAACTGGGCACAGCCGCCGAACTTCGCCGTCGCCGTCCACTCGCTCTCGAGCGTTTGTGGCGGTTCGAACGCGTACTGCCTGCCCCAATGCGTGTTCAGGTAGATCAGCTGCTGGTCAGCCGTGCTTGCTGCCGACGAGATTGTCGGCGATCGAGGTCTTCTCGCCTTCGTCCGGAATGATCGCCCACGCCGCCAGGTAGGCCAGGACGCCCATGCCTCCGGTGATGACGGCGATGACGGCCACGATGACCCGGACGAGGGCCACGTCCATGCCGAAGTAGTCGGCCAGCCCGGCGCATACCCCGGCTACCATCCGGCCCTTCCGGCTGCGTACCAGGACCTTGGTCTCGTTCCCGCTGTTCATGGGAGCCCCCCTGCAGTGACCCTGGTTTGGGCCGCCGTCGGCGGCTGATCCCAGAGTCCGCTCCTGAGCCTACTGATGAAATCTAAAACTAGCAACATATTTCCAGAATTCAGAGTAGCCTATCGGTGTGGCGAGCTGGGTTTCCGACGGGTGTACCGGTCTTGTCAAGCGTCTCCCGGAGGTAGTTCACGAGCAGCAGCCGAGGCACTCCACCGCCGGCTGACCGGGGCCAGCGCCGGGAATTGCCGCTATGGCTGGTAGGGAGGGGCCACGCCCCACCCCCAGCGGGGGACGGGCGCCTGCTGCACGACGTCCGCGCCGGGCTGGGAGTTGTGCATGGCCAGCCGGGTGCCCCATTCCAGGTAGCCGATCAGCGCCGCGCGGAACTCCGGGTCATCGGGCAGGCCGGCGTCATCAGCCGCCAGGCTCATCAGCGTCACGAACCGCAACCGCTGCTCGGCCGTGATACCGAGGTCACGGTGATGCGCCAGCATGGCGGGGTACCCGCCGAGCCGCTCGGTGTAGGCGGTGGGGCCGCCGAGAACCTCGCACCACCAGGTCGTCACGTGTTCCCGGTGCTCCGCGCTGACCCCGCCGGGGAAAAACGGGCTGAGCAGGTCGTCGTGCTCCACGCGGTCGTAGAAGCAGTCGATCAGGCGGGCGACGGCCGGACGGCCCTGCGCCCACTCATACAGCGTCGGCGGCTCGCTCATGGCGGCAGCGTAACACTGTAATCACCGCATCCTCCCCGTGCCGCGGATGACCGCGCACCGCCAGCCGGGTCAGGCCGGACACGGCAATCGCCCGCCCGCGACCCGCCCCTGGGAGTTGCCAGCCGCAATTAGGCAGTCACCCGCACATCACCGGCTGGAAAGATCGCTAGCGTGACCGGGTGCTGGGTGCGGGCTGGACGGAGGTCGTGGCGCTCGTGGCAGCGTTTGCCATCGCGGTGCTGGCGACGCCCGCGGGGATTTCGGGTGCAGTGCTGCTGCTGCCGTTCCAGGTCAGCGTGCTGGGCACCCCGAGCCCGGCCGTCACCCCGACCAACCTGCTGTACAACGTGGTCGCGACTCCCGGCGCGCTGTACCGGTACTGGCGGCAGGGACAGACCGGCGGCCGGCTCGCCCTGGTCCTCATCGCCGGAACGCTGCCCGGCGTCATCGCCGGATCGGTCATCCGCGTCGAGCTGCTGCCCGGCCCGCACCTGTTCGATTTCGTTGTCGCGGCGGTCTTGATCCCGCTCGGGGCATGGCTGGCGCTGACCAGGCCGACACGGCCAGAGGGCGAAGTGCGCGCGGTCCGGCTGATCCCGCCTCCCGTCCTGGTCCTGCTGGCGGCGGTCGTGGGCTGCGTCGGCGGGATCTATGGCATCGGCGGCGGCTCGATCCTGGCTCCCATCCTGATCGGCACCGGCCGGCCGCCGCGGGAGGTCGCTCCCGCCGCGCTGGCTTCGACGTTCGTGACGTCGGTCGCCGGCGTGGTGACCTTCATGATCTTGTCGATTCATCATCACGGGCCAGTTTCTCCGGACTGGCCCACCGGCGTGGCGCTGGGAATCGGCGGCCTGGCGGGCGCCTATGCCGGCGCCCGGCTACAGCGGCGGCTTCCTGACGTCCTGATCCGGGGCGTGATGGGCGTCCTGGTGATTGCGATCGGCGGCCGCTACCTGTGGGCGGGCCTGGGCTAGATCCGATAATTCAGCTCGGAGGGGGAGAATGGGCTGGTGGCTGCGCACTTCCCGAGGCGGGTGACTCTTGCCGAGCTGGTGGCGACGCTGTCGCTTGTCGCCGACCTCGGGATGGGACGGCCGATGGAGCGGGTGCTGCGCCAGACGGTCGTTGCGATGCGGCTGGGGGCGGCGGCCGGGCTGGATCAGGGGGCCTGCACGTCGGCGTATTACACCTCGCTGCTGGCGTGGGTTGGCTGTGCCGTCGACACCACTGAGCTGGCGGCGGTGTTCGGCGATGAGATCGGGTTGTACGCCGATACCCGTGATGAGGACCTGGACCGGGTCACCATGGCCGTGTTCGTCGGCCGTCATCTTGGCCGCGGTCAGTCGGGTTTCCGCCGCGTCGGGCTGATGGGGAAGTTCCTGGCGACCGCCGGCCGCTCGGTGCAGCAGCTGATGGAGTCGCACTGCCGGGTGACGAGCGAGCTGGCCGACCGGCTCGGGCTGGGCCAGTCCGTATGCGAGCCGCTGCTGCAGACGTTCGAGCGGTGGGACGGGAAAGGGGTACCCGGATCGGTCGGCGCCGGTGATCTTGCTCCGGCCATCCGCCTGGTCCACCTGGCCGACGTGATCGAGGCGTTCCACCACACCGGCGGTGCCGAGGCCGCGCTGCATGTGGCCCGGGAGCGGCGGGGCACGCAGTTCGACCCGGAGCTGGTCGACTGCTTCTGTGCCCGGCACACGGAGATCCTCGAGGGTCTGGGCGGTATCTCGGCGTGGGAGGAGGTGATCGCGCTCGACCCGGGGCTGGCCGCGGGCCTGAGTGACGATCGCCTGGAGCGGGCGCTGACTGCCTTCGCCGACTTCAGTGACCTGAAGTCGCCGTTGCGCATCGGGCATTCCCGGGGCGTGGCCGAACTCGCCGCCCAGGCGGGTGCGAAGCTGGGGCTCCCGGACGCTGACCTCGTCATGCTGCGCCGGGCGGCGCTGGTCAAGGACATCGGCATGATAGGGATCCCGAGTTCTGTGTGGGACGAGCCTGGCGAATGGAGCCTGGGCCAGCGCGAGCGGGCGCGGACCCACCCGTATCTGACCGAACGGATGCTGGCCCGGGTACCGCAGCTGGCCGAGGTGGGGCGCTGCGCATCGCTGCACCATGAGCGCCTCGACGGGTCCGGCTACCCGCACGGGCTGCGCGGCGACGCCATCTCGCTGCCGGTGCGGATCCTCGGTGCCGCCGACGTCTACCAGGCCCTGCGCCAGCCCCGCCCGCACCGTCCGGCGCTCGGTGCTGCCGAGGCCGAGCGGGTGATGCGCGAGGAGGTGCACGCTGGGCGGCTGGACGGCGAGTGCGTCAACGCGGTGCTCGAAGCGGCAGGCCACCGGGTCCGGCGCCGGGCGGGCCTGCCGTCGGGACTCACGGCCCGCGAGGTGGAGGTCCTGGTGCGACTCGGCCAGGGCCGGTCCAACCCCGAGATCGCCGCCGAACTGCACGTCAGCCGCAAGACCGTCTCCTCACACCTCGAGCACATCTACGCCAAGCTGGGCGTCAAGACGCGGACCGGGGCCGCGCTGTTCGCCATGCGCCACGGCCTGACCGCGGCAGCGGCCGAGCCCGGAACCTGACAGAAAGATCGGGCAGTTACCCGATTCGCCGCCGCTGGCCGGTCCGTACAACGGATGCATGACCACAACCCACGACCACGGCGCGGCCAGTCTGGTGCCTCAGTTCGCCCGGGCCGGCTCGTTCCTGGAGGGCCTGGCCGCCCAGGATTTCGCCCAGCTAGGCGGCGCGCTCGCCGTCGGCGCCCGGCTCCGCGCCCTGCTGCCAGTGGGCCTGCGGGAGTGGACCGGGGCTGAAGCGGTCGCCGGCCGGTTCGCGGGCTGGTTCGGCGACACTCAGGACTTCGACCTCGTGGAGGCCACCGTCGGCGAGGTCGGCGGCCGGCTGCACCTGCACTGGCGGCTGCGGCTGCGGGCGGAGCGGCTCGGCGCCGGCTGGTTCATCGTCGAACAGCAGGCCTACGCCGACACCGACGACGGCGGCCGCATCGCCCAGCTTGACCTGCTGTGCACCGGCTACCGGCCGGAGGCCGACAATGCCTGACACCCTCGCGACCTGGGGCGGCTGGGAACCGGCGATCCGCGACGACCCGTTCGGTCACTTCGCCGAGACCCGGTCCCGGTGCCCGGTGCAGCGGATGCGCCTCGCCGATGGTCACCCGGCCTGGGTCGTCCTCGGCTACGACGCAGCCCGCCAGGCGCTCAGCGACCCCCGTTTCTCCAAGGACATGCTGGCCGCGCTCGAAGACGACGGCGACGTCGTGGCCGAGGGCCTGCCCGGGCCGGAGTTCTCCCGGCACATGCTCAACGTCGACCCGCCCGACCACACCCGGCTGCGGCGGCTGGTGTCCCGGGCCTTCGTGCCATCCCGGGTCGCCGCGCTCGAGCAGGCCGTGCGGGACATCGCCGGCGACCTCCTCGACGAGCTCGACGGCGCCGGCCCCGGCGCCACCGTCGATCTCGTCCAGGGCTACGCCCGCCCGCTGCCGTTCAGAGTGATCGGCGAGCTGCTGGGCATCCCCCCGGCCGACCGCCCGGACCTGCACGCCTGGTTCCAGGTGCTGCTGACCGGATGGGCCGGCGACCCGCCGGCCGAGGCGGTCGAGGCATCCGGCAAGATCGTGGCCTATCTGCGCGAGCTCGTCGGCGCCAAGCGGCGGAAGCCGGCCGAGGACCTGGTCAGCGTGCTGGTCGCGGCCAGCGACGACGCCCTGTCCACCCAGGAGCTGCTGTCCAGCCTGTTCCAGCTCATCGTGGCCGGCCACGACACCACGGCCAGCCTCATCGGCAACGGGATCGTGGCCCTGCTCGATCATCCCGGCCAGCTGCAGGCGCTGCTGGCCGACCCGGGGCAGCTTCCCGCCGCGGTAGCCGAGCTCATCCGGTTCACCGCCCCGGTGCCGCACGCCACGTTCCGGGTGACGACCGAATCAGTGACCGTCGGCAGTGTGCAGATCCCCGCGCACGAACAGGTACTGGTCTGTCTCGGCGCGGCCAATCGCGACCCAGACCGCTTCCCGGCCCCCGACATCTTGGACATCAGCCGCGACAACGGGTCGCACCTCGGATTCGGCCACGGCGCTCACTACTGCCTCGGGGCGCCCCTGGCCCGGCTGGAAGCCCGGGTCGCCTTCGAGACCCTGCTCGGCCGTCACCCCGGCCTGCGGCTTGCCGCCGGCCGTGACGCGCTCGCCTGGTCGCACGGCGATGGCCTCGTGCTGCGCGGCCTCGTCTCGCTTCCCGTCGTCCTCGGGCCCACGCCACACCGGGCCGAATGATCATCCGATCGCACCGAATCAAGTCCGCATCAAAAGGAGACACAGATGACCATCACCGACCGTCCCGTCGACAACGGCGTGAACGTCCAGGCCCTGCTCGATGCCCGCGACGCGCTGTCGGCCGCACCGGAAGCGGCGCAGTTTACCTGGCGGGCCAGCTGCACCTGGCGCAACGGCACCCACAGCCAGTCGACCGTGGCCGGCTTCACCGGTCTCGGCGCCGAGCAGCAGCACCGCACCACGTATGAGTTCGACGTCGATCACCCCGAGTGCTTCGCGTCCGAGGACAACGGCGCCACCCCGGTCGAGTTCGTGCTCGTCGGCCTCGTCGGGTGCCTGACCGCGGGCGTCGCCGCGGTCGCCCAGCACCGGGGCATCCAGCTCCGCTCGGTCACCGCCACGATCGAAGGCGCGATGAACATCCTGGGCATCCTGGGTGCCGACCCTGAGGTCCGCAACGGCTTCGAAGCGATCACCGTCCGGTTCGCCATCGACGCCGACGCCTCCCGCGAGGACCTCGAGGCGCTGATTGCCCAGTCGCAGAAACGCTCCGCGGTGTTCGACGTCGTGACCAACCCGACGAGCGTGCTCGTCGAACTGGCCTGAGCCTGACGACGACGGTCTGGCCGCCCACATGATGAAGACCACGGCAGTCGTCATAGGCGCCGGGCATGCCGGCCTGGCCATGAGCCGCCGCCTCACCGAACGCTCGATCGACCACGTCGTCCTCGAGCGCGGTGAGGTGGCGAACTCGTGGCGGACCCAGCGCTGGCCGAGCCTGCGGCTGCTCACCCCAAACTGGCTCACCCGGCTGCCCGGCTACGACTGCGCCGGCGAGATCCGCCGGTCCGGGCGCCCGGTGACCCTGGCCGTCGGCGAACACGTCCGGCTGCCCCGCCGCTACCGCGGCCGCGACGTCTTCTGGTGGCTGCACGCCACGGGGTGCTGGCCGAACGCTACGACCAGGTCGACGACCTCACCCGGGCCCGCCACCTGCCTTCCCCTCAGCTCACCGGAACCCCCCAAGCCGCCACGACAGACCTCAACGCGCTCACGGCGCAAGGAGTCCGCATCGTCGGCCGCCTCGGCCGTGTTATCAACGGGGCTGCCCAGTTCTCCGGGTCACTCGCCAACACCTGCACGCTCGCCGACCTTAAGATGAACCGGTTCTTGGACCGGGCTGATGAGTGGGCCGCCGCGTCGGGCTTCGACGGCGAGCTCCCTGTACCGCACCGCTTCGCACCCACCCGCGTCGATCCCCGCTCGCCCCTGGAACTGGACCTGTCGAGCGGTGAGATCACCACCGTGCTGTGGGCGACTGGCTTCCGGCCCGACCACTCATGGCTCGACATCCCCGTGCGTGACCGCACCGGCCACATCCGCCACGACGGGGGAGTGGTCACGGCGCCCCCGGACTCTACATCCTCGGCATGCCGATGCTCCGCACCCGCGCCTCCACCTACATCCACGGCGCAGCCACCGACTCCGAAGCCCTGGCCGACCACCTCTACTCGTTCCTAGGTGCTCTCTCGCGGCGGGGGGACGGAGGTCAAGATCTGGGCAAGTGCCTGGGGCGGTCTTGAGCTGTAACCGTGGCGAGTGGCACCATCGGTGCTCGTGGCGGCCGGTCTTGGATCTATCGGCCCTGATCTAGACCAGCCGGGAGGCCGTTTGAGCGCCTATGCACTAGCCAGGCGACCGGAACCCGGAAGAGCGCCGGTCCCGGCCATGGGTCAGCGGCGGTAGTCCATGTGGATACGGTGGCGTCCGAGGCCGCGAGCAACGGCCGCCCAGGACATCGCCCGCGTTCACGGCCGGCTGTTTCCGACCCGCCGGGCAGCGCACCCGTCGGGTCAGGGATCGATCACCTGGATGGCGCTGGCGCTGATAACGGTGGGATCGGTCGGCAATCTCGGGTCAGATCCCCCGCTGGCAGTTCTCGGGCTGGCCTCGGTGTTCCTGTATGTCCTGCCCGCACTGGTGTTCTTGCTGCCGATAACGCTGGTCGCAGCGGAGCTGGCCTCCGGCTGGCCGGGCGGCGTCTTCAACTGGGTGGAACAGGGCATCTCCCCCCCGATGGGGCTGCTGGCGATATGGTGCCAGTTCGCCCAGACGTTCTTCTTCTACCCGGCGCTGCTCGCCTACGTCGCCGACACGCTCGCCTATGCCATCGATCCGCACCTGGCCGGTAACGGCGTCTACACCGCCGCCATCATCATCGTTTTGTTCTGGGGCGGCGTTCTGGTGGCCTCACGCGGGGTCCCTTTCGTAGCCGGCCTCGCCGCTGGCGGGACCATGCTCGGAACGCTGATCCCCGCCGCGATCATCGTCGCCCTCGGCGCCGTCTACCTTCTCCACGGCAACCACTCGGACGCGCCGATGACCGCCCACCAACTCCTGCCGCCGTGGCATGGGCTGGCCAGCATCGTCCTGATCATCAGCAGCTTCTTCACCTACGCGGGCATCGAAGTCAACGCAGTGCACGTCAACGATCTTCGCAACCCCGCACGGGAATATCCGCGGGCCATATTCGTAGCCATGGCGCTGGTCCTGGCGATCCTCATCTTCCCGACGCTGGCGATCTCCTGGGTGGTTCCCGCGCATCAGATCAGCTTCACCTCCGGCGTGATGCAGGCCTTCGACCGGCTGCTGACCCATTTCGGCGTGCGGTTCGCGCTGCCGCTGATCGCGATCGCCCTGGCGGCCGGGGCGGTCGCCGGAATGCTCACCTGGCTGGACGGTCCGTCCGAGGGGCTGCGGAGGATCGGGCGCGAGCGGGGCTTCCTGCCCCCCTACTTTCAGAAGGTCAATGGCCACGGCATCGAACTGCGCATTCTCACCACGCAAGGTGCCGTGATCACGCTCATCGCCCTGCTGTATGCCTTCATACCGAGCGTCTCACACGCCTACTGGATCTTCGTGACGATGGCCACCCAGGTGTACCTCATCATGTACCTGCTGATGTTCATCGCGGCGATGAGGCTGCGCCGCACGCAGCCGGACCGCGCCCGCAGCTACCGGGCTCCGGCGCTGAGCCTGCTGTGCGTGCTCGGCATTGCGTCGTCGGTGGCCGCGCTCGTGTTCGGATTCATTCCGCCCGCGCAGTTCGGCCAGTCGAACCAGCTCACCTACGCAGTCCTGATACTTGCCGGGATTCTCGTCATCGGGATCGTGCCCCCGCTGCTGATGCACTGGTTCCACAAGCCAGCGTGGAAGGCAACCGGCGACACGTCAGCCTCCCAGCCATAGCCCGGTACGGTCACATCCACCAGGGCGGCCCCCATCATGATCTTCCGGTCACGTTTCCGCCTGCCCTCCAGTCCAGGAGACCTGCTCTGCGCCAGCCCGTAAACTGACACCCATGACGGTAGGAACGGATTCCTACCATCAGCTACGATGGAGGCATGACCGTACGGAAACTCTCGATCTCAGTTCCCCCCGAGGTCGAACAGACGATCAAAGCAGCGGCCGCCGAAGAGGGCAAGCCGGTGTCCGCATGGCTCGCCGAAGCCGCCACCGAAAAGGCCCGCGCCGCCGCCCGCCAGGCCGCCGGCCGCGCGGCCGCCCGCGAACTGGTCGCCGACTATGAAGCCGAGCACGGCCCGCTGCCGGCAGCGTCCCGGCAGCGTGCCCGCCAGTTCCTCCTCGAAGCCGGGCTGACCGATGACGAGCCAGCGCAGGCCACCGGGTAGTGGCCACCATCGTCTATGACACAGGCGCACTGCTGGCGGCCGAACGGCGTAACCCGGACTTCCTCGCCCTGCACGACGAACTGACCGCCGCCCGGATCCGCCCGATCGTGCCCGTCGTCGTGCTAGCACAGGCCTGGCGCGGCGGCCCCCAGCACCAGATCTCTCGCGTGCTCAAGGCCTGCGACATCGTCCCCGACGACGAACGCACCGGCCGCGCGGCCGGCATCGCGTGCGCCGCCTCAGCCACCACCGACGTGGTCGACGCCATCGTCGTCGCCACCGCCGTCCGCCACCAGGCCCCCATCGTCACCAGCGACCGCGGCGACCTGTCCCGCATCGCCGACGCCATCGGCGTGAAAATCAAGTTCTTCACAACCTGACCTGCGCCCTTAACCGGACCGGCCCGCACCAGCTCACATCACGGCACCAACCCCGGCTCTCCAGATCGTGCTGCGAGTCGACCGCCGCAAGGTCCTCCTTGCTCCCGGCCGGCAACTGCCCCGGGATGTCCGACCGTCCGGTTAGCTTGGCCTCATGCCTGCGGAGCCTGGCTGGTGCGGTGTGTGCGGGTTGCCGGTGCCTGCCGGTGAGAGG
>Ga0209333_1000229_pt1 | contig 31058 bp, 31 predicted proteins | sample BlaSpr_A8_OM2_O3_FD_187982 | JGI IMG/M metagenome (GOLD analysis project Ga0209333, IMG submission 187982) | Forest soil microbial communities from Thunder Bay, Ontario, Canada - Black Spruce, Ontario site 2_A8_OM2_O3 (SPAdes) (version 2) | ecosystem: Environmental > Terrestrial > Soil > Boreal... | reverse complement strand
ACCGGGGAGCCTTGCGCCGCCCCTGCCAGATCGCCCTTCAGCGGCCCCGTCTCAATCCTGGACATCGCTTCGAAGTAAGCCCGCGTGACATCGTTAGTCTTCAACGGGAAGCCGAATTGTGACAGCTTGTCGAGAGCGGCCGCCAGACGATAAATCGCATTGTCCGCCACCGGCAGCGAACTATGCCCGCCCTTGTTGCGGACTTCCAATCGAAAATTGATCACGTACTTTTCGCTGACTTGGAGGTCGTTCGAAATCTTCTTACCATTAGCCATCTCGCCCCAGCCGCCTTCATTCAGAGCGAACTCCGCGTCGATCAGGCCGCGCTTGTTCTTGAGCAGCCACTGGACGCCGTTGTAGGGTCCTCCTCCTTCTTCGTCCGCCGTGAGCGCCACGACGATGTCGCGGTCCGGTTTGAAGCCCTCGCGTTTATAGCGGATCAGGTTCGCGATCCACACGGCGGCCTGAGCCTTATCGTCGGCGGTCCCGCGGCCGTAGAAGAAGCCGTCCCGTTCGATGAATTCAAACGGATCCATGCTCCAGTCTTCCCGCTTGGCTTCGACAACATCGGTATGCGCCAGGAGCAGCAGTGGTCTGCGCGCGCCGCTGCCGCGATATCGGACCACCAGATTTGCTTTAGTGGGGATTGCGCCTCCGACAAAAATGTCGCTTTCCGGGAAACCCGCGGCGCGCAGCCGGGCTGCCATGGCTTCCGCAACCGGAGTGGTCGCGCCGGTCGTATAGCCCGACTTAATCTCGATCAGTTGTTTGTAGATGTCGCGCGCCAGTTGGCGCTCCGGCTCTGGCGGCATGGTCTGGCCGGCGGCGGACATCACCACCAGCAAGGCCACGATGAGGATTCTGAGCATGTCATATTGTGCCACACATACCGTCGGACGGGCCTGACAAGAGCGCCATGTTAGCCTAGCTTTATATGCAGTTTTCCGAGTCCTTCTTCCCGCAACGCTTTGGCATCACCATGCGGGATCTGGAGAATTACCTGGCTGAAGCGCTATCTCACGGGGGCGCGTACGCGGACCTTTACTTCGAATATCTTTCCACCAGTTCCATCGGCATCGATGAATCCATCGTGAAGAGCGCGTCGCAGGGCGTATCGCTGGGGGTGGGCGTGCGCGTGATCGCCGGCGAGCGCACCGGCTATGCGTATAGCGACGACCTGAGCCCGGAGAAGATTCGCAACGCCGCGCGGGTGGCGGCGTGCATTGCGGCGGGGCCCGCCACGGTCGAAAAAGTTTCGCTGAACGAAGGCGGGCGGCGCAACCTGTATCCGGTACTGAACGCGCCCACCGAGACAGCCTTCGCGGCGCGCGTGGAACTGGTGAAGCGCGCCGACCGGGCCGCCCGCGCCTACGACCCGCGCATCTTCCAGGTACAGGCCAGCTATGCCGATAATCTGCGCCAGGTGCTGGTAGCCACCAGCGACGGCGTGCTCACATGCGACCGCCAGCCGATGACCCGGCTGAACGTGGCGGCGCTGGCGCGCGAAAACGGCGGAACCCCGCAGCGGGGCCATGCGGGCGGCGGCGGACGCGTGGATCTCGGCTTTTTCCTGAACGAAAAAACGCCCGAGCATTTCGCCGCGGAAGCCGCGCGCGAAGCCATTGTGATGCTGGACGCGGTGGACGCGCCCGCCGGCGAGATGACCGTGGTGCTGGGTCCGGGATGGCCCGGCATCCTGCTGCACGAAGCCGTGGGCCACGGCCTGGAAGCCGATTTCAACCGCAAGGGCGTCTCCAAGTTCAGCGGACGCATCGGCCAACGGGTGGCCAGCCCGCTGTGTACCGTGATCGACGACGGCACCATCGCCAACCGGCGCGGTTCGCTGAACGTGGACGACGAAGGCCATCCCACGGGCCGCAATGTGCTGATCGAGAACGGCATCCTGCGCGGCTATCTGCAGGACAAGCTCTCCAGCCGCCTGACTGGCGCGGCGGAGACCGGCAGCGGCCGCCGCGAGAGTTATGCGCACATCCCCATGCCGCGCATGACCAACACCTTCATGCTGGCTGGCGAAAGCGATCCCGAAGAGATCATCCGCTCCGTTCCCCGGGGCCTCTATTGTCCAGATTTCGGCGGCGGGCAGGTGGATATCATCAGTGGCAATTTCGTCTTTTCGGCTGCGGAAAGCTATCTCATCGAAGATGGCCGCGTGACGCGCCCGGTGCGCAACGCCACGCTGATCGGCAACGGACCGGAAGCGTTGAAGTACGTCAGCATGGTGGGCAACGATTTGAAGCTGGACGAGGGCATCGGAGTGTGCGGCAAGGAAGGGCAGAGCGTCCCGGTAGGCGTGGGCATCCCGACCATCAAAATCGATCGCATGACGGTGGGGGGCACGGCGTGAGCGCGAACGGCTACGCCTGTATGGCGGCGGAAATCGTGCAGCAGGCGCTGGCCGCAGGCGCCACGGATGCGGAGTGTACCATCGGCGCGGGCGAGGAGTTTTCGGCCAGCGTGCGCCTGCGCGAGTTGGAAACGCTGAAGGAAGCCGGATCGCGCGGCGCGGGGCTGCGCATCTTGAAGGGCCGCCACACCGGATCGGCGTACACATCGGATCTGTCGGGCGAGGGGATTCGCCACATGGTGCGGTCGGCGGTCGAATTGGCCGAAATCACCACGGAGGATCCGCATGCAGGCCTGCCGGATGCCGCCGAACTCGGGTCTATTCCCGGCGACCTGGGGATGTACTGCGCCGATGTGGCAGGCCTTGCCACCGAGTTGAAGATCGACATGGCGCGCCGCGCCGAGGATGCCGCATTGCGCGCGGACCCCCGCATCGCGAATTCCGAGGGAGCGTCCTTCGACACCCACGTGGGCCGGCATGCCTTCGCCAATTCGCGCGGATTCGCGGGCGAGTATCGGGCAAGTTATTGCTCGCTGTCGACGGTTCCGGTGGCGCGCGAGGGCGAATCCATGGAGCGCGACTACTGGTCCACGACGGCACGCGGGTTCGCGGGGCTGGAGAAGCCGGAAGACGTGGGGCGCATCGCCGCGCAACGCGCAGTGCGGCGGCTGGGCGCGCGCAAGGTGGAGACGCAGAAAGTGCCGGTGGTTTTCGAGCCGCGCACCGCGCGTTCGCTGGTCGACAATATTTTCGACGCCGTGCACGGCGGGGCGGTCTACCGCAATGAGTCGTTTCTGGCGGGCAAGCTGGGCGAGCGCGTGGCGTCGGAGAAGCTGACGGTAATCGACGACGGCACCATCCCCGGCCTGTTCGGCACATCGCCGTACGACGACGAAGGCGTGCCCACGCGGCGCACGGTGGTGATCGAGAAAGGCGTGCTGCGGAGCTATCTGCTAAACACCTATACGGCACGGAAGCTGGGGCTGCGCACGACCGGCAACGCCGCGCGCGGCCTGGCGGGAAACGCAGGCGTGGGCAATGGCAACCTGTATATCGAGAGAGGCGGCGCGACGCCCGAACAACTGATCGCGGGTATTCGCGACGGATTCTATGTGACCGAGTTGATCGGCTTCGGCGTGAATATCGTTACTGGAGACTATTCCCGCGGCGCGGCCGGAATGTGGATCCGCAACGGCGAGCTGGCGTTCCCGGTTTCGGAGGTGACCATCGCTGGGACCCTGCAGCAGATGTTGGTGGACCTGGAAGCGGTTGGGAGTGACCTGGAGTTTCGCGGAGCCATGGCGGCGCCGACTTTGGTGGTGGGTGAGATGACGGTTGGAGGGCGGTAGCGTCGCCAGCGTGCCATCCGCCACGTATGATGGAAGAATGCTGAAAATTCGCGCCGTCCGCATGGCCGGCCTCTGCGCCCTGTGGTGCGCGTCGCATGCGGTTGCCGCACCGCCGCCGAAACTGGTGCTGGCCATTGTGGTGGACCAGTTCCGCTACGATTATCTGACTCGCTTTCGCGGCGATTACCATGCGGGCTTTGAACGGCTGCTCACCAAAGGCGCGGTCTTCACGAATGCCCGGTACGTGCACTATCCGACCGTGACTGCGGTGGGCCACAGCACCTTCCTTTCCGGCGCCACGCCATCTATGAGCGGCATCATCGGCAATGAATGGTACGACCGCGAAACGGGCAAGGTGGTGACCAGCGTGAGCGACGATTCGGTGAAGCTGTTAGGCGCCAACGGAGAGGGCGCATCGCCCAAGCGCTTGCTGGTGAGCACGGTGGGCGACGAGTTGAAGATGGCACGCAGCGGCGGCAAGGTGATCGGCATTTCGCTGAAGGATCGCAGCGCGATTCTGCCCGCGGGTCACATGGCCGATGGCGCGTACTGGTTCGACCCGCGCGCCGGAAGCTTTGTCAGCAGCACCTTCTACTTTGCCGAGCTCCCCGCATGGGTAGAAGCCTACAACGCTTCCCGGCCCGCCGACAAGTACCGTGGCGCGCAGTGGCTGGACCACACGCTGGCCGCCGATGTATCGGTTTATGCCGCGCTCGAAGGCAGCCCGTTCGGCAACGAGTTGGTGGAAACGTTCGCGGAGCGCGCGGTACAGGCTGAAAAGCTGGGACAACGGAATGCGACCGACCTGCTGGCGGTAAGTTTTTCCGCGAACGATTATGTGGGGCACGCCATGGGACCGGACTCCCCCGAGGTCAAGGAGATGTCCATCCAGACCGATCGCGTCTTCGGCAAGCTGTTCAGCTTTCTGGATGCGGCGGTGGGGATGGGAAACGTGTTGGTGATCATGACCGCCGACCACGGCGTGGCTCCCGTTCCGGAAGTGAACACGGCGCGCAGGATGCCGGGCGGACGCATGCCGCCGGGAGTGGTGCGCAAGGCGGTGGAAGCGGCGCTCATCGACAAGTACGGGGCAGGGCAGTGGATGCTAAACCCTTCCGATCTCGCTTTCTATTTCAACCGCGAGGTCGTCGCCCAAAAAAAGTTGGATGAAGCGGAAGTGGAGCGCACCGCGGCGGAGGCGGCGCGGCGGATCGCGCATGTGTATCGCGTGTACACGCGGGAGATGCTGTTGAACGGTACGGTGGATATAGAAGTGGGCCGGCGGGTGATGAACGGATTCTACGCGCCCCGCGGGCCGGATATGTACGTGTTGTTGGAGCCGTATTGGTTGTACGGGGCTAAGGGCACCACACACAGCACGACTTTCAGTTACGACGCGCACGTGCCAGTGATCTTCATGGGTCCTGGAATCAAGGCAGGACGCTTCGACAAGGAGATCTCGGTCAACGACGTGGCACCCACGCTGGCGACGTATTTGGATATCGAAACGCCTAGCGGGAGCGTGGGACGGTGTCTCGCGGAGATCCTGAATTAGCCCTTGCGGCCTGAAGAGGCTGCCGCAGGCCGGGGGCAAGCTCTGGATTCGCTATAATCTTCACAATAGGAGAACATAGATGGGACTACGTCCGTTGCACGACCGTGTCGTGATCAAGCGCTTGGAAGAGGGTGAGATCAGGCGCGGTGGTATCATCATCCCCGACACCGCCAAGGAGAAGCCGCAGCAGGGAGAAGTGAAGGCTGTCGGCAGCGGCAAGTTGCTGGAGACCGGCGAGCGCATGGCGCCCCAGGTCAAAGCCGGCGACCGCATCCTGTTCGGCAAGTACTCCGGCGCCGAAGTAAAGCTGGATGGAGAAGAGTACTTGATCCTCAAAGAGGATGAAATCTTGGGCGTGGTCGAATAGTGCGCGGCGGTCTCCGCCGATGCGATCGCCAAGCAGCTCTCTAGACCAGCGCTTGCGTCAGGCAAGGAAACTGCCTGCCCCACGAATTGCGGATGCGGTCGCCCGCTTCGGCCTGCGCAGCGAGCTTGACTTCGACGTCAAGCGCCGCGCGGAATCGGAGATTGGCCCACGGCGGGTCCGCGCTCTCTGCCTCAGAATTGATAGTCGGTCGGCTTAATGCCCTTGGCCCGCAAGTACACGATGCACTGGCCCCGATGATGCGCGGTGTGATCGGTGGCCAGGAGCAGCAATTCCATGCCCGTCATCTTGCCGGCGGGCGAATCGAAGGTCTCCATCATGCGCTCGTGCTTGAGGCCGGACAGCGCGGCGATACAGAAATCGTAGGAATCGTTGAGCATCTTCACGACTGTGGCCTTTTCGAAATTGGCGGGCTTGGCGATGGGGCTCTTTTGGCCCGATAGCGTGGCGAAGAAGAACGCATTGGCGCTGGCAATGTGCGCCATCTGCTCGCCAAAGCTCATCTCCGCGGGATTCGGCTTGAAACCATAGTCGGCGGCGGGCATCTGGTCCGCTAGCGCCAGCAGGTACTTCTTGGAAGTCTTCCAATGGTCCACCAGCACGGTGGGAACACCTTCGTCTTGGGCCAGGACGGGCAGCGCCAGAGCCGCGCCCACCAACAGAGTCGTCACGAATCGATACACTTGCATCCTCCTCCTGTTTATAGTACCGAGCATGCTTCGCAACGCGCGCGAGGCACTTCGCATCTAATGTAGCAGAGGTCGCCCCATCACTCAGTCGCCGGAACATCCGAATCCGAAGCTGTGGCCCGATCGTGGTTTGTATGCGGCATGGCTGGGGCACACGACTGTCCTGTTGAAGATCGACGGCGTCACCATTCTGACGGACCCGGTGCTAGGCGATCGAGTCGGCCTGAGCTTCGGACCCATGACGGTGGGATTGAAACGCCTGGTGGCGCCCGCGTTGCGGGTCGATCAACTGCCGAAGATCGACGTGGTGCTGCTCTCGCACGCGCACATGGACCACTTCGATCTGGCGACGCTGCGCGCGCTGGAGAGCCGCTCAACCACTGTGGTCACGGCCGCCAAGACCGGCGATCTGCTGCGCGCCCGCCGTTACGCCGCAGTAAAGGAGCTCGGGTGGGGCGAGCGGACCCGAGTGGGTCCCATCGGCTTGCGCGCGTTTGAAGTGAATCACTGGGGCGCGCGCATGCATGGCGATACGTATCGCGGATACAACGGCTACCTGATTGAGGCGGGCCGCTACCGTGTGCTATTCGGCGGCGATACGGCGGTAACGACGGCCTTTCGCGCGCTGCGCAGTTCACGGCGCATCGATCTGGCCATCATGCCGGTGGGCGCGTACGATCCGTGGATTCGTTATCACTGCACGCCCGAACAGGCCTGGCAGATGGGCAATGACGCAGGCGCGGAGATCTTCCTGCCCGTGCATCATCAGACCTTCCCCCTCAGCCGCGAACCGCGGCATGAGCCGATCGAGCGCTTGTACGGCGCGGCCGGAAACGAGCCGGAGCGGATAGGTTTGCAGCGCATTGGGCAGGAGATGACGCTCTAGCGAAACGCGACCAGGGTTGGCGCGGACGGGGGCGTCCGCGCCACTTAGGCTAAAGGCCTTTGTCTGTCAGGAAGGCGATCAGGTCCACGACCCGGCAGGAATAACCCCACTCGTTGTCGTACCAGGAGATTACCTTCAGCAGATTGCCGTCCAGCACTTTGGTCATCTGTCCGTCGACGATTGAGCTGTTCGGATTGTGCAGCATGTCGGTCGATACAACCGGGTCGTCTGTATAGGCCAAAATACCCTTCATCGGGCCATCCGCAGCCGCCTTGAACGAGGCATTCACTTCCTCGGCCGAGGTGGGCCGGCTGGTGAGGGCCACGAGATCGACCACCGAAACGTCGGGCGTGGGTACGCGCATCGAATAGCCATCCAGCTTGCCCTTCAACTCGGGCATTACCAAGCCGATGGCCTTGGCGGCGCCGGTGGTGGTGGGGATCATGTTCAGCGCCGCCGCACGGGCGCGCCGCAGGTCCTTGTGCGGGAAGTCCAGCACGTTTTGGTCGTTGGTATAGCTGTGGATGGTGGTCATGGATCCCTTTTGAATCCCGACCGTGCCGTGCAGGACCTTCACCACCGGCGCGAGGCAGTTGGTGGTGCAAGATGCATTTGAAATAATGTTGTGCTTCGCGGGATCGTAGGTGCCATCGTTGACGCCCAGGACCAGGGTAACGTCTTCGTTGGTGGCGGGCGCCGAGATGATGACTTTTTTCACGCTGCCGCGAAGGTGTTTGGCGGCTTCCTTGCCATCCGTAAACCTGCCGGTGGATTCGATTACGATCTGCGCGCCCACAGAATTCCAATCGAGTTGGGCGGGATCCTTGGTGGCGAATACCTTGATGCGTTTGCCGCCTACGAGGATGGCATCCTCTTCCTTGTGGATCTCCACGGGCAGCGTGCCCAGCACCGAGTCGTACTTCAACAAATGCGCCAGCGTCTTGGTGTCCGTCAGGTCGTTCACCGCTACGAATTCGATGTCATGCCGGTGCAGGGCCGCCCGGACCACATTCCGGCCTATGCGGCCAAACCCATTGATACCAACCTTTACCGCCATTTCTTCTCCTCAAGTTTAGTGTGTTGGATTACCTTAAAGGATATCAGGAGGACACTATCCGGTGCAAGCCGATAAAAAGACCTCTGGCTCCGATATTCTTCGCCGATCCCTCAGTGATCGGCGACTTCGGTGCCCAATCCCGCGTATTCTTCCTTCACCTTGATCACCTTGCTGCCGTTGAAGGTCACAAACACGATCTTTCCCGGGGGCTGGCCGAATACCCAATCTTCCAGTTCGATGCCGTCCTTCGTCTCGCGCGATTTGTGATTGGGATGCCCCAGCGCCAGCAGCACCTGATCGCGGTCCATCCCCTCGATGACTTTCTTATCGCGGATAGCCGTCTTCACTTCCGGCGGCAGCACCTCGGCATAGAGTTCAGTGGCGCTACGCTTCTCAAAATCGAGCACTGGCGCCAGCATCTTTTTCACTTCCGCCGCCTTCATCGGTTCCAGCGGTTTGTGGAACAAGATTTCGATAGTGGTACCGCCGGGCGCATTGGAATCGCCCTTGCCCAACTGTGTCATGGGGCCGCCGCCGCCGATGCCGCCGCCGATCTGCGCGCTATCGAACCACTTGCGGCCGCCATTGAACCCGTTGTTGATCTGCAGCACCAGCTTGTCGGATTCGATGAAGACTCTGGTGATCTGCACGGTATCTCCGACGCGCCCCGCCGGGCCATATTCCCGGGATGCTGCCTGCCACGCCTTCTTGTCGAAGGATCCCGTCGATTCGAAGGGCAAGGCCTTCTTGGCCCGCGGCAGCAACTGCTTGACCGTGGCATATTCCGCCACCAAGCCGCGCATCAATTCGATGCGATCCTGCTCGGTGAGCTTTTCCGCCGCGCTCAGCAGCGGAGCGCCGCTTATCAAGATCGCGAAGATGGCGAAAACGGTTGTCCAGGCACGCATGTCACATCCCCCGCGGGCGGGTCCAGCAGAGCGGACGCTTGCCGCCGGATCGGCGCTTTCCATAGATACGCAAAAAGCAGCAGCAGAACGGCCGAGGTCAGAACACTGGCTTCCGGACCATACTCGCCGCCGCTCCACAGCGTCCCGGCGGACCACCGCATGGTGAATCCCGTCAATCTCATTGTAAGCCCGCTGACGTTCACGCCAAAAAGCGGAAGTGTAAAGTTCCAACCAAAATGCAATCCGATGGGCAACCAGATGTCGTGGCTGCGCAGGAAAGCATAGCCAAACAGGATGCCGAATCCGGCGGTGTTCGCCAAGCCCAGCCAGGTGGCGTTAGGATTGGCGGCGTGCAGCGCGGCGAAGACAACGCCAACGGGCAGGATGGTGGTCCATGCGCCCAACGCGCGCAGCAAGACCTGAAATCCGAATCCGCGGAACAGCAGTTCCTCGCCCGCCGAACCGAACAGCAGCAACACGGAAACGAAGAAGAACGAAGACAGGCTAGCCGGACTGGCCGGATCGGCCTGAATGCGCGCCGCATGGAAGAGCAGCGGACCGGCCAGCACCAGCGCGGCCGCGCCCACGCCGCCGAGGCACCCGAATCCGAGGTTCACCAAGGCCGCTTTATCGCCCTGCAGTCCAATGGCGGCAATGCCCCGCCGCGCGTAGATCCGCAGGCAAAGGCTATTGCTGAACGCGGCGGCCAGCAGCCCGGTGGCGGTGATGCCGACGATGTATCCCCCGAGCCAGTACAGCAACGGACCTAGCACATATGCCGTTGCGAAATAGAGGGAGATATAAACAACGACTTTAAGGACGAGGTGCAGGGCGTTGACGCGACCGGACATTACAGACAGTCTACCGTAGTGGGACAGACCCCTTCTCTGACCAAACCTGCAGGAACCGGGTTGTCTTCGATTTAATTCCGAATGTTCTCAAATTCCCGCGCGATCCGCACCAAGTGGTCATAGCTTTCTTCCTGCCATAACGGGCTTCCCGTCAAGGTCAACATCGCATTGGTGCGCCCGGCGTCGCCAGCAAATGAACGTTGGTGTGGCGTGACCACGAATGCAGGTAGAACGGACCGCTTCGGGCGTCATCCAGCAATCGATCCATTGCCGCAAGTGCCCGACCCGAGGTGAGTGCGGCTGAAGGGAAGGCCCGGTTGGGCGGCGAGCTGTCGTGCGGACTCCACGTGCGGCGAGCCATGCCTCAGCATAGCTTCAAACATTCCACCATACAATTCTTATAGGACTCTTTCAGGCGGTCTGAGACCTAGCCGCACGCCGACCAGGGGGTCGGCTGCGGACCAAGGTGCGGACCAGGGGTCCGCCCCACCCAGGGTGTGTGGCTAGGCTCCAGCCGCCTGCGCTTTGCGGCTCAGGAAGCACTCCCGGCAGTATACCGGCCGCCCCTGCGTAGGTTTGAACGGCACCGTAGTTTCGCGGCCGCACTGCGAACACATTGTGGTGGTCTCGGCCTTGCCCGTGCCCGATGGCCCCGCCTGCCGCTTGCTCTTACATGCTTTGCAGCGTTTAGGCTCGTTCTTAAAATTCTTGTCGTGGAAGAAGTGTTGTTCTCCCGCTGTGAAAACAAACTCGGTTCCACATTCCGAGCACTTGAGAATCCGATCCTGGAACTCCGCCATAACCGCACCTGGTTTCCTCGAACGGGTTGCGGAGCGGACAGGCCGTAACCCGTCCGCCCAATTTTGTTGAATGTTATTCGATGTTATTCGATTTCCCGGCGTGACTTTTTCCGGTTCCGCTTGCGGGCCAGCGCTTGCTTCACCCGCTTTTTCTCTCCCGGCTTCAAGTAGAAGGAGTGCCGCTTGACCTCCTTGATAATGTCCTCTTGCTGGACCTTTCGCTTGAAGCGCCGCAGAGCGTTTTCGAGCGTCTCGCCATCCTGTAGCTTTACCTCAGCCAATTAAGAATGCACCTCCCAACCCGACCAAAAATTTTCTGCCTTTCGCAGAGAAGGTACTGATATCATTAAGTGGTTGGCGGACAAAGTCAAGCCCTAATTCCCAAAGAGGCTCCGCCAAATGGAATACCCCGTCCGTAACCGCATGTTTCTCAATAGTTTATCTTATGGAGACCGTTTTAGCAATTTTATTGGCAGGCGGCGCCGGCGAACGATTATTGCCCCTCACCAGGGATACCGCAAAGCCGGCAGTGTGCTTCGGCGGCGTTTACCGCATCATCGACTTCACTCTGTCAAATTGTATTAATTCGGACCTCAGACGCATTTTCATCCTAACACAGTACAAATCGCTGGACCTGATCCGCCATGTCCGGGACGGCTGGAACATCCTGTCGCCCGAACTCGGCGAGTTCATCGAGACCATCCCTCCCATGAAGCGCCTGCGGGACGACTGGTATCTGGGGACGGCCGACGCAGTGTTCCAGAACAGCCAGAGCATCGCCGCAGAACAGCCCACGCTGACCATGGTCCTGGCCGCCGACCACATCTACAAGATGAACTACCGGGAGATGGTGGATTGGCACGAGTGGCACGAGGCCGACATCACCATTGCGACGCTGCAGGTGGCGCCGGAGGAAGCCGAACGTTTCGGTATCGCCGAGATCGGCCGCGGCCACCGCATCGTGGGCTTCGAGGAGAAGCCGCAACATGGTAGCCCGGCCCGCTCGGCCTTCAATCACGACATGGTCAGCGCCTCCATGGGAATCTACATTTTCAAGACCGAGGTCCTGCTGCGCCTGCTGCGGAAGGATGCGCAAAACGCCGATTCCTCCCACGATTTCGGCAGGGACGTGATCCCCGCGGCGCTCGAGAAGGCGCGTGTCATCGCCTATGACTTCCGGGACATCAACGGCAAGCAGGCGCGCTACTGGCGCGATGTCGGCACCATCGATGCGTTTTACGAAGCAAACATGGATCTGATCGCGGTGACGCCCGAGTTCAATCTCTACGATCGCAATTGGCCCATTCGTACGCGCATGGTGCAGGCGCCGCCCGCCAAGTTCGTTTTTGCGCAGGAGGGCCGGCGCATGGGGGTGGCCGTGGATTCCATTGTGGCGGCGGGTTCCATCGTTTCCGGCGGCAGGGTGGTGCGCAGCGTTCTTTCAACCGGAGTGCGCGTCAACAGTTACTGCGACGTGGAGTATTCGATTCTGATGCCCAACGTCAGGATTGGGCGCAACAGCCGCATCCGGCGGGCTATTGTCGATACGGGCGTCGGAATTCCGGAGTCGAGCGTGATTGGGTACGATGCGGAGCAAGATCGCGCCCGCGGGTATACCGTGACCGAGTCGGGGGTCGTGGTGGTGCCGGGCGGCGCATCGGGCGTGGGCGATGAGATACCGGCAAGCTTGGCGGCCTCATAGCGGCCGGTCTTGGAGGGCGGCCAGTCGTGGCCTGGGGTCCCCTCTGGGGACGGCTTTCAGCCGGCCTGCTTGGACGCGTTGGAAACGCGAAAACGGAGGGTCAAGACGCGGGCGGCTCACGTCGTGTTGGCGCAGTTTCCTCCGACAGGAGGAGGTCCAGAAAGCTCCGGGGCGTAACTATTAGGGTGCCCGCCGAAGAGCGGGGAAAGTGCTTCAGATTGCCGGTCACCAGGTAGTCCGCACGCGCGGCGTGCGCGCACTCGAGAAAAATATCGTCGTCCGGATCGGAGCACGCCTTGATCGTCTCCGTGGGCTTCACCCAAAGACCTCTCTCACGGATCTTCTGAAGCGTGGCGGCGATGGCTTCTTCGGCCAGCGCGAGCCGGGGCCGCCGGATCACTTCTTCGTACTCGAAATAAACATCTCCGCTGACGCACATTTGAAGCGCGCCGCCGGCGGCCAGCAGAAATACCGCTGCGGATGGGCCGAGAGGTTGCAACAACGCTGAGACGACTACGTTGGTGTCGATCACAACCCGGGTCATGAACCTGGGTTCGCCCGGCTCTCGCGCCGGGCTTTCCGCGCCGCGGCTATCTCCGCATCGATCTCATCCATCGAAAGCCGATTCAACCCGGCTTGGGTCGCGCTCTCCCATGATCGGCGGAGCCAGTCGGGTGCGAGGTCGTGTTCCAGCACTTGCCGGGCGTACTGTTCGGCGGAGACGCCGCACGCGCGTGCTTTGGCGGCGAGTGCCGCTACCTCCGCGTCCGGAAGGTCTATCGTAAGCGTCATGGGCGGTTCCCTCAATTCATCGTAGCAAGGCCGGTTTTACGCCGCTTGGGCGGACTGGTCACGCCCGGCGGGGCGCGGTCTCAAGCATGGCCTCATAGCGTACGCGCTCCGTGCCGCACGCGGTCGCACGCGCTAATGCTCGGGATGTCTTTCGCGCATAACGGCCGCCACTGCCGTGGGACATTAGGCGCTAAAATAGCATGAGAGCCTTGCGGATTCGATTTTATGTCGACCCTTCAACTGGTGCGCCGCATATTCTCAATCATCGGGTAGGCGAGGACGAGGTCGCCGATGTGTTGGAGGGGCCGGGAGAGGATCGGGCCGGGGGCGAAGCCTTCCAGGATTGCCTTGGGGCAGACCGCGTCCGGCCGTTATCTGCGGGTTATCTACGTGCCAGACCCAGAGCCGGCCAGCGTTTTGTGATCACGGCTTACGATTTGACCGGCAAGCCGCTGGCCGCTTACAGCAGGCGGAGAAAGAAGAAAGTTCAATGAAGCAAGACGCCGTCCCGCGAGCGTGGGACGAGGAAAAGGTGCAGCGCGTGCTAGCCCATTACGAAGGGCAGACCGAGGAAGAGGCGGTGGCCGAGGATGTGGACGCGATGCGACCCTCGGAAACCCTCATGAGCGTTCCTCACGATCTCGTGCCGAAGGTTCGGGAGCTGATCGCGAAACGGCGGGGTTAAGGGCGGGGTGTCCCGGGAGTAGTTTGTGGCCGATGAGCTGCTCCTGGCAGCGACGCAGGAGGGCAAGTGGATTTGACGGGCAAGAAGTGATCGTCAGCTGGAACAGTCGGATCCGCAACTTGCATCGCAGCTTGCTCCGCCTGAAGGCCAAAACCGCTCGTCAGGAGTCCCGAAGCCGTCGCCGATGAGCCTCAGTGTGCGTTGATAGCTAGAGGGGTCAGGAGCCGTTAACGGTACGTGATGAACGAAGGTACCAAGCACCACCGCACAGAACTCCGCGTAGTCCCGCGTGTGCAGGATGAACTCGTGCCACAAATCATCAATGATGTCGGAAGGTGCGAGCGGAAGATCTGACTCAGCACAAAGTTGAAGGAACTTGACGAGATCGGAACCGGCGCGCTCAGATTCGTCCGGCGAGAACGACCTGCGTCCAGCAACGCGATGCACGACACGGTCGATGCCCAGTGTCATAGATTTTGGGATCTCATGGGTAAGGGTCACGCTAACTCCTTTTTCTTACGTCGCGCGGCACGCCGAATCAGGGAGACATGGTGACTGGCAGCCTGCAGATATGCTGCGAGCGCTGTAAACTGATCGCGAATTTCAGGATCATCTCTAAGCTTTTCATCCTCATACCTCACGAAATGATCGGTTTCGCCCCACGCCTCGTCCATGATGGCTCGAGCCTGGACCTCAACGTGCTACCCGGTCATTGGGATGCTGCCATTTCCATCCAAGGTTCGGAAAACGGAGATCTCGTCGTCGCGGCATGGAGGGCGGTAGAAGCCCTCGCCTAGCCGAAAGACGAAATGCACCGAACAATAGCCAGTGCTCTCCTTCTTCATCTCGGATGCACCCGTGTCTTCAAATGATTTTACGTCATTCATCGCGAAACGCCCATACCGGACCCGTGCGGGTGATAGTGGCGGATCGGGCTTGCAAAAAGGTTGGCTCCAGACATCCAACTCGTATCTCCTCTGCAAGCCGAAACAGGTCATCAGGGTCAACAACGACAAGACGCGCGCCTACGAGATCGGGGACCCTGCGGTAGAAGTTTGCCACCGAAACATCAGGGAGACGCTCGCATTTGCTAATAGTACGGCGGTCCAGCTTTGCACGGCAGTTTATCGTATACATACCGTATTCGTTATGTATTTTGTTCCAGTCGCCGCCTAAAGCGATAAATAAGGTGATTACGCAGGCGTTTCTTAATACCTCTTGTGCACGCCGGAATTCGGGGGTTTGAAGAAGTCCGTCAATTGCGTCGCGATCTGCCGGATTCAATGCGCGTCTCCATTCCCCAGAAGTCTCGGGCTAGCGCTGGATAGGTCGTGTAATGGGCCGTCTTCTGATTATAGCGGTTTCAAGGAAATGGACGCCGCCCGACGACTTGAGCGTTGGGCGCCCGTCGTTTCTTTGCCGCGATAGTCTCGCCACCCAAAGTCATGGCTATCCAATCATCCGAAGGAGAGACCCTCACTCACCCCCGCCAGCGCACCCCCACGCCCAACTTCTTCTTCGCATACTCCAAGCTGCGCTCCAAATCGACGCGCTGCTGCTCCCTGAGCGCCGCCTCCAGCACAGGTGAATTGTCGGACCACTGTCCGATCACCATATTCCCGAGGAATGGCCGCCCGCTCTTGGCCAGCGCCACGAAGCGCGCGAACTCCCACGCGGGCATCTTCTGAAACGCCTTCCAGAAGTCCGGCTCCAGGTACGGCAGCACCTCCGGCGGCCTCCCAGTGATGATCTCAAGCTGCATGGACGCGCCCGGACAAAGCTTGCGATACATGTCCACGAAGCGCACGAAATCCACCGAGCCATCGCCCAACGCGACCCACTGCGCGGCCGCGCCGCGGGGGTGCTCGAAGACCGCGCTATCGCGCACGTGCGATGTCGCCACGTAAGGCGCCAGCGTCTCCAGCGTGAGCAGCGGGTCCTCCACCACCCACATGGGATTGCCCGTATCCAGGCAGGAGCCCACGAAATCCTTGCCGGCCTCTTCGATGAGCGCCTTCACCTCGCGCGCCTGCATGTCGCCCGCATGGTTCTCTACCGCGATGCGCACGCCCGCATCCAGCGCTTGCGAGCGCACTGCACGCAGCACCTTCACCGTATTTTCCATGTGCGCTTCCAGCGGCAGCGCCGTGCGCCGGTTGTCGCGCGTACCCATGTAACAGCGCATCACGCGCGCACCCACCGCATGCGCCACGCGCAGCCCGCGCGCAACGTATTCCGCCGGCTCGCCGTCTTTCTTGTTGTAGGCTGGCGAAGAAGGGCAAATACAGCCGATGCCCGCGTCGATCTCCACGCCCACACGCGCGGCGTGCTCCTTCACCTTTTGCAGATAGGCCGGCTCCAGGCTCTCGTAATCGCCGAGGCTCGAAAGCTGGACGGTATCCAGTTTCAGACTCGCCGCGTAGTCCAGCAGTTGAATGGCTTTCCACTGGAACGCCCGGATCGAGTAGGAATCGAAGCCCAGCTTGATGGGTACGGGTTCCGCGGCCGGACTCATGGCTGCCACCGCCCCGGCGGAAGCCGTTTGCAGAAACGTGCGCCTGCGCATAGGAAATGTTGTATCACGGTTTGGTAAACGCCATCCCCGCGAAGCTCACCACGCTCCGCGGATCGATGTTCCACTGCTCGTAGCGCCGCAGCTCGCCACGCGCTCCGGGCAGGGTTTTCAGAAAAGTGTAGAGCGGCGCGGAGCCGCACCATTTCAAATCGTCGTGCTTCTCCTGCACCAGGTTCCAGAAGCCGTCTCCATCCGATTCCACTACGCGCGCGATGCGCTGCCGGTCGCGTTCGGCAACTTCGGCCATGACGCCGCGGTCCGCATACGCCGGGAAATCGTCCTGATATCGCGCGCCCATGTGCGCCATGTCGATGCCTAGAATCCAGAAGAGACCGTCGCCCTCGCGCGCCGCCATTTCGCCGAGCGATCCCAGGAAGCGCCGCACGCCTTCGTCGGCTTCGGGCGCGCCTCCGCGATACAGGCTTTGGGCGTACTGGCCACAGAGAATCGGAAGAATGCGAATGTCCGGACCGTAGATCTGTTGCAGGAACAGGACCTGCAACTCCACGGTGTGCTCGAAGGAGTGACAGTAATCTTCCATCAGCACCGCGGGACCGCCGTCGGCCGCCAGCCGGTCCACCAATGCGGTGTCCGTGGCCGTTTCGCCGAGGGGCGTCACGAATGGTTTGCGCGTGAGGCCGAAGTGTTCGGGCGCGCCGTAGTGGGAAGTCGCCAGGATGACGAAGGTGCGGTCCTTCAATTCCGGTCCGAGGGTTTGGTACGCGGCGCGATAGGATTGCCAACCGCCTTCGGGACTCACATGCGGCGCGGCGATGGCACATAGCGCTCCCCGACGGTCGCGGCTCGGTAACGACCCATCCATGTAACGCGCCATGGTCTCGCGCAGGGCGGCGACCTCCAGCGGATATGCGCCGCCGGCGTGCGCGGGCTCGCGCTTGGGCGCGTCCGCGAACTCTCGTTGACGGCCGGCTTTCATCTGCGCGAAGGTCTCGTCTTCCAGGAAGCCCGCCGAGCTGAACGTTTCGATGAGGTGTTGTTCAAGTTCAGCGACCTGCAGATCGCCGGTGATTTGGACCAACAATGCGCGCAGGTCCAGGTCCGTTTGACGGCCGTCAAAACAGCGCAGACATTCGATTAGGGGAGGCGGGATGATCAACACAGCGTCGGAGTAGCGATACGGGTCGCGGATGAAAAGGCCCGGCCGGTCGGGCACCGGGGAGGGCACGATGTCCAGGGCGTTTCTCAGACGAGGCAGTGGTCTAGGCAAGTATCATGGTAGCAGTTGGGGTCCTGCTGGTTCAGCGCTTTTGACTGAGCGCTTTTTGGATGGCGGCAATTGGCAGGAACAACGAGCGGGGCTGGTCCACAATCGCGCAGAATCCGTGATGTTCATAAAAGCCCACAGCCTGATCGTTCTTGGCATCCACCAGGATGGCGAAGGCTGCGGCGTCGGCCCGCATTGCGCGATTAGCTGCGTCCATCAGCATCGTTGCGCCCAAGCCGCGGCCGTGGATTCTCTCATCCACGGCTAGGCGACCGATACGAACGGCAGGCACAGTGGGATAGCGTGGCAAGTGTTTGGTCTCTTCCGGCGGCAGAGCGACGAGGGGAACACTCGCTCCAGAGAGGGTATAGTAGCCGCCCACTCGACCGGTCGCGGTCTCCACCGCGACGAAGCAATTAGCGATGTTCCGCCGGATATCCTGGGTTGCTTGCGTCTGCAAATACCGGTCTAGAGCGTCTTCACCGCAGCGAAACGATTTGCGGTCGTGCTGGGCGCCAAGCGGCTCAAAATGAAAGCCGGCCGAAGTCATTTAACGCCGAACTGTTTTCGATACCGGCGCGCGGCCCGGCGCAGTGCGGGCGTCGGCTCAGGAGGGTTGATAATAGCTTCGGCGAATTGCCGCTGGCCCTCGAGAGAGAGGCGAATAATTTCGGTCTGCTCAATGGTGCGGCAAGCCGCTTCATCGGCCGCGGCCACCACAAAATCCGTGAGGCTGCGCCCCTGGATTTCGGCCGCTCGCTTCAACCGCTCTAGAACCGCGTTCGGCAGCCGCGCCTCCAGACGCGCTGTGGTTCGGATCTGCTCTTGCATACCTCGAATATACGGCAAAATGCCGTACGGAGTCAAGGAGGTACGGCGGCCGCCCCCCGGAGGCAGGAGGAGATCAACCCGTCTGCCGCGACCGCCAATTATCTTATCGGCCCGGCTGCGGAAAACGTGCTCAGGCCAGAGCGCGGCGGCAGTAGTCGTAGCACTTCCGTACTTCCGCCACCGTGTCGCCGCCATCGTATTCGTATTCGATGTTGGCCGGAATCGGGTACTTTTCGCGTTTCAGCAGTTGCAGCACGTCCTGGATCGGCGTGTCGCCCTCGCCGAACGGCATGTTCTTGCCTTGATTCTTCTTGCGATCCTTGATGTGCAGCGTGACGATCCGCGCGTGGTGCCGTTCAATGAACGGCACCGGATCGTAACCCGCCGCCGAATAGTGCCCGATATCCAGGTTCACGGCGATATACGGCGACAGCTTCATGGCCGCCACGAAGGTCTCGGGCTTGGCGAATTCGTTGGCATCTTTGATGTTCGAGTGCCCATGCATGCCGACCACGATCTTGTATTTCTCCGCTTGAGCGGCGATGCGCGGGGTCACCGATACCGTGGCCGACGTCGTAATCACGCGGACGCCCAGCGCTTGGGCCATGTCGAAGCCGCGCGCGATTTCCTCGTCCGTGAAGTCGTCCCGAATGTTGTAAGCATATGCAGACAGTTCGATGCCGGCCCGGTCGAACTTTCGCCGGATTGCGCGGATGTCGTCGAGCGGCACACTCAACCGCCATTTCCGGAGCGCCTCGCGGCCTTCCGGACCGCGCGGGAATTCGGGCTCCACGTGCCCCATGGACAATTCGCACTCGCTCAAGCCCACGTCGATGAAGCCCTGGATGGCCGCGTCGAGGGGCCGGTCGCGAAAGCTGTAGGACTGCGCGCCGATCAGCACGCCGTTGACGTGCGAATCCAGCTTGCCAAACGCGCGAGCCAGCGGCAACGAGGCCAGCGCCAAGCGTCCAATATCGCGTCGCGTATACATGGTCGGTCCGTGTCCAATTGTATCCGATCTGTTATGTTGCAGAGATGCGCGAGCCGCGGACTTTGTTGGATGTGTTGGACGCCGCTGACGGTCAGTGGACCGCTGTCACTTTGCCGGACACTGGTTCGTCCGTGACTTACGATGAACTGCGTCGGCGGGTGCGCGGCATGGCGGGCGCATTGTACGCGGCGGGCGTGCAGCGCGGCGATCGCGTGGCCATGGCGCTGCCCAACGGCTTGGACGCTATCGTGTCGTTTCTGGCGGCCGCGGCGGCGGGCACGGCGGCGCCACTGAATCCAGGATACAAGTTCGAGGAATTCTGTTTTTATCTGGCGGACACCCGCGCGAAGCTGCTAATGGTTCCGCGTCCGGACGGTGCCGAGGGCGCGGAAGCGCGGCGCGCGGCGGAGCAGGCCGGCATTCCTGTGGTCACGCCGGAGATTTCGGACGGTGTTCGCACGCCGGACCCCGGCCCGGACGATACCGCCTTGGTCCTGCATACCAGCGGCAGCACCGGGCGGCCGAAGCGCGTGCCGCTGCTCCATCGGAACCTGGTGGCCTCCGTGCGCAACATCGCGGAGACTTATGCGCTGGGTCCCGCCGATGTGTCGCTCTGCCTGATGCCGCTATTTCACGTGCATGGCTTGATGGCCTCCACCATGGCGACGCTGCTGACGGGCGGCACAGTGGTGGTTCCGTCGCGCTTCAACGCCTTGACGTTCTGGCGCATGGTGCGCGATTACGGCGTCACTTGGTATTCCGCGGCGCCCACCATGCACCAGCTCATCCTGACGCGCAAACGCAGCGGCGACGAGAAGCTGCGCTTCGTGCGTTCGTGCAGCGCGGCGCTGGCGCCGGACCTGATGCGCCGCATGGAGGAGTATTTCGCAACGCCCGTGCTGGAAGCGTACGGGATGACGGAAGCCTCGCATCAGATGGCCTCCAATCCGCTGCCGCCCGCTGCCCGCAAGGCCGGCTCCGTGGGACCGGGCACGGGCGTTTGCATCAGTATTCGCGACGACCGGGGCGGCGAACTTCCGTGCGGCAAGGCAGGCGAAGTGTGCATCGACGGCCCTGGCGTGATCCGCGCATACGAGAACAATCCGGAGGCCACCGCGCAGTCTTTTTTTGGCGAATGGTTCCGCACGGGCGATCAGGGGATTCTGGACGCGGACGGCTATCTGCAGCTTACCGGACGCCTTAAGGAGTTGATCATCCGGGCTGGCGAGAACATCGCGCCCCGTGAAATCGACGAGGTATTGCTGGCGCATCCCGCGGTGGCCGAAGCGGTTTGTTTCGGGGTGCCGCATCCAACGTGGGGCGAGGAGGTGGAAGCGGCGGTGGTGCTGTATCCCGAAACGGCCGTGGGCGAATCCGATCTGATTCACTTCTGCCGCGGCCGGCTGGCGGATTTCAAGTGCCCCAAGAAGATACGCATCGTGGCTTCCATTCCGCGCACGGCCACGGGTAAGATCCAACGGCTGAACGTGGCCGCGACACTGGCCGGGGTGTCCAAATGAAGTTCGCGATCGCCGGCGCGGGGGCCGTGGGCGCTTACATGGGCGCCGCCATGGCGCGCGCCGGCCTGGATGTAACGCTGTTCGCGCGCGGGCTGCAATTGCGGGCCATTGAAGAGCGCGGTGTGCGAGTGCTCAGCCCGGATGGCGATTTCGAAGCGCGGCCGAAGGTCACGGGCGACCTGGAGTCCATCGGGCCCGCGGATGTAGTTTTTCTGGCCGTGAAAGCGCACAGCCTGCCGCAATTGGCGCCGCGTCTGGCGTGCCTGCTGGGTCCCGAGACGTGCGTGGTCAGCCTGCAGAACGGCGTGCCGTGGTGGTTCACGCCGCTCGATCGTGTGGATCCGGGGGGCGCGATTGCAGAAGCCATCGATGCGCGCCGCGTGGTGGGTTCGCTGGTTTACTTCGCCACGGAGATTGCCGAACCCGGCGTCGTGCGGCACGTCGAAGGCCGTCGCATCTCCATCGGCGAACCGGATGGCGCGCGATCCGCCCGCTGCCGCGCCATCGCCGAAGCGCTCATCGCCTCCGGGTTGCGCTGCCCCATCACCACCCACATCCGCGAAGAGATCTGGGTCAAGATTCTTGGGAATGTGGCTTTCAATCCAATCAGTGCGCTGACTGGCGCGACGCTCGCCCGCATGACGGCCGACCCGGATGTGGCGGCGTTGGCGCGCGCCATCATGGCCGAGGCCGAATGCGTGGCCGCGCGACTGGGGATGAAACTGCCCGTCTCGATCGAGCAACGCATGGCGGGAGCGGCCAAGGTCGGCGAACACAAGACTTCCATGCTGCAGGACCTGGACGCGGGCCGGCCGCTGGAGCTGGAAGCCGTGGCGGGCGCGGTGCTGGAGATCGGCGACCGTCTGGGGGTGGCGATGCCCGCGATGCGCGCCGTTTATGCATGTACCAAGCTGCGCGCGGCTTTCAAGCCGGGCTGACCGGCGCGGTGCAGAACGCGCAACGCCGCGCCAGGATGGGGATGGTGCTCAGGCATTCGGGACATTGCTTGGTGGTCGGGTCGGGCGGGGCTTCTCCGCGCCGTGCGCGCGCCATTACGGCATTGACCGGAAGGACGACAAAAAAGTAGATGGCTGCGGCGATCAATAAGAACGCGATTACTTGATTCAGGAAATCGCCTATGGCAAACCCGCCGAACTTGATGTCGGAAAAATCGCGCTTGCCTCCGATGGCAGCGATCGCCGGCATCAGCAAATCCGCTACAAGGGCAGCCACAACCTTGCCGAACGCGCCGCCGATGACCACCGCAACCGCCAGATCAATGACGTTGCCGCGCAGCAGAAACTGTTTGAAACCCTTTAACATGCTTCCTCCAAGAGGCTTATTCTAGCGAACCTCGTGAGGAAAAGCCGCCACTTGCTAGTGATGCCCGCCGCCCCCGCCGCCGCCGACACCGCCACCCGCATGCGACACCGCGCCGGGGCTTCCGGCGCTGGCACTCGAAGTGTAGGTGCCAGAAGGGCCGTTTCCAGAAGAGCCAACAGAGTATCCGCGACCCGGAGAGGCCGACTGGCCAGGCCGAGTCACGCCGAAATGGATTGGTGGGCGCTTTGGTTCCGGCGTGCTTTTGTAAGCCACCGTGTTATAGACGTTGTTGACGTAACCGGGCTGGCGGTATCCGGAGTAGCAGGGATAATAGTAGCCGGGCGAGAATGCCATATATACGTCCCATGGACTGAACATGGGGCACCCATACGGGCTATAAGACATCCCGCCAACGCCAGGGACATAACTATACATCCCGAAGAACGGATTGTAATACCATCCGTTCGAAAACAAATTGCCGCCGGTGAATAATGAATTTTGCAGGCTGCTCGCGGCCGCCACATTGGCCATCGAGACATACCCGTCGCGGCGCTCGCTCCAGCGGTTCAGGGCGTCGGTCACGGTCTTGTCGAACCGGTGCACCGCCAGCGTATCCAGCGCGATCAGGTGGCCTTCTTTGACTTCCACCGTTTGATCGCCGGCCGTCACCTCGGCCACGCCGTCGTAAACGCGCAGTTCGTTGCCGTCGGCGTCCAACTGATAGACGCCCTTCTTGACCGGATGAACAGTCGCATCCCGATAGACTATCGTGACGGAGTTATCCTTCCCGATGTCGGCCGCCTCGACAATCGCCGCGCCCGAGAGGAACTCCAGGCGGGTATCGATCAGGCGGTTGGTAATCATGCGGAACGAACTGTTCTCGCCGAGGCGCAGGAAAACGCCGGGCGTCAACAGCACCTCCGCGCGTCCTTCCCCTGTTTTGAGCTGCTGGTTCTCCTTAACTTCCGGAAAAACGCCGAATTTGGTTTCCACCAGTTGGTCGCCCACGTAAACCTGGCCTTCCACGTAGTGGATCAGCCCGGAGCGAGCCGCGATTACCGCCGATTGGGCCAGGGCGGCGACACTGCCAGCCGCGAGGGCCAAAACGCCAAGAGCCAGTCTCCCTGCAGGTCGCATAAAGACTCCTTAACAACTCCTTAATAAAGCATCTGCGCAATTGAGGACGTTTGTCAATACCGCTGCGTTACTATAAACGCACTATGTGCGGCAAGTTCACACCTTTTAGCGCGTTGCGGGTGTCGACAATCAAGCGGGCTTTGGCCGCGATCGCCGGGAAATCGAACGCTGAATGATCGGTGATAATGGCTGCGCAATCGGCCTCGGCGGCCAGGGCCTCGGGCTGGGCTTGCAAATCCTCGCCATCCAACTGAAGGTGTGGAACATACGGGTCGCTGTAGCTCAGCCGGGCGCCACGCCGCTTCAACAGAAGCATAACGTCCAGAGCAGGGGATTCCCGGAGGTCCTCGATATCCTTCTTATACGCGACGCCCAGGATATGGATGCGAGATCCCTTGACCGGCTTTCCCGCGTCGTTGAGCGCATTCTGGATTTTGTCCACCACGAAGTGCGGCATCTGGCCGTTGATATATCCCGCCAGCTCGATGAAGCGTGCCTCGATGCCGGCCTGCTTGGTCTTCCAGGAAAGATAAAAGGGATCGATCGGAATGCAATGGCCCCCCAAGCCCGGACCGGGATAGAACGGCATGAAGCCGAAGGGCTTGGTGGCGGCCGCCTCGATTACCTCCCACACGTTGATGCCCATGCGGTCGCACATCAGCGCCATCTCGTTCACCAGTCCGATATTGATCATGCGGAAAGTGTTTTCCAGCAGTTTGACCATCTCGGCCACCTGTGTGGAGCTGACGGGGACCACGCTGGCCAGCGCCTGCGCGTAGAACAGCCGGCCCATTTCGGTGCAGGCAGGAGTAGACCCGCCCACCACCTTGGGGATATTGGCCGTCTGGTACTTCGGATTGCCGGGATCGACCCGTTCGGGCGAAAAGCATAGGAAGAAATCCTGCCCCACCCGCAGGCCCGATTTCTGGAACATGGGGAGCAGCAGTTCCTCCGTAGTGCCGGGATACGTGGTCGATTCCAGAATAATCAGCATGCCGGCGTGCAGATACTTGAGGATCTCCTCGCAGGAGGACACGATGTAGCTCATGTCCGGGTCTTTGGTTTTGCGCAGGGGCGTGGGCACGCAAATGTTGATGGTGTCCAGATCGCGCACCGCGGCGAAATCGGTGGTGGCGCGCAGTTTGCCCTCCTGCACCAGCTTGGATAAAGCGTCGCTCGAAATGTCCCCTACATAGGAATCGCCCGCATTCACCCGCGCGGTTTTGCCGGCGTGCAGATCGATGCCGGTGACGGAGAAGCCGGCCTTGGCGAACTCCACGGCCAGGGGCAGTCCCACATAACCGAGCCCTACGATTCCCACGCGCGCGCGGCGCGACGCGATTTTTTCTTCAAGTATGCTGGCGGTGGTTTCCGTGGCGGCCATGCTCATATTTCTATCTTACAGCCGGATACAGCGAATTTTGTCCAATTTGAAACTCCAGGCGCAACAGGTCGGTTAACGTTAGTGATAAGAGCGGCGCCCCATGCGTCAACAGGCCGCGCCGGGCGTTGGGGCTAATCGCTTCGGCGTGGCGCGGCGGAGCGGGACTGCTTCAGGCGGGCGCTATAGCGCGGGCGGCCTGACGCCCTTCCGATGCCCGCCAAATCCGAACGGCGACGGGTGGTACTCGCCCACCAAATCCACATTGGCTTTCGCCGGAATTTGCGCCTCCATGCCGAGCGCCCAATAGCAGGCATTCACCATCATCCGGCGCACGCCTTCGTTCAATAAATCCTGTGAAGCGCCCATGGTCGTCGTGAAAACGCGCGCCGTCTTGTAAGTCTTCACCCAGGCTATGGGCAGCATGGGATCGTTCGGCTTACCCTGCACGGGCGGATCGTCCGGGTGCATGCCCTGCAGCACCTGGCCGAGCACCAGCGCACGGCTATCGCCCGGCAGCGGCAGGCGCACTTCATAAACATCCGTGGGACCCCAGATATCGCCGTCGTGAATGCCGCGTAAAATGGGATGATTCTCCGCATCCTTAACCAGAATGCCCCGGGTGCTCTGCTCGCCATGCCGGCCATGGTGCGCGATCCAAGTCTCGCCCAGCACCTGGCGTCCGAAGCCGCCATCCCACTCCTTGCTATTCCAACTGTACCGCCGGTAAGTCGGGCTGCTCTTCAGATCGAAGGCATGCGTGGCGGTGCGCATTCCGACAATGGGACGGCCGGATTCAACGTAATCCACGATGTGCTTCATCTGGCTGTCGGGCAAATCGCGGAAGCGCAGCAGCATCACCATCAGGTCGGCGGAGTCCAGCGCTTCCAGTCCGGGAATGTTGGTGACCAGGTCGGGCTTGATCGTGCCATCGGCCGGATCGATGGCATAGAGTACGGTGCAATCGAAGCCATGCCGCCTGGAAAGGATCTTCGCCAACTGCGGCAATCCTTCCTCGGAGCGGTACTCTTCGTCTCCGCTCACCAGCACGATGCGTTTGCCATTGGCGGCAGACGCACGCAACCGGCTAAATAGCACGGAGGCCAGCAGGCCGCGCCGGGTCATCGCACGAACACCAGGTAAATCGTCATCGCCACTCCGGTAACCGCCAGAATCAGCGCAATCGCCACGGCCATGGTTACCGGCCGGTCGACCACGGGTGTGCCGCGCTTTACGGCGTTTACGAAACGAACGTGCTGCAGCGCGGAGAACAGGTTCACAATCACGCCGATAAGGATCATGCCCGTGCCGGCCCACAGCGTGAATTTCGCGGAGTGCAGACTCAGCGGGTGCTGGCTGAATTCGATTTCGCGCAGGAACAAGCCAAAGCGCGCCACTACGAAACCGAAGCCCATCAAAGCCAGACCGGTACGGATCCATGCCAGAAAGGTGCGTTCGGCAGCCAGGTATACGCGCGGATCTTCGGTCGGCATTGCGTCTACCCTTTCGGCGCCGCGCGCAGCGGGCCGCTGGCCAAATCGATCCACCGATTGCCTTGGGTATTGCGCACGAACACGGTACCCTCGGCGCGAAACCGGCGCGGCCCCGCGAATTCGCGCCAGCGGCGAGAAGCCAGAGCGGCCAACCCTTCCACTTGACCCGCTGCGATCCCCTGGGCTAGAGTGACATGCGGGTGGTATGCGAAAGGTTCCTGAAAGGCCAGTGCGCCCTGGCTCAAGCTGTGGTGCATTTCGCGCAACTGGCCAGCGCCCTCTTGCACGCCGATATAGACGACGTCGGTGACATCGAATTTTTCGATTCCGCCCAATTCGATATCAAAGGGCGCGAAGCCGCCCAGGATGCCGCGGGCCTCTTCGATAGCGGCTTCCGGAGCGACGGGCAGCGGCCGCGGAGGCAGTACGCTGATGTGCGCGTGCGGATTGCAACCGGGCACCATCTCCAGCCGCAGATCGTCCAGAAATCCGCCAAGCGGATCCGGAAGGTAGATCACCAGCGCGTACAAGCTGGGACGCTCGTCACCCACCGGCAGACCTGTTCCATTTTGTTCTAAATCCATCGTTTGTGCGGGCTGCACTGTCGATTATGCCACATCGCACACCCGCCACTGGGCCAACTCCTGTTAACCTCTAGTTGGAGATGTCAGATACGGCTACGCCTAATCCCCTGCTGAACTTGCCATTCAGAATCCCTTTCGACCAAATTCGCGCGGCGCATGTTCAGCCCGCCGTGGCTGAGCTGCTGCGCGATGCGCGCCAACGCATCGACGCGCTGGCCGCCGATCCCGAATCGCGCACCTTCGACAATACCCTGACGGCGCTTGACGCCAGCACCGAGCCGCTGGATGAGGCCATGGCGGTGGTGCGGCACCTGGAATCGGTGGCCACGTATCCGGAATTGCGTGCTGTCTACAATGCGGTGCAGCCGGAGGTCAGCGCGTTCTATTCGGGCATACCGCTGCATGCCGGCCTATGGCAGGCGATCCGATCGTACTCCGCAACGGACGAGGCGCACGCGCTGGCCGGCCCGCGGCGCCGTTTTCTGACCAAGACGATCGACTCATTCCGGCGCCACGGCGCGGATCTCGACCCGCAGGGCAAGGCCCGCCTGGAAGCCATCGACATCGAACTTTCCACCGTCACCACGAAGTTCTCGCAGAATGTTCTGGATTCGACCAACGCCTTCGAACTGGTAATCGCGGATGAAGCCGGTCTGGCCGGACTGCCGCCATCGGCCGTGGCCGCGGCGCGCGCCAGCGCCGCGCAGAAGGGGCTGGACGGCTGGCGGTTCACGTTGCAAGCGCCCAGTTACACGCCCGTGATGATGTATCTGGACGATGCCGCCATCCGCCAGAAGATGTACCGCACTTACGCGGTCCGGGCCAGCCGGGGCGAGTACGATAATCGCGCTCTGCTGAGCCGCATCCTGGAGTTGCGCCGGGCGAAAGCGGAACTGCTGGGCTTCCGCAATTTCGCGGACCTGGTGCTGCACGATCGCATGGCCCACACCGGCGAGCGCGCCGAGGAATTCCTGAAAGACCTGAAGCGCAAGACCGAGGCGCAGTTCGCGCGCGAGAACCGCGATCTGCTGGAATTCCGGCGCAGCCTGGAGGGTCCGGACGCGCCCGAGCTGGAGCCCTGGGACGTATCTTATTACGCCGAGAAGCAGCGCGCCACGCTCTACGATTTCGACGAAGAGGAGCTACGTCCGTACTTCCCGCTGGACCGCGTGGTCGCGGGCCTGTTCGACACCGTGCAGCGCCTCTACGGTATTCGTGTGGCGGAAGAGCCCGGCGTGCCCGTGTGGGATCCGCAGGCGCGCTATTACGCCGTGTACGACCGGGACGGCGGCTTCATCGGCGGATTTTACGCGGACTGGTTTCCGCGCGAGAACAAACGCGGCGGCGCGTGGATGGATGCGCTGATCACCGGATACCCCTCGCCCAGTGGCTTTAAGCCCCATCTGGGGCTGATCTGCGGCAACCTGACGCCGCCGCTGGCGGATCGCCCGGCGCTGCTGACGCACTACGAAGTCAGCACCATCTTCCACGAGTTCGGGCACCTGCTGCATCATTTGTTGAGCCGCGTGGAGATCCGTAGCCTGGCGGGCACCAGCGTGGCCTGGGATTTCGTGGAGCTGCCTTCGCAGATCATGGAGAACTGGACCTGGGATCGCGAGCCGCTGGACCTGTTCGCGCGCCATTACCAGACAGGCGAGCCGATCCCCGGCGAGTTGTTCGAGAAGATGGTGCGCGCCCGCAATTTCCGCAGCGCCAACGGGCAGATGCGGCAGCTTGGCTTCGGCTTCGTGGACCTGGCCTTGCACATCGATTACGATCCAGCGCGGGATGGCGATGTGATCGAGTATACCCGCGGAGTCCTGCAACAGTACGCGCCCGCGCCGCTGCCTCCGGATCACGCCATGGTGGCGGCGTTCACGCACCTGTTCGCCAGCCCGGTCGGCTACGGCGCCGGCTACTACTCCTACAAGTGGGCGGAGGTGCTGGACGCGGACGCCTTTACGCGCTTCCGCACACAAGGGATCTTCAGCCCGGAGGCGGGTGCAGCGTTCCGGGACGCGATCCTGTCGCGCGGCGACAGCGAGGATCCCGCCGAATTGTACCGGAAGTTTATGGGGCGGGACCCGGACCCGAATGCGCTGCTGGAGCGGTCGGGCCTGCTGGCAGCCTCCCAGGCCGCACCGCATGCCCCGCCAGGAAGGCCCGATCCTGTCCCTTTAGTTTTCGGCGGGGATCAGCTTTAGCTGGGCGCTTTCCCGGCTGTTTTCGTGGATACTCATCGCGACCGCCTGGCTTTCGAACGGCTTCACGAAATCCGGATCCATGTATGCGCCGGGTTCGACATCGTCCCAGGCGTATAGCTTATAGTCGCCTGGATCGACGTTCTTCAGCGTGAACTTGCCATATTGGTCGGTGGTGGCAATGTGGTACGCATCCCTCATCCCGCGCCGCTTGGAATCGTCCGGAATGAGCACTACCAAAGCGCCCGCCGCAGGCGCCTGCTTATCGTTCTGCACTACGCCTTCGATCTGGCCCGCTCCCGGAGCGATCGTGACAGTGAGCGGACCGGGCGCGCCGCTGGTCATGTCCAACCCGGAATCGCGCACCTCCTGACCGCCCGCGCGAATAGACTTCACGTAATAGCCGTCCGGAACGCCCATCACGCGGACATTGTATTGTTCCTCAGCGACCTGCGGCAGCGTGAAGGTCCCATCGTCGTGTACGCGGTCGCCTGGCGCGGCGCCCACCTCATGCATATGCAGCAAAACGTAAATGCTTGCCAGGTTGATCCCGTCGGGACCCTCGGCCTTGACTTGCCCCTTCAGTTCAACGCCCGGGTTGAGCGTCAGGACGATACCGTCCATATCGTTGTTACCCACATCGATGGCCTGCCGCGCGCTCGCACCGTGCGCCCGATCGAAGGATTGGGCCACCAACACGTAGGCGCCCGGACGCACGCCTCGGATTTCGAAGTTGCCCTGCTCGTCGGTATCGTGCCGGAACATGTTATACGGGCTTGTTTCGTCGCGCCGCGTCAGCATCAACGTCACGCCTTGCTTGTCGGCGCCGCCCTGGTAGTTGACATGCCCGCGCAACCGTACAGTGTGAGTCTTCGCGAGCGCAATGTTGATGCCGCGAAGCTCCGCGCCCGGTATGACGTCCACCGCGGCCGCCGTGGCGATGTCGATCGCGCTGGGATAATAAGTCGCCGCATAAGTTTCTACTGGAGGCGGCTTAGCGGATTTTTCTCTTAGCGTCGGCCGATTGATTTCCTGGTTGTAAGTGGCGCTCAAATAGTACCGGCCGGGAGCCAACCCGAATATGCGGTATTCACCCAAGTCGTTGGTGCTGGCCGAGCCGGAGGGAACCAATTGCTTGCGGCCGTCTGTGCGGCTATAGCTCTGCGCTTGCACCGAACCGCGTACCACCGGGTCGCCATCCTCATCTACAATGCGTCCGGTAACGACTCCGTGCGGCGTAAGTTTGAGGTCCACTTCTTTCAGATACTGTCCAGCGTCCAGCGAGATGGTAGTACCAGGCCGGTTGGGGCCGCGCGCCCCATACATGGCCTGCACGAATCCATTGCCGTTGGCCGATAGGCGGTACTTGCCGGGTTCGATATCCTTCATGGCGAACCTGCCGCCCGCATCCGTGGTGGTGGAGTAATTGGTTTGCTGCGTGCCGGTATTGGTATTTAGATCTACACGCTGCAGCACGACATCCGACTTCTTGACCGGCGCGCCAGTGGCTGCATTGGTCACCTGGCCTTCGATGCCGGACCGGTCGTCTGGCTTGGCTGGATTCTGCTGCGCGAACAGCGCGGCTGCCAGGAAAAGAAGCGAGAGACGGATCTTCATCGGCGCCCCAGCCTATTGGTATCAAGATACCACGGCAGGCCAGTAGGCCTGTCCTACAGAATTGTCCAATACAAGATGATCCTGAAAGGCGGATCGGTTTCCAATACAAGATGATCCTGAAAACGAGCGGAACCGGCGGGAAAATGCGGGTGCATG
>Ga0209333_1000225_pt1 | contig 31438 bp, 26 predicted proteins | sample BlaSpr_A8_OM2_O3_FD_187982 | JGI IMG/M metagenome (GOLD analysis project Ga0209333, IMG submission 187982) | Forest soil microbial communities from Thunder Bay, Ontario, Canada - Black Spruce, Ontario site 2_A8_OM2_O3 (SPAdes) (version 2) | ecosystem: Environmental > Terrestrial > Soil > Boreal... | reverse complement strand
GATGGACATTTCGGTTACGTGCAAGCGGGTGGCCGACTTCGCGGGCACCTGGGGCGCAGACCGGTTTCTCCGGCTCGGCGACGCCGAGACTGGATCGCAGGACTGGGCGTTCATCGGCATCAACAGCGAGCGGATGTCCTCGGGCCTGCCCGAGGAGGACGAGCAGTGGGACTGGCTCGCCAGTGTCGCAGATCAGGTGCGCGGCAGGTCGGTGATGCTGTTCCTGCACAAGCCGCTCTGGCTCCTCGGCGGCTCGCGGGCGGGCATGACGATCCCCGAACCCGACCGCGAGCGGCTGATGTCGGTACTGGCCGGCACCAGGCTGCGGGTCGTTGCCAACGGCCACCTGCACCGCTACCGGCATGCGTACGAGGGAGATCTCCTCACCGTCTGGTCGCCGTCGCTGACCTTCGCGATGCCGCCAAGTCCTGAATACGGCTTCGGGCCCAGCGTGTCCGGCATCGTGGAATACCAGATCGACGGCGACGCGATCGAGGCTGAGTTCCGGCCCGTGCCCGGGGTGGAAGGCGTGGCCGACGCGGCCTCGATCCCGGGCTACCACACCGCCATGGCCGAGGTCGAGGCGCTGTCCGCGAGCCGCTGATCACCCGGCCGCGGATCTTCCGCCTGCACACCGGGCGATAGCCCCAATGGTCTAATGGACAGACCCGGGTTACGCTCGGTGGCTAGGCCTGTGCCTTGGCAACTCTGGGTGAAGCAGCGGGAGGGGATGCTTACCATGCCGGCGGATCATGTTCATTTCAACGGGAGCGTCAACCTGGCCGACACCGAGACGGTGATGCGCGAGATCACCTCGCGGGTGCCGTCTGGCCTGCGGCGGCTTCCTGACGGGGAAACCGGGGACCGCAACAACTGGATCTACTTCCAGCTGCAGAGGTTCCTGCAGCTTCCCTGGCTGGTCCCGGACGGGCCGCTGGATGCCGCAGACGGGGACTATGAGCACATGCCCAAGCTGCGGCTGGCCGAGGGCGTCGATCCGGCCGAGGTGACCTGGCCGAACCTCGGCTACGCCGACGCCTACCTGGAGTCGTATCGGACCTTCGTTGCGCTGCGGGAGGAGGGCGTGATCCCGGCCGGTGCCCGGTTCCAGGTCCAGTACCCGACGCCGCTCGCCTCGATCGGCGGTTACATCGTTCCGGAGCAGCAGCAGGAGCTGCTCGGCTCCTACGAGCGGGCGATGTTCGCCGACCTGGACCGGCTGCTCAGCGAGATTCCGCATGGCGATGTGGCGATGCAGTGGGACGTCGCGGTGGAGTTCGGCGTCCTTGAGTCGGCATTCGCGCCCGACGGCGCGCAGGCCTTCGACGCGGTCGTCGCAGCCCTCGTGCGCTGCATCGACCAAGTGCCCGCCGACATCCCGGCCGGGATGCACCTGTGTTACGGCGACTACGGCCACCACCATTTCAAGCAGCCAGAGTCGCTGACCCTGCAGGTCCGGGTGCTGAACGCGGTCGCCGCGGCCGCCGCGCGGCCGGTGAGCTTCGTGTCGTTCACCGTGCCGCAGGACCAGCGCGACGAGAGCTACTTCGCGCCGCTGGCCGAGCTGACCGTGGACCCGGACACCGAACTCAACTTTGCGCTGGTGCCGTACCATCCGGCCGAGCAGGCGCGGGGGACCAGCGAGGAGCAGGCGCGGCTCATCGACGCGGCCCTGGCGGCCAGCCCGGGCGGCCCACGTGCCTGGGGCGTCTGCACCGAGTGCGGGATGGGGCGCGCGGGCCGGGACGAGATCCCGGCGCTGCTAGACCTGCACAGTCAGCTCATCACCGCCGGATTACCGGTGCTTGCCGGGGCAGCGGCGTGACCTGTGTCAGCGGACGATCCGGAGGGCGACCTTGCGGTTGCCGCCGTTCTGCTTGACCAGCGCGAACCACAGCGGCAGCAGGCCGTCGACGGCCGCCGTCGCGTCCGCGTCGCCGAGGTATGCCGGCTCGAGCCCGACCGCGGTGATGAGCTCCTCGGCCACCGCCCGGGCCTCCGGGTCGGCGGCAAAGAAGAGGTTCGCGCCGGGCAGCGGGTCGGCGAAGTTTTCCCAGCCCAGCGAGTTGAACGCGCGCGCGTACCGGGCCGATGGCGCGGCGCCCGCGATCAGCGCCCGGCTGTCGTACTCCGCCCCGCCGCCCATCCGGTTGACCGCGTCGATCACCACCTTGCCGGCGAGCGCATCGCCGTGGTCGTTCACGACGTCCGGAATCACCGCACCTGGGACGGCCAGCACGACCACATCGGCGCCTTCCAGCGCGTCCCCGATGCCGCGCACCGGTGCCCCACCCGGGCCGTCGCCGGAACCGCCCCGGGCTCCGTAGACCACGTCGTGCCCGGCCGCGCTCCACTTGGTCCCGAGCGTTCCCCCGATGTTGCCCTTGCCGATCACCGCTATCTTCATGGTCGCCAGCAACCGGTGTGACCCGCGTCTCATTCCCCGAGCGACGGCAGGCGGGCGTCCGCCCGGCAAGCCCCAAGAGGCCCGTTCCGGCTAACGATCGCGATAGACGGCCTCGTGCCCCTTCAGCACCTGCAACGACGGGCGAGTGGGGTCGATATGCCAGCTCACGCACTGCTCGGGATGGATCCGGATGACCTCGTCGCTGAACAGGCCCGCCCCAAAATCCGGCGGCTGCACGCCGCGCAGCGCCTCGGCCGTTCCCCGCAGCTCGAGCCCCCGGCCCACGCCCGGCCGGAACGGGCCCGGCCCGTCGGGCACCGTGTCATCAACCACGAACGCGACCCGCGGCCGCGCCGCCACATTGCGGAACTTCCGGCTCTCGCCCATCCTCGGCCCGCCGATCTCGATGGTCCCGTTGGCGTTGAGGCGATAGCTGACCGGTACCACGTCGGGGCCGCCATCCGGGCCGATCGTCGCCAGGCAGCCGCGATGGCAGGCGGCAAGGTACTCGCGTTCCGCCGCGGTGAGCACTGTGTTCATACCGGGGACGATAGGCGCCGCGAGCGCCGCCGCGCATCGGTCCGAGGACCGAGGAACACGTCGGTCAAAGGGCGGAGATGACTCGCGCCACAAACCCGGGACGCGCGGCCCGGGCAGTCCCGTCTAGCTTCAACGTATAGCGGACCCGGGGGCTTGCGGCAAGGCCCCGGTCGTGCCGCATAATCGCTGGCCGAGGACGGAACCGACGGAACCGGGAGTCGCGTAATGCGTGTGATGGACGCCGACGTGATCATCGTGGGCGCGGGCCCGACCGGCCTGATGCTGGCCGGTGAACTGCGGCTGGCGGGGGTGCGGCCGCTGGTGCTGGAGCGGCGGCCGGAGCCCCGGGAGGTCCCGAGGGCCAACGGTTTTGGCGGCCAGATCCTGCAGCTGCTGCGTTACCGGGGTCTGCTGGACCGGCTCGAAGCAGCCAGCCCGAACCCCCATCCGACGCCCATTTTCCCGTTCGGCGGCGTGCATCTGGACCTCTCACGCCTGGCCGATCCCCCGCTGCAGGCGATGGCGCTCCCCCAGCCGGAACTCGAGCGCCTGCTCGGCGAGCGCGCCAGCGAACTCGGCGCCGTCATCCAGCGCGGACACGAGGTGGCCGGGCTGAGCCAGGACGACGCCGCGGTGACCGCGGACGTGCGTGGGCCGGACGGGCCGCACCGGCTGACCGCGCGGTACCTGGTGGGCTGCGACGGCGGCCGCAGCCCGGTGCGCAACCTGGCGGGCATCCCGTTCCCGGGCACCACGTATCCGGAGGTCAACCGGCTGGGCCAGGTCACGCTGGCCGACTCGGTGACCATGCTCGACAACGGCGACCTCGACGTCCCTGGGTTGGGCCGGATCCGTGCGGGCTTCACCCGCACCGAGCACGGGGTGTTCTCCTTCGGGCGGATAACTCAGGGCGGGCTGCTCGTCCATGCCACCGAGGAAGAGCCCGGCGAAGTCGACGACGACTCGCCGATGACCCTGGCCGAGCTCCGGGACAGCATCCGCCGGGTGCTCGGCGCGGATCTCCCGCTGGCGGGAGCGACCCGGCTGTCGCGCTGGCAGTTTCAGGCCCGGCAGGCCGGACGGTACCGCAACGGGCGGATCATGCTGGCCGGCGATGCGGCCCACCTGCTCCCCGCCACCGGTGCGGCGCTCAACCTCGGCCTGCTCGACGCGGTCAACCTTGCCTGGAAGCTGGCCGCCGACATCCACGGCTGGGCGCCGGCCGGCCTGCTGGATACCTATCACGGCGAGCGCCACCCGGCTGGCGCACGTGCCCTGCTGCAGACCCAGGCTCAGGTGGCCCTGCGGCGCGGGCTGGACCCAGCCGCCGAAGCGCTTCGGGACGTCTTCACCGAGCTGCTCGCCGATGAGCAGCCTTCGCGCCGCGTCGGGGCCATGATCGCCGGCGCCGACATCCGGTACCCGATGCCCGGGCCCTGCCCGAACCATCATGCTCTGGCCGGCACCTTCGCGCCCGACCTGAGCCTGCGCACCGGGCATGCCGCGACCAGCGTCGCGGAACTCATGCACACCGCGCGGCCCATCCTGCTCGATCTCGCCGATCGCCCGGACCTCCGCGAGGCAGCCCGGGACTGGCAGCATCGCATCGACATCCGCACCGCCGAGACCGATCAGCGGCCAGCTGACGCCCTGCTGATCCGCCCGGACGCCTACATCGCCTGGGTTGCGGCCACAGGCGAACCCGCTGGCACCGCCGCGCTCGCGCTGCGAGACGCGCTCTGCCGCTGGTTCGGCGCTGCGTGATCCGGAGCTACACGCCGGTGGCGCCGTCGATGCGTTCCCGGATCAGGTCCGCGTGGCCGTTGTGGCGGGCGTACTCCTCGATCATGTGGACGTAGATCCAGCGGAGGCTGACGTCCTGCTCCATGAAGCGGCCGGTGTCGGCCAGGGCGCGGGCGGCGCAGTGCTCGCGGGCGCGGGCGATCTCCGCCCTCCAGGTGGCGAGCGCGTCACCCAGGGTGGCGCCCTGGGCCAGGTCGAAGCCGCCGTCGGGACCACGCGGATCGGCCTGCGGGTCGTAGATCGGCGGGGCGTGTTCCCCGGCCAGCACCCGGCGGAACCAGTTCCGCTCCACCTCGGCCATGTGCTGGACGAGGCCGGTCAGCGTGACCGGCGACGGTGGCGCGGACGCGACCGCGGCCTGCTCATCGTCCAGGCCCTCGCACTTCATGGCGAGGGTGGTGCGGTGAAAATCAAGCCAGCTTTCGAGCGTGGTGCGCTCGTCGGCGTTCAGCGGCGGCATCGGGCGTTCGAGGGTGCTCACCGGTCGATTATCGCCAGCGGCGTCCGGCTGGCGGGCCGGGGCGCCTCCATCTGGACTGCATCGCGAGCACACGCCGGTTGCTTGCCCGGCGGCTACCAATGAATTAGGACCCGCCGGCGAGCGGGGTCCCGTGCCGGGGTGGGCGGCACAGCCCTTGGGGTGGCCCCGGCTTTTCATCGGCGCGGTCAGCGCCTCGCCCTTATCGGCGCGGTCAGCGCCACGCCGTCCCTGCCGCATGCACGCGCATGCCGGCAGGGACGGCCACCGCGCCAGGATCAGGAGGTAGTAGGTGTCTCCGCGCACCCGCATCAAACATCTGCCGGGGATAGGCCTCCAGTACGACTTCACCACGGCCGACGGCGAGCACCTGTCGGTGGTCGCGCACCGAAACGGCTCGCGGAGCCTGGACGGCTACCGCGGCGACAGTTCCGACGAGGCGGCGTTCTCGTTTCGCCTGACCACAGAGGAGGCGGCCGTGCTCGCCGACGCGCTGCTGGCCGGGCATGACGACCCCCGGCTGCTGCGTGCCGCCGAGCTTGGCCTCGTCGCCGAGCGCGTTGCGCTGTCCTCCGTGTCCCGGTGGAACGGGCAGCCGCTCGGCAGCACGCGGCTGCGGACCCGGACCGGGGCGTCGGTCGTCGCGATCCTGCGCGGGTCCAACCCCATCCCCTCCCCCGCGGCCGCCTTCCGGCTGGCCGGCGGTGACACGCTGGTCGTCGTCGGCACCCCCGAGGGCGCCGCCGCGGCCGCGGCGCTCCTCACCACGGATTGATCAGGGCTTGGGGACCCAGCGGAAGCGGCGGACCGCGACGATCGCGCCGACGCCGCCCCACGCTGCCACCACCCCCAGCTGCCGCCAGTCGGTGCCGGTGTGCCCGGTGAACAAACCGGTCAGGGCCTCGTTGAAGGGCCGCACCGGGAGCCAGCCGGCGACGCGGTTCAGCGCCGCGGAGTGGATCGGCGTGTACGTGCCGGAGATGAACAGCAGCGGGAAGAGGATCAGCTGGGCGACCGCGGGGGCGGCGTCGGCGTTGGCGATCACCGAGGCGACCGCCACGCCCAGCGCGCAGAAGCAGACGGCGCCGAGCACCAGCATCGCGACGATCTGCGGCCAGTCCGACGGCAGCGGCACCCCGTAGAGCCGGCCGATGCCGACGATCAGTGCGATGTCGATGACGCTGACCAGGATGCAGTGCGCGACCAGGCCGACGAAGTACACCCACGCGGGCAGCGGCGTAGCCCTGATCCGCTTCAGGATCCCGTTCTGCCGCCGCGCCGCGAGCGCGACCGCGAGCTGGCCGTAGCACGAGCCGAATACCGACAGCACGGCGATCGTCGGCACGTAGTACTGCAGCACCGAGAGGCCGTCGAAGTACGAGCTCCGGCCGGCGCCGCTGAACAGGGCGCCGATGACCGTGAGAAACACAACGGGGAAGAGGAAGGTGAAGATCGCGCTCTGCGGGTTCCGCCAGAACGATAGCTGCTCGTAGCCGACCTGGTGCACCAGCAGGCGGGCGGTCCCGCGCCCCCGCGGGCGGCGCGCGGTGGTCACTGCGGTCGTCATTTCGTCGTCCTTTCCGGCACGCTCGGCGCCACGGCGTCGCTGGTGAGCCTGAGGTAGATGTCCTCCAGGCTGGGCGGGTTGACGGTGAGCCCGCCCAGTTCCAGGCCTTCGCGCACCGCCCAGTCGGTGAGCAGGTGCAGAGCCTGCGTCGGGCTCGCGGTCTCGACGGCGATCACGCCGCTCGCCGCCGTGGCCGGCACCGGCAGGGCCCCGGTCGAGAAGCCGTCCGGCAGCCGGAAGGTGATCCGTGCCTTGCCCGCGTCACGCCCGCCGAGCGCGGACGGCGCGCCTTCGGCGACGACCATGCCACCGGACAGCACGATCACCCGGTCGGCGAGCGCGTTCGCCTCTTCCATGTCGTGCGTGGTGAGCAGGATCGTGGTGCCCTCCTGGCGCAGCTCGCGCACCAGATCCCACGCGTCCCGCCGAGCGGCCGGGTCGAAACCGGTCGTGGGCTCGTCCAGGTACAGCAGCCGCGGGTTCCCGACCAGGCCCAGGGCCACGTCGAGGCGGCGTTTCTGGCCGCCAGACAGCTTCCGGGCCTTGCGGCGTTCCAGCCCGGCCAGGCCGACCATGCCGATGACGTCGGCGACAGCCCGGGGCGCCTGGTAGTAGCCCGCCGCGCGGGCGACGGTTTCCCGGACGGTCAGGTACGGCTCGACGCCGACCTCCTGCAGGACGAGCCCGGTGTGTTCCCGCAGTTGGCGGGCGCCGGACCGGTCGCCGGGATCAAGCCCGAGGACCCGGGCCTCTCCCCCGTCACGGCGCCGGAAGCCCTCCAGGATCTCCAGCGTGGTCGTCTTGCCCGCCCCGTTCGGGCCGAGCAGGGCGACTATCTCGCCCGGCTGGACCGAGAAGCTGATGTCGCGGACGGCGTGGACCGAACCGTAGCTCTTGCGCAGCCCGGCAACGTGGACTGCATCGGGTGTGGTGTGCATGCCCCTAGTCCAGGCCAGCGGCACCGCGCCGCGGCAGGGCCGCCGGTAGGGTCCGGGCGCTACCAACGGATGGCCTGGCCGGAGCGACTGCAACTTTCGTAGGTTCCTGCCCCCGACGAAGGTCTGCTGTCAGCGGGCTGCCGGGACGCCATGACATAGCGTGAGCGGCATGAAGATCTGGGGCTGGTCGCGGCGGCATCAACTCGCGGCCGACACGCTCTTCGCCGCGTTTTTCGTCGTTGCCGACACCGGGAACACGCTGGGCGGCGGCTCCTGGTGGCCGGCCCATCCCGGCTCGCTGGCCTGGGCCATGCTCGCGCTTCAGGCGCTGGCCGACGCCTCCCTGTTCTTCCGCCGCCGCGCGCCGATGGTGGTCATCGGGATCCTGGCCGCGTTCAGCCTCGCCCTCGCACTGCTGATCTCCCCCGCTGGCCTGCTGGTTCCCGCCCAGTCCGGCATGGTGTGGGCGCCCTACGGGACCGTCCTGGCCGCCTACGGGCCGTTCTACTACCGGAAGGACCGGCGCGTCGCGTTCGCCGCGGTGGGCCTGCTGACCGTGATCGTGGCCAGGGTCTGGGACCCATCGGCGACCGTGATCACGATCGCCATACTGCGCACCGCGCTCGGCCCCATCCTCGCGCTGTACTTCGGCGCCAGGGGCGTGGCGATGCGCGCGCTCCGGGACCGCGCCGAGCGGGCGGAACGCGAACGCCACCTGCTTGCCGAGCAGGCCAGGGCGGAGGAGCGGGCCAGGATCGCTGGCGAGATGCACGACGTCGTGACGCACCGGGTGAGCCTGATGGTGCTGCAGGCCGGGGCGCTCAGCATCACCGCCACCGACGAGGCGACCAAGAAGGCCGCCGAGGAGCTTCGGGCGGCCGGCTGCCAGGCGCTCGACGAGCTGCGGGACCTGGTCGGCATCTTGCGGACGGAACCTGAGGGCGCCGATCCGACCCCGTCCGTCTCCGGGCTGGCGGCGCTGATCTCCGAGTCGGCCGCCGTGGGCACCCCGGCCGAGCTCGTCGAGGAAGGTGACCGGTCGCTGGCATCCCCGGTGGTCGGGCGCACCGCGTACCGGATGGTGCGGGAGGGGCTGACGAACGCCCGCAAGCACGCGCCGGGCTCCCGGGTGCTCGTCCAGGTCAGCTACGGCGAGTCGGAGGTGCGGGTGACGGTCACGAACACCCCGCCCGCCGGCCAGCCGGCGGCAGCCTCCGGCCTGGCCGAGCGCGGTTCCGGGCTCGGCCTCGAGAACCTGCGGCAGCGGATCGAGCTCGTGCACGGCACGCTGCTCGCGCGGCCGACCCCCGATGGCGGGTTCCGGCTCGAGGCCATGCTCCCCGCCTACGTGCCGACGGCCGAGCACGCGGCCAGCCGTTCATGATCCGGGTGATCGTCGTCGATGACGAGCCGATGGTCTGCGCGCACTTGCGCACGATCCTCGGCTCCGCGCCCGACATCGAGGTCGTCGACGAGGCGCACGACGGCGCGGCCGGCGTCGAGGCTGTGGTCCGGAGCCGGCCCGACGTGGTGCTGATGGACCTGCGCATGCCGGGCGTGGACGGGCTGACGGCGATCGAGCGCATCGGCAAGCTCGCCGAGCCGCCGACCATCGTGGTCCTGACGACCTTCGACGCCGACCAGTATGTGCTGCGGGCGCTGCGCGCGGGCGCGGCCGGGTTCCTGGTCAAGTCCACGCCGCCGCAGGACCTGATCGGGCTGGTGCGGGTGGCCGCGGAGGGGCACACGGTGCTGTCCCCGATCGCGGCCCGGCGCCTGATCGCCGCCTCGGCGGATAACGAGCCCGCGCGGGAGAGCGCCCGCAGGCTGGTTGCCGCGCTGACGGAACGCGAAGCCGAGGTGCTGGCCTGCCTTGGCGCCGGCCTGTCGAACGCGCAGATCGCCGGCCGGCTGTACCTGTCCGAGGCCACGGTCAAGGGCTACGTCTCGCGGATGCTCGACAAGCTCGGCTGCGCCAACCGCACCCAGGCCGGGCTCCTCGCGCACGACGCCGGCCTGGGACTCCCGTCCTAGGCACCGGGCGGCCCCGCCCTGGCCGGGCAAGCCGCGCCACCGATGGCACCGGACCACCCCCGCTCCCGGCCGGGCAACCTGGGCCGTCCAGAATCGGCCTATGGTTTCTGAGATCTTTGATGCCGACCAGTGGCGTGCCGTTGACGGGTTCGCTTTCACCGACATCACCTATCACCGGGCTGTCGGCTCGGGCACGGTCCGCGTCGCCTTCAACCGGCCCGAGGTCCGCAACGCGTTCCGGCCGCACACCGTCGACGAGCTGTACCAGGCGCTGGATCACGCCCGGATGTCGAGCGACGTCGGCTGCGTGCTGCTGACCGGCAACGGCCCGTCTCCCCGGGACGGCGGCTGGGCGTTCTGCTCCGGAGGCGATCAGCGCATCCGCGGCCGCGACGGGTACCGGTACGCCGAGGGCGAGACGGCAGCGGGCATCGACCCCGCGCGCAGCGGGCGGCTGCACATCATGGAGGTGCACCGGCTGATCAGGTTCATGCCCAAGGTCGTCATCTGCGTCGTGCCCGGCTGGGCGGCAGGCGGCGGCCACAGCCTGCACGTCGTCTGCGACCTCACGCTGGCCAGCCGCGAGCATGCCCGCTTCAAGCAGACGGACGCGGACGTCGGCAGCTTTGACGGGGGCTTCGGCTCGGCGTACCTGGCCAGGCAGGTGGGCCAGAAGTTCGCGCGGGAGATCTTTTTCCTTGGCGACACCTATGACGCCGAGGCGGCGCACCGGATGGGCATGGTCAACGCGGTGGTGCCGCACGCGGAGCTGGAGCGCACCGCGCTGGACTGGGCGGAGAAGATCAACGGCAAGAGCCCGACGTCGCAGCGGATGCTGAAGTTCGCGTTCAACCTCATCGACGATGGGCTCGTCGGCCAGCAGGTGTTCTCGACCGAGGCCACCCGGCTCGCGTACATGACCGACGAGGCCGCCGAGGGCCGGGACGCCTTCCTGGAGAAGCGCCCCCCGGACTGGGACCGCTTTCCTTATTACTACTAAAGCCCGCACAGCGCGGCTCGCAGCACTACCACTGAAGGCCAGCCAGCGCGGCCCGCAGCTCGCCCCAGGGGAACACGGCCGGGTCGCCGGCGGCGCCCGGAATGCGGGCGGGGTCAAAGATCACCCGCACTCCCCACTCCCGCAGCAGGCCGACGCTGCGCTGAAAGGCCGGGTGCCGGGCCAGCGCCGCGTTCGGCCACGGCACGGCGATGATCGGCAGGCCCGCGCCCAGGCCCTCGTTCAGCAATCCGAGCGCGAGCGTGTCGCTGATGCCCAGGGCCAGCCTGTTGATCGTGCTGAACGTGGCCGGGGCGACGACGAACGTGTCGGCCGGCGGCAGCACGTCCGGGTCGTCCGGCTGCTTGTACTGCGACCGGACCGGATGACCGGTCAGCTCGGCCAGCCGCTCCGCGTCGAGGAACTTGGTCCCGTCCGGGGTGGCGATCACGCAGACGTCCCAGCCGTGCTGCTGGGCGAAGCCCACGAACGCGTCAAGCTGCGCCGCCGGGGGGCCGCCGCACGCCACGACGTAAAGCACTCGCTGGATGTCCGCCGTCACCAGGGCACCATACCCAGACCGCGGGCGGTGCGGTGGCGCGGTGGCGCGGTCAGGCGCGGCTGCTTACGGCACTCAGTTGAAGCTGCCCAGGCGCGGCCTGCCCATGGTCGTGTCGGGCTGTCGTCGTCATCCGCCGAGGTAGGCCAGCACCGCCCGGACGCGGCGGTTGTCCTCCTCGGAGGGCTGCAGGCGGAGCTTGAGGAAGATGGAAGCGGTGTGCTTGGCCACCGCGCGCTCGGTGATCACGAGCCTTGCGCCGATGGCCGCGTTGGAGCGGCCCTCGGCCATCAGAGCGAGCACCTCGCGCTCGCGCGCGCTGAGTGCGGATACGGCACCGTCTTCCGCGTTGCGGGCGAGCAGGCGGGCGACGACTTCTGGATCCATCGCGGTGCCGCCGGCCGCGACCCGGCGCACCGCGTCGACGAACTGGGCGCTATCGAGGACCCGGTCCTTGAGCAGGTAGCCGATGCCGCCGCTGCCATCGGCCAGCAACTCGCGGGCGTAAAGCTGCTCGACGTACTGCGACAGCACCAGCACCGGGAGCCCCGGCACCTCCCGCCGCGCCGCGAGCGCGGCGCGCAGGCCCTCGTCGGTGAAGGTGGGCGGCAGCCGGACGTCGACCACCGCCACGTCTGGCCGCTGCGCGGTTACAGCGGCCAGCAGGTCGGCCGGATTGTCGACCGCAGCGGTGACCTCGAAGCCATGTGCTTCCAGCATCCGGGTCAGGCCGTCCCTCAGCAGGAAGAGGTCTTCGGCGATGACAACACGCACGGGATCTCCATGTTCACCACGGTGGGGCCGCCGAGCGGGCTGCTCACGGCGAGGACTCCATCGAACGCCGCGAGGCGGCGCTCGGTGCCGAGCAAGCCGGTGCCGTGGCCAGGGTCGGCGCCGCCGCGACCGTCGTCGGTGACGCTGATCCTCAGCATCCCGCCGCCGCGTATCTCGCCGTCGCCCCTAGCGCCCTCGTACCCGATGTCGATCCACACCCGGTCCGCCGCGGCGTGCTTGGCCACGTTCGCCAGCAGCTCGCTGACCGCGAAGTAGGCCGCCGACTCCACCGCGGCCGGCGCCCGGCCGGGCAGCTCGGCGGTCACCTGCGGTCGCACAGGGCTGTCCAGGGCCAGGGCGCGGACCGCGTCTGCCAGGCCGCGGTCGGCGAGCACCGGCGGGTGGATGCCGCGGACCAGGTCCCGCAGCTCGCCCAGGGCCCTGACCGAGCTGTCCCTCGCCTCTGCCAGCAGCGCCCGCGCAGCCGCCGGGCTGGTGTCGAGCACCTGCCCGGCGGCGTCCAGGGTCATTCCCATCGCCACCAGCCGGGCCTGTGCCCCGTCGTGCAGGTCCCGCTCGATCCGGCGGATCTCGGCCGCGCCGGTGTCGATGGTGTCGGCCCGGGTCTGAGCCAGGTGCTGGACCCGCAGCGCCAGCTCGGCCTGCCGGGTCGGCCCGAGCAGCGATCGGGCGAGCCCGCCGTAACCGCGCAGCAGCCACGGGGCGGCCCAGAACCCGCTCGCCGCCAGCAAGATGCCATACAACGGATGGGAGATTGCGCCAGCGAGCTGGGTCGATCCATGCGGCAGGGCCATCCCGAACACGCCGTACACGATCGCCGCGGCGGACCCTCCGGCCAAGACAGCGCCCACGCATGGGTTCACGAACATCCACAGCAGGTCCCGCCAGGTCGCCGGGTCGGTGAACATCAACTTTCGCTGCTGCCGCCAGCTGAGCCTCGCGCCGTACCTGGCGGGCAGCCGCCGGTAGGGAGAGGCGATCGGCACCCCGCACCACTCGCCGGACAGCCGCCTGGTGAGCTCGGCCAACCGGCGCATTGCCAGCCCGGCGCCGGGAATAGGGACGGCGATGGCCAGCGCGGCCAGCACCGCAACCGGTGCCTCAGCCAGCGCGAGCGCTCCGAGCATTACCCCGTGGGCGCAGGCAGTCAGCCGCCCGCGTACCCACGCCAGCAGCGCAGCCGGCCATGCGGCGTGGTCCTGTGCCGTCGTCTGCCTGTTCATGGCTGGTCTCCGTTCGCCATGGCCAGTTTCCCTCAGTGTGCCTGCACACGGCCGATCCGGCAGTGACCCTAGGCACCCGAACCTCGGGTGTACCCAGGTACACCCCAAAGACGCCGTGCAGCCGTATGTCGGGCCGGACCGCCGACTCATAGCGTCGGTCATGACCAGCCCGCCAAGGGCCGGGCATACGGAAGGACTCCATCTGATGGACGCGCTGATACTGGTGCGGGCTCGGGGCCTGCGCAAGGAGTACGGGAAAGGTGAGGGGCTGGTTCGCGCCGTCCACGGAGTGGACCTTGATGTCGCTGCCGGCGAGACGCTCGCGGTGATGGGGCCCAGCGGATGCGGGAAGTCAACGCTGCTCCATCTGCTCGGCGGGCTCGACCGGCCCTCGGGCGGGGAGCTGTGGCTGAACGGGCGGCGCACCGACCAGATGGGCGAGCGTGCCCTTGCCCGGATGCGACGCAGTGACGTGGGCTTCGTCTTCCAGGCGTTCCACCTGATGGACGAGCTGACCGCGAAGGAGAACGTCGAGCTGCCGGCCCTCCTGGCCGGGCGCCCGCCCCGGCAGGCACGACGGCGGGCCATCGAGCTGCTCGGCCAGGTAGGGCTCGCCGAGCGCGCCGATCACCTGCCCTCGGCGCTCTCTGGCGGCCAGCGCCAGCGCGTCGCGATCGCCCGGGCGCTCGCCAACGAGCCGCTCGTCGTCCTCGCCGATGAGCCGACCGGCAACCTCGACAGCGCAGCCGCCCTCGACGTGCTGCGGCTCTTCGAGGTCCTGCACTTGTCCGGGATGACGCTGGTCATCGTCACTCACGACAACCGGGTCGCCTCCGCCGCTGACCGGGTGATCTCCATGCGCGACGGGGCCTTCGTCGACGAACTGCTCACCAGTGGCACGACGACGGGGAACCTCGCGGATTTCGCAAGGATCGGTGGCTGACGTCATGGGCAAGCTCCTTCTCGTCTGGCGCCTGACGACCAAAGACCTGCGACATCGCCCCGGCGAGGCCGTCCTGCTCCTGCTCGCGATCGCCACCGCTGCGACCGCCCTGACGCTCGGGATGGCCCTGCACGGGGCGACCAACAACCCCTACGCGGCGACCCGGGCGGCGACGAACGGCCCGGACGTGGTCGTGACGGAGATCCCGGGGGGTCCGGGCAATCCTGGGCCGGTGAATGCCGCGGCCCTGACGCGGCTGGATCATGCCCCCGGCGTTGTCGCGCACAGCGGTCCCTACCCGGTGACCTGGGCGCTGGTGCGGGCCCGCGGCCTGACGGCCGGAGCAGAGATCGACGGCCGCAGCTCGGCACCATCGTCTGTGGACCAGCCGAAGCTGACGTCCGGGAGCTGGGTCCGACCGGGCGGCGCGGTGGTCGAGGGTGGCTTCGCGCGAGCGCTCGGTCTTGCTATCGGTGACCGGATCACGCTGGGCAGAGTCTCCTTCCGGGTCGTGGGTATCGCGGTTACCGCCGCCATCCCCAACTACCCAGGGGTCTGCTTCCTCGGCTGCGAGATGCCGGGAAGCCTCGGGAACTACAACCCGGGCTTGATCTGGCTCACTCAGACCGATGCCGAGCGTGTCGCCGCGCTGTCTGCCGAGCCGGTCGCCTACTTCGCAGACCTCAAGCTCAGTGACCCGGCTCAGGCGAACAACTTCGCGAACGCATACGACGCCAACACATCCCCCAGGGCTCCGTTCCTGCTCTCGTGGCAGAGCATCCGCAACGAGGATGCGACAACGATCAGCAACGACCAGCTGGTCCTCATCACCGGGAGCTGGCTGCTGGGACTGCTGGCGCTGGCCAGCGTCGCCGTGCTCGTCGGCGGCCGGATGGCCGGGCAGACCAGACGCGTCGGTCTTGTGAAGGCGGTCGGCGGCACGCCAGGGCTCGTCGCCACGGTGTTCCTCTTCGAGCACGTTCTCCTCGCCTTGTGCGCGGCCGGCGCCGGGCTGCTCGCGGGCTGGCTAACTGCGCCGCTCCTGACCGGGCCCGGCGCGGGTCTCGTCGGCGCGCCGGGCCCGCCGCCCCTCGGCACCTCAGCCATCGGCCTGGTCACTGCGATGGCGCTGGGGGTGGCAGTCATCGCGACGTTTGTGCCGGCCATTCGCGCGGCGCGCATAAGCACCGTCAGCGCGCTCGGCGACGCGGTGCGGACGCCACGGCGCAGAGCATGGGTGGTCGCGTTCTCGGCCCGCCTGCCGGTGCCGTTGCTGCTGGGTTTGCGCCTGGCAGCCCGCCGGCCACGCCGGCTCGTGCTCAGTGCGCTCAGCGTCGCGATCACCGCAAGTGGAATCGTCGCCGTGCTTGCCGTCCATGCCACCGACGCCAGCCCTGGATTCCTTGCTCCCAACAACCCGCAGAACCTTCAGCTGGACCAGGTGACGTCGGTCATTTCGGCAATGCTCATCATCCTGGCCGTGGTCAACGCGATCTTGATCGCCTGGGCGATGGCTCTTGACGCCAGGCACTCCTCGGCTCTCGCCCGAGCCCTTGGCGCGACGCCGCGGCAGGTAGGCACCGCGCTGTCAGTAGCGCAGATCTTCCCGGCGCTGGCCGGCGCGCTTCTCGGCATCCCGGGTGGCATTGGCCTCTACGACGCCGCGAAACACGGAGGAAGCACGGCAGTTCCGCCGGTCTCGTGGCTCGGCGCCATGGTCCTCGGGACCGTGCTCGTCGTGGCGGTGCTGACCGTCATTCCGGCGCGCATCGGCGCCCGCCGGCCCGTGGCCGAGATCCTTCAGGCCGAGACCGCCTGACAAGCAACCCCCGGAACACCCGGCCCTCAGAAGCACCGACATGGAAGGACCACATCAGATGGTTACCCGCAGGCGGATCATCGACATCACGGAACGGATAGCCGGCGGGTTGCCCGCTGCCCTCCCCGCCATACGCACGGCGGCGGGCAGAGCAGCTAGCCGCTTCCCGCGGCCTGCCGTCCTCATAACCGCGGCCGGCCTGCTCGCCGCCGTCCTGGTGCCCGCGGCCGCCTCGGCCGCGGCGCCGCGGCCGGCCACGCCACCGATTCCGGTACTGACCTGGCATTCCTGCGACAGCACGTTCCAGTGCGCCACCGCCCGAGTGCCGCTGAACTACCGGATCCCGCGCGGCGCGACGATCAGCATTGCCGTGATCAGGCACCAGGCGACCGACCCCGCGCACCGGGTCGGCTCGCTCTTCTTCAACGGCGGCGGACCCAACGAGCAGATCGAGAGCTTCGTGGCCGGCTTCGGGGAGTTCCCCGCCGCGATCGTGGACCGGTACAACCTCATCACGTTCGACCCCCGCGGCTTCGGCTACAGCACCGCGATCCGCTGCTTCCCGACCATGGCGGCCGAGAACAAGTTCCTCGCAGCGCTTCCGCCGTTTCCCGTCGGCGCCCGGCAGGACGCGGCCTGGGAACAGACCTGGGCCCGGTTCGACGCGCGGTGCGCCCAGCGCAACGGCAGCCTGCTCGACCATGACACCACCGCCGACGCGGCCAGGGACATGAACCTGCTGCGCCAGGCCGTCGGCGCCCCTGTGCTGAACTACATCGGCCTGTCCTACGGCACCGGGCTCGGCGCCACCTACGCCAACCTGTTCCCCGCCACGACCGGGCGCATCATCCTGGACGGGAACCTCAACCCGGTCGCATGGACCAACCCGGACGGCACGGCGCCGATCTGGCTGCGCTTGCATTCGGATCAGGCGTCCGCGGCGTCAATGCGGGCGTTCCTGGATCTCTGCGGCAAGACAACAACCGCCGCGTGCGCGTTCTCCGCGGGCACCCCCGCCGCGACCCGCGCCAAGTGGGACACGCTGCTGCGCCGCCTCGGCCGTCACCCGGTCACCATCGGCACCCCGCCGCAGACCTATACCTACGCCGACGCGGTGGTCTCCGTGCCGCTGGGCACGGTGAGCCAGTGGCCGGCCGGCGCCAGCCTGCTGCAGCAGCTATGGGCTGCCTCGGCCGCTGACCCCCCGGCCACGGCGCCGAGCCCGGCAGCGCGTGCCCAGGCCAGCCCGCCGGTCAGCGCCGCTGTCAGCCTGGCGACGCGCCCGCAAGCGGCCCCGTCCCCAGCCACCGCGGCCGCGCCCCCGGCCGTCTACACCGGCGAGGACCAGCAGATCGCCATGCTCTGCTCGGACAGCCCGAACCCGCGCGACCCGGGCGCCTATGCGACCGCCGCCCGCATGGCCTACGCCCTCTCCGGCGCCTTCGGCCTCGAATGGGCCTGGAACATGGAGGCGTGCGCGGATTGGCCGACCGCCGCAGCTCAGGACCGCTACGCAGGTCCGTGGAACCGGCCCACGGCCAGCACCATGCTGGTCCTCGGCAACACCGGCGACCCGGTCCTGCCCTACCAGGACTCGGTCGCGATGTCCCGGGACCTAGCCCACGCCCGGCTGCTGACCGTCGACGGGTACGGGCACACCGAGGCCGCCAACCCGAGCACCTGCGCCACGAACGACGAGATCCGCTACCTGCTGACCGGGGCCCTCCCCCCGCCACGAACCGTCTGCCAGCAGAACGGCACCCCATTCCCCGGATGACGACCAGCCGAAGGCAGATCGCCCGCCGGGTGCTCGAGTGACACCAGCTCCCTGAGCAACGATCACAGATCGCGGCCACAGATCAGCGTCGAGCTCAACCCTGAGCTGGCCGCAACCCCGGTTCTTGCTGGCGGTAATAGCGTGCGATGGCGTGGAACGCTTCCTTGGGTTCCCAGCCGACCCCGGGATGGGTTGCGCCGCGCTGGCCGCGAGGGAGGGTGCGGACGATGCTCAGAGCTGTGGCGTCCAGGTCGTGGCGAGGGTCCTCGCTGTAGGGCGCGAGCGGGAAGCTGAAGCTCATGACGAACACCCCGTCGACGCCGGCGTGGTCGAGCATCTGGAGCTGGTCGGTGAGCAGCCTGGCCTGGGCCGGTTCGTCCCGGGGGTGCACCGTCCGGACCCGGGGGCGGACGAACCGCTTTAGGACGGGTGTCAGCGATCCCAGCAGCGACAGGTTTGTTGAGTTGAGGGTGCTGAGGAATTCGGGATTGTCGGCGTCCCGGCAGGCCGCGAAGCCGAACTCGGTGATGGCGACGGGCTTGCCGGTGGCCTGGAGCTGGCGGATCTTCGCCAGGTACCGCTCGGTGGTGAGGCCCTGGATCTGGCGGTAGTGGTTGACGCCGACGATGTCAAAGTGGTCCCAGTCGACGCGCTCGAACTGGAGAGCGCAGTAGCTGACGATGCCGCGCATGCACATGGTGAGCTCGTTGCCGACGCAGAAGGTCAGCCGGTCCGGCCAGCGCCGGAACAGCGGTTCGGCCGCGGCGGCAGCGTCGGTGACGAAGCGCAGCGTTTGCCTCGGCGTGGCGTTCCATAGCTCCGGACCCAGCCACACGTTGAGCCCGATGGACGCGGCATAGCTGGCGGCATCCAGCAGGCGGCGGGGATCGCGGCCGCCCAGACGCACGGCGCTGGCGTGCAGGTCGGCCTGGATGATGTCCAGCTCCCGGCGCATCAGCGCGGGCGAGTAATCAGGCCGCCAGCTGGGAGAATGCGCGCCCATGGAGCGCCCAACGTCATAGACCACCCCGCGCTGGCGCAACACGTGTTCCAGGCTAGCCCGGAAATCGCTCACCCTGCAAAGGGCGCTGCCGCCACTTGAGCCCGGCGGCACGAAATAGCGAGCTGAATCGAGGCTTCGACCGCCCGCAACGACTCTTCTGCGAGCGCACGGCTAACCTGGAAACACAAAGACCGCGGACTAGCAGGAAAGGCCAGTCCACGCGTTTTCGACTATTAAGTTGACAGGATTATCAGACTCTCTATTCTGTCATTCCGTACATCGCAGGAACCGGTCGGCCGAACGTTGTTCGACATTAGCGCACGCAAAACCGGCGGTAGTTTTCTCAGTCGCGTCTCTAAAGTGGGCAGTAGCCGCCCCTTAGGTTGGCTTGGCAGCGGGCGATGAGACGCCCGACCATCGCCCGCTGCCTAGCCGTCTCGCAAGCGCCGCTCACTCAAGGCCGCTGCGAGAAACCACAGGTCACCACCATGATCATGGACCCGGCCCGCTCGAATCTGGTGGCGAGGATGCCCGCTTTATTGAGCTAATAAATCCACGGGACGTTGGAGACGTGTATCGCGTCCACATGCGCGACGGGGGCGCCGATTCCATGAGCGGAAGCTGCTACCGTTGCAGCGCCCACACCTGCCAATACGAGCGCTGGGACGATTTTGCGCCGAGCCGTTCCGGAGACGGGCTCGCGGCGATGCCGTCCTACCGGCTTCCCGGTCCCCGCGGTCCGATGCCGTAACGATCCGTGACTACTCATCGAGAAGTCCTTCCATTGAGGTCGTAAATGCCAGGTCCTCTCAGATCCATAAACTACACCACTATCTCGTCTTGAGCATGGCATTCGGCGTGATCAGGGCCATTTTTTCTGCAATTCGAGACCGGCACGGAGCCTAATGCACTTGCACGTACGGACCGTAACGATTGGCCACCGTGAGTTGGATTGCCTTCGCAAATTCGCATCGATCAGCGGGCGGCCGGGAACCCGGATTCCGTACAGAGAGTGACGCGCGCGCTGAACGAATCAGCTAATCTCAGCGTGGCCGCCCGGCCTCTTTAATTACCAGGAGCCTCCACCGTTCCTGTTGTCACATACACCGCACCGGCCCCGGCCATCACATCAGCCACTCTTGTGGCAGGGTACGAGCAGTGGCAGCGGGCCTGGCGGCCCGCTGCGAAATGGGCCCGGCGCCCCGCCGTGCAACCTTAAATGAAAGTTGCATCACAAAGGCCCATTGAAATTGCCTTACTAAATGCTCACGCCTTCCGCATTTTCCGCAGGGTTTATGTGAAAGCTGCTTTATAACTGGGTATCAGCAAGGCAGAATGGCTCTACAACCCTTTAGGGGCACAAGCGCCGCAGGCGGTGAACGATGCAGGGCGATCATGGAATTCCGGGTCCTGGGTCCGACTGAGCTGTGGTCGGCCGGGCAGCCAGCTGAGCTGGGGTCGGCCAAGGCGCGCAGCGTCTTGGCGATCCTTCTGCTAACGCCGCGCACGATAGTCCCGGCCGGCGCGCTCATCGACCGGTTGTGGGACACCGATCCGCCGGCCAAGGCCCGCGAGACTCTCTCCGTCTACGTGGCCCGGCTCCGGGCCTCGCTCCGGCAGGCCGTGGGGGACAGCGTCCGGCTAGCGGGGCGCGCCAACGGCTACGTGCTTGACGTCGATCCCGAAGCGGTTGACCTGCATCAATTCCGCCGGCTGCGCCGGCAGGCCGGCGCCCTGGCCGAGAGCGGGGACTACGATCATGCGGCGCGCCTGCTCCGCGAGGCGGACGCGCTCTGGCATGGCCAGGCGCTCGCCGGGATCCGTGGCGACTGGGTGGCGCGGATGCGGGACGGCCTGGAAGAAGAACGCCGGGCGGTCATCCTCGAGCGCGTCGAGTGTGAACTTGAACTTGGCCGCCACTCCGACCTGATCGGCGAGCTGCGCGGCCTGCTGGCGCAGTACCCGCTGGATGAGACCTTCATCGCCCACCAGATGACGGCCCTGTACCGGAGCGGCAGGCAAGGCGACGCGCTCGGCCTCTACCGGGAAACCCGCAGCCTCCTGACCGAGGAGCAGGGAACCGAGCCGGGTCCGGCGCTGGCCGACCTCCACCAGCGGATTCTGCGCGGTGACCCCGAGCTTTCCGTCACCAGCCGGCGACCCGGCGTGGTGCCAGAACCGGACACGCTTCCGCCCGACGCGAGGGAGTTCGTGGGACGCGGCCAGGAACTGGCGCTGCTGACCGGCCAGCACGGCGGCACCCCCAGGGTCAGGGTCATCGAGGGCATGCCCGGCGTCGGCAAGACCGCGCTCGCCGTGCACGCCGCCCGCGCCGTCGCCCCGCAGTACCCGGACGGGATGTTCTACCTCAACCTGCACACGCACGACCCCGGAGGTCCGTCGCTCGACTCGGCCGAGGCGCTGCACCGGCTGCTCCAGATGCTGAACGTGCCTGCAGCGCAGATCCCTGACGCCATGGGCAAGCGCGCCGCGCTGTGGCGCGCCGAACTCAGCCGGCGCCGCGCCGTCGTGATACTCGACGACGCCGCCACCAGTGACCAGATCCGGCCGATCCTGCCTGAAGCGGGGGGATGCCTGATCCTGATCACCGCCCGGCGCGGGCTCCCCGGCCTCGAGGGTGCCCACGTCGTCAACCTCGACGCATTGCCCACGGACGACGCGGTCACGCTGTTCGCCCAGGTCGCCAGCCCGAGCATCGTCCGGGACCACGATGAGGCCGCCACGGCCGTCGAACTCCTCGGCCGCCTCCCGCTCGCGATCCAGCTCACCGCCGCCGGACTGGCCCGGGGCTACCCGTTCCGGCTCTCGGACCTGGCCGACGAACTGTCCCAGTCCGGTCCCGGCCTGGACGGCGGCGGCGCAAACCCGGAGGTGATGTCGGCCTTCGACCTGTCGTACCGTGCGCTGGACCCCGACCACCAGCGGTTCTTCCGGCTGCTGGGCCTGAACCCCTGCCCCCTGGTCAGCCTGCACGCCGCGGCCGCCCTCGGTGGCTGCAGCCTCGGCGAGGCGGAGAAAGCCTGCATTGCCCTGCTTGATCATCACCTGCTGGCACAGGACCGGGCCGGGCAGTTCCGCTTCCACGACCTGATCCGCGGATTCGCGGCCGCGCGCGCGGCACATGATGATCCTTCTGCCGAGCGGCGAAAGGCCGTCGCCAGGTTGCTGGACTACTACCTGTACTCGGCCGACAAGGCTGACCAGGTCCTTCATCCCTTCCGGCACCGCATGCCGGTCTCGGTCACCCATCCCCCGGTCGACAGCCCGGCACTCGGCTCGCCGGAGGCCGCCGCCGGCTGGCTGGAGTCGGAGTGGCGCAACATCCTGCAGGCCGCGCGGCACGCGGGCGACCACGAGTGGCAGCGGCAGTGCGCCGATCTCACTCACGTCCTCGCGGGCTTCGTGGAGATCAGGGCGTACTTGCACGAGGCGATCGAGGCCCACACGCTCGCCCTGCAGGCCTGTCGCGACATCGCCGACCCGGCCCGGATCGCGCGGGCATCGCTCGAGCTCAGTGTCGTGAAGCAGCAGATCGGCCAGCACGCGGCCGCGCTCGGGCTGGCCGGGGATGCCGTGGCGATCTACCGGACGCTGGGCGACGGCCGCGGCGAGGCCGAAGCCCTGGACCAGATGGGTTTGGCGCACCAGCGGGCGGCTCGTTCCCGTGAGGCCTTCGCCTATTTTCAGGAAGCGCAGACCCTGTACGACGAGGCCGGGGACCGGCACGGCGTGGCCGAATCGCTGGGCCATTCCGGGATCGCCTGCTGGCACCTCGGGCGCTTCCCGGACGCAATGGAGCACATGCTTGACGCGCTTGCCCTGTACCGCGAGGTCGGTGACCGGCGTGGCGAGGCTAAGAGCCTCAACAACCTGGGAAAGATGCACCTGTACGCCGGCGAGCATCGGGACGCGCTCGAGAACTACCAGAAGTCCCTGGAAATATTCAATGAGATAGGCGCCGCCCAGAGTCAGGCGATCCTGTATCAGAGCATTGGCTGCGTTCACCATTACAAGGGCGATCGCGAAGAGGCCCTTGCCGCCTACCGGAGGGCGCTGGCCATATACCGCAGCATCGGGGATCTTCCCTATGAAGCCGACGTTCTCATTGACATCGGCGGCATTTTCCAGGGCGCGGGATGCTATTACGAGGCGCTGATTCACTACGAGCGGGCCGGGCTGGTCGCCGCGGAGATCGGGAACCTGTCCCAGCAGGTGATGGCGCTGCGCGGGATAGCCGACGTGCATCGCGGTTCCGGCCGGTACGACGAGGCGCTGCAGCATTACAGCACCGCTCTGCGGCTGGCGCGGGAGATCGGCGACCCATACGAGGAGGCCAAGCTCCTCGAGGGAATAGCGGAAACGACGCTCAGCACGCAAGGACCGCACGCCGCCCGGATCGTGTTCCGGCAGGCGCTCGACATCTTCGAGCGGCTCGGCGTGCCAGAAGCCGAGGCCGCCCGGATACGCCTGGACGCCACGGACCCGGCGTTCGGGCGCCGCACTTCGTAGCGCTCGCGGGCAGGTATCCGGACCCCGAGCAACGGCGCCTTGTCCCATTGACCTGCGCTGCAATGCGGGCGTCAAGGAATCTGCAATATAGGCGTCCGGGTATTCGGCGCACCCTGGTTCCGTGGTTTCTGCCAGGAAACCGGTCCAGCGAGCACCGGAGGGCGCCATGTCATGCGGGACCAGAAAGCGCGAAGTGCTCTGCTTCCTGGCGAGGTCCCGGTGGCGCTGAACCAGCACGGTGCCCCGCCGTGGCCCCTGGCGGGCGGCGGCGAGTCCGCCGTTGACGACCTGCACGCGAGCGCCCGGCAGTTCATCACGCTGTTCCACGCCGAGAATCACGCGGGCCCGCCCTTCCAGCGGCTCTGGCGTGTCCACCGCGAGATCGAGGAGACCGGGACCTACTGGCATACCCCGGAGGAGCTGGCCTTCGGTGCCCGTGCCGCGTGGCGGAACAGCACCCGGTGCATCGGCCGCCCGTACTGGCACAGCCTGGAGGTGCGCGACCGCCGCGAGGTCGCCTCGGCGCCGGCCATCGCGGCCGAGTGCACCGCGCACCTGCGTGAGGCGACGAACGGCGGCCAGATCCGCCCGATGATCACCGTGTTCGCGCCGGACCGGCCGTACCTGCCCGGGCCGCGCATCCTCAACTCCCAGGTGGTGCGGTATGCCGGCCATGAGACCGCGGACGGCGCCGTCGTCGGGGACCCGGCGAACGTGGATGTCACCCGCCTTGCCCGTCATCTCGGCTGGCCCGGCGGCCGGCCGGCGGCCCGCTTCGACGTACTCCCGCTGATCGTGGAGGAAGGTGGCGGCCTCGCCGCGCTGCACGAGCTGCCCGCCGACGCGGTGCTCGAGGTGATGATCAGGCATCCGGATCTCGCCTGGTTCGCCGGTCTCGGCCTGCGCTGGTACGCCGTGCCGATGATCAGCGACATGTACCTGGACATCGGCGGCGTGCGGTACCCGGCCGCGCCGTTCAACGGCTGGCACGTGTGCACTGAGATCGGTTCCCGGGACCTCGGCGACGCCAGCCGCTACGACCAGCTTCGCCAGATCGCCCAGCAGCTGGGCCTGGCGATGGACCCGGGCCGGAGGCGGTGGAAAGACAGGGCGATGACCGAGCTCAACCTGGCGGTCCTGCACTCGTTCACCGCGTCCGGGGTGACGATCTCTGATAATCACCCCGAGCTGGCGCGCCTTCTGCAGCACATGCGCCGCGAAGAGCGGCACGACCGGGCGTGCCCCGCGGACCAGACGCCGAACCTCTACCGCCATCCGGCACCCGCCCAGCTCATCGGTTTATCCAGCCGGGACGTGAGCGGCCCGGTGCCTCCCGGGCACCACCATCCGCCGCCATCAGTTGCCGATGCTCCGCTGATCGGCGTGCCCGAGGGCCGGTTCATGGAATGAGCCGGGTTCCCGCGTCTGGAGCCGGCCCGCCTCCGTGCGCTCCCACTCCTCGATGCCGCGCAGCACGCTGTCGGTGTAAGCGGACAGGTTCGCCCGGTAGACGCTGCTGTAGGTGCGCAGATACGCGAGCTCGGCCTGCAGCGCCCGCTGTTCGGTGTCGGTCTGCGGCGGCGCCTCATTCAGGGCGGCTGCCGCCGCCTCCCGGGCCTTGGTGTGGGCCTTTTCCAGGATCATGTCGGAGTGCTGCTGCGCCTCGCGCATGATGTCGTCACGGCGCCGCATCGCCTCGTCGGTCACCGGGTTGCTGTCGGCCGGGGAGTCGGCCAGGTACCGGTCGGCGCTTACCTGCGCGGTCGACAGGATCTGCACCGCGTGCGCGTGCGGGTCGACCTCACCGAACAGCACCGCCTGCGGGCCGCTGTTGAGCTCCCCGGCCAGAATGCGCTGGCGCAGCCGCTGCACGTCCTGCCACAGCGAGGCCCGCTCGTTGACCAGCTGCACGAACTCCGCGTGGACCTTGCGCAGGAACCGGTTGACCGCCGCCTCCTCGTAACCGTGCCGTCCCAGCCCCGACATCGGGAACGTCACGCTCTGCAGCTCATCCGGGCTCAGCCTGCGCTGCTCGTCGAACCATGCCGTTGTCAAAGGGTCACTCCACCCGAAGTCCTCGATGTATACGTCGTCCATGTGTGCGCCGTCCTGCGCCATGCATGCCGAAGCCAGGCGGCGACGGGGAGCCGACCGGCCGTGCCGTACCGCTCACGGCAATTGCAGGAAAATATTCATGCAACTTGCACGCCAAGACATCGGTCAGCTGACCGATATTTGAAGAAGAGTCGGTAGTTGCGCCTGGGGCGGGGATGACCCGGCGGACCCGTGGCCAGCGCCGCCGCAGCCGGGGGCGGCCGGGTCAGCTAGCGGCCAGGCTGGCGTGGTGGCCGAGGTCCGTCGCCTGCGGCACGGCCGCTGCCGTGGTCAGCGCGTCGCGAATGGCCGTGCCCACGGCCCTGGCCACCGGCGGCGGGAAGGCGTTGCCGACCTGCCGGTAGGCGGCCGTCTTGCGGCCCGAGAACGTCCACGCGTCCGGGAAGCCCTGGATCCGGGCGACCATCCGGGTGGTCAGCTTGGGCAGCGCGTCCCCGGGGATCTCGGGCCCGGGCGGCTCGTTGGCGACGCCGATGCCGTCGACCCCGAGCAGCTTCCACGCCTCGCGCGCCCGGGTCGGGCCCAGGTCCGGGCCGCCGTGCTTCTTGCTGCCGCCGACGATCGTCGGTGCGATGCCCCGGGCCCGGTCCCGCCAGCCGTCCGCTCCCGGCCAGCCGCGCGCGCTCATCAGGTCGTGCAGCGTCTCGCCGACGGTCGGCGGCGGGGTCACCGACGGCTGCGGCCACCGGAACCGGCCCGCCCAGGGGTCCAGCATGGCCACGAGCACGAACCGGGGCCGGAGCTGCGGAACCTCGTGCTCGCTGGCCTGCACCACGTCCCACCAGGTCTGGTAGCCGAGCGCGTGCAGGCGCTCGAGCACCTGGGCCCGGTAGCCGTCGAAGCGGTGGGTTGCCAGGCCCTTGACGTTCTCCAGCAGCACCGCGCGAGGGCCGGTTTCCCCGATCAGCCGGAGCGCCTGCGGGAACAGGTCCCGGTCGTCCTCCTGGCCGAGCCGCTTCCCGGCGATGGAGAACGGCGGGCAGGGCACGCCGCCGGAGAGCAGGTCGATGCCGGCGAAGGCGCGCCCGTCCAGGTTGTGGACGTCATCCTCGATGATCTTCCACTCGGAGCCGCGATTGATCCGGAGCGTCTCACAGGCGTCGTGGTCAAACTCGACCGCCGCCTCGTGGGCGAACCCGGCCTGCTCCAGGCCCAGGGACTGACCACCGGCACCAGCGCAGATCTCCAGGCAGGTCAGTTCGCCCACGGTTCCTCCAGCACTCGCATCTGTTCGATTGTGCCCGCGGGCACCGACAATCCACGTGTCCCACGCCGCAGCCCGGTCACCATGACGCCAGGGTCCCGGCCAGGAACTCGTAGCTGAGCAGGCGCCGCTGGCCCACGACTTCCCGCCAGGCCTCCTGCTGCTCGGCGTTGGCGTTCTCGGTCACGCTCGCGTTGACCGCATCGAAGGCGACGTGGTACACCGCGTCCACCTCCCCGGTCCCCCGCGCGATCGAGGCCAGCCGGCTCGGCAGCGGCTCGGCGGTCACGGTCACCAGGTGGGGCTGCCGGCCGCGGCGGTGGCGGATCATCTGCAGGCACTCGTGCCGGATGTTCTGCACCCGGTCGGACCGGATCGTCCACTTGCACGAGATCGCCGCGTGCAAGGGCGGCAGGCCCGACGCCGTCTTCACCTCCCCCAGCGCGACGGTCACGTCCGGCTTGATCAGGTAGTCCATGCCCACGGTGATGCGCAGCTCCGGGTTGGCACGCACCAGCTCGGCGACTTTGCTGAGGTGGGCGTACTGATCGAACCGGGTGATGATCGCCCCGCGGGCGACCAGCCAGGCCCGGTCCGCGTGCGCGCGGGGAAGGTGATCGGCCAGGTGGTCACGGACCGCGAGCTCCAGCGGCCCGCCCGGGTCCTTCGGAACGGCGGAGGCCACTCCCCTGGCGACGCCGAGGAAGTCGAGCATCCCGGCCCCGATCCGCATGGACTCGGCGTTGTCGACGTCCGCGAAGTTCGGCACCAGGGGCCAGCCCAGCTTGTTCTTGCTGCTCGGCTTCCAGCCCAGCAGCGCTCGGGCGAACGGAGCGGTCACGGGGCTCCTCCCCTGGCGGCTGGACGACGGACCGACAGCGATTCTGGCACTCTTCGGCCAGGTGAAAGGATGGAACCGTGGGCCGAACCAGCACAGAGGGGCATTGACGTGACCGAAATCGATCTGCGTTCCGACACCGTGACCCTCCCCACCGAGGCCATGCTGCAGGCCATGGCCAGTGCGCCGCTCGGCGACGACGTGTTCGGGGACGACCCCACCGTGCGGCTGCTGGAGGAGACCGCCGCCGAGCGGCTGGGCAAGGAAGCCGCGCTGTTCGTGGCCAGCGGGACCATGGGCAACCTGCTCGGCGTCCTGGTCAGCGCCCGGTCCGGGCAGGAGATCATCGCCGAAGCCTTCTCGCACTTGTTCCTGAACGAGGCGGCGGGGGCGGCTGTGGTCGGCGGCATCCAGGTCCGGCAGGTGACGACCGAGCGCGGCGTGCTGGCACCGGAGCAGATCCTGGCCGTGCTGCGGCCCAGCAACGACGTTCACCAGCCGCTGTCGGTCGCCGTCGTGATCGAGAACACGCACAACCGGCACGGCGGGCTCGCCTGGCCGCTGGCGGACCTGCGGCGGGCCGGCGAGACCGCGCACGCCCACGGCCTGGCCGTGCACATGGACGGCGCCCGGATCTTCAACGCGGCAATCGCCACCGGAGCGGCCGCCCGGGACGTCGCCGAGGTCGCGGACACGGTCACGTTCTGCCTGTCCAAGGGGCTGAGCTGCCCGGTCGGCAGCCTGCTGTGCGGGCCGGCCAGCAAGATCGCCGAAGCGCGGAAGTGGCGCAAGATGCTGGGCGGCGGCTGGCGCCAGGCCGGGGTGCTGGCCGCGGCGGGCCTGGTGGCCCTGGACACGATGGTCGACCGCCTCGCCGAGGACCACGAGAACGCCCGCACGCTCGCCGAGGGGCTGGCCGAACTGGACGGGGTCGAGTGCGACCTGACCAGGGTCCAGACGAACATCGTGTTCTTCCGGCTCACGGGACCGAGCTCGGCCGACTTCCTGGCGGCATGCGCCAAGCTCGGCCTGCGCGGCGGCGCGAGCAGCCCGGACCGGGTGCGCTTCGTGACCCACCACGGCATCACCGGAGCCGACATCAAACAGGCGCTCACGATCTGCCGCGACGCCCTGAGCAGCTAGCCCGCTGATGAGCACCCAGCCGCAGCCGCCGGGACCGGACGCCGCGGTTCCCGGGCTGACCCGCAGCGACCCGCACGGCCCGGGGATTTCCCGCCGGCGAGACGGTGCCCGCTTCCGGTACGACGATCCCTCGGGCGCGCCGGTCACCGATGCCGAGACGCTGCTGCGCATCAAGGCCCTGGCGATCCCGCCAGCCTGGACGAACGTCTGGATCTCGCCCAATCCGCTCGGCCACATCCAGGCCACGGGCGTGGACAGCAGGGGCCGGACGCAGTACCGCTACCACCAGCTATGGCGCGAGCAGCGCGATGCCCAGAAGTTCGCCCACATGCTGAGGTTCGCCGGGGCGCTGCCCGAGCTCCGCGCGGCAACCGTGCACGACCTGCGGCGCCGGAACCTGAACCGGGACCGCGTCGCCTCCGGGGTAGTCCGGCTGATCGATCTGGGGCTGTTCCGGATCGGCGGCGAGAAGTACGCCGAGCTGGACCACCACTACGGCGCGACCACGCTGGAGAAGCGGCACGTGACCGTCTCCCGCAGCGGCATCAGGTTCGACTACATCGCCAAGGAGGGCAAGCGCCGGGAGATCACCGTCAGCGACCCGGCCGTGGTGCCGACCGTGCGCGCACTGGCCAGCAGCGACAATGGCCTGGACGCCCTGTTTGCCTGGGAGCGCGACGGCACCTGGCACCCGCTGCGCTCGCACGATGTGAGCGAGTACATCGCGGCGCGGGCCGGCGCGCACTACACCGCCAAGGAGTTCCGCACCTGGAACGCCACCGTGCTGATGGCGCTGCTGCTGGCGAACGCCGACCCGCCGGGCACCGAGCGCGGCCGCAGCCGGGTGATCGCCGCCAGCGTCCGCGGCGTGGCCGAGTGGCTCGGCGACACCCCGACGGTGGCCCGCGCGTCTTACATCGATCCCCGGCTGATCAGCCGCTACCAGGCCGACGGGCGGCTGCCGGCGATCCCCGCGCTGCCCGCGGCGCTGCCGGTCCCCGCCGCGGCCGAGGCCGCGGTTGCCGCCCTGCTGGCGGCGCAGATCGGCGCGGACAGCGCTCCGGGTGATTAGTGTCGATCGGCGCGGGCAGTGCTCCCGATTAGTGTGGATGGCACCATCGCTGTCGCTAGAGCGACAGCAATCTTCCGTCGATCATGACCGTCCCGGGGTCCGCAGGACTTTCCGGGGCTTTGCGGGGTTTCGGACAGCGAAATGCGGGTTCCGGCTGGCCCAAGCGTTTGGTTCGGACGGCCCTTACCTGCCGGCCACCGGGTCATCGTTGGCCAGGGCGATCTTGCCGGGCGCGTGCGGGCTGGTTAGCATCGCGAACGCGGCGGGAGCGTCCTCGAATGCGAATGTCTGCGCCATCGGAACGACCAGCTCGCCGTCCTGGGCCTGCTCGAGGATGCCGGCGCGCGCCCGTGCCCGGAACGGCCCGCTTTCCGGGTTCGACGCGCCGACGAACACGTACCCGTCCGCCTTGGCGCGGAGCGCGGCAGCGATCGTGACCACCCGGCTGCGGTCCCTGACCAGGGCCAGCGATACGTCACCCGCCTCGTCGCTGCCGACCGTGTCAAGCGCGGCAGCGACGCCCTGAGGGGCGGCGGCCCGGACCCGGTCGAGCAGGCCGGGGCCATACTGCACCGGGGTGCCGCCGAACCGCCGGACGTAGTCGAAGTTCGGCGAGCTGGCCGTCCCGATCACTCGCACGCCGAGCCGACGCGCCTCCTGCAGCACCATCACGCCGACGGCCCCGGCCGCTCCGTGCAGCAGCACGGTCTCGCCTTCTCGCGCGCCGCAAGCGTGCAGCAGGTCAGCCGCTGTCGTCGCGACCAGCAGCAGGCTCGCGGCCTCGGCGAAGCTCAGCGTGGCTGGCTTGGCGAACACGCTGGAAGCCGGGACTGTCATCGCGGTCGTGTAGCCGCCGGTGACAGGCGACGCGACGACCTCATCCCCGACTGACGCGCCACCCGATGCGAGCCGGGTTCCGGGCCCGAGCGCGGTGACCACCCCGGCGACCTCGTACCCGATCGGCAGCGGCAGCAGCTTGGGGTCCTGGCCCGGTGCGATGTGCTTGGCGTCGGCGGGATTCATGCCGGACGCGCGCACGCCGATGGTCACCTGGCCGCGCCCGGGGTCGGGCACGTCAACGTCGATGCAGCGCAGCACCTCAGGTCCGCCGAAGCCGACGGCTACCCACTTGCGCGCTCCGGTCATCGGCTGTTCCTCCCGCTCAGCAGGGGCGCTTCGCGTTCGCGACGTTCGCCCGCAGTTCGGCGGCGTTCTGGTGGGTGACGAACGCGGCCTGGCCGGGATCCACCCGCCAGCTCTCGGCAAGGCCGCCGAGGTCCACGGTGTCAAAGCCGAACTCGTCGTACAGCCGGGCAACCAGTTCCTTGGCGCCCGGGTCATCCCCGGCCAGCGCGAGCGCCCGGCGTTTCGGGTCGCCAGCCGGGTGGCCGTCCTCCGACACGTCGGCCGCGTCGATCATGCTGAAGGCACGTACCACGCGGCTTTCCGGCAGGTGTGCCTGCAGCACGCCCGGCACGGTCGTCGTCCCGTTGTCGATCTCGGGGATGTGGCCGCCGCGCTGCGGACAGTAGTTGATCGTGGCGATGACAACCTTCCCCGCCAGCGGCTCGACCGGCACCTGGCCGATAGTGGTGATCGGGATCGCCACAATCGCGAAGTCGCCAGTGGCGGCCGCCTCGGCCGGCGTGGCCG
>Ga0209333_1000223_pt1 | contig 31534 bp, 27 predicted proteins | sample BlaSpr_A8_OM2_O3_FD_187982 | JGI IMG/M metagenome (GOLD analysis project Ga0209333, IMG submission 187982) | Forest soil microbial communities from Thunder Bay, Ontario, Canada - Black Spruce, Ontario site 2_A8_OM2_O3 (SPAdes) (version 2) | ecosystem: Environmental > Terrestrial > Soil > Boreal... | reverse complement strand
CGGGCGGCCGCCGCTCGGGCCGAACACTCTGCTGCACATGGACCGCCATCTGGGCGCGCTGGACGGCCTCGGTCTCGACATCGCCACGGCCATGAGCGTCCTGGGCACCGTGCAGACCTACGTCATGGGCTCGGCGCTGCGCGAGATGCAGGAGGCACGCGTCCAGCGCGACGAGGAACGGGCCGACGTCACCGAGGAAGCATGGGAGCCCATGCGGGATGCCTGGCGGAACCGGCTCGACGCCGACGGCCGGTTCACCCACGTGGTCAGGTTCCTCGACGCTGGCATCGACCCGGACGCCGAGGAGACCAGGGACGAGCGGTTCGAGTTCGGCCTCGACTGCGTCATCGACGGGATCGCCGAGAAGATCGCGGCGCTGTCGGACGGCGGGCCGGCGTAACCCGGGTGGCAGAATTGCCCGGCATGAGCGAGCTTGACCGTGCCGCGGCCGAAGACGCGCTGGAGGCGGTGTACCAGAACGTCGCCACGGTCGCCGACGGGCTCAGCGACGCGGACCTGATGCTGCCCAGCCGCTGCGCGGGCTGGGCCGTCGGCGACGTCCTGTATCACCAGCTGCTCGACGCGAGGCGGGCGCTGCGCGCCTTCGCCAGCCCGGCTGCGGACCCGACCGATGTCGACGCCGTCTCGTACTGGCGGTCCTATGGCCCGGGCAGTGGCGAGCACGAGGCTCTCGGCGCCGCACAGGCGGCGGCGCACGCCCGGCACGTCAGGATCGTCGCCTCGGCCTATCCGCCGGGCGCCCTGGCGTGGGAGTGGCGGGAGACCGCCGCGGCAGCGTGCCGGGCCGCGCGCGCCTGCCCGCACCCGGCCGTGGCCACTCAGGGCCACGCGCTGAGCACGGCCGACTTCATCGCCACGCTCGCGGTGGAGGCGGCGGTTCATTATCTCGACCTGACCGTGCGGCTGCCCGCTGCCCCGCCGCCAGATCCCGCCTCGCTGGCGCTGGTGCGGCAGGTCCTCGACGGCCTGCTCGGGACGCCCATGCCGGGCGACTGGGATGACGCCACCTACGCCCTCAAGGGAACCGGCCGGGCGCCGGTTGCCGCGGCGGAAAGGTCGGCGATCGGCGAGCTGGCCGACCGGCTGCCATTGTTTGGCTGAAGCCCGGCCCGCGGGGGTGACCCCCCGCGCGAGCCCCCAAACCAGGCCCCGCGGGGGACCCCGTCCCCCCAAACCGGCACACCTACAGGCCTTGCGCAAGTCAGCCAAATCACCACACCTGCCGGGATGCCCTTCCGGATCGGCCAAAGCCAAACCACCCGCGCGCACAGCCCGCGGGACAAAACGGCAAACTGACAAGACCGGGGAACATCGGAACCCGGGATGGTGTTTGATGGGCCCTGGTTGCATCCTTAGCTTCACTTGCGGCATGCGCCTGCGAGATCCGAGAGCGGATCTCTCGGCTTCCGGAGGCCCCGGCCTCTGAAACAGGCACAGCGTCGCGGCAACCCGGGTTCTCAGAAGAGGATTCCGGAGATCGTACCGTAGGAGAAAGTACATGCCTCAGGGCACCGTAAAGTGGTTCAACGCCGACAAAGGTTACGGTTTTATCGCACCAGACGATGGCACAGCCGACGTCTTCGTCCACCACACCGCCATTGAAATCGATGGCTTCCGCACGCTTCAGGAGAACCAGCGGGTCGAGTTCACCGCCGGCCAGGGCGCAAAGGGCCCGCAGGCTGAGCAGGTCCGTCCGCTCTGACCTAGCGGCCTTGGCCACGCGGCCAAACCCGGGGCGGCTCGCTTTGCGAGCCGCCCCGAACTTATTGGGGCCACCATGCGGCGCCGGAATCGATCGGACGGCTGGCGTGATCAGCGCAGGGCCGCCGCGGTGGCCGAGCGGCACCAAGCGGTGCCGATGCCTGTAAAGCGGCCCAAAGCAAGCAGAATGGCCACCGGCTACTATCGGCTCGCTATTAACATTTGCTTCCAATCTGGCATGCGTTTTGCAGATTGCAACTGTGGAAAGGGCGCTACCGCCGCCCGGCTCATGTTATAAATCCCTCGTGTCACCGCCGCCTGCTTTGCAACGAGGGAGTCGAGTGCTGTCGAAAACAATCGATGTGCGTGTTACCGGACGCAAGTTGCGGATTGCGCCCGACATGGCCGGTCGCCATCTTGCGCAGCCCGGTTGAACCGGGCAGGACGAACGGGCCGGCCTGGAGGCGTGACAAAGGCGGCCCGGGTGAGGACCCGGCTACCCGGGCCACGAGGAGGAACAAATGAACAGATCCAGCAAGGCATTACGAATGGCGCAGCCGCTCGCGGTCGTAGCGGTCTGGGCCGGCCTGCTGGGGTACGTCATCCCCGCTGCCTTTTCTGCCGCTCCGACCGTTTCCGCCACCGCCACCGCGGCATCCGCGGCGTCACGCCGTGACGCCGGACCGCTCAGCGCGAGCACCGGGTCATCGGACCGCAAGGTGCTGAACCCCGCCGGGTCGAGCCAGCAGCATCATCCGGGCCGGGCCATGGTGCGCGTGATGCAGGCGGCGGCGCGGCCACGCCGGGTAAGCGTGACCCTGAACCACCACACCCTGTCTCGCGACCAGGCCTTCGCCAGCATCACGCCGTACCGTTCGGTGCGCCCAGGCACCTGGACCGTGTGGGCCGCCGGTCCCGGCGAGCGCACGGCCACCCGGGTGACACTGGTTGCTGGCAGCCGCACCACCCTGGTCGTTCTCGGCGGCCACCGCCACCTGGCGATCAGCGTTGCGGGCGATCCTCGCGGGGCCGGGACGGTGGCTGCCGGCAGCACCCCGAGTCCGCCCGCCGCTGCCACGCCGAGGCCCGGCGCCGGGTCGCCGGTTCCGTGGCTGGTGCTGGGCGGGACTGGGCTGCTGCTGACCCTGGCCGGGGTCGCCAGGCTCCGCCAGTTGCGCTGGGCCCGCCGCGTTGCCGCGCAGATCCCGTGACCCGGGAAGCCGTCCCGCTATGCTGGCGCCGACATGATCGTTCTAGTCGGCGGCGTGGCGGGCAGCGGCAAGACGACGGTAGGTGTCCTGCTCGCCGACATGCTGCACTGGCGCTTCGCGGACGCCGACGCGTTTCATTCGCAGGTGAACATCGCCAAGATGCGGTCCGGCGTCCCGCTCACCGATGCTGACCGGAAACCATGGCTGGACGCGATCACCGCGTGGATGGATGAACGCATCGCCGCGGGCGAATCAGCGGTTGCCGGGTGCTCGGCGCTGAAGCAGCGCTACCGCGACCAGCTGCTGAGCGGGCGGCCGGAGGCCCGGATGGCATTCCTGGAACTCGACCGGGAACTCGCGCACGCCAGGCTGGTCGCCCGGCACGGCCACTTCTTCACCGCTGCGCTGATGGACAGTCAGTTCGCCGAGCTCGAGCCGCCGCAGGAGAGCCCGCAGCTGATCGTGCTCGACGCCGCCAAGCCACCTAGCCAGCTCGCGGTGGAGATAGCAGCCCGCCTCGGCCTGGTGGCCGAGGATACGTAGGGTCGGCCGGTGCCTCTCGGAGCGGGCATCGGGCGGATCAGCCCACGTCGACGGCGGCCAGGTCCGGCTCGGCGATCGTGAACCTGGCCTCGACGGTCGCCCGCACCACCTGCTTGGCCGGAACCAGGTCGATGCTGAAGTCCTCCGGCGCGCTCGCGCGCACCCGGTGCGGCAGCCGGGCCGAATGCTGGCCGATGACTTCTGCCTGACCGCGCGAGTCCGACAGCAGCCTGGAGTCGGCGACCTCGACCAGGCCGGACAGCTCACTGCCGAGCGCCGCCGCATAGTCCCTGGCGCGCCGCACGGCGTCCCTGACCGCCGCGACGCGGACGCGCCCGTGCACCGGGCTGCCCGTCCGCAGCGCCCACCATGGCCCACCGACCTCGGTCTGGTCCTGCTCAGAAAGCCGGGCCATGAGCTCGCCCAGCCGGTCGAACCCGGTGACCGTGATCGCGTGGTAGACGGCGCCGTGATAGTTCATGGGCTGGCCACGGGCGGCGCGGCTGGTCAGCTGAGGACTGACCCGGACTCCGCGGGTCTCGGTCTTCTCGATCGCATCCGGATAGCTGGCCAGCACCTTGTCGACCGCGGCGGCGCGTTCGTTGAGGAGCTGGAGCGTCTTGGCCTGGTCGCTGCCGACGGCCGCGACGCTCACCTCGATGCGCGCGATCTCTGGGTCAACCTCGAGGACTGCTTCGCCTTTGACGGCGAGCACCGGGTGCTGTGCCATGCGCTCTCCTGGGTCCTGTCCTGTGACGTTATCGCGCCGTCCGGCCCGGAACCACCGCAAAGCGGGAACAGCTGGCCTGCTGTTAGAGTTGGAATCCAGAGCGGTGCATTTTCACCGCTGCTCCGGCGGGCGAGCAGCCCGCGCGGTCGCTTGTGTGAGCAGTCCGATTCTCGGCGAGCCCTTCGCCGCCGTTGCGGTCGGTGTGTCTGAGCTCGCCGCGGCCCACGAGCTACCGATGGAGACGTGTTCGCTCATGCCCGACAATTCCCGGCGCCGCCGCGCGCCCGCACGGCATCACCACGGCCATGGCGCCGAGCGCGGCCGGCCCGACCCGGGCACCACGCCTGCCTTGCGAGGCCGGCGGGGCCGGCCGGCCAGGCCCGCCACCCGCCGCCCGCAGGCCGCGGCGACCGACGGGCCGCACGGCGAGCTCGACCGCGCACTGGCCGCCGCCGCGGACGCTCCGGCGCCGGCGCCGGAGATGACGTTCCGCGAGCTTGGCCTCCCGGCCCGGCTGGTGAGTTCACTTGCCGCCCGCAGCATCGACGCGCCGTTCGCGATCCAGGCCCGCGTGATCCCTGACGCGCTGGCAGGCCGGGACGTCCTCGGCCGCGCGCAGACCGGCTCGGGCAAGACGCTGGCCTTCGGCCTGCCGATACTGGCGAGGCTCGCGGCCGCGCCGGCCCGGCGGCGGGAGAAGGCGCCACGGGCTCTGATTCTCGTGCCGACCCGCGAGCTGGCCCGTCAGGTCGCCGATGTGCTCGCTCCGCTCGGCCAGCCGCTCGGCGTAAGCGTCACGACCGTCTATGGCGGCGTGCCGATCGGTCGCCAGATCGACCGGATGCGCCGCGGCGTCGACGTCGTCGTTGCGACGCCCGGCCGGCTGATCGATCTGCTCGATCGCCACGCCGCCACGCTTGACGGCGTGGAGATCACGGTGGTGGACGAGGCCGACCACATGGCCGACCTGGGCTTCCTGCCCGATGTGACCCGGATCCTCGACGCCACGCCGGCCACCGGGCAGCGGATGCTTTTCTCCGCCACCCTGGACCGCGGCGTCGGCCGGCTGGTTACCGCGTACCTCAGCGATCCAGCGCTGCACGCCGTCGCGCCGGAATCGATCAATGGCGGCACAACTGAGCACAGCGTGCTCGTACTGTCCGCCAAGGACAAGGTTCCGGTCGCCGTGGAGATTGCCAGCCGTCCGGCGCGCACTCTGTTCTTCGTCCGGACCAAGCACGGCGCGGACCGCCTGGCCAGGCAGTTCAGCCAGGCGGGCGTCGAGGCCGCGGCGATACACGGCAACCTGAACCAGAACCAGCGGCAGCGGGCGCTAGCCGGCTTCGCCGCCGGGCGACCGCGGGTGCTTGTCGCCACAAACGTGGCTGCTCGCGGGATCCACGTGGACGACGTCGAGCTTGTCGTTCACTTCGACCCCCCGAACGACCACAAGGACTATCTGCACCGTTCCGGGCGCACTGCCAGGGCCGGAGCCTCCGGCAAGGTCATCGCGCTGGCGGAGCACGCGCAGGTTCGGGACATCGAGCGGCTGCACGAGGCGGCAGGCGTCACCCCGGCCACCCATCACGTGCAGGCCGGGCACGACGTGGTCAGGCAGCTTGCGACGTCGGGCACGCCCGTTTCTCCGCCCCCGGCCGGGCACGCCGTGGCTGCCCGGTCCGCAGCCGCACCGCCCGCGCGACGGCGCCGGCATTCGCGGCAGCCCAGCCGGACACGCTGAGGAACGCCCCACGCCAAGGTCTCGCGGCCGCAGCCGCACCACCCGCGCTCGCACCCGAGCCCGATCGAGTGCGGCGGTCGGCGCAGGCGCGCCAGGCCCGGATCAGGTCTTGCCCGCCGTCCCGGCCGCCGCTTCATCTCAAATATGAGATACCTTTAGGCATATGGACGGCGAGGATCGGCAGGCGCGCCGTGATCTGCGCGGCCAGTCTGACGCCCGGTGCGAGGACCCCGCGGAGCCTGGCGAGGACCTGCCCGAGCTGCTGCCGCTGCTGCCCGGATTCCGCGAGATCGCGCTGCGGCGCATGGCGGCGCAGCGACGCCAGCTGGTCACCGAGCTGACGGCGGAGCGCCAGGCCGCCCGACTGTCCCAGACCGAGGTCGCGGCGCGGATGGGCACCTCCCAGTCGGCGGTGGCCCGGCTGGAGTCCGGCGAGGCGGACGCGCGCGCCTCGACGCTGGAGCGCTATGCGGCGGCGGTCGGCCGCCAGATCACCTGGGAGCTGGGGAACTCGGGCCCCGGAGCACGGCGAGGGGAGGTACCGGGCGATGGCCAGGCCAGCAGCTGATCAGTTCCCGCCACCGCCCGGCAACCCGCACCCGCCCGAGACCCCCTGGCCGGGCACCCCGCACCCGCCCGAGATCCCCTTGCCGGGCGCCCCGCGACGGCCCGAGGTCCCGCACCGCCCGGCGGTCCCGGCCGCTCCGGACGTCGTGCCGACGCAGATGTGGCCGGACCGCTCGGGGTGGCCGGGCCAGGTGTACGAGCGCCTGTTTGACCGGCGAATCGTGCTGGCGCACGGCAACCTGGACGACGAGGCGGCAACGAGCCTGTGCGCCCAGCTGCTGACCCTGGATGCCGAGCGCAACGAGCCGATCCGGCTCGAGGTGCAGGGACTGACCGCCGAGCTCTCGGCCGCACTGACCGTCATGGGCGTCCTGGACGTCCTGCGCGTGCCGGTGCGCGCGTACGCAGCCGGCCAGATCGGCGGGCCGGCGCTCGGCGTGCTGGCCGCGGCCACCGAGCGGCGCGCCTACCCGAACGCGATGTTCAAGCTGTCCGAGCCGCGGCTTGACTTCGAGGGCAGCGCAACGTCGCTGAGCTCCCACGAGCAGCAGGTGCGGACGATGCTGGACACGTTCTACCTGCGGCTCGCCAGCGTCACTGGCCGCGAGGTGGACGAGATCCGGGCGGACGCCAGGTGCGGCAGGTACCTCACCGTGGAAGACGCGATCGGCTACGGCCTGATCCAGGAGCCGGCCCGGCCGCGTTGACCCGGTTCCGGGTGCTGCTGGTACCAGGATAAGTGGGCTCTCGGTACCCGCATCGTCGCCGCAGCACGCTGGCTACATGACCAATACCGCGACAACAAGCCAGCCAGCGGGCGGCACCGCCGCCGGGCACGGCCAGGCGGCCCGCGACGTCGCGCCGGGCGCCGGGCGTCCGGTCCGGCCGGGAGCGCTGCTCGCCATCGTCCTCACCGGGCAGCTGATGGCCGTCATCGACGTGTTCATCGTCAACATCGGGCTGCCCACGATTCACCGGCACCTGCACGCCTCGGGCGCCAGCCTGCAACTCGTCGTTGCCGGCTACACGATCGCCTACGCCGTGCTCCTGGTGACCGGGGCGCGTCTCGGCGCGATCCTCGGCTACGCGCGGATGTTCCTGTCCGGCGCCGCGGTCTTCACGCTCGCGTCGCTGGGCTGCGGGCTGGCCGGAACGGTCGGTCAGCTGATCGCGCTGCGCTTCGCGCAGGGCGCCGGAGCGGCGATGATGATCCCGCAGGTGCTCAGCCTGATCCAGCGCGGCTTCACCGGCGAGGCGCGGGCCCGAGCGATGACCCTCTACTCGGCGATCCTCGCCTGCGGCGCGCTGCTCGGCCAGATCGCCGGCGGCCTGCTGATCAGCGCCGACGTGGCTGGCACGGCGTGGCGGCCGCTGTTCCTGGTGAACGTGCCGATCGGGCTCGTGCTGCTGGCCGCCGGGATGCGGTGGCTGCCGCGGCTGGGCGGCGGCCAGGGCCGCATCGACCTGGCCGGGGTGGCCACGCTCGGCCCGACGGTGCTCGCGTTCGTGCTGCCGCTGGTGCTCGGCCAGGAGGAGCACTGGCCGGCCTGGGGCTGGGGGTGCCTGGCCGCCAGCGCGGTGGGCATCGTGGTGTTCGCGGTCGTCGAACGCTGGGTGTCCCGCCGGGGCGGACACCCGATCGTCAGCGGCCAGGTGCTCCGGCTGCCCGGCCTGGCGAGCTCGATCGTCGCGATCTTCCTGGTCATGGCCGTGTTCAGCGGTTTCCTGTTCGCGCTGACCCTGCACCTGCAGGAGGCGCTGGGCGACTCCGCGCTGCGGGCGGCGCTGACGTTCGCACCGACCGGGATTGCGTTCGCCGCTGTGAGCCTGTCCTGGCGCCGCCTCCCGGCCCGCACGCACCACGCGGTGAGCATCGGCGGCTTCGCCGTCTACGCCGTGGCCCTGCTCTGGCTGGCCGGCGCGCTGCACAGCGGCGGCGCCGGCGGTGCCGGGCTGCAGGTGGCGCTGATCCTGCTGGGGGCCGGCAGCGCCGCCGCGTTCAGCCCGGTGATGACCAGGGCGCTGCTGCGGGTTCCGGTCGAGCACGCAGCCGACGCGAGCGGCCTGATCGTGACCACGATCCAGCTCGCGATCGTGACCGGCGTGGCGGCGTTCGGCACGCTGTACCTGAACCTCGCCGCGCGGCTGCCGGCACACGCTCATGCGCTGGCCGACTCGGTGCGCCTGGTCTCGGCGCACGCGGTATCGGTCACCGGCGTGGTCCTCGCGGCAGCGATCGCCTGCGGCGCCGTCTGGGCCGCGCTGGCCGGGCGCGCAGCGCGGGAAGGAAGGGCGGGTCGGGCGGGCTGACAATAGAGCAGCCCGCGGGGACCGTCGGTCCCCGCGGGCTGCGCGCCGGATCTAGTTACTTGATGGTGTAGGCGTACGGGAGACCAGCCAGCTCGTTGGTCGCGATCTGTCCGTACGGCGGGATGTTGTCCAGCAGGTCATCGACGTAGAGCGTGCCCTTCACCTGCGTGCCCGACGCGCCGGACGGCGTGATCGTGACATCGATGGTGGCGGTCTGGCCCGGGTTGATGATGACCGGCGTGAACGTGGCGGACGGGTTGGTGGCCGCGAGCTCGACGTCGCCGGTGGACGAGGTCACCGACGTGTCGAACTGCTTGGCCACCACCGTCATGGACGAGCTGACGGTGCCCGTGGGCGCCGGCCCCGAGTACGGCCCGCACTCGGTTGGCGCGGAACCCCAGAAACCGTTCTGGATGGTGCCGCCCGGCGGGGTGTAACTGGCCGACTCGGTGGTCGCACAGAGCGGCCCGGCACCCGGGTTGGCGCTCGAGATGTCCGGGTCACCCTGGAACGGCCCCCAGTCGAACATCATCGGCAACGATGCGGTCGACGTGGTGCTGGTGCTGGACGCCTCGGTCGGCACGAACCAGTCCGGCTCGGCCCCGGTCAGCGGCAGGCCAACACCGCTGATCGTGTCCTGGCCGGCCAGCGTCATCGTGGCCGACTGGTTCAGCCGCGGGTCGACGAAGAACTCCTCCGCTTGCGCGCCGTTGTTCTTGATCGTCACCGGTACCGTCACCGCCGTGCCCGCCGCCAGCTTTGTGCTCGTGCGGTCCGGCAGACCGGCGGCACTGACGCTGACGTTGTTGAACACCACGTTGCCGGTGAACGGCTGCGAGAACTCGTTCCCGGCCACGGGCTCGGTGAACGCCACGATCAGCGTCCAGGTGCCGCGAACGGGATTGAGGGTGTACGCCGTAGCCGTCAGCGTCTGGGTGCCGTTGACGCTGTTCTGCGCGAAGCCGAGATCATCGCCGTCCGGGCTCACCAGGTACTCGGCCACCGGATCGCTCGCGTCGTTAGCGAGCGACACGTTGGCGGTGATGTTGTGCACCCCGCCACCGACGTGGAACTCGTAGTACTCCTCCTGTCCCTCGCCGGGTCCGCCGCTGCCGTTTGGCCGTCCGTTGCCGCCGGTCAGCGTGCCGCTGAAGGCGCCGCCCGACGCCGGGTTGATCTCGGAGCGCAGCGTGACCGGCAGCGTGCTGGTCCCGCCGGCGCCGAGGTCCGAGGTGAACACGATCGACCCGTCGGTGTCACCGGGCGAGGACGCGGTGGTCGCGGTCACGTGGAAGGTCCGGCTCTGGCCCGGCTTCAGTACCACCGAGGACGGAGACACCGACCCGAACGGGGCGAACTTCTCGGTCGAGATCTGCCAGCCAACGGTCCCGTTGGTACCGCCGACGGATGCCACGTCGCCAAACAGCACGCCGGTCCAGGTGCCCGGGGTGGGGTTCACGACGTCCGCGGTGTCGAAGTTGCCCACGCCCTGCGGGAACGAGTGCGAGGCGAACCGGCCCTTCGGGTCGATCAGGATCAGCCGCACCCGGGAGTTATTCCCGTTGGCCGGGTTGCCGGGATAGTAGTCGTTCGCGACTAGCCGGTTCTCGCCCGCCGGGACCTTGAAGTGGAACTCCGCGTAGTTGTTCTGGATTCCCTGGTAGTTCGCGAACTGCGGGCTCGTCGCGTCGTTCAGCACGGCGGTGCCGCTCTGCACGTTCGTGTCCGCGCCGAAGTTGCGGCCGCGCGCGGAGACCACCTGCGGCGTCGCGCCGGTGTTGGTCACCTTGACGTGCCAGCTCTGCGTGCTGCCGGGCAGGCCGACCGCGTTCAGCGAGTTTGCCGACTTCAGCAGCGTGGTCCCGTGCGGGGTGCCGCCGTTGATCGACTCGGCGAGCTGAACCGCCTTGTAGGCGTTGACCAGGCCCGCGCCCTGCTCATCCGCGGGCGCGCCGAGGTCGGTCGCGGTGCTGACCAGGATCTGCTTGACCAGCGCCGGCGTCGGAGTGGCCCCGCCGTGGGTGTTCCGGTAGGCCTGGATCACCAGCGCCGCCACGCCAGCGGTCAGCGGCGAGGACTCGCTGGTGCCGCCGGCCTCCTCGAAGCCGGGCCCGGTGCCGATCGGACTGGCGCACCCTTCGTAGACCGCGATGTCGGTGCTGCAGGACGCCCAGCTCAGCTCGGCGGGGGCGACCAGGCTGACCGTTCCGCCGGTCTCGTTGAAGCCGCCGGAGCTCAGCGCGCTGATGTTGTCGCTCAGCCAGCCCGTGGTGGCGAAGTAGCGCGCCGCTGCGTAGTTGGTCTGCGCGTACCAGCGGTCGTCCGTCGACCCGCCGACCGAGATCACGTTGGGGTCGGTGGACGGCGAGCCGATGGTGCTGGTCGAGCCGGCGTCGCCGCTGGAGACCGTCACCGTGACGCCGGCCGCGACCGCCGCGTTGTCGAACAGCTTCATCGCGTCGAGCGCGGTCACGTCCGGGAACGGGTCGGAGCCGAACGACTCGTTGAGCACGTTGACGTGATCGGTCTCGACCGCGTAGTTGATCGCCTGGTAGAAGTTCGAGTTGGTGGTGTCCTCGAACGAGCCGAACACGTCCAGGCCGACCAGGCTGGCGCCGGGGGCCACACCCTCGATCCGGACGTTGCACGCGGTCGGGTCGGGCTGGGCGTCGAAGTTCTGCACGTTGTAGACGTGGATGCCCTGGCCGGCGATCGAGTTCGCGTCGAGGAACGCCTCGTCGCCGGAAGTGACCTGCCCCGGCCCGTCGCCGCTGAAGTCCTCGTAGTCGCCGCCGGTGGCCTTGTCGAATACCGACGTGCCGTTGGCCCGGATGAAGTTGGTGTTGTTCGGGTCAAGCCCGTCGGCGATCCAGCCGACCTTCACGCCGGCGCCGGTGAGGCCCAGCGAACGCGCGGTCGGCTGGTTCGGGTTCTGCGAGTCGACCCCCATCAGCGACAGGCCCTCGGGGTCGAGCTGCGCCTTCCCGCTGGAGCAGGCGCCGGGGATCACGTTCGGGGTCAGCGACGTCGGCGCGTTCGACGCCCGGGTGACGGTCTTCGCCGTCGTGGTGGTCTGCGCCGCGGCGGCCGTCTCGGGCTGAGCCAGGCGGATGGTCGTGTCCGGGATGACCTCGGACACCGACGAGCTCGCCTTCAGCCGCGTCTCCTCGCCCGCCGAGACCGTGGCCGCGAACGAGTTGACCAGGGTGTAGCTCTTGACGTGGGTGGCGTGCACCTCGCGCAGCTCACTCATGAACGGTGCCTGCTGCCGGGTGATCGTGCCCGCGCGCACCGTCGCCGCGCGGCTGCCCTCGGGAGCGGCCGCGGGCTGGCTCTTGAGGAAGACGATCACGTGCTTATTGACGTTCTGCGACAGCTGGGCTGCCAGCGCCGGCGTCATCGGCGCCATCGCCACGTTCGGTGACGCCGGGGCGGCGGTGGCCGCCACGGCAGCGACGGACTGCCCGGCCACCAAGGCCGGCACCGATATTGCCGCTATCACGAGTGGAATGACCCTGCTCCTGGCGTGCGCCCGCAACGCACCGCCCGTCATGCGTCCTTGCATGCTTCCCCATCCCGTAGGCGGCCGAGGGCAGCCGCACAGTGAGCGGGTCCCAGCCCATCGTGGCCCGGGCGGCCAGGACCTAAATGACATACAAGCCGGGACGCTAGCAGTCCTGAAGGAACATGAAAATTTCCTTCCATATAACTTTTCAATTACGAATAGAAGGCACTGGCCAGCAAAGACACAGAGCGTTACCTATGGCCTCGCTCATTTGTGTCTGAATAGCGTAGATATCGACCTGGTGTCGGTTTTTATGGGCGCACTATTGTCACGTGATGGCCAGTGACGAGCCCGGCGTCGGCGGATGGTGCGACCCGCGCTTCGCCGCCGTGCGCGAAGCGTTCGCAGCCAACTTCGCCGACCGGGGCGAGACCGGCGCGGCCGCGTGCCTGGCTGTGCACGGGACCGTGGTCGCCGACCTCTGGGGCGGCGTGGCCGGTAGCGGTCCGTGGCAGCGGGACACGCTGGTCAACGTGTTCTCGGTGGGCAAGGGCCTGATCGCCGCGTGCGCGGCCATGCTGATCGGCCGCCACCGCCTCGACCCCGATGCCCCGGTGGCCAGGTACTGGCCGGAGTTCGGCGCCGCTGGCAAAGGGGCCGTTACGCTGCGCCAGCTGCTCAGTCACCAAGCCGGGTTGCCGGCGCTGCGGGCTCCGCTGCCGCGGGGCAGCATGCTGGACTCGCGGCTCATGGTCACCGCGCTCGCCGCCGAGCAACCGTGGTGGCCGCCGGGCTCCGGACACGGGTACCACGTGAACACGTTCGGGTTCCTGGCCGGCGAAGTGATCAGACGGGTGACCGGGAGCACCGTGGGCGCAATGCTGCGGGACGAGATCGCCGGACCGCTCGGCGCCGACGTGCACATTGGCCTGCCCGCGGCCGAGCACGCCCGGGTCGCCGATTTCGACTGGCCGGATCCGGAAGCCGTCATTCCGCCTCAGGCTGCCGGGCTGCCGCCGGACCTGCTCATGATCCGCAACGCGTACGCCAATCCGCCGGACCTTTCCGGCATGGGCGTGGTCAACACGCTGGCCTGGCGTTGCGCCGAAGTGCCGTCGGCGAACGCGCACGCGTCGGCGGCCGGCATCGCGCGGGTGTACGCGGCGCTGGCCGGGGGCGGCGCCGTGGACGGTATCCGCGTAATCGACCCCGGCGCGCTCGCCGACGCGGTCACGCAACAGGTCAACGGCGAAGATCTGGTGCTGCGGCGGCCGTCCCGGTTCGGCCTCGGCTTCCAGCTGACCCAGCCGGAACGGCCGTTCGGTCCGGGGCCCGGCGGGTTCGGGCACTTCGGCGCCGGCGGCTCGATCGGCTTCTGCGACGCCGACGCGGGCGTCGCGTTCGGCTACGTCACCAGCCAGATGGGCCCGCGCTGGCAGAACCCCAGAAACCGCGCCCTAATCAACGCCATATTCACCTGCGTCTGACCCGCAACCGTCCCCTGCATCCTCATCGATGTACCGATGGGCATCTTCTATTAAGCCCTTTGGTACATCGATCACGCTGACGGAGCGGAGGCGCCGGGCGGAGCGGAGGCGCCGGGCGGGGTGAGGGGGCGGGTGGGTGAATGTGGCGGGCGGGGTGAAGGGGCGGGCTAGGTGAAGACGGCGGGCTGGCAAGACCTAGTCGCCGGTTGGGCGGCGCAGGCGCTTGATCTCGGACCGGCGCTGCTTGTCGGCCAGCCGCCGCTCCCGGGCCGCGCGGCTCGGCTTGGTCGGGCGGCGCGCCTTTGGCGGCGGCGCGGTCGCGTCCGTGAGCAGCACGGACATCCGCTCGGCCGCGGCCTCGCGGTTCCGCAGCTGGGACCGGTGCTCCGACGCGGTCACGGTGATCACGCCCCCGGCCAGCCGGCCCGCGAGCGCCCGGAGCGCCCGTTCCTTCAGCGCGGGCGAGAGCGCCTCGGAGCGAGCCAGATCAAACGACAGCTCGACCCGGCTCTCCGTGGTGTTCACCGACTGCCCGCCGGGGCCGGGAGACCGGGAGAACCGCCAGGACAGCTCCTCCGGCGGGATCACCCGGCCGCGGACGGTGACGTCGAGGCTCATGACGGCTGCCCGCCTCGCGCCCGGTCCAGTGCCTCGATCCACGCGTGCCCGGGGTGCACCCGCTGCAGCGCCCAGCGCAGCCAGCCGGCCGCGTCCTCGCCGAGCAGACCCGCCGTGGCGGCGAAGTCGGCCTGGTTCTTCGGCTCGGCGGCCCACTTCGCCTTGAACAGCAACCCGACCTCCATCACGTCGAAGGCGGGGCTGTCCAGCGGCCAGCGCCGGCCGGAACCGACGACGTCGAACTCGTAGTCAGGGAGAACGCCGCGGATAGCGGCGAAGGCCGAAGCCGGGATCGCGATCTCCAGGTCGCCGTGCTCCCGGGTCTGCCGGCCGATGAACAGGTCGATGGCCCAGCCGCCGGCCACGTACCACGGCACGGTCACCCCGGCGAGCAGCCGGGCGATGTCCGCGGGGTGCCACGGATCCCAGGGCGGGTCAAGAACCTCCGTCCCGCCAGGGGGGATCGCTGCGTCCGTCACCTCACCTGCTTACCACGGACGGCAGGCGTCACCTGGCCAAGGCCCGGAGCACAGGCTCAAAGTGGCTGAACGGGGGCGGCTCGACCTCGGGCTCCTTGGCCTGGTCGTCCCAGCGGCGGACCCGGATCGCCGCCGATGCGTACGGGTGCGCCTCGAACTCGGCGAGTTCCGGCCCCTGCATCGGCCCGCCCTGCACGCCCAGCGTGTAGACCGAGGCGGGCGACAGGGCAGCCAGATAGTCCGGCTCGACCGCGCACAGGTACCGCTTCGCCGCGACGTGCAGCCGGACCGGCTCGGTGACCTCGGGGCCGAACCACGGCGCCAGCCAGGCGGCCCCGGCCTCACCGTGCCTGGTGTCCGTGCCGCTCATCAGCTCGTGGCCGGTCATCGTCACGGCGAAGTGGCCGACGTCGTGCAGCAACGCGGCGGCGATCAGGGCGCCCTCGGCGTGCTCCCGCTCGGCCAGCATCGCCGCCTGGAGCATGTGCGCGGCCTGGGTGACCGGCTCGCCGAGATACTCGGCCGCTCCCTCGCTCGCGAACTTCTCGGCGAGGACCCGCACCCCGTCGTCCGCGCTCATCTGCGCACCTCCGGCACGACACTCATCCGCGCACCTCCGGCACGACACTCATCCGCGCACCTCCGGCACGACACTCATCGCGTGAGCTCCCTCCCCCGCCTGAGCACGGCCAGCGTGGAGGCTACGCCGTCCAGGTCGGCGTAGCAGCCTTGCAGGTGGCGCTGGCCCGCGGCGGCGAAACCGGTCCTGGCGTGCAGGATCCGGGTGTTGTCGAACACGACGCAGTCGCCGGGCGCGAGCCGGAAGGTCAGCATCAGGTCCGGCCTGATGATCGTCTCGGCGAACGCGCGGTACGCGGCGTAGAACGCCACCATGTCGTCCGGCGACCCTTCCCGGCCGAGGCGAAGCGGCTGCAGCGACCGGTTGTTGAACCGGACCTCGCGGATCTTGCCGCGCGGGTCGGTCGCGATCATCGGCCGGGTCGCGCGCAGCTCGGCCGTGGCGTCCGCGTACGCGAACGTCACCGGGGTCCTGGTCAGAATCTCGAACGAGGCTGGGTCGGCGGCGCGCAGCAGCGCGGCGGCGTTGAAGCCGTCGACGAGCCCGGAGTCGCCGCCCTCGACGGCGCTGGCCAGGCAGTGCAGCAGCTGGACCGTCGGCACCGGATCCCGGTACGGGTTGTCGGTGTGCGGGGCGATCGGCAGGCCGGTGAACGCGAGGTTGGCCGGTGTCGCATCCACCCGGACGTCGAACAGGCGGCCGTAGTTGGTCTCCCTGACGTAGCCCATGCTCCCGGCCACGGTCAGCACGGTTCCCGGCTGGCACGGGACGTCGCGGAGCAGGAAGAACCCGTCCTGCAGCAGTGCGGCCAGGCACTGCTCGCGGATCGCCGGGTCGGACAGGTAGCGCGGCCAGTCGTGGCCGTGCAGGCCGGCCACGGCGCCAGGATCGGCAGCGGCCCAGAGCCGCTTCGCCTGCTCGGCGCGGTCGTCGTCGGGCGGGCGGCGCTGCTCGGCCAGCCATTCCCTGGAGAACACGGCCCGGTGACCGTCCGGGCCGAAGACGACCTCGACGGCGCCGCCCGCGACGGTGGCGCTGGCCACCGAGACGTCGGCCGGCAGGTCGGTCACGCTGCCCAGCCACTGGCCGCTGGTCACGTCCCGGCACTCGGCGCACTCGCAGAGGTCCCGCAGCAAGATCGCGGGCAGACCGTCGAGCGCGGGGTTGTGGGCGGCGGTCTTCATGGTCCTTCCAGCGTGGGCCGGCCCGGCCTCGGGCGCAACACGCGCCGCCGTTTGTTCGGCGGCTCGATGCGTACCAGGTCGCCGGCGTTCATACCGGCGTCTCGCCACGCTGGCCGGTCGGCAAGCCGAGCGGGAGGAGAGCGGGAGCTTGAATGGCAGCTGCTCGAAACCAGCGCGCAGGACCTCCCCCGCGCCAGCACCGCGACCGCGAGAATGAGCGCGATGCACATGCAGCCGTGCCAGAGCCCGTTGACGGAAGCGCTGAAGATTCCATCGCTTACCGTGGACCCTGGGGTTCGAATCTGAGCACCAGCCGATCCTCGACCGGCCGGTATCCGAGACGGCGGTACAGGGCGTTGCTGGTCGGATTCGCCAGGTCGGTGAACAGGACCAGGTACGCAGCACCCGCGGCGAGCGCCGCCCGGCTGACCGCGGCGGTGACCGCCCCGCCATAGCCGCGCCTCCGGTGCTCCGGCGGCGTGTAGACCGGCCCGACGCGGACCACACCCTCGGCCGGGCGCGAGCACCCGGCCAGCGAGACCGCCGCGCCGCCCGCCTCCCAGAGGGTCAGGCCGCCGTGGCTGATCCGGTCGTCCAGCATGTCCGTGCCGTGACCGCCGAGGTCGGCCAGTTCCCGCTGGAACGCGGTGAGCCACGACTCGAGCAGCTCACGGTCGGCGGCGCTGGCGACCCGGGCGGCGCCTGGCGGGGGCGGATCAGGCGGCGTGAGCCGCCCGAGCTGGAACAGCCGGGAGCGGCGGAATTCCCGCCAGCTCGCGCCGGTCAGGCTGGACCACGCAGCGGCGAATGCCTCCGCGTCACCGCGTTCCCCGTTGACCCCCGGCAGCTGCCGGCCGCAGCCGGCCAGCGCCTCGGCCAGGTCCCCGGCCGAGTTCGCGGGCAGCCGGGTCAGCAGGACCGGGTACGGCGGGGTGTGCATCAGGGCCGCGGTGACCGGGCCGGCCGCCGGCTGCAACCAGCCGAACAGCGGCGCGACGTCGCCGAAGGCGGAGGGACCGCGGGCCTCGAGCGAGTCGAGCGCCACGAGCTGGATCGTGTTGTGCACCGGGCGTGAGCGCAGGAACCCGCCAGCGATCGCGAGGTAGTCGTCCAGGTTTCCGGTCAGCGTCCAGGCCATACCCCATGGTCCCGGCTCATCCCTGTGCAGCACATCACATTTTTCGCAGTGCGCGGCGAACCGTTCCGGAACGGGGCAGTCCGTTGGTAACGTCCCGGTCAACGGCCGGTCACCCGGCGGCTGGAACTACCAGGGAGGATCTGTGAAGGGCTTCAGGCAGTTCTTGTTCCGCGGCAATCTCATCGACCTCGCCGTGGCCGTCGTCATCGGCCTCGCGTTCAACGCGGTGATCCAGGCGCTGATCGCGGACATCATCACGCCGCTCATCGCCGCCATCGGGGGCAAGCCGAACTTTGCCACGCTGTCCTTCACCATCAACAAGAGCCACTTCCTCTACGGCAGCTTCATCAACGCGGTGCTGGCGTTCGTGATCATCGCCGCGGTGATCTACTACCTCGTGATTACCCCGTCGACGAGGATCACCGCGATCGCGACCCGCAAGAAGGATGCGACCGAGCGGGACTGCCCCGAGTGCCTGCAAAGCATCCCGGTCAACGCCACGCGGTGCATGTACTGCACCGCGCAGGTGCCACCGGTCGGCCAGGCGGCGGCGGCCAGCTAGGAGCGCCCGCGCCCGCGCGGCCGGCTCAGCCGTAGTGCTTGAGCCGCGGCCACAGCTCCGGCCAGCCGGCGTCTGGGCCGGTGCATACCCCGATCTGCAGCGGGGTCCAGTTGTTCTGGACGTGGTAGGGCGCGTGGTAGGTGGTGAGCAGCCGGCAGCTCGCGAAGTACGGACGCAGCCGCCCAAGGGCGTCTACGACGAGAACCGTGGTGTCGGCTGCCCTGCCGGGGCCCCACATCCAGTAGGCGTTGTGCCCGGACAGCACCGGCGGCAGGTGATAGCCGGCGCCGAGGACGCCGAGCGCCGCCGCCTCGCCGTAGTACCCGGTGAAGATGGCGGTGGGCGGGTGGCCGGCCCTGGCCAGCGCGGCGTCCTGCGCCGCGACCGCGCGGGTGAGCTGCGGCCAGCCGATCGTGTCGCCGAGGTCAGAGCTCTGCTGCGCCGTGGCGGCCAGCGTATGCACGGTAGTGACCGGCACGACGGGCAGGGCATCCGGCAGCAGCACGAGGCCGACCAGGGACGCGGCGATCAGCAGCGCCGTGCGCACCCTGGGCCGGCGGCCCCGGGCGATCCACTGCTCGGCCGCTGCGGAGCCGGCCGCGAGCACGGCCGGGGCCATGCCGTCGGCGTAGTACGCCTTACCGGGTATCCAGGCCACCACGTAGACCAGCACGAGCGTGGCCGCGACCGCGATGAACCGCAGGTCGGCGGTCCGCCACAGGCGCACGAATCCGGCGATGACGACCGGCGACACCAGCAGCCCGACGTACGCCAGCTGGATTGGCAGGGCGGCAGCATAGTCGCCGGCTGAGTTGTTCTCGCTGCGCAGTGCGGCCGCCATGGCCAGCTGCGGCCAGCCGTTGGCCGCCTCCCAGACCAGGTTCGGCGCCCAGATGACGGCGGCGATGACGGCGCCGAACCATGGCCACCGGGTGCGCAGGACCTGGCGATGCGCGGAGGAGACCAGCACGCCGATGGCGATCCCGGCCAGCAGGAGCAGCATCAGGTTGTCGTTCTCCAGTCCGAGCCCGGCGGCAGCTCCGGCACCAAGCCACCACCGCGGCCGGCCGCGCAGCAGCGCGGTGGCCACGCAGAGCACCACGGCCGCCCACAAGAGCAGGTCCAGCGGGGTGGTGTTGTCCACGTGCACGGAGGTGAAGATGACCGGGGCGCACGCGGTGGTCAGCGCGGCCAGCACCCGCCCGAACCTGCCCGCACCGAACAGCGCGGCGCACCGGGCCGCGATGACGACGACGGCGCCGCCCGCGAGCGCGGGGATGATCCGGACCGCGGTCGGGCTTACCCCGAGCACATCGGTGACGATCCTGGTCAGCAGCGGGGCGAGCGGCGGCTGGTCCACGTAGCCGAAGGCGAGATGCCGCCCGGCCTCGATGAAGTACAGCTCGTCCTGCATGAAGCCGTATCTGCCGCTGACCGCGAGCTCCAGCGCAACCAGGGCGGCCGCGATCAGCCAGGCGGGCAGCGGCACGCGGTCGGCTGACGTGGTGGGCCGCAGCCGGGGAAGGTGCGCACCGACCCGGACTTCGGCGTCCTTGATGCCAGGCCGATCCATGGCGCCCCTCCGCGGTTGGGGAACGTTGCCCAAAGTAATACTGCTCTGCGGCCCGGCCGGGAAGGTCGCCAGCTTCTCAGCTTGGCGACCAGACGTACGGGGTGGTCATGGCGAGGCAGGTAAAGCCGAGCCGCTCCAGGATCGGGCGGCTCATCGGCGAGGCGTCCACCTGCAGGTAGCGGTAGCCCCGCGCCGTCGCGAGCCGGGCCCGGTAGCCGACCATGGCCCGGTAGATCCCGCGCCCGCGCCACTCCGGCAGGGTGCCGCCGCCCCAGAGCCCGGCAAAGTCGGTGGAGTCGAAGGAAACCCTCGCCGAGCAGACCGGGGTGTCGCCTGCCATGGCCAGCACCAGCATCATGAACTCGGGCGATCTGCGCAGGTGCCCGAGCAGCGAGTGGCGCAGCTGCGGGTCGGGGCCGAACACCCGGTCGGACACCTCGATCATCAGCTCGACGCCGGCCTCATCGGTGACCGGGACCAGCCGCACGCCGTCGGGCAGCACGCCGTCCACGCCATCCTGCCGCGCGATCTGCGCGGCGTCGGCCGCCATGAGCGCCTCGGCGTCCTCCGCGACGAATCCCGCGGCGACCAGCCGCTCGCCCAGGTCGGGCGGCTGGTCGTAGCTGTAGGTCTTCCACTCGAACTGCTCACCGAGGCCGGCGAAGTACGCGACCTGCTCCGCGATGACTGCGTCCGCCGTGCCGGCGCCCAGGTCGGACCAGGCGACACCGGACCAGCCCTCGCCGCCGACCATGGACCAGCGGACGACCGGCCCGGCCCGCTCACTGAGCGCGCCGGAACCGTCCGAGTACAGACCGCGCCGCACCTGCGCGTCGTAGTCGGACAGAACCGCGGCCGCGTCGAGGCTCACCACGGCAGGTGATCACGCCGGACCGGGCCGGCGCAACTCACTTCGCGTCGGCGTAGCAGCCGACCACCGCCGTGGTCATCGGGAACCGCACCTGCGTCACCCCGAACACGGCGCGCCCCGCCTCGGCGGCGGACTCATCGACGGCGGCAACCACGTCCGGCGCCATAGCCTCGGGGCAGTGCACCAGGACCTCGTCGTGCTGGAAGAACACCAGGTGCGGGGCCTGCGGACGCCACGCCCCGGCCGGGGCCTCGCCCAGCGCCGCGAGCCTGCGGCGCAGCGCGGCGAGCAGCACCAGCGCCCAGTCCGCCGCGCTCGCCTGGACCACGAAGTTGCGGGTGAACCTGCCCCGGGCCCGGGAGGCGCGGCCGGCCCCGGGGTCCCGCTCGGCCTCCGCGTCGCCGGCCTGGGCGGTGACCGCGCGCCACGCGGCCGACGGCGGCGGGCAGGTCCGGCCGAGCACGGATCTGACCACCCGGCCCTCCTCGCCGGCCCGCGCCGCGGCCTCCACGTAGCCGGACGCCGCGGGGAAACGCCGCCGCAGCACCGCGAGCAGCTGGCCGGCCTCGCCACCGGCCCCGCCGTACATGGCGGACAGCAGTGCCTTCTTGGCCTCGTTCCGGTCCCCGCCGAAGACGCTGGCCAGTCCCTCATACAGGTCACCGCCGGCCGCCGCCTGCGCGAACGCGCGGTCCCCCGCCAGCGCGGCGAGCACACGCGGCTCGAGCTGCGCGGCGTCGGCAACCACCAGCACCCAGCCGGGATCGGCCACCACCGCGCGGCGCAGCACCCGCGGGATCTGCAGCGCGCCGCCGCCGCGCGACGCCCACCGGCCGGACACCACGCCGCCCACCACGTATTCGGGGCGGAACCTCCCGTCCCGCACCCAGGCGTCCAGCCAGGACCAGCCGTGCGAGGCGTGCAGCCGGGACAGCTCCTTGTACTCCAGCAGCGGCGGGATCGCCGGGTGGTCGATCTCGCGCAGCACGGAGAACCTGGTCGACGACACCCGGATCCCGGCGCCGGCCAGCGCGCGCACCAGCTGGGTGGGAGAGTCCAGGTTCACCGGCCGCCCGCCGAGCGCCGCCGAGATCTGCCCGGCGAGCTCGGTCAGCCTGGCCGGGCGGGTCCCGGCCAGGGCGGCGGGCGGCCGCGGCCCGAGCAGTCCCGCCAGCACGTCGTCGTGCACGTCGGCCCGCCACGGCATCCCGGCGAGGCTCATCTCGGCGGCCACCAGCTCACCGGCGGACTCGGCGGCCACCAGCGCGCCGAACCGCGCCGGGTGCTCGCCGGCCGCGATCCGCCTCATCTGGTCCGCGTGCACCGCGATCAGCGCGTCGAGAGTCGCGCCCGGGTCCGCCGTCTCCGTCCCCCCGGCCTCGAACAGCGCGTCCTGACGGTGCCGCCCGCCCGGCAAGCCCGGCCAGCCGCCAAGCGCGCTCTCCTGCCCGACGGCGACCGTGGCGGGGCCGGCAGGCACCGGCACCCCGCGCAGCCGCGCGTCGGCGGCGGCCAGCGAGGCTGGCTCCTCGGCGCGGCCATCGCGGCCGAGCAGCAGCCGCTCGGCCAGCGTCACGTCGTGACACCGCGCGACCCGCACTCCCGCACGCAGCAACGCCGGGTAGAGATCGGCGCCGCTGGGCCACACCCACCGGATGCTGCCGTCACCGGACCGCTCATACTCGGCCACTGCCCGGCAAAGATCGGTGGCCGTTACGCGACGCCCAGACTGGCTGCCGTCGGCCGAGAGCTCGCACAGCAGGCCCCCAGCCGGCTCCCCATTCGTCGTCATGGGCCCCGGCGCGACAGCTACCCGCACATCACCAGATTGTGCAGCACGGGTCTGACATCCATGACTGACCGGTGCTCCGGTCCTGACCTGGAAACGCCGGCTGGTGCTGGGACCCGGCCCGGTAGCTGGGCGAGCCGGGTCCCAGACGCGTTAACGCGGTACCCGGCGGTCTCGCTCATCCGGACTGTGCGCCACCGCCGCCGGAGCCCTGCCAGTTCCCGAATCCCTGGTGATCCTGCTGCAGCAGCGTCATGTCGGCGACGTTCGTCGCTGTGACGGTGCTGCCGCTGACCGTTGCAAACAGCGAAGCCTGGTTGCCAACCTTCACCGAGCCGATTCCGTCGCGCTGCGCGTCCACCGTCGTGGAGCTCGTGACCACGTAGGTCTTTGTGAAGCCGTCCGAGCTCTTCAGCGTGATCGACGTGGTGCTCACGGCCGTGACCTGTCCGTCCTGCACGTCGACGGTCTGGTAGCCACCCCCGGACTTGGCGATCACGAACTGGCCGTGCAGCATGCCAGACCCGCCAATTCCGAACCGGGAGTGGAAGTGGTGCCGCGTTCCGGCCCGTCCGGCAGATGCAACTGGGATCGGTGTGGCGGTCACCGCGTTCTGCGCGGCGGCCGGGGTTCCCGAGCTGCCCGCGGCAAGAGCCGCGCCCCCGCCGGCCAGCAGCGCGGCCGCCGCAACCCCGGCGAGCAGGTAAGGATGACGCGCGGGATTGCGCAGGCTCATCGGCCCGATCGGCCGCGTCGCGTCCACCGGGCCGAGTTCGATGATGTCTTCGTGCTCTGCGGGGTCGGGCCGGTCGGCCGGCATCCACCAAGCCAGGTCGTTGTCTGACGGCTCGTCCGTCATCGGAAGACGGCTCCTTCCGGGCGTGGGGCTCCACACTCCCAGCGGTAGCATCCCGGGTCTACCTGAACGCACGCTGAACACCAGCACAGACCGCGCTGCAACATCAGCCGCCGATCCGCGTCCCGCACCATCGTGCCTGGGCTACCCCCATCATGGGGCATCCCCGCGCTCCCGCGGCCCGCGCGGCACCGCCGATTTTCATGATCTTGGCTGATTTCCCGCTCATGGCGCGGGCCATCTCCCCCGATTATGAAACAGTCCCGCTGGTCCTGGCGGACCAGCGGGACTGGTGAGATCGACCGGCTGTTCAGCCGAGATATGGGCGGTCCGGGCGGCTCGGGGGGCGCGGCACACGGCGGTGTGACGCCTCACCAGGAAGCTCGCCCGCAGCCCATCCGGCCAGTTCGGCGGACAGGTCCGCGAGGTCGGCGCGGTCCTTCCCCTCCTGCTTGCTGCTGGCTCCCTTGGCGGCTCCGCCCGCGCGCTTCTGCCGCGGCAGCGAATGGCCGCCGGGCAGACGCCGGCTCCAGCCTCCAGAAGAACGGCCGGCCTCTGCTGCCTCGGTGGCCGCGTCCGCGATCTCGGTCGCCTCATCGACTTCGCCGTGGGACGGCGCCGGCTCACGGCGCGGCCGGAACGCAACCAGGCCCGGCTGTCCTTCGTCCGGCCCCTCGGGCTCGTCGTCGAGAACGTCGGTCCCGGCCACCGGGTCCGGCTCGGCCATGCCAAGCCGTCCTACCGGCGTCCGGGGGTCGAGCGGATCGGGACGCCTGCCCTGCGGCCCCTGCCCGGCGGGCAGGTCACGCGCGGCCGGGCCCGCGGGTGCCTGGCTGGGAACGTGAACGCCGCGCCCACCGTCCCTGACGCCAGTGCTCGCTTCCGGCCCGGCACCTTGCGACGTCATCGCCGCGTAGACCGGTCCGGCGCAATCATGCCGGTCGAGCAGCGCGGCGAGGTGCTCAGCCTCGGCGGCCGCGATTCCGAATACCACGCGCGGCTGGCCCCATGGCTCCTCGAGCGAGTAGCCGACGTAACTGGAGACCGGTGGCAGCGGATCTCCGCCCAGGCCATGCATGGTGCGCCAGCGGTCCCAGGCCCGCTCTAGTTCCGTCGCAGCCCGCTGGGCACGCAACATTAACTCTGGATCACGCATGGTGATCACTCCCCCTTAGAAGCGACGGCACGCCTCGCCATGTGGCGGGCCCCCCCGAGCCTGCACACATCGCTGACGCACGGCACGCGAGCCACGTGCAGCGTGCGATTGCGATGTGCGGATGCCTGTCCGCCACCGCCGGTTCCCCTCGCCGACGGTGGCAGCGACCAGTATGGCGGAGGCCCTGCCCCGGGAAGAGTGATTACGAAAAGTTGACTACCGATTACTCAGAGTGAAGACTGGTGTTGAGGAAGCCACCACGGACGACGCCATGGGGAGGCGGAGTTCATGCGCTGCCGTCGCGGGCTTGCCCCGCGATCTACGCTCTAACCGCGCTATAACGCCTTAAAGGGTATTTACCCTGGGGGGCCGGATCGACCCCGGCTTCGCCCGCCAGGCCCGTCGCCTGGTCCGGACTACGCCCCGTGATGCGGCGCTTCCACCGCCGGGGCCGACCCCCCCTTGTTTTACTGCTTCCGCTTGGCCGCCTCCATGCGCACGTGACCGTGCACAAGCTTCCCTGGCTGGGACAGCACCAGGTATGCGGCCAGGCGTCACTCCGAACGCTGCTGCGGGATTCCCGCGAGCAATGCGCGAACTTCTGTCTCCCTGTACCGGCGGTGCCCGCCGAGCGTACGTATGGAAGTCAGCTTCCCGGCCTTGGCCCACCGTGTGACGGTCTTCGGGTCAACCCGGAACATGGTCGCGACCTCTGCTGGGGTCAGCAGAGGCTCGGCCTCTGGTGTGCGTGCAGACATGTTGACGGCCTCTCCTCCTGGACCGGTACTACGATCCTACGTTTTATTGTGCATGGCTCCATTGAGGAGCCTGCCGTGGATGTCCCATATGGTCTACTCAGACCATATTGCCATCACCAGCGGTGACAAGTCGACCACCAGGAGCAAAAGATTCTCCACACCTCACCCCGTTGCTCCATTGATCCGAGTCACGCTGCGTGATTCTAGCGACACGCAGCGTCGCAACGGGCAGATTCGGAAAAGTCATCTCCCCCTCCCCTCAGCTTCCTAGCTCGACTGCCTCCAGATCCCGCCACCTGGCTCGCAACCGCTGGTACATGGCGGCTGCGAGCTCATACTCCCTGCTTGCCAGGGCGCTGACGGCAGCGGATACCTCAGCCACCGACTGGTCCGCGCGGAGCGCGTCGTCGTCGAGCAGCTGAACCAACCCCCCATAGTCGAGTTCCACCACGGAGTGCGGATGGAACTCCTCCAGCCACCGGCCGATCTCTTCGAGCGCGACGCTGGCGCGCTCGAGGTCAGCCGCGGCCGGAGCCGCCTGATCTGGCCCTTCACCCGGGTTCCGGGCCCCCTGGGCGGCACCGGGAACGCGCCGCACCGTGGCGAGTGCGCGCGCCACCCGCCTGCGCGCCTGGGCCATGGTCGTCGCGTAGATGAGCGTCCGGGTGGCCGACGCGGTCGCGGGGCGGCTGGTCTCCCTCTCACCAGAGGTGCCGAGCACCAGCCAGCGCTCAGTGGGCGCGAAGGGAACGAACCAGATTGGCGGCACGGACCAGGTGCTGCCCTGGATGTAAACCCGCGGCGCCATCCCCTTCCTTTCCCACGTGGCGAACTCTTCAGCGGCCCGGGTGGCCTGACCGGGCGCGAACGCGTCAGCAAGCGGTGGCCGTGCCGTGGCCCGCAGCCTGCCGAGGGCCAGCCATGACCGGAGCCTCGTCTGCCACGGGCATATGTAGGTCGTCCCGTCTGCCCACCGCACGTACGCGTGATCACTCTCCCGTGCAGGTGCAACTATCGGCGGCAGCGCGATAATCCTGCGCAGCGCTTCCTCACGCTCGGCTTCGAGCGCATCCGCCCTGCGCGGCCTGTCCGCAGATGCGGCATATGCCTCCCAGCGGGCCCGCTCTGTCCGCCCAAAGGCAGATAGCGGTTCATACACCCGCAGAAAGGCAGCGCACGGCAGCATGATCAATCGTGACATACCGGGGCCCCTTAACAGAAGTCCCTGGCCGAATGAGATTGCAGCGAGCTGTTCTCAGCGGCTCCGGGCCTGGCGTCTTCGGCATACCCTTGATCCCTGAGATCCCGCGTCAATGGCGACAGCGGGCCGACCCAGGAGTCACCGTCGTGACCAACGTATTCGACAGTTCCGCCGGTCCCAACTCTGAGGGCGGAACCGGAGTGCCGCAGCAATCGGGCGCCGGAGTGGCGCGCCCACGCGAGGCACTCCCAGCGGTACCCACAGGGCACGAGCAGGTGGTGTTCTGCCACGATGCGCCGACCGGGCTCCGCGCGATCATCGCGATCTACTCGACCGCCCTCGGGCCGTCGCTGGGCGGAACGCGGTTCTACCCGTATCCGAGCGAAGACGCGGCCCTCGCCGACGTGCTGAACCTGGCGCGGGCGATGGCCTACAAGAACGCGTTGGCCGGGCTCGATCACGGCGGCGGCAAAGCCGTCATCATCGGTGACCCGCGGCGCCTGAAGTCCGAGGCGCTGCTGCGCGCATACGGCAGGTTCATCGAATCGCTGAACGGCAGGTACGTGACAGCCTGCGACGTGGGCACCTACAGCGAGGACATGGACATGGTGGCGCGCGAGTGCCGGCATGTAACCGGCCGGACCGTCGCGAACGGCGGCGCAGGCGACTCCTCGGTGCTGACGGCGTTCGGCGTCTTCCAGGGCATGCGCGCGGCCGCCGAGCACGTCTGGGGCACCAGCAGCCTGGACGGCGCCGTGGTCGGCGTGGAAGGCGTCGGCAAGGTCGGGCACCGCCTCGTCGACCACCTCATCGAGGCCGGGGCACGGGCGGTGATCTGGGACGTTGACCCCGCAGCCGTAGACCGGACACGGGCCAAGCACCCCGAAGTCGAGGTTGCAGCCGACCGCGACAGCCTGCTCGCCAGCCAGATCGACGTCTTCGCTCCGTGCGCGCTCGGCGGCGCCGTCAACGACGGGAACGCGGCTCTGCTCAACGCCAAGGTCATCTGTGGCGGCGCCAACAACCAGCTGGCTCACGCCGGCATCGAGAAGCTGCTGGCCGACCGCGGAGTCGTCTACGCACCCGACTACGTCGTGAATTCCGGCGGGGTGATCCAGGTCGCCGACGAACAGGCCGGCTTCAACTTCGAGCGCGCCAAGGCAAAGGCGGCGCAGATTTTCGACACCACGAAGAAGATCCTGGTCATGGCCTCGGAAGAGGACGTGCCGCCGGTTGTGGCGGCCGACCGGCTGGCGGAGCGGCGAATGTCCGAGGTAGGGCGTTTGCGCGGCATCTGGCTCGGTCACAGGTGATGATGGGGCCGGGCACGGTGGCGCGAGGCTCCCGGCACCCGATTACGCAGCCCACCTGGGTAACTAGTCACAGCCCGTCCGCAATGGCCGGAGGCGCCAACCGCCCAAACCAGGTACCGTTGTCTGTGTACGGAAGAACGAGCGCGCTGTGCTCCCAGCGGTGGGGAGGCGGCGGGTGGTTCAGCTGTGCGAGAAAGCCCGCAAGCGTCGGCGCGCTGAGGGCAAACGATCAGTGCGGTGACAAGGGGCCCTGACAGGGTTCCCGTACGTTCGAGGGGGTCGAGCCAATGGGGCGCGGCCGAGCCAAGGCCAAGCAGGTAAAGGTTGCCCGCCAGCTCAAGTACAGCGGCGGAGGCATGGATCTTGACCAGCTGCGGGCTGAGTTTGGTGTCGGCACGGAACAGCAAGATACGGACGATCATGCTGCCTACGCGGACTTTGCGGACCGCTACTCCGTGGACGACGAGGACGACGAGGACGACGACGAGGACGACGACTACGCCGTAGACGACGAAGATGACGACGACTACGGCATAGACGACCTCGACGACGACCTCGACGACCTGGATGACGAGGACCTCGACGAGGATCTCGCCGACGAGGACGACCTCGCTGAGGACCTCGACGACGAGGACGATCCGGCCCAGGGAGTTCGGCGCGTAGGCGGCTGAGCCCGCGGTAGCGGCGGTCGCCAGCAGTCGCGCCGGGCCGTTTGCCGGTCGCGCCTGTTCGTGCTGTGCTGGATCTGCTAGCCGACCCCGTCACGCCCTGCAGCAAGATGAGCCGGGGTCAGGCGGGATGCCGTCCCGAGAGGTCAGGCGGGATGCCGTCCCGAGAGCCGGACGGTGCCCATGCCTTCGGTTATCTCGCCGAGCAGCCATGCCGGCACGGCGCGGGACGCCAGCAGGCTGATGGCCGCTCCAGCGTCGTCCGCGCCGACCACGGCGACCATGCCCACGCCCATGTTGAAGACCCGCTCCATCTCCTGGCCCGCGACAGAGCCGTGTCTGGCCAGCAACCCGAAGATGGGCTGCGGGCTCCAGGTGGCGCGGTCGAGCACGGCGTCGGCGTGCGGCGGCAGCACCCGGGCCAGGTTCAGCGCGAGCCCGCCGCCGGTCACGTGCGCGAACGCGTGGACGTCACAGCCAGCCGCCAGGTCCAGGCAGTCGCGGGCGTAGATCCGGGTCGGGACCAGCAGCTCCTCGCCGAGCGTCCGGTCCAGCCCTGGCGGTGTCGCGCCGAGGTCGAGGGACCGTCCCGCCCCGCCTGGCCGGCTCAGCACCCGCCGGACCAGTGAAAACCCGTTCGAGTGCAGGCCGGACGAGGCCATCGCGATCACCGCGTCGCCGGGCCGGACCCGGTCGGGTCCGAGCAGCCGGTCCGCCTCGACCACCCCGGTTGCCGCTCCCGCCAGGTCGAAGTCGTCCGGGCCAAGATGGCCCGGATGCTCGGCCGTCTCCCCGCCGATCAGCGCGCAGCCGGCCTGAACGCACCCTTCGGCGACCCCGGCAACGATCGCGGCCACCCGCTCGGGGCGGATCCGGCCGCACACCACGTAGTCGGTGAGGAACAGCGGTTCCGCCCCGCAGACCGCGAGATCGTCGACGACCATGGCGACCAGGTCGATCCCGACGGTGCCGTAGACGCCGAGCTGCTGCGCGATCGCCACCTTGGTGCCAACGCCGTCGGTCGCCGTTGCCAGCAGCGGCCGCCGGTAGGCGGCGAGCCTGGACGCGTCGAAGAGCCCGGCGAAGCCGCCGATGCCGCCGACGACCTCCGGCCTGGTGGCGCGGGCCACGGCATCCCGGATCAGGCCCACGGCCCGGTCCCCGGCCGCGATGTCGACCCCAGCCCCCGCGTAGCTCAGGGCGCCGCCGTCGGCAGCGCCCGGATCGCCGGGAACGTCGTGAGCGCCGGGAGCAGCCACTAGCCTGCCCGGGCCGCGCTCACCACCGCGCGCTCCAGCAGATGCTTGCCCTGCTCCTGCGAGGCAACCCCCAGCGGGTAGTCGCCGTCGAAGCAGGCGCGGCACAGCCGGTCGGCGGGCAGCGTGGTCGAGGCGATCAGGCCCTCGAGCGAGACGTAGCCCAGCGTGTCGGCCCCGATCGACACCCGGATCTCCTCGGCCGACAGGCCGCCCGCGATCAGCTCGGCCCGGGTCGCGAAGTCGATGCCGTAAAAACACGGCCAGGCCACCGGCGGGCTGGATATCCGCACGTGCACCTCGGCGGCTCCCGCCTCGCGCAGCATCGCCACGATCGCGCGCTGCGTATTGCCGCGGACGATGGAGTCATCGACGACGACGACCCGCTGGCCCGCGATCACGTCGCGCAGCGGATTCAGCTTCAGCCTGATGCCGCGCTGCCTGATCGTCTGGCTCGGCTGGATGAAGGTCCGGCCCACGTAGGAGTTCTTGACCAGGCCCTGGCCGTACGGGATGCCGCTGGCCTGCGCGTAGCCGATGGCGGCCGGCGTGCCAGACTCCGGAACCGGGATCACCAGGTCGGCCTCGACGGGGTGCTCCCCGGCGAGCCTTCGGCCGACCTCGACCCTGGTTGCGTGCACACTCCGGCCGGCTATCGCGGTGTCCGGGCGGGCCAGGTAGACGTACTCGAACAGGCATCCCTTCGGCTGCGGCGGCGCGAAGGTGCGGGACCGCAGGCCACGCTCGTCGATGGTGATCAGCTCTCCGGGCTCGATCTCCCTGACGAACGACGCGCCGACGATGTCGAGCGCCGCGGTCTCGCTGGCCACCACCCAGCCGCGCTCTAGCCGGCCGAGCACGAGCGGGCGGAAGCCCTGGGGGTCGCGCGCCGCGTACAGCGTCCGCTCGTCCATGAAGACCAGCGAGTAAGCGCCGCGGACCAGTGGCAGCGCGGCGAGCGCCGCGGCCTCGATGCCCCGGCTCTCACCGGCCGTCACGCCCGGGCCGGGGCCGCCCGGACCGTCCGCGCCCTCACCGCCGCTGTCCGCGGGGAGCGTGAACAGCGCGGTCAGCACGTCGGTATCGGACGTCGCCTCCGGCAGCCCGCCGGTCGCCTGCCCGCCGTCGCCAGCCGAGGCCCGCACCAGCGTGGCGAGTTCCAGGGTGTTGATCAGGTTGCCGTTGTGGCCGAGCGCCAGGCTCGCCGACGGCGTGGTGCGGAACGTCGGCTGTGCGTTCTGCCACACCGACGACCCGCTCGTGGAGTACCGGCAGTGCCCGACCGCGATGTAGCCGCGCAGCGTGCTGAGCACCGGCGCGTTGAAGACCTGCGGGACCAGGCCCATGTCCTTGAAGACGACGATCCTCGAGCCGTCGCTGACCGCGATCCCGGCCGACTCCTGCCCGCGGTGCTGCAGCGCGTAGAGGCCAAAGTAGGCGAGCGTTGCCACGTCCTCATCGGGCGACCAGACGCCGAACACCCCGCATGCGTCCCGCGGCGGCCTGTCAGTGGGATCAAGATCATCCGTCAGGCGGCCATCAGGCTTGATCACCTCGTCAGTCTATGGCAGCACTGTGGGGGAATTGCCAGATCAGCGCGGGGCGCGGCCCGCGCAATTTGGTTGGATGGCTGGGTTTTTAGGAGCGGCGAGGGGGCGGGCTGGTTTGGGGGGGAGTGCGGGGGGCTCCGCCCCCCGCAGGTGGGGGTTCGGAGGG